>Ga0160460_100074_pt1 | contig 154121 bp, 147 predicted proteins | sample HID1973M_E6MG_FD_108238 | JGI IMG/M metagenome (GOLD analysis project Ga0160460, IMG submission 108238) | Enriched mosquito-associated microbial communities from UW Madison campus, WI, USA - HID1973M_E6 MG | ecosystem: Host-associated > Arthropoda: Insects > Digestive system > Unclassified ... | reverse complement strand
GATCACATTCCCGGCAAATATCTCACCATCCTGTCCCGGCGATTTTTCGAACGAGGCATCGGCGATGGCGATCTTGCGAACTTTCATGAACTTTCTCCTTCATGCGCAGCGAGTGCATGAGATCGGATCAGGCGATACGGAGCCATGCCGACGGTGTTGCTGAACGCGCGAATAAAATGGCTCATCGAAAGCCGGCATATCCGAGCGACGTCGGCAACGGCGATCTCGGACGTTAGGTGTGCCCACATCGTCTCCTTGGCGATCTGCACTTGCCAAGGTGCGAGGCACGGACCGAGGCGTCCCACGGGCGCGGGCGTGGCGCGCGCATCCAATATCCTGCCCGTCATCAAACGCGCACTGCCGCCATTGCGACCTCCGAGGGACGATGAGCGGCCTGGAGCAGACAAAACACCGGACCGGCCCTGACCGGCACGAGCCCTTTCGCTATACCTGGATAGGCGCTGCGATCTGGCGAGGTGCCGGCCCTATGACTCCCGAAGGCATGACAATTGGCGCGCCCATAAGGCGCCCCTTCTTGTTAGATTGAACCAAACTCGGTCTGGCTATTCGCCCAGTCGAGTCCGCCCGTGAAGAAAGCGCTCCGCGCGCGCCAATTCCTTTTGAACGGTCCTTTTGTGAAGGCTGAAATGGACTGCAATCTCCGTCTGCGACAAATCGTCGCGCCAGCGCGCGAGGAAGATCTCGCGGCGCCGTGCCGGAAGCGATGCAAGCGCCTCCAGCATCTTGTCGCGATCGATATTGGCGATCGCGGTACGCTCGGGGCCGGGACTTTCATCGCTCAAGGTGTCGAGCATGTCGGAAGGCATCGCGACCGAGCGCATCTCACGCACTCGAATGTTGTGGGCCAAGTTCATGACCATGCGGTAGAGATAAGCGACTGGGTTCCTTACCTCGCCGATTTTCGGCGATCCGCTCAGACGGATGTAGGCGTCGTGCAATGCATCAGCCGCTCGGTCATGAGATTGAAGGGATGCCGAGAGGCGATCGATGAGTCCCTCATAGTCGGTCTCGAGGACTCGCTTTAGACGAAGAAGGTCGACGTGTTCGCGGGGGAGTGCCGCATCAGGATGAGCCGGCTCACCAGCGTCGTTTTGCGGATTGCGTACATGTGGAGAGCCGCCACCCAAGTCGCTCTTGCCTCATCGACGAATTTGCTACCGGTCCGCTTGGCGCCGCCGGTTCCCCCAAAGTGCAATCTGCGCCAAGCCCCAGCAAACGACAAGATGATTGCGTCATCGCTTCAGATGCATCCGGACGATACTCGGTCGCGCGGGGTGATGGCTTGAGGATCTTAGAGAGGGCTCGATCGTGGGACCATTGGACGCAAGCGGATCGCTGCCGAATTCGTCGCCTTGCAGTTTATTGCGTTCAGCGACGCCCAGCGACGAAGGCTGCGGTTATGACCGCGTTATGACCGACCCAATCACGCCGAAATCCTGAATTTTTATGTCTTTGAATTTTCAGGAAAAACTGGAGCGGGCGAAGGGATTCGAACCCTCGACCCCAACCTTGGCAAGGTTGGATTGGAGTGTTTTCCGGCGTTCGCCGAAATTCACAATTGGCTATTTTTAGCCATTTTTGTCATTCACGAACATGGACGAATGCGCCCGAACATCGAAACGGTGGTAGCCCGGTGGTAGCCCAGCGATGAAATTCACGCTATAACCTTCCCATGGAACCGACCAAACTTTCTAAGACCGTGGCCGACCTCGCGCTGCCCCAATCTGCTCGTTACGTTGTGTGGGACGCTGATCTTCCTGGCTTCGGCTTGCGGGTAACGCCGAACGGCGCTCGATCATGGGTTATCAAATATCGCGCCGATGGTGGCGGTCGGACAGCACCGCTGCGCTGGCTTACGTTGGGAGCCTATCCGATGCTCGGTGCGAGTGACGCGCGGAAGGCGGCCGAGAAGGCCCTCGCTGGCGTGAGGCTCGGCCACGACCCTGCCGGCGATCTTGCAGCCAAGCGACGGGAAATGAAGATCGCCGACCTCATCGATCTTTATGAGGAAGAGGGCCTCGTTGTGCAGCGGGGCATACGGCAAGGCGCTCCAATGAAGCCATTGACCGCGCAATACACGATGTCGCGCTTGCGCACTCACGTCGTTCCCCTGCTCGGCAACCGCCGAGCTTCGGAGCTTGTCGAAGGCGACATTGAGCGCCTCGCGAAAGACATAGCGAAGGGGAAGACCGCGAAGGATGAGCGGCTCGGCCCGCGCAAGCGGGTAATCGTTCGGGGTGGCGAAGGCGCCGCTCGAAAAGTCGTGCGCGACTTATCTGCCGTTTTTTCTTTTGCGATGCGACGTCGGATCGTCGCGACAAATCCAGTGGCGGCTGCGAGCGTCCGCAAAACTGACGGGAAGCGAGTGCGCTTCCTTTCGATGGAGGAAATAGAACGCTTGGGCGGTGCATTGGACGAACTTGAGGCCGAGGGCATCAACCCGAAGGCGATTAACATTGCGCGCCTATGGGCGTTATCGGGCTGCCGACGCGACGAGATAGCCGGACTTGAATGGACAGCGGTTGATTTCGAGCGCGGGGCATTGGTTTTAGCCGACACCAAGACAGGACGCAGCATCAGGCCGCTTGGAGCACCTGCGTTGGCACTCTTGACGGCGCTGAACGCAAAGGCCGGCGTAGACGACAAGTTCGTGTTTCCAGCAGAACGCGGCGACGGCTTCTATCAGGGCACAAAGCGCGTATGGCAGGTGGCCGTTAGAAGAGCCGAGCTACCGAACGTCACGCCACACACGTTGCGTCACACTTTAGGAGGAGCAGCCGCATCGGCGGGCGAAGCAATGCTGATGATCGGATCGCTGCTCGGCCATGCCAACGCACGCAGCACCCAAATTTATGCGCATGTCGCGCATGATCCCGCCCGGTTGGCCGCCGATCGCGTTACCGCTCCAATCGCAGAAGCACTCGGCCGGAAGTCGGCGCAAAAGGCCGAGAACGCGCTAGCCTAGGGAGCGTGTCGGACACTGCCCCCCGGGGAGTGGGGGTTAAGTCGGGAGCGGTTACGGCAATAGAGGTACCATACCCCATACCCACCAGAGAGCCGAAAATCCGATGGTCATATGAATTGGCTAGTGGCAGCGCGTGGTCGCACGATGCTGTCCTAAACTGAAACCCAGAGTCGCGATCCCGATGTGACGCCAACCCGATTTTGAGGTAAATAAGGAAGCCCTCTGATGGCTTGATCGCTCACTGGGCGCATCGCCTGCCGTCAGCTTATTGATGTCAGAGGGTGAGATGTCCAAACAAACATTCGACCGCTTTAGCGAAACCGACATTAAGTTGCAGCTCTTGTCCGGGGTCAGGTTTGACCCCTCGAATCCGAGGCCATTTGTCGCGGCCCTCATGGAAAACTGCCCAGCAGCAAAACGCGGCAGCCCCAAAGGTCAACCTAAGCCTCGCTACGGGAATAAGCCTAGAGAGGTCGCGCTAGATATTTTGTTGGATTATGGCGGATTCAACGAAGGTTTCAGCCGCGCCGACCTAGCGAGGCTAGTTCTTGATAAGGCTCTGGATTGGGAAAAGACCCCGTGCAGAAGCACAATAAAAACGGCAGTCAGATGGGCTGAGACGCAGCTCATTATCTTCCAGACTGCATCTACTGATTCGATCCCCGAGGGCAATTAGCCAAATTGACAACGGCGCCTTGGGAAATCTGCGAACTCTCCGATCCGCCAGCATTCGCTGGAGCAATCGGAGGTTCGCATGCAAGAAATCGCTACGTCCATCAAACACGCGGCCGAGGTTCTCAGCCTCGGCCGCACGGCCATTTACGGACTCATCAATGACGGCCGGCTTGAAACGATCAAGATCGGCCGCCGCCGCCTTGTAAAGGTCGCCTCTCTTCGCCGCCTTCTCGAGGCGAACTCGTGATGGTTCGGGAACGATACAACGCTGAAAACATCAACGCCGCTGCTTTAGCGGTTTTTCCGATGCTTCTTGCGCAATGGTTGCCTAATGGTGAGCAACGTGGCGAAACCTATTTCGCCATTAATCCCCATCGCGACGATCGCAAGCTAGGGTCCTTCCAGATCGACACGCGCAGCGGCAGATGGCGGGATCATGCTATCGGCGTCGGCGGTCGTGATGCGATTTCTCTTTTTGCCTATCTAAAGGCAGACGGAAATTATGGTATCGGTGCCCGCTTGCTCGCCAACGAGCCAATTGTGCGCGGCGCAATTGCGAGCGGGGCAACCGCACCTGCCGCTAAACCCGCTAACCTTGCTAAGTCCGCGGCCAACACCGCACTGGCGCGCACGATCTATGAACGGGGCTCCCGGGTCGAAGACACAGCCGCCGAAGCTTACCTACGCAAGCGGGGGCTTCGACCGACCAGTGCCTGGGATGGTCTCAGAACGTCAAAGCAGCCCTATCCCGGCTTGGGGTGGCACCCTACCCTAATCGGCCCATTTCTGACGCTGGGAGGGGTCTTGAGCGGCGTGCAGCGAACCTATCTGCAGCCCAATGGTGCCAAGCTAGATGCAAATCCTGCTCGGCTTATGCTGGGTCACATAAGCGGGTGCGCAATAAGGCTGGGAAATCCCGCTGACGAGTTGGTGATTTGCGAAGGGCTGGAAGACGGCCTGACCTTGCATCAGGAGCTCGACGGCATTCCGGTTTGGGTGGCCGGAGGCGCAGGATTCTTATCCACCATGCGAATTCCCGACACTGTTAAGCGCCTCATCGTCGCGGCCGATAACGACGAAGCTGGGGAGCGTGCAGCGCGACAAACGGCTGATCTCCATAGCTTCGGCAATCGGCAATGCTGGATCAGGCGCCCAAGTCCCGCTTTCAAAGATTTCAACGACGAACTCCGGGGGATCAAGCGTGGCTCGTAAAATCAAACAGCGATTTCCAGAACCGGAAAAGGTTGAGCCGCTAGCTCCCTTACCTCTGCGGCGCGAAACGTCGCCCGCCGAACCTTTCCCGGTTGAGGCGCTCGGTAAATTGCTGGGCGATGCCGCTCGGGCCATAATGGATAAAGTCCAGTGTCCCGATGCAATCGCCTGCCAATCAGTACTCGCGGCAGCAGCTCTTGCGGTTCAAGCGCACGCGGACGTGATCCACCCGGCGTTGAAATATCGCTCCGTGCTTTCGCTCTATTTCGTAACAGTCGCGAAGACAGGGGAACGAAAAACTGCCGCTGACAGGTTCGCATTGGAACCTATCAGGCTTCGCGAAGCCGACTTGTATGAACTCCACGTTCGCGAACATCAAAATTATCTCGATGCCCGTGCGGCTTACGACAAAGGCCGTGAACTCGCCCTAAAATCGAAGGATGCCAATGAACGGAAGGCCAACTTAGCTGCACTCGGCCCACCTCCGGCTGCACCTTTGATCCCGGTGCTTATCGTGAACGAACCCACCCTGGAGGGACTTCACAAGCTCATGGCAGAAGGCGAACCTTCAATGGGCCTTTTTAGCGATGAAGGCGGCTCGTTCATCGGCGGGCACGGCATGTCGGACGACGCCCGCCTGCGCACCGCCGCCGGACTATCTGATTATTGGGATGGCAAAACGATTAAGCGTGTTCGCGGGGGCGATGGGACCAGCGTCCTTCGCGGAAGGCGTCTGTCTCTTCACCTGATGGTGCAGCCGGGCATTTCGGACGGGTTGCTCGCCGATCGCACTTTGTTTGAGCAAGGGCTCTCGACGAGATTGCTTGTGGCAGCGCCCCAAAGCCTCGCCGGCACCCGCATGCAGCGGAAGCTTAAATCGACCACGGAGCCGGCACTCAAGCGATACATCGCGACAATGACCAAGTTGCTTAAGCAGCCCCAGCCGAGAACTTCAGCGCGGAATGCCGAGCTTAAACCGCGCGAAATCAAATTGACCGCGGATGCTGAGAGGGCATGGAGCGCCTTTGCGGACGAATGCGAGTTGAATCTCGCAGATGGGCAACGGCTGGAACCGGTAAGGGGCTTCGCTAATAAACTATCGGAGAATGCGTTGCGGATCGCAGCCGTCCTCGAACTCGTCGAAAATTTGGATGCATCTCACGTAATTTTGTCCACGATGGAACGAGCAATCAAAATTTCGCGCTACTATGCGGGCGAAGCCCTGCGACTGTTTGAGCAAGGTTCCTTTTCACCAGAACTGCAGCGAGCTGAAAAACTGCTGAAATGGCTCCGCGAAAATTGGGGTCGCCCAATCGTTGCCTTACCTCACATCTATCAATCGGGACCAAACTCAATTCGAGATGCGGGGCGGGCGCGGGAGGCAGTCAGCATTCTGGAACGGCATCATTGGCTTCGCCAGATTCCGGGCGGTGCTACGATCGACGGAAAGCGATATAGGGAGGCTTGGGAAATCGCAATCTAGGCCATACAGCCGTTAGAAGCCGCTTTTAACGGCTATGGTTCTCAAACATTCTGAACTGTTGGCTTTTGCCAACCATACACGAAAGCGGACGGGCACCTGCGTCTCGGAACAAAATAAACACTGCCCCTCATTCGGTATGGATTTGTCGTAAAACCGTCGTTACGGTGCCGCCGCGCAAGGCATGCACGCCAGAAGCAGAGGAACTGAATTTGCTCCTGAGCCTATTCTGCGGCGCCGGCGGCCTCGATCTGGGATTTGAGCGCGCGAATTTCGAGATCGGCTTAGCCTTTGATAAGAAGGCAGATAGCGTTCGTTCCTACAATCACAACCGCAGTGGTTTGCCCCATGGGCATTGCCTTGACGTGAATGAATTGACGCTCGCCAAGCTCGACGACCTTTGGGGCTCAGAATTCAAACCTGAAGGGATCATTGGCGGCCCTCCTTGCCAGAGCTTCAGTCAAGCTAATCGGTCGATTTCAGATGATGATCCGCGTCATAAACTTCCTCTCGTTTACGCCCGTCTTTTGCGTGAACTCAACGAACGAAATCCAATCCGATTTTTCGTTATGGAGAATGTGAAAGGCCTAACCAGCGGATTGCACTCGCATCGGCTCGTCTTGTTCAAGAAAGCCCTATCCGATGCTGGTTTCCACGTTTCAGAGCAGCTTCTAAATGCAGCAGATTATGGAACACCTCAGAAACGCGAGCGCCTCTTTATCGTCGGTATAAATCGCAAACTTTACGGGAAAAGCACTTGGTCGGGGCCAGAGAAGCTTCCCGCTTCTCAACGGTCGCCCGCCGTCGAAACCGTACTGAGAGGCTTGCCTGAGCCGACTCATTTTTCGCGCTCTGCTGATCCCGCTCGGTTCCCACATCACCGTAATCATTGGTGCATGGCCCCTAAGTCGCCCCGCTTCAAAAACGGAGGCCTCAAAGCGGGCGACAGCAGTCATCGAAGCTTCAAGACGCTCGCTTGGAACAAGCCCAGTATAACGGTCGCTTACGGTCATCGGGAGGTGCATGTTCATCCCGACTGTCATCGGCGGCTCAGCGTTTATGAGGCCATGCTGCTACAAGGGTTCCCGCATAGTTATGAGTTGCTGGGGTCGCTTTCGTCTCAAATTGATCAAGTCAGCGAGGCGGTACCTCCACCGATGGCATTGGCAGTCGGCAAATCCATCGAAAAATTTCTCTCGCAAGCTCGGCAGCGCAGAGCCGCCTGACGTGCAACTTTAATCAACGAACCTCGATTAGGTCAGTGCCGATCGATCAATCGCCACTGGTCGCTGCTCATGTTTTGCCAGCCATTCGACATAGGCGTCGATGTCATAATTCGATGCAGCGAGCAAAGCCGCCGACTGCTTAGCGGCTTCGAGGCAAAGTTGCGGGTTTTGCTCTAGCTCGTTGTCCAGATCTCGAAGACGCTGCGCGCGCCCTGCTGCGACCACAGCCCGTTCTACCTCGACTGCGGCGGTTGGCTGAGGCTGTTGGCCAGGCTGAAAAACTACCCGGCGTGCCGGCGTAATGCGAAACGCAAGCGCAAGCATGTCTGGATTGTCACCGTAAACCCGATAGGTGCATGTGCTGGCAAGTTCCACGTTCGCGGGACGATTTGGCTGAGCCAAGAAAAACTGGAGCAGAAACTTAGCCAAGCCAACGGCGTAGAGCTTGAGGAAACGTACGTCAGTCATTGCCCAAATTTGTGCAAGAATGCCGTCGATTGCTTCAGCTTCCTCTTCGAACAATTGAGCCAGTGCCGGTCGAAACCCCGCGACCGCACTGTTGAGGTTGTCGTTTACCGCCGTTTGAAGCACCTCACCCGGCCCAGCCATTAAGGCTGGTTCAGCTCGCGTGGTAACGAACAATAGCCATGGCGCCGTGGCGTCCATCTGGTGCGCGAGAAGAGATTGAAGAGCGTCGAACGTCGTCGAGTGGCGATTGTCGGGACTGTAAGCAAGATGATCGCAGGCGTCGATATTGATCACATCAAAGGGCTGCCGAAGACTGAGTTGTTTTGCGGCCTGAGAATCAGAAATCGCGATATCTTGCAACTGATCAGGGGAAATTACGGCGTCGTCGGTTATTCGCCGGGATTGGCGCAACGCTGATTCAATTTCAAAGCGAGGGGTAGTGATCTGCGATGCTTGCATCGCTGCATCGAAGCCGAAATATTCGATGGCTACGTTCCTTGGCGCGCAGATTTCCGCCAACACTCGCACATCCAACAAATCGGGGCCGGGCAATGTGAAATATCTCAGCACCCCACCATTCATATTTCGCGCGCTGATCAAGCGACGGACAAGTTCTTGCCACTGACTGGTGCGGACCCTCTGCTTAACTGGATGATGCCAAGGCGCAAACCGAGTACGCTTGGGCCGAGCGGTCCCAAACGGCTCTTCCTCCGCGAAATCCCCTCCGTACGCGGCAACGAGATCGTCTTCGTCGCGCGTCGCCCCCTGAGCATCTGTCATGTGCGGAACCTGATAAACACAGCCAACAGAGCGTTTATAATCTCCTGCTGCTCCGAATAGCTGCGCCCCTCGAAGAGGCCATAGGCGGAAAGCACGGAGGCAACAGCCCGAGCCTGCGCATCACGTTGAGCACGATCTGCGCTCCTTTCTGCCAAAACGCTCATTTCGTCCCGCGAATACGAGAAGATACCCTGTCTGCGGGCAAGATTTGCTCGCTCAGGATCAGATTCAAACTGAATCTCCGGTGGCGGTTCTGACCCTCTCCGCTGCTGCCACAGCTCTGTAGTGAACTGCTCCAGCGCATTCTGAGTAGCAGCCTGATCTTCGCTCTGGCGCTCCGCACGTCGCTTGGCACTCAAGTCTTTATGTCGGTTCGTAAGTTGCCGGATCGCGCGATGGAGCCAGCTAGTAACTAGCTGCACATGTGGATGGGCAAAGTTGAATGACTCTCGATCAATATTGAGGGCGGCATCGAGGCCCCGCAAGATAAACAGTTCGGACGAAATCTGACGTAGGCGGGTTTGTTCAGACACTTGATATTGCATGAAGGTAGGGTCGAAGAGTCCGCCGCCTGCACCACGGATTTGGACCAGTACGCCATTATTGTCCTTGGGAATAACTCGGCCGTTCCAGTACAGATAACCCTCTAGCTCAAAAAATCCCCCGCGTCGTGTTGACGGTACAGGCGCAAGATTTGGCGCATATTTCCCCACGAAGAGCAGAGCACGGTCAATTGATCGCTTGTCTGGTTGATAGAACTGGAAACGGATTGGCCGTCTCAACTCGACCGCATCGACTACAACCTTGAAGCCACCTGCTGGGTCAGCCTGTCCACTCTCAAGAACCGGCGCCCCGGAAACGTCGCGCGCAATAGCATCTCTAACCCGCTCGCCGGGCTTCATTTCAATCTCGACAGCTTGCCCACGCTGCTCATTCGAGACCCAAAACAACCGAATTTCGTCTTCTGGGGTAAGGTCGAAAGGATGACGGTCCACGTACCGCACTGGGCTCGACAGGGCGAGCTTCCAGATCATATCGAGGTAGGCGTCGAGTGTTTCATCAAGGTCCGGTCGATTGGTGCGGCTAGCGTCAGCCTCCACCGCATCCATCAACTTTCCCATGCGATCCTCCGCACGGTCTTGGGCGTCCCAAGGAAGTTTTGGTGGGCGGCTAAAGACGTCAGGGCTCAAATCACCGGTTGCTCGCTCAGCAATCCAGCCAGCGTGAAGAAGTGGTTCCTTAGCCCTGATGCTCAGCGCCGTATCGAGATCACCCGAGCGCTCTGCCTCCTCCTTCTCATCAAGCGCACGCCACCGATCAGCATCGCGCAAAAGGTCACGAACGCGCGGCTTTATGTCGTCAAGTACAATGTCGGTCCCATGAGCATCCTTATCGTCGGTATGCTCCCGGGTGATCACCACTTCGCCGTTGTGGAAGCTATCATCGGCTTCCGTCGCATCGTCGGCGTCCTCGCTATACGCCCGCAGATGCACCTCCGCGATCAAGCGGTAGTTTTCACCTGCTACCTTCGTGATGATGCGAAATCTGCGCGACAATTGACTGACGGAGAAAAGGCCTATGCCGATTTTTCCAATCAGGAGGCGCCCCTTAGGTGTGCGCTCGGAATCATCCGACGCGGTTACACCAAGTCCCTTCCCCTCATCCCGACGCTTTGCACTCCCGCCGATGTTGTGGAGCAATCGGGAAAGCGTTTTGTAAGACATGCCCGCGCCGTCATCGCGCACATAGATGCGAGAAAAGCGAGGGGCATCCGTCAAAATGGTGACAGAATTGGCGTCTGCGTCCCATGCGTTGGATATTAATTCTCTGAGGGCAGAGGCGGGCTGACGATATATGCCGTCGGTTACGCGCGCAATGACCCGCTCGTTCGTCCTTAGCGACGTACGGACGTGCTGACCTTCATGTGATACGTCGCTAAGCCATTTGCTTAGCTGTTCTTGGTCATCAATTGTCGGAATCTGGCTTGCCACGACGCCCCCTCGACTTGAGACCTAGCCGTCCTGCAGATCGTCTACAACGCAAGATTGAGCTGTCTAGGCGATCCGATCTCAATGTCGCGCAACCATGTCAAATGCTGATACAGGAAAGCGTGCTCTAGCTCGAACAGAGGGCCGCTAATCAGCAGCGAAAATGCGTCCTAAACGCCCAATTTCAGCGCGATATGCATTGCTTCCGGCGGCCAACATACGCTTCACACTAGACATCATTTTGGCTTCCTGCCCGGCGGCAAAGTCGATGGCGCTATACCGCTTGAGTCCTCCACGAACAATTCATGCAGCGGAACCGCTAGCGTTGATGCGACACGGTCCAAAACATCAACGGTCGGATTCTCCTCGCCACGCTCCATTCCACCGAGATAAGATCGATCAACGCCAGCGTCATAAGCCAAGCGTTCCTGCGAAACACCTTGAGCCACGCGGATGCGCCGTATGTTTGATCCGACAAGAGACCGCCCTCGCATGGCCGAGACGATTTCGTTTCGACGGTCATTAAACCACGGTCTATATCCATCATATTAACGATTGCCGCTTATACGGCCCGTCCTAATCGAAGGAGACGAGCTGTGAACATCTGCGACTTCATTCGCTCCACATTCACCACCTCATTCATGCAGCGAAGCTTGGCCCTTGGTTGCCTTTTCGTTGCAAACCCTGGGCTTGCTCAATTATCCAACTGCGTCGCCAATGGCCCATTCCTGCATTGCAACGGCCCAGATGGTTCACACACGACATGTAATGCGGTCGGGCCGACGCTTAACTGTCAGACCATGGGCGGGGCACAACGCCCTTCTGCTTCTCAGCCCGCAGATCAAGGTGGCGGCTTGGTGGGGTTCATCCGTTCTATTGGTGAGCGAAAGGCGCGTGCCAGAGCAACGAAAGCCCTTCAGGCCGGAGACTGTGCCAAGGCAGAGGTAGAGGCCTTGAAAAGTGATGACTCCGACTTCGCACGCAATGTGCAGGCCTATTGCGCCCGTATGGCAGCGGACGACCGGTAATCGACCACGCCCGGAGAAGAGGTGTGTTAGCAGGTTTAGCGGGTTTAGCGCGCTGCCAACTAGCAACCACGCAGCGTGGTCATATAAAAGCTGGTGCGGTCGCCACAAAACCGAGCTTTATGGCGCATAACAATTTGAAACATATAGGGAAAATGACTAAAGATCGGGCAGCGGAACGCGTGCAGTAATGGCTGGTAATGTACCCCTAAGCGCTTGCTATGGCGCCAATTATGGCATGGTCCCGCGAACCCCAGCGCCTACCGTCGGACGCGCACGAACAATTTTTCTTTGGTGGTAGCCCGGTGGTAGCCCAGAGGTGGACACCATCTCCACGGAAGATGTATTCTTCCGTATCACATTGAAATCACTAGGAAATCTGGAGCGGGCGAAGGGATTCGAACCCTCGACCCCAACCTTGGCAAGGTTGTGCTCTACCCCTGAGCTACGCCCGCTCTGGCGGACCGAAGCAGTCGCTCCGGCCGGGTGAGCGGCGCACCTAGCAAAGCGACTCATGGGCGGCAAGCCCCTTTTGCAACCTTTCTCAAAGAATCGTCCATCCCCTTGCGAAACCGACGTATTCCCCCCCATATGGGCGGGCAAATCAGCGTGATGCAGGAGATCGAGACGTGGCCACCCTGGGGTTGAGCGAGAGCGACAAGCAAGCGGTGGCGGAGTTTCGCCGCGATGTCGTCGAGCCGTCGCAGACCAAACTGGTTCTCGTCGATTTCTGGGCAGAGTGGTGCGGCCCCTGCAAGCAGCTCTCGCCGATCATCGAAAAGATCGCGGCTGAGTATGCCGATCGTGGCGTGCTGCTCGTCAAGATCAATGTCGACGAGAATCGCTTCATCGCCAGCCAGTTCCGCGTGCAGTCAATCCCGACCGTCTATGCCGTGTTCCAGGGCCAGCCGGTCGCCGACCTGAGCCAGGCGCGCACCGAGAGCCAATATCGCCAGATGCTCGACCAGATCCTGGCGCAGCTTCCGGTGGAGAGCGAGGCGGGCCAGCTTGCCCAGGATCTCGCGCCGCTGCTCGCCATGGGCGAGGAGGTGCTGGCCGCAGGCGACAATGAGCGCGCGCTTAGCGTCTTCTCGCAGATCGCGGAGATGGATCCGGACAATGCCGAGGCCGTTGGTGGCCTCGTGCGCGCGCTGGCGGCCATGGGCCAGGGCGACGAAGCCGAGGCCATGATCGCCTCGCTCCCACCCGAGCTCGCTAAGGAAGCGGCGATCGAGCGCGGCCGCGCCGCGATCGCGCTTGCCCGCTCGGCGACCCCGGGCGTGGACGTCGCGCCGTTGCGCGCCCGCCTCGCTGCCGATCCGGACGATCACGAAGCTCTGTTCGAGCTTTCCGCCGCTCATATGGCCAATGGCGATCGCGATGCCGCCGCCGACGCGCTACTGGACAGCATCGCCCGTGACCGCGCCTGGGAGGACGGCAAGGCGCGTAACCAACTGCTCACGCTGTTCGAGGTGGTCGGCCAGGCGGACCCATGGGTCGCCGCGCAGCGCCGTCGTCTCTCCGCGATCCTCTTCGCCTGAGGCGAATGACCCGGCGCCTCGCCATTTTTCCGCTTGGCGGCGCGGTTCTGTTCCCGCGCATGCATCTGCCGCTGCACATCTTCGAGCCGCGCTACCGGGCCATGGTCAGCGAGGCGATGGCGCGTGACCAGCGCATCGGCATGATCCAGCCGAGCGGTCCCGGCGAGCCGCCGCCGCTCTACACCGTCGGCTGCATGGGCCGCATCGCCGAGATTGAGGCGCTGGAGGACGGGCGCTTCAATATCATCCTGGCCGGCGAGAGTCGCTTCCGCATCGCGCGCGAGCTGGATGTCTCGACGCTGTTCCGGCAGGTCGAGGCCGAACTGATCGACGCAGCCGACGATGACATCGCCGCCCTCGCGCCCAGCGAGCGGGCCGCGCTGGAGCAGGAGGCTCGCGCCTTCGCCGACGCGCTCGGCTATGTGGTCGAATGGGACGCCGTGACTACACTCGACGACGAGACCCTCGTCCATGCCATCGCCCAGATCGCGCCGTTCGACATCGCCTCCAAGCAGGCGCTGCTGGAAGCGCCCAACCTCTCCGAGCGCTCGGAACTGACGATCCAGCTCATGCAGTTCTTTCGCCGCGGCGAGGCGCAGGGCAGCAGCCGACTGCAATAGAGCGGCCGCCGCTCCGTCGCCCGACCCGATCACGGCAACAGCACGATATCCCACGCGAAGCCGAGCACGCCCGGCTCGCTCGTCGCCACCGGCTTGCAGATGGCGGCGTCCGGGTTGCGGCGCCGGGCCTTCAGCGTCGAGAGCAGGATATCGGTCTCGTTGTAGCTCTCGCCGGGGAAATACATCTGGCTGACAAGCCGATAATCGTCGTTCACCACATCGAAATGGATGTGCGGCGTGCGGATCGTTCCCGAGGGTTCGGGATAGGGACCAGGCTTGATCGTGCGCAGGCGGTAGCGGCCATCGGGGCCCACGGCGAACGAGACGACACCGAGGAAGTTCGGATCGATCGGCGCCGGATTGGTATCGACGGGATTGGTGTAGCGCCCGGCGGCGTTGGCCTGCCAGATGACCATCTTCGCGCCGGACAGCGGCCGACCGCGCGTATCGGTGACGCGGCCGGTCAACTCGATGATCTGACCGAGCGCCCGGCCGGTCCGCCCGGGATAATGCGTGAGGTCCACATCGTGATTGTCCGGCGCGCGGACGGGATAGAATGGCCCGAGCGTTTCCTGACCGGTTGGCGCCAGTTTCGTCTGCGCGGCGGCTTCCCCTGCCGCCGAAACCAGCGGAACGGACAGGACGCCGAGCAGCGCATTGCGTCGCAAGATATCCATCACCCTCCCCCTTTCGGATGATCCTGTGCCGCGCAGTCTATGCCTGGCACGAAGCCTGCACAAGATCGGCGAGGGCCGGCGCCTTCCCCAAACGAAACCGGCCGGTCGCGGTGGGAGTCGCGACCGGCCGGATCATGATGGCCTGCAGGGGAATGCCTGGTTGGGATCAGGCGGCAGCGGCCATCGGGACAAAGGCTTCGTCAGCGTCGGCATGAACGGACGCGAGGACCGGAGCAGCCGGGGCGGCCGCGACCGGCTGCGGCTCGGCAGCACCCTCTACCTGCGGCGCCAGCTTGCGCGGCGCGCGGTGGAGGAGCCGCGTCGTCAGCACGACAGCGCCCATCGCCAGGTAGATCGCGACAGCCGCGCCGAGATTGAAGAACACCATCGCAGCCAGGGCAACGCGCAAATAGAGCGGGTTGAAGCCCAGATCCTCGCCGATCGACTGGCAAACACCCAGCAGGGTGTCGGGACGGGCAAAATTCGAAGGCTGATAGGTCTGCATTCTAAACTCCTCTGGTCCGGCCGACGGGTCGACCGCTTCATGACCAATGCTCTGCACGGGCCGTGCCAACTCCAACAAATGGCTGATTTCAGCCATCGCGTGCTCGTGAAGTAGCCGGCAACGCAATCCCATTGCCGGCCAGATCGCCAACTGTTGGGATTTTCTCCTAAGGCTTTGAGTTTTGCGCTCGTCTTTGCTCGACGCGCGGCACGCCCTTACCTCAAGTCCGTTGTGCACTGCAACAGATTAACCGGCCGTGTATCAGCGCGACGGAGGACGCAGGCGGGCACCGGCAGAGAAACCCGGTAGAACGACGCTCCAGCGGCAACGATTCCATCCGATTTTTCCAAGCACTTCCATGCCTTTGGCTACGCCCTTTGCACGGAAGCAATGAGCCGGCCGGAGCATTTGGGGCGGGAAAACGCCACCCGGTGGATAAATGTAATCTTTTGTCGCAACGCAACGGGGAAGCGGCAAGTCGCCTGTTGCCGCGGGAGCCACGCCGCCAACCGGACGCGTGCTCCTGCGAACGCAGCGACACATCCCTCCGTCCGAAGCTAGATCATGTCGCCGAGCAACAGCCGGGGACGCGGGCCGCTTTCGCCGCGCGCTTCGGCCATGAACCGGTCCTTGAGCGGTCCCATGCGCTGAACCGCCGAAAGGCCCAGACGTCGCACAAGGGAGGCGGACTTGCCGGGCACGTCGAACAGGCGAACGAGCCCATCCATCATGATCGTGACGCTCAGCGAATCCAGTGCCCGCCAGCGCTGGTAGCGCGCAAGAAGCTGGGCATCGCCCGGCTCCATGCCGGCGCGCATACCTTCGACGATCACCTCGGCGAGCGCGGCGGCGTCGCGGAAGCCCAGGTTCACGCCCTGCCCCGCAATCGGGTGGATGGCGTGGGCAGCGTCACCGACCAGGGCCAGGCGTTGGTCCGTGATGCGGGCGGCGCGATGGTAGCCCAGCTTGTAGCTCTGCATCGGCGCGGCGAGCCGGATCCTCCCCAGGAAATTGCCCATCCGTTTCTCCGCCTCGGCAAGCCAGGCCCGCTCGGGCAGCTTGAGGAACGCGGCGGCATGCGCGTTCGGCACCGTCCAGACGATCGCCGAACGGGTTCCGGGTAGCATCGGCAGCAGCGCGAACGGCCCGCCCGGATAGAAAATCTCGTAGGCCGTGTTCCCATGCGGCTCATCATGGTCAATCGCTGTCACCAGAGCGGTGTGCGGATAAGACCAGTTCGCGACGGCTATACCGGCCGCCTCCCGCGTCGGGCTACTGCGCCCTTCAGCGCCGACGAGCAGGCTCGCGCCGATCTCGTCGCCGTTCGCAAGTCGCACGGTGACGCCATAGTCGTCGCGCACGATGTCGATCGCCCTGTCGGGCTGGAAGCGCGTGATGCCCGGCGTTTCGCGAGCGGTGGCGTCGATGGCCACGCGCAACTCGCGGTTCTCGACCATGAAGCCGGTTGCGCCGTCCTCGGGCTCGGGCGCGAAATCGAGCGCGCCGCCGGTCAGCCCCTCGCTCACCCAGATCCGGTCGATCGGGCAATATTTCCCCTCGAGATGCGCCGTGATGCCGATCGCCTCGAACAGCTTCCAGCTCGCGCTCGATATGGCGGAGACGCGGCCGTCGAAGCCGGGCGCCATGGTGGTCGCGGGCTCGGCCGGATCGATGACCGCACAGGTCACGCCGTGCCGCCCGAGCGCAATGGCGAGCGTCAGCCCGACGAGCCCGCCGCCCAGGATGATGACGTCAAATCGCTGCATGAGGGTCTCTCTAGCGGCCTTTGCGCCGCAAGGCGACGGTCTTGTGCCGCCGCGGAGTAATCGTTTCTGGCCGTCGCGCCGGCCATATATTATGATGCCGGACCGGGATCGCGCAGGGAACGCGATCGCCCGTCACCCCGACATTTCACCTGACACGTTGAAGGCAGGACCGCGATCGAAACCAAGTGGGAGAGAAAGACATGCTTAGCCGGGAAGATGCGTTAAAAACCATCGAGGAAGCCTATGCCGCCCGCATGCGCGGCGACAAGGAAGGGCTGGCGCGATACTGGGCGGAAGGCGCCCGGTTCCGCATCGCCGCGGACGCCAATTATCTTCCCGACCTCCCTCTCCAGGCCGAACATGCGATGACGGCCATCAGCGAACTGATCGACAAGTTCCAGTTCTCGGACCTGCAGCGCCTCGAGGCGGTGGTCGAGGACAACAAGGTGGCGGTGCGCTGGGCGCTCAACGTGAGCTATGAGGGCAGCGGTCCGGTGCGCACCGAGCTCATGGACCTCATCCATCTCGACGATGACGGCAAGATCCAGTCTTTCGTCCAGTTCGCGGACACCGCGCAAATCAAGGGAATGGCGGCCGCGGCAGGCTGACAAGGACGGGGCCGGCCTCCGTCTCCGCCAGCGTGAAGCCGACGCCGAAGACGCGCCCGAGCGGTTCGGGCGCCAGCACCTCGCCGACCGGGCCGCTGGCGACCAGCCGGCCATTGTCGAGCAGCAGCGCCTCGTCCGCGAAGCGCGCGGCCAGCGCAAGATCGTGCACGACGATCGCCACCCCGACGCCCCGCGCCGCCACAGCCCGCAATTCCGCCATCAGCGCATAGCGATGGGCGATGTCGAGCGCGGCAAGCGGCTCGTCGGCCAGAATCCAGTCCGGCTCTCCCGCCAGCACGCGCGCCAGCATCGCCCGCGCCCGCTCGCCGCCGGAAAGCGTGCCGGCCAGCCTGTCCGCGAACGGCGCCATCGCCATCTCATCCAGCGCGCGCTCGATTGCGGCGTGCCCCACCATGCTCGCGGCGTCCCCATGCGCGAAGCGGCCAAGTGCCACCAGCGGGCGGACCGCAATGTTCCAGTGCAGCGGCGCATCCTGCGGCAAAAAGCCGATGCACTTCGCCTTCGCGCGGGGGCCAAGGGCGTCCAGCGGCGCGCCGTCGAGCAGCACCCAGCCGCGATCCGGCGCGCGCAGCCCGGCAAGGCAGGAAAGGAGGGTCGACTTGCCCGCGCCATTGGGGCCGACGATGGCGGTGATCCGGCCAGGCGCGAGTTGCGCGTCCACCTCCTCCAGCAAAGTCTTGCCGCCGATCGAGACGGTGAGGGCTTCGGCCGCAAGCATCAGGCCAACTCCCGCCGATAACGGACGAGCAGCGCGAAGAAGAAGGGGGCGCCGATCAGCGCCATGGCGACGCCCAGGCGCAATTCGCCGGCGCCGGGCGTCAGACGCACGAGGCTGTCGGCGACCAGCACCAGCAGCGCGCCCCCCAGGGCCGAAGGGACCAGCAGCCGCGAAGGCTCGGCGCCGAACCATGGCCGCAGCATGTGCGGCACGATCAGGCCGACAAAGCCGACGATCCCCGTCACCGCTACCGAGCCGCCGACGATCAGCGCCAGCGCGACGGCGAGCAACAGTTGCAGGCGGCCGAGATCCACGCCCAGCGAGCGCGCCACCGCCTCGCCCAGGGTCAGCGCATCGAGCGCTCGCGCCTGCGTCAACAGCAATGCAGCGCCCGCCAGCACCAGTGGCGCGGCAATGCGCAGTTCCGTCCAGCCTCGGTCGGTCAGCGCGCCCATCAGCCAGGTGATGATCTCCGAGCTTGCGAAGGGGCTGGGGGCAAGCGTGATCAGCAACGCCGTCAGCGCGCCAGCCAACGAGGAGAGCACCGTCCCTGCCAGCACGAAGGCGACAGCGCTGGCACTGCGACCCGCGAGCAGACCGAGCAGCAGCACCGCCAGCGCAGCCCCCGCCATGGCGAAGGCCGCGACCGCGCCGGTCGAAACGCCAAGGCCCAAAAAGATCGCCGCCACCGCGCCCAGCGCCGCCAGCGCCGAGATGCCGAGGATCGCCGGATCGGCGAGCGGATTGCGCGTATAGCCCTGCAGCGCCGCGCCCGAGAGGCCCAACCCTGCGCCAATGGTCAGCGCGAGCAAGGCGCGCGGCAGCCGCAGCTCCATCATGATGATCCCGCGCGGATCGCCCTGCGCCATGCCCCAAAGCGGCACCCACACCTTGCCCGCCAGCAGCGCAAAAAACAGCGCGAGCGCGACGCCGAACGCCAGCAACGCAATCTTGCCCGCCCGGCTCATATGCGCCCCGCCTCGCGCCGGATGGCGGCCAGCCGCGCCGACGCCTCGATGAGGTTCGGCCCGGCGCATTGCAGCAGCCGGCCGGGAAAGTCCGCGACCCGCACGCCGGGTACGCGGTCGATCAGCCCTTGCTGCACGCCGCTCGCCGTCCTGTCGGTCAGCAGCAGGCGCGGCGGTCGCGCGATCATCGGCTCCAGCGGCAAGATGTCCCACATGGCGAGGCCATAATCGGCGCTCATGTTGCGGAAGCCGACGCGCATGAGAAGTTCGTCGGCCAGCGTCTCCTGCCCTGGAACCAGCCCTCCACCCAACCGGATCAGTGTCGGCACAGGCGCCTCGCCCTTGCCCGGCCGCGCCGCGGCCAGCGCCGCGTCGATCCGCGCGAGCAGCGCCTTGCCGCGCTCCGGATGGCCGACCGCGCGGGCGACCTGCAACACCTGCTGCCGGCTCTCCTCGATCGTCGCGGGCACGCCAACGCTCTCGATCGTGACGCCCACGTCGCGGATCGCCCGCTGCGTCGCGGGCGCGACATGGGCGCCGAGCAGCACCAGATCGGGCCGCAGCGCCACCACTTCCTCCGCCGTCTCGGCATTGGCGGGGAAGCGGCGCGCCACCGCCAGCGGGATCGACGTCGCGCTGGGATCATGGCTGTAGTGGCTGATCGAGAGGATCTGCGCCGGGTCCGCCACTTCGACCAAAATGGCGTCGATGCAGGGATTGAGCGACATGACGCGTGGCAGGCCCGCAAGAGGCGTGCGCGGCGCGGGCGCAGCCTGCTGCCCGCCGCATCCGGCGAGCAGGAGCAGGGCGGCCAGCGCCGCGCGCCGCATCACAGTTTCACCCGAACGCCACCATAAGCCGCCCGTCCGTAAGTCGAATAGCCATAGGCCGTCTCGTAATCGGCATCGAAGGCATTCTCCAGCCTCGCGAACAGCTCGAACCGATCCCCGATCCGATAGCTTGCCCGCAGATCGAGCAGCACATAGCCGTCCAGCTCGCCGCTTGGCGCCGTCGGATCGACCGCATCGCTGCTGAGGCGGAAAGTCGCACCCGCCGCCAGCCCGAAGGACCATTGCTTGTCCAGCGAGAGGTTGATGCCGTGCACCGGCCGACGCGAGAGATGCCGGTCATAGCTTGGCGATCCCGGCGAGCGATCTCGCGTGTCGACCAGGCTCCATGCAAGGCCGATATCAAAGCCTTCAGCCGGGCTCAGCGTCACCTCGATTTCGGCGCCTTGCGCGCGGGTCCGCGCGATGTTGGCATAGCGGAACGTGGCCATATCGAAATCGATCTGGTTGCGCGTGGTGCGGCTGAACAGAGTCAGCGAAACCTGACCGTGCCCAGCGGCGAAATTCCGGTCGATGCCCACGTCGAAGCTGTCCGATCGCTCAGGCGCCAGCGCCGCATTGCCGCTGAAACTGTCATAGAGCTGGTAGAGCGAGGGCGTGCGGAAGCCCTGACCGAAGGCGACGCGCAGCCGCGTCTTGCCGTCGGCCAGGCCCAGATTGGCATTGGCGCCGAATGTGGTGACGTCGCCGAATTGACTGTGATCGTCATAGCGCAGCCCGCCGGTCAGCGAGAGCGCCGCGAGCGGCCGCAGGATCAGCATCGCGAAGCCGCTGTCCGTATTCGCCTCATGCGTCTCGTTCGAGCCGAAGCCTAAGAAGCGATAGCGGGGCGCGTCGTGCGTGTAGCCGAGCAGCAGGTCCGCCGCGTCGTGAACCGCCAGCTTGCCCTGATAGTCGACGCGCCAGCCCTCGCCGCGATAGCCGAAGTCCGGCGACGTATCCGGCACGAAGCGATAGTCGCGACGATTTGCCAGATAGGTTAGCGACAGGCGACTCGTGAGGAGCCCGTCGAAGCTTGATGCCCGCAGGCCAGCATAGCCCGTAAACTGCCTGAAATGGCTCTCATCCGTGCTGTCAGCGGGCGCACCGAAGAAGCTGTCATAATCGAGCTTCGAGTCGATGCCATAACCGCGCAGGTCAATGCTGACGGCGTCACTCAGGGGCATCTCGATCCGCGCATGGGCGCTGATGTTTTCAAGTCCGTCCGACTCGCTCGCGCCGAAGCGCGGATCGGCGCTGCTTATGCCGTCCGTCCGCAGCCCGACCAGCCCCGCATCGACGCGCGTCTCGCCCGCGCGCCAGCCGACATCGGCCACGCCCTGGAAGGTGTTCGCGTAGCCGCCCTCACCCGACGCCCGCACCGACAGTCCCTCGGGCGCGGCGGGGTCGCGGGTGGACAGGTCGATCACACCGCCGATCGCGTCCGACCCATAGGGAATGGCGTTCGATCCGCGCATCACCTCGATCCGCCGGATGTTGCCGACCAGCAGGTTGCCGAAGTCGACCGCGTCGCTGGTGCTGCTGGGATCGTTGACCCGCACCCCATCGAGCAGCACCAAGGTCTGCCCTACTTCGGCGCCGCGCAGCGAAACGCTGGTCACCGAGCCCAGGCTACCATTGCTGTTTACCCGGACGGACGGCACCCGTCCGAGCAGGTCGGCCACGCTGAGCGCCTGGCTGCGCTCGATCGTCGCGCTATCGATGATGCTGATCGCCTGCCCGCTTTCGTCGCGGTCCTGCGGCGTTCCGGTCGCGGTCACGATGATGACCCGATCCGCTTCTTCCTCCGCCGATGCGGCCGAGCCCGTCACCAGCAAGCCCAGCGCCACCCACGGCGCGCTTCTCCAGATATTTCCCTTCGTCACACAGACGTCCCTCGCTCAAGCGGCATCGGCCGGTCGCGAAGGACCGGCATCTACCGTCGGTTTGCGTCGTCACGCGAGGGTTTCGGCCCCGTTCGCGCGGCAACTCCCGGCCGGCGAAGGACAGACTGTCAGCGGGCAGGTCTCCTGGCTCCCGGGTCATTGCGTCCGCGCCGCCTTCCCACGGCTTTGGGCAATGCCCGTTCGCCGCAGTGGCTTGGATGGCGCTTGGCTCACCGGTTACAGTTGCGGGAACAGCATCGGACTTTCACCGAACTTCCCTTTTGCTCCCCATTCGCATGGGAACCCGTAACGTCGCGGGGTCTAGAGAGTGGCGCCGGGCCGGTCAATGCCGGCGATGTCGGCGGCGCGGCGATAGCGGAACACCGTGGCCGGCGGCACGTTGCGCACGATCGTGCCCACGCGCTCCACGCCGAGATCCAGCGCATCGGCGACACAGTCGGCGAGCGGCGGACGCGGGGAATAGGTGAATTGGATGAAGGCACCGCCGGGCTGCAGCAACTTGAAGGCCTCGGCCAGGATCGCCTTCTGCAGCGACTTGCTCATCGCCAGCAACGGCAGGCCGCTGATCACGCACTGGTAGCCACCCGCGCCGCCCTGGGCCTGCGCCAGCACGCCCTGTGCGGGCGCCTCGATGATTCGCACGCCGGGGAAGCTGCGGTGCAGGTTCCGCGCGAAGGTCGCGTCGATCTCGACCACTTCAAGATGATTGGCGGGCAGGCCCGTGGCGAGAATTTCACGCGTGAGCGCGCCGGTGCCACCGCCGAATTCCATGACCGGCCCGCCGTTCGGGTCGATCTGCCGTGCCATCATCCGTCCAAGATAGGGGCTGCTCGGCACGATCGAAGCCGTCTGACGAGGCTTGCGAATCCATGCATGGAGAAACTTGAGATATTCACCCGCGCTATTGCGGCGCTCAGTGAGTACTGGTCCGTTGCTGGCCATCGGTCCTCGCTGGCGTGTGACAGAAGTGCCTCAACTAGTGCGGAGGCGTTGGCATGAAAAGAGGCAAGATGCCTTAAGGGACGACGGCGGTGAAAACGGCGCGTCTCGTCCGCTGTGGATCGTACCCTTAATCCAGCCGGTCGGACAGGGCCGATTGCATGCGCGAGCGCAGCGACTCGAGCGTGATGCTCGCCGCTTCCGCGATCATGTCGTCTGCACGCAACGTGCGGGCCAGATTCTCGTTGCGCTGGCAGATCTCGTCGATGGTCTGCAGCGCGTCGAGATGGCCGCGGACGATCTGCGGATCGCCGCACAGTTCGACGCCCATGTCCTCCAGCACTTCCCGAATGCGGTCCAGTTCGTCGGCGATGAGCGCGCGCACCACCACATCGTCCGGCAGGGGCATGCGCGGCGGGGCGACGTGAAAGGCGGAAAGCTGGCTCATCGCGTGGGTCTGTCCTTGGCCAGGAGGGCTTAGTGCACGACGTGCCTGACCGCAGCGACCAGTCGCTCCGGATCGAACGGCTTGACGATCCATCCGTTCGCGCCCGCCTCGCGCGCCCGCGCCCGCTTTTCGTCGGTACATTCCGTGGTCAGCACGAGGATCGGCCGGTCAACATGACGGCGATGTTCACCCCGCAGCTTCTCGATGAAGCCAAAACCGTCGAGCCGCGGCATGTTGATGTCGGTGATGATGAGGTCGACCTCGTTGCTCTCGAGCCAGTCGAGGGCGGCCTGGCCATCCTCGGCCTCGGCCACGTCGAACCCGCTGCCAGCAAGCGTCATGCGAAGCAGCGCCCGCATGCTTCGGCTGTCATCCACAGTGAGAATTCTGGTCGTCATTTGCGTCTTTCGTCTTCTCTGACCACCCCATCCGGGACTTGGTTTCCGACGATAGGGGGCATCCTCTTTAAAAATCGTTCAGCGCGACGCCCGCGCCGCTCTGGACGCCCATATCTTTGAAAAGGATCGCTTGAACGCGGTCTGAATGAAGAAAACTCCGCGCGAAACGGCGGATTTTCAGCCCTAGATTTCCGCGTTGATCAACCAGTCGTGGAAGATGCGGACCGCGCGGCGCTCCAGCGCCTTGGGCCGACAGACGAAGAAATAGCGATACGGGCTCTCGATACGCTGGTCGAACAGCCGCACGATCCGCGGGTCCTGCGCATGCTCGAAATGGCGGCCGTGCATCACCGCGATGCCGAGTCCCTGCGCCGCCGCCTCCAGCATCAGCGCGCCGGAATCATAATAGTCGATCGAGGCGGGGCTGAGCTGCGGCTGGCCGACGGCCTCCTTCCACACGTCGAACGTGGCTGACATGTCGCGGTGGATGAGCACTGTCTGTTTGGCGAGGTCCTGCGGCTTGCGGATCGCCCGCTCACCCTCCACCAGCGCCTTCGAGCCGATCAGAAAAACCTCGTCGCGGTCAAGTTCGCGCGCGTAAAGCGACGGATCGACATCCCGCGCCAGCACGATCGCCGCGTCCAGCCCCTCTCCTAAACGGGCGATGGCGTTGGGGCTGGTGTCAACATCCAGGTGAACATCGGGGTGAACGCGGTGGAACTCGCCCAGCCGCGGGAACAGGCGCTGGCTGGCGAACAGCGGGAGCATGCCGAGCCGCACGCGCATCGTCCGCGCGCCGCTGGTGGCGCTCTCGATCGCGGCGCTCAGCGCGTCCAGCGCGGGCGCGATCTCCTTGAGCAGGCCGTGACCGTGCTGGTTGAGCTCCAGCTGCTGGTGCTTGCGCTCGAACAGCGTGTAACCGAGGAAGCGCTCCAGCGCCTGGATGCGGCGGCTCAGCGCCGGCGCGGACAGCGCGAGTTCTTCCGCGGCCGCTTTGACGGAACCGGTCCGCGCGACCTGCACGAATGCTTCAAGAGCAGTAAGGGGTGGCAGGCGACGCATCTGATCAGCAATCCGTTCTTATATATGCTGCATCGCACAAGCATGCCGCAAGTGCGAGCCGGATGCCAGTGCCGTTTTTACTTGCATGCGCACAATCGCACAGACCCGGCGGCGCGGGCGGGGTTCTTCCCATCGAAGGCTGTTCAGTTTCCGCCCATCAATTGCTAGTCAGCGCGCAACGCCTGCCGTTCGGCAGGACCTCAAGGATTTGAAGGACATCCCATGCATCGCTCGATTATCGTGCTTGCTCTAGCGTCAGTCAGCCTGTCGGCCTGCTCGACTCGCCTTGCCAGCGACACGCCCGCAGCCGCTCCTGCACCGGTCCAGGCTGCTGCACCTGCGTCGCCCCCCGCCCCCAAGCCGACGATCGGCACCTATGGCTTCGACGAGGCCGGCATGGACCGCTCGGTCGCCCCGGGCGACAATTTCTACGATTATGCCAACGGTGCCTGGGCGCGGAACACGCCGATTCCGGCCGACAAGTCGAACTACGGCATGTTCACGGCGCTCGACGACCTCTCGAAGCAGCGCACCCAGGAAATCCTGGACGCCGCGCGCAACGACGCATCGAGCAAGATCGGCAACGCCTACGCTTCCTATCTCGACAGCGCGACCGTCGAGGCAAAGGGCCTCGCGCCGATCCAGCCCTGGCTCGACAGCATCAAGGCGGTGAAGACCCGCGCCGACTATGTCGCGATCGTCGCGCAAGCCGCGCGCAACGGCGTCTCCCGCCCGTTCGGCGGCTATGTCGGCCAGGACGACAAGGCCCCGGAAAACTACATCTACATCCTGTACCAGGGCGGCCTCGGCATGCCGGACCGTGATTACTACCTCCAGCCCGGCGAAAAGATGGAGGCGACGCGCAAGGCCTATGTCGCGCACCTCGCCAAGATGTTCGCGCTGGCCGGCGAGAAGGACGGCGAGAAGCGCGCCGCCGCGATCATGGCGCTCGAGACGCAGATCGCCAGGGTCCACTGGACCCAGGTCGACAGCCGCGACGCGGACAAGACCTACAACAAGATGACCGTCGCCGCGCTCACCAAGCTCGCGCCCGGCTTCGACTTCGCGAGCGCCCTCAAGGCGTCCGGCATCTCGTCGAGCGACGTGATCGTGGCGCAGCCGAGCGCGATCAAGGGCGAGGCCGCGATCCTCGCCAAGGCATCGCTCGCCGTGCTCAAGGATCAGTTGCTGGTCCGCAGCCTCGACGATTTCGCCGACTATCTGCCCGACGCGATCGGCAATGAGAGCTTCGCCTTCTACGGCACCACGCTCAGCGGCACGCCGCAGCGCGAGGAACGCTGGAAGCGCGGCGTGACCTTCATCAAGGGTTCGCTCGGCGAGGAGCTGGGCAAGGTCTATGTGGCGAAATACTTCCCGCCCGAGACGAAGGCCGCGGCAGACCAGCTCGTCAGGAACGTGCTGGCTGCCATGGGTCGGCGCATCGACGGCCTCAGCTGGATGAGCGCCGAGGCCAAGGCGCGCGCGCACAAGAAGCTCGCCGCCTTCACGCTCAAGATCGGCTATCCCGACCGGTGGCGCGACTATGCCGGGCTGAAGATCAAGCGCGACGACCTGTTCGGCAACGCGCTGCGCTCCAACCAGTTCGACTATGCCTATATGGTCGGCAAGCTCGGCCAGCCCATCTATCGCTGGGAATGGGGCATGACGCCGATGGAGATCAACGCCTATGCCAATTTCGGCATGACGGAGATCGTCTTCCCGGCCGCAATCCTGCAACCGCCCTTCTTCGATCCCCATGCCGATCCGGCGATCAACTATGGCGGCATCGGCGCAGTGATCGGCCATGAAATCAGCCATCATTTCGACGATCAGGGATCGAAATATGACGAGACCGGCCGTCTCGCCCAATGGTGGACGGATCAGGACGTCAAGAACTTCACCGCCCTGACCGACAAGCTGGTGAAGCAGTATGACGCCTATGAGCCGCTGCCCGGCGAGCATGTGAAAGGTGCGCTGACGCTCGGCGAGAACATCGCCGATCTGGCCGGCCTCACCGCCGCCTATGAAGCCTACAAGGCGTCGCTGAACGGCCAGGAAGCCCCGGTGATCGACGGCACGACCGGCGACCAGCGCTTCTATCTCGGCTGGGCGCAGGTCTGGCGGCGCAGCTATCGCGAGGCGAACCTGCGCCAGCGGCTGCTCACCGATCCGCACTCGCCCTCCGAGCAGCGCACCGCCATCGTGCGCAATCTCGACCCCTGGTACGGCGCCTATTCGGTGCCGGCGACGGGCAAGCTGGCCTTGCCGGCCGACGCGCGCGTCCGCATCTGGTGATCGTTAACACGGGGCAGGTCTGGCGTTCGTCGGCCTGCCCCGTGCTTACAGGTTTCTCCTGAGCGCTCGGCAGACCACGGCGCGCGGAAACGGCGGAAATCTCACAAATTCAACCGTCTCGTTTCGACACAATTCCCTTAACCGCGATCGTTAATTTTCGTTGCGCTTTCCCGATTTGCCGTGCGACTATCGGACCGATTAACAGATCGACGTGGTGGGAGACGTTCATGAAAAAGCAGCTCGTAGCGGCGGCCGCCGTAATCGCGGCGCTGGGCCTTGCGCCGGCCGCCAATGCCACCGTCGTCGAGGGGATTCAGCTGCCCGCGGGCGATTTCTTCGATCATTTCGAAGGGGAATCATCCAAGGCTGGGACCGGTCAGGTCGACCTGTTCAACTTCACCGTTACCGGCAACTGGATCGCGGGTGTGCTGCTGACGTCGGTTTCCAATGGCATCGACGATCTTGAGTTCGAGGCCGTGGACCTGGACGGCGTGGCCTTCCAGCTCGCCAACGGCATTTTCTCGATGGCCGGCATCGAGTCAGTCCCGCTTGCCGACGGCGCGCACACGCTGCGCGTGCAATACAAGTCTTCGGCCGGCAAGGTGACCTATGCGGGCGATATTGCGCTCGATCCGGTTCCGGTGCCTGCGCCGGCCAGCTGGGCCGTCATGCTCGCCGCCATTGGCGGACTAGGCTTCACCATGCGCCGACGCGCGATCGCGGTTCGCGCGGCCTTCGCCTGACCCCGCCACTGGGCGCTCTCGCGGCGCCCAGCTTTGCTGCATTTGCGAACAAGTATTACGGGCGCTCGATGAAGGCTTCGAGCGCCTTTTCGCGTTCGTGTAAACGCCCCGTGCATATGCCTTTAAGCATAGGGGATATGACCGGCATACGAAGCACTTGGGGTTAACTGCCCTGCGAGCGAAGGAGCGCGTCTTGATCGCGCGTGTTCGGCATTTGATAGGGTGATTCGCACGGCTCACCCGAGTCGAATTGGCCCACCGGCAGCGGCGTCGCGTCAAAAGTATTAGTACCATGGTTAAAACCGATCGGATTTCACATTCCGATACTCCGGGATTTCGCTTATTTTTTCAGAGCTTGCAAAAACGCTTCTCATTCCGGGACATCCCCAAGTCAAACATCCTTAACAGACTCTTGAATTTCGCACTCGCAAACGGCTAATTGTTCCGTGCCAACCAAAGGCGTTGTGGGAGATTCAAATGAAAAAGGCTATTCTGGCAGCGACCGCTGCCATGGTTGCCCTCGGCATGGCTCCGTCCGCGAATGCGACGGTCATCGAGGGCATCCAACTCGCGTCGAACGATGTGTTCGACCATCTGGAAGCTGAGTCGCATGCCGTTGGCGAGCAGACCGACGTTTTCCACTTCAGCTTGGATGTCGCGAGCGTCTTCACGACCGCGCTGCTGTCCTCCATTAGCAACAGTGCCGGCGATATCGACTTCCTTTCGGTCGATCTGGATGGCGTTCACGACTTTATCATCCTGAACGACGTCAATTTGTTCGCCAACGGACCGGGGCCGTTCTCGTACGCAGGAATCCAGGGCATTTTCCTGGCGGCCGGCGCGCATGTGCTAACCGTCAAGTATGATGCGACCGCCACGAAGGTCACCTACTCGGGTGACGTGGCCATCGTTCCGGTTCCGGAGCCCACCACCTGGGCGATGATGGTTGCCGGCATTGCGGCGGTCGGCGTCACGCTGCGTCGTCGTGCGCAGACCACTCGGGTTGCCTTCAGCTGATATTGCACGGGAGGTCAGGCTCGCCTGCCCTCCCGGCTTGCCAGAGCAAAGTGAGCGCCAGCCGTCCCCGGACGCTGGCGCTATTTTTTTGTCTGTCGACGACCGCCGGCGGCCAGAGTCGCGGAGGAGTCCGCATATCGGCGAAGCGTCACACTTGAACCGCAGCCGGCCTCGATCCGTGGCAGGTCGGGCAGACCGGCCTGACAGCAAGCAATGCGAGAAGACGAAGCGCGCCTGAAGCGCGCTCCGATGGAAGCCCTCGCCTCAGCTTCCCCAGCGCGCCAGTCGTCGCCACAGACGCTCGACAGGCCCCTGCCCCATGGAGCGGCGCCACAGAACCGACCAGCCGGCCATAACGCCCCACATGACGAGTACGACGGGGATCAGCATCGCACGGCCCTGCTGGCCGAACAGGCCCGCCCCATAGCCGTAGAACAGGCTCGTCATCACCAGGCTGGTCAGCAGATAATTGGACAAGGCAAGCCGCCCGATCGCACGGATCGCGCGAACCGGCGCCGCATCGGCCCCGTTCGCGACAAATGCCATCGCCAGCGCCGCAAGCCCGACGGCAATCGGCAGGCGCAGCGGCACCGACCAGGCGAAGGACGCCGCCTGCGCCGCCAGCGGATCGCCCGAGATCAGCACCCAGGCGGCAAGCCCCAGCATCGGCACCAGCCCCACCAGCAGCGCGCGCCGCCAGGTCTCCCGATATTGCGCGGCCTGCCATTGCCCGGCGAGGAAACCGCCCTTGAGCATGGCCATGCCGAGCGCGATGAAGGCCAGGATCTCCGGCACCGAATAGACAAGCTGATTGAGCGCGTCACCGGCGGCCCCGGCCGCGCGCGATGCCACGATCTCGCCATAGCCCCGATGATAGCGCGCCAGCTCCGCCGCCACCCCGGCGCTGTCGCCCATGCCAAGCGCGTCGGCATAGGCGCTCCAGAGCGTCTGCGCGGACGGTGTCGCATCCGCCGCCTGCGCCGTCGAGCGCAACCAGAAGCCGGGCAGCACCGCGGCGAGATTGATAACCCATTGTGCGAGCAGCAGCCCGAGCGCCAGCTTGATGAGATTGAGCGTCTCCAGCCGGACAAACAGGGTCGCGACCAAGCCACAAACCGCGAGCTGGACCAGAATGTCACCGGACCAGAGCAGGACATAATGCGCGATGCCGATCGGCAGCAGCCAGAACATGCGGCGGCGATGCGCGGCGAGCCCGTCCCGCCCGTCCATCTCCGCCGATTCCATGACGAGCAGGATCGAGGCGCCGAAGAGCAGCGCGAAGAGCGCGCGCATCTTGCCGTCGACCAGCAGGAAGGTGAACAGCCAGGCCGCAAGGTCGGCGGGGCCGCTGGTCCCGATCGTGAAGGGATTGAACAGCGCCGCCGAGGGCAGCGCGAACAGGATGATATTGGCGAGGAGGATGCCCATCACCGCGCAACCGCGCAGGAAATCGAGCCCGTCGATCCGGAAGCTTTCGTCAGCCATGCCGCCTCCTATCGTCTTTTGCCTTCACGTCCACCCCCGCGCGTGGCATGCGGCTGCGCATGGGTGCAGCACGCAAGGCCTTGATCGGGGCGGCATTCGCCGCGGCGGCGGACCGCTATGAGGACGGTGCGCAGGTGCAGCGCGTGGTCGCGCGCCACCTCGCCGATCTGGCGGGGCGCGAGCGGCTGGCCCCCGGCGCATCGATCCTCGAAATCGGCTGCGGCACGGGGCTTTTGACGCGCGAGATCAGCGAGCGCTGGCCGGAGGCGGAGCTGACCGCCACGGACCTCGTGCCGGAAATGGTCGACGCGACCGCGCGCTCGGGCCTCCCGGCGCGGCTCATGGCCATGGACGGCGAAGCGCCGGTGTTCGAAGGGCAACGCTTCGATCTCATCCTGTCCAGCCTGGCCTTCCAGTGGTTCGAGGATCTGCCGCTGGCCCTCGCGCGCCTTCATGCCCTGCTGCGGCCGGGCGGCAGCCTCTACTTCGCGACCATGGGCGCGGAGAGCTTCGCCAGCTGGCGCGCCGCGCATGCGGAGGCCGGGCTGGCGCCGGGTCTGCCCGACTATCCCGCGCTGGACGGGCTGCTTGCGCAGCTTTCGGTCTTTCCGGACGCCTTTGCCTGCGACGAACATCACCCGCTCCCGGTCAGCGGCGGTCAGGCGATCCTGCGCCATTTCCGCGCGATCGGCGCCCATGTTCCGCGCGCCGGCTATCAGCCGCTCGGCCCCGCCGCGATGCGCCGCGTCATCGACGCTTTCGACCGGGGGGGCGGCACGACCTCCTATCATGTCCTCTATGGCCGGATCACCCATGTCTGAGACCACGACACTCCGCCCCGCCACACCGGCCGACGCGCCCGCCCTCTCGGCGCTCAAGCTCGTCTGCTTCCGCGAGACCTTCCTGGAGGATTTCGGCGTCCCCTATCCGCCCGGCGACCTCGCCCGGTTCGAGGCGCAAAGCTATGGCGAGGCGCAGGTCATGGCGGAGATCGTCGACCCGTCCCATGCCAGCTGGGTTTGCGAAGGTCCGGACGGCGCACTGCTCGCTTATGCGCATTGCGGCCCGTGCAAGCTGCCGCATCCCAAGGTGACGGAGCGTTCAGGCGAGCTGTACCAGATCTATGTGCGCCGCGATGCACAAGGGCTGGGCCTCGGCCGCACGCTGCTCGCCACCGCGCTCGACTGGCTGCAGGCGCACTATCCCGGGCCGATCTGGCTCGGCGTCTGGTCCGGCAATGCCCGCGCCCAGGCCGTCTATGCGGCGCAGGGCTTCCGCAAGGTCGGCGACTATCATTTCATGGTGGGCGACCACCGCGACGACGAGTTCATCTACCGGCGGGACTGACGCGGCAGAGGCTATCTCGCGCGCGTCTCATCCTCTTTCTGACCCGGATATAGGTCTTTTTCCCCCTGCGGATGCATGATGTGTGCGGATAGGCGAACAGGGGGAATGGCGGAGATACTGGGCCGCCATGACACCGGTCCCTCCCCCCTCCGCCGGCAGAACGGGATCGTTCACGGTCGCGCGGTTCCTGGCGCTCCTCCTCCTGGCGAGCGCAAGCACCGGCGCCGGACGGGACGGACCGGGTCCTGGCACATCATCGGCAGGGTCGGCCCATGCCGTCGCGCCGCGGCCCGTGCCGATGAGCTGGGCCGCTTCCGCCGCCGCCATGTATGAGGTGCGGCCGGACATGCCCGGCTGCCGCACCGGCACGATCAAGGACGGCGTGCGCGCGGAAATGCTCGCGCGCGTGAACGCCCTGCGCGCGCTCCATCAGTTGCCGCCCGTCGCCTATTCGCATGCCGACAATGCGCAGGTCGACCAGTCCTCGCTGATGCAGGCGATCAACAGCACGCTCAGCCACCGGCCGCCGCGCGACTGGCTCTGCTATACAGCGGTCGGCTCGGCCGGTGCCGGGTCCAGCAACCTCGTCGGCGGCTGGGGCAATGGGCTCGATTGGTCGACCGAGGACGATTATCTCGGCCTCTGGCTGACCGAGGGCGGCGGCAGCGATCTCGGCCATCGCCGCTGGATTCTCGACCCCTTCCTCGACCGGATCGCCTATGGCCGCGTCGCGCAGCAATTTCCGGATGGCAATCGCAGCGATGCCGCCTCGCTCAAGGTGTTCGGCTCGCCCGGCAACCGCCCGGCGGACCTGCCGCCCTTCGTCGCCTATCCGTTCGGCAATTATCCCGCGCGCTATTTCGGCCCACGCGACTATCTCTCCTTCTCCGTCGTCGCGAACGGCGGCAGCCGTTTCGCCAACAGCGCCGTCAATTTCTCGGCCGTCAGAGTGTCGGTCAGCCAGGGGACGCGCCGACTTGCGGTCGGCAACCTCTCCTATGACAATGAAGGCTTCGGCCTGCCCAACAATCTCCAGTGGCAAGTGGCGGGCCTGCAACCCAACGTCACCTACACGGTGCGCATCGATGGGGTGATGGCCGCGCCGCAAAGCAGCTATCAATACAGCTTCCGCATCGTTCCCTGAACGCCGACGGGCGGCGGCTATCGCCGTTCCTTGCGGATCATCAGCTTGAGGCCCGACCAGACCGCGTCCACCGCGCAGACCTTCACGTCGACCAGATCGGTCTCGGGCAGGATGAAGGCGCGGATGGCGTCCTCGGTCATGTCGGTTGGGATTTTGGCGGCCTTCTTTGGCCAGCTTACCCAGATGAAGCCGGCGGGCGCGAGCAACGGACGAAGCTGCGTGATGAGGCGGATCATTTCGGCCTGCTCGATCACGAAGATATGCGCCGCATCGAGGCCGGCCGCCGGCGCATCCAGCAGCGTCAGCCCAAGCGCGTCAGGATCGATCTCCGTGCGAACACTCGCCGGCATCCGAGAGAACCAGACGCGCAGGCCGGGCTTCAGTGACAATTTCTTCGCGAGCGGGGTTCCTGAATATCCCGCCGTCATCGCCTTGCCCTAGAGTTCGGCGTCCATGAGCTTGGGGAAGAAGCTCTCATGCGCCGTCCGCAGGGAATCCAGCGGAATGGCGTGGTCGCTTTCCGGCAGCTCGAAGATCAGCCGGTTGGCGATCGTGCGGCCGAGGCGCGCCACGGTGACGCCGCGCGTATCCGCATGGCTCAGCAGTTCGATCATCGCCACGTCGCGGACGGTGACGACATAAAGGCCCTGATCCTCGGCGAAATAGCTCTGCGCGACGGACCCGACGAGCGGCTGGTCAAGGATGGCGCCGATGCCGCTGGCCAGCGCCATTTCGGCGACGGCGACGGCGATGCCGCCGTCCGACACGTCATGGCAGGCGGTGATGGCGCCACAGAGGATCGCCTCGCGCACGAAGTCGCCCGTCTTGCGCTCCTTCTCGAGGTCGACGCGCGGTGGGGGCCCCGCATCCTTGCCCTCCAACCCGCGCACTTCGCGCAGCCACAGCGACTGGCCGAGATCGCCCGAACGATCGCCGATCAGCAGGATGATGTCGCCCGTCTCCTTGAAGGCGATGGTGCACATCCGCTCGATGTCCTGCAGCAGGCCGACACCGCCGATGGCGGGCGTGGGCAGGATGGCGCTGCCGCCACCGGTCGCCTTGGACTCGTTGTAGAGGCTGACATTGCCGGACACGATCGGATAGTCGAGCGCGCGGCAGGCGTCGCTCATGCCCTCCAGGCAGCCGACAATCTGACCCATGATTTCGGGCCGCTGCGGATTGGCGAAGTTGAGGCAATTGGTGATGGCGAGCGGCTGGCCGCCGACCGCCGTGATGTTGCGCCAGGTTTCGACGACCGCCTGCTTGCCACCTTCGGCCGGATCGGCAAAGCAGTAGCGCGGGGTGCAATCGGTGGTGATGGCAAGCGCCTTGCCGGTGCCATGCACGCGCACCACCGCCGCGTCGCCGCCCGGCCGCTGGACGGTATCGGCGCCGACCATGTGGTCATATTGCTCCCAGATCCAGCGACGGCTGGCCAGGTCCGGCGAGGCCAGCAGAGTCAGCAGGTCGGCGGAGATATTGGTGCTGTCCGTCAGTTCGGCCAGCGGCGCGAGGGCCGGGGTCGGCACATGCGGGCGGTCATAGAGCGGCGCATCGTCCGCCAGCGGCGCCAGCGGAATGTCGCACACCGTCTCGCCATGATGGACGAGGATCATGCGGCCGGTGTCGGTCACTTCGCCGATCACCGCGAAATCCAGCTCCCATTTGCGGAAGATCGCTTCGGCAAAGGATTCGCGACCAGGCTTCAGCACCATGAGCATGCGCTCCTGGCTCTCCGAGAGCATCATCTCATAGGCGGTCATGCCGGTTTCGCGCTGGGGCACCTTGTCCATGTCCAACCGGATGCCGACGCCGCCCTTGCTCGCCATCTCGATGGATGAGGAGGTGAGGCCGGCCGCGCCCATGTCCTGAATGGCAACGATCGCGTCCGATGCCATCAGCTCCAGGCACGCCTCGATCAGCAGCTTCTCGGTGAAGGGATCGCCAACCTGCACGGTGGGGCGCTTCTCCTCCGCATCCTCGCCGAAGTCGGCCGAGGCCATGGTCGCGCCGTGGATGCCGTCGCGGCCGGTCTTGGAGCCGACATAGACGATCGGATTGCCGACGCCGGATGCCGCCGAATAGAAGATCTTGTTCGTCTCGGCGACGCCCACGGTCATCGCGTTGACCAGGATGTTGCCGTCATAGGCCGGGTGGAAATTGGTCTCGCCGCCCACGGTCGGCACGCCCACGCAATTGCCGTAGCCGCCGATGCCGCGCACCACGCCGCTGATGAGATGCTTCATCTTGGGGTGATCGGGCCGGCCGAAGCGCAGCGCGTTCATGTTCGCGACCGGGCGCGCACCCATGGTGAACACGTCGCGCAGAATGCCGCCCACGCCCGTCGCCGCGCCCTGATAGGGCTCGATATAGCTCGGGTGGTTGTGGCTCTCCATCTTGAAGATGGCGGCCTGCCCGTCGCCGATGTCGATCACGCCGGCATTCTCGCCCGGGCCGCAGATCACCCATGGCGCCTCCGTCGGCAGCTTCTTCAGGTGGATGCGGCTCGACTTGTACGAGCAGTGCTCGCTCCACATGACGGAGAAGATGCCAAGCTCGGTGAGATTCGGCTCGCGGCCGATCGCCTGGACGATACGATCATATTCCTCCTGCGTGAGGCCATGATCGGCGATGGTCTGGGGCGTGATGGCGGGCTCGTTGGTCGACATGAGCGGCCTTTATCGCCGCATGTCCGGCGGCACAACCATGCGCGGACGCCGGAAAAGAGATTCGTTGTGAACTCCATGCCCGTCACCGCTTGAGTTCGCCGGCCTTATTGCGCAGTCTGCGCCCGCCTTGCCCCGCGCACTGCGCGCTCGCAGAGGCGAAACGACTGCCGGAAGACTAGACATCTGGAGGGGAAAGACATGCTTCGCCGCTCGCTTGCCGCACTGGCTCTCTGCTGCACCGCCGCGCCCGCCATGGCGCAGCTCAACGAACCGGTTGTCGGCGTCGCCGATCCGGAATCGCTCTTCACCGACAAGGACCCGGTGCTCCACAAGAACAAGCAGTCCGCGCTGCGCATCATGCGCGAGCTCCTGCAGTGCAATCACTGGAGCGATGCCGGCAACTGGCTGACCGAGCGCTACATCCAGCACAATCCCAATGCGGGCTCGGGCCTGAAGCCCGTGCAAGCCTTCTTCGGCAACCGCCCCCGCACCGCCACCTGCGACAAGCTGACCACGCCGGTCATCGCCGTGTTCGCCCAGGGCGATCTGGTGACGGTGGTGATGGGCCGCACGCTCAAGCACCCGACCGACGCCAGCAAGACCTACACGACGAGCTGGTTCGACATGTGGCGCTTCGTCGACGGCAAGGCCGACGAGCATTGGGACGCCGCCGAGCTGTTCGTCCCGCGCCCGGCCCCCGCCAAGCCCGCCCAGTAAATATCCCGACCGATCAGGCCCGGGCGACTCGCATGCGCCCGGCCGGGCGGGCCAACGAAAAAGGCCGGTCCTTGTGGGGACCGGCCGATTTGTTTCCAGAAATGGCGAACCGATAAGGAGGCGGATCAGCCGGTCTTGCAGGCCGTGCCGTTGTAGGTGATCGCATCACCCTGGCCGGTGATCGTGACCTTGCCGTCCGCCGAAGCGAAGGGCTGGCCGGCTTCCGGAGCGGAGAGCGGCGTGATCGGGCCATCCTTGGCGGACTTGAAGTTGGCCGTCTTGTCGTCGGTCATGAAGTCGACGAAGATCAGGCTGTTGTCCTTGCAGCGATAGGTGTGGCTCGCCTTGAGCATCGGCGGCAGCTCGACCGGCGCCGCATTGGCCAGATTGGCCGCGTCCGGATCGCCCGTACCGATGTTCATGGTCTCGGGCTCGTTGTTGCAAGCCGCGAGGGTGAGGACAGCTGCGCCAATGGCCAGCGACGAAAAAATTCGAGTGGAAAGGGTTTTCATAGCTCGCTCGCTATTGCGACTCGTGCAACCGAGGTCAACAGCATTTCCGTGACAATACGGCATTTTTCGGGGGTGAGCCGACTGGATGCTTGACCCTGTGCGGCGGGCCGGTCAATGCAGGGACATGGCAGATACGGCAGAAACCGAAACGCTCAGCTTCGAGGAAGCGCTTCGACGCCTGGAGGCGATCGTGCAGCAGCTCGAGCGCGGCGACGTGCCGCTCGACCAGTCCATCACGCTGTACGAGGAAGGCGATCTGCTGCGGGCACAATGCCAGAAGCGGCTGGACGCGGCGCAGGCCCGCATCGAGCAGATCATGACCGGCGCGGATGGCGCCGCCACCAAGACGGCCCCGTATCCGGTCGAATGATCCCCTGATGCGCATCGACGCACCGAGCCGGCTCGACGCCGCCATGGCCGCGATGGCCGAGGCGATCGACCGACAGTTCGATCAGCTGCTCATCCTGCCCGAGGACCAGCGCGCGCGCCTCTATTCCGCCATGCGCCACGCCTCGATCGGCGGCGGGAAGCGGATGCGCCCGCTGATCGTCAAGGCAAGCTGCGACCTGTTCAACGTCGCCTATGAGAGCGCCATCCGCACCGGCCTCGCGGTCGAGTGCATCCATGTCTATTCGCTCATCCACGACGACCTGCCCGCCATGGACAATGACGACATGCGGCGCGGCAAGCCGACGGTGCATCGCGCCTATGACGAAGCGACGGCGATCCTGGCGGGCGACTGCCTGCACGATCTCGCCTTCTCGATCCTGGTCGACGAGCGGACGCATCCCGATCCGTTCGCGCGCTGCGATCTGCTCAAGGCGCTCGCCTTCGCCAGCGGCCCGATGGGCATGGCGGGTGGCCAGATGATGGACCTCGCCGCCGAGACCGCGCCGTTCGACCTGCCCACGGTCACGCGCATGCAGCAGCTCAAGACCGGCGCGCTCATCGCCTTCTGCGCGGAAGCGGGCGCGATCCTGGCGCGGGTTCCGGAGGACAAGCGTGTCGGCCTGCGCGGCTATGCCCGCGACCTGGGCCTCGCCTTCCAGATCGCCGACGACCTGCTCGACGTGGAGGGCGACGCGGCGGTGACCGGCAAGGCGGTCGGCAAGGATGCCGCCGCCGGCAAGGCGACCTTCGTCTCGCTGATGGGCGTCGCGCAGGCGCGCGAACAGGCCGAGCTGCTCGTCGCGCAGGCCAAGGCCCATCTGCACGGGTTCGGCAGCGAGGCCGACCTGCTGCGCGACATTGCCGACTTCGCCATCCGGCGGAGGCATTGAGGAAACGCCATGGCGGAACGCATCGGCCTGTATCCCGGCACCTTCGACCCTGTCACGCTCGGCCATATGGACATCATCCGGCGCGGCGCGAAGCTGGTCGACAAGTTGGTGATCGGCGTCACCACCAATCCGAGCAAGTCGCCGCTGTTCACGCTCGACGAGCGGCTGGACATGGTGCGCCGCGAATGCGCCGACATCACGGATACGCGGATCGAGGTGCGGGCGTTCGATTCGCTGCTGATCGAATATGCCCGCTCGCTCGGCGCCTCGATCATCCTGCGCGGCCTGCGGGACGGCGCGGACTTCGGCTATGAATATCAGATGGCGGGCATGAACCAGTATCTCGATCCGGACATCGAGACCGTGTTCCTGATGGCGCACGTCGCGCTGCAGCCGATCGCCTCGCGGCTGGTCAAGGAGATCGCCTTTCTCGGGGGCGACATCAGCAACTTCGTCTCGCCGGCGGTGCGTGAGGATATACTGGCGCGCATCACGACAAAAAGCGTATAGGCGCGCCATGCAGGTCAGCCCCGGTTCAGCCGTGTGGCGACAAAGGAATGTGATGAGGATGAAGACAATGCGTGTTTCCCGACTGATCGGCCATGGTCTGGCCGCCGCGCTGCTGGTGAGCGGCCTGGCGCCGGCATCGGCGCAGCAGCGCTCGGAAGACGTGTTCAAGGAAGCTGAAATGGCCGCCCGCGCCAAGAAGGATGCGGAAGCGCTGCGCGAGGACGCGGAGAAGTCGGCCGTCCAGCCGCTCGTGGCGATGGTCCCGGTCACGCCGGAGAATGTCTGGGTGCTCGACCTCTCGGACGGCGGGCATGTACGCATCCTGCTCCGCCCGGACGTCGCGCCGGGCCATGTCGAGCGGATCAAGACACTCACCCGCCAGGGCTTCTATAATGGCGTCATCTTCCACCGCGTGATCGACGGCTTCATGGCGCAGACCGGCGACCCGAAGGGCGACGGCACCGGCGGCTCCGAGCTTCCGGACCTCAAGCAGGAATTCAACTGGCTGCCGCACATGCGCGGCACCGTCTCCATGGCCCGCGCCGAGAGCGAGGACAGCGCCAACAGCCAATTCTTCATCATGCTGATGCCGCGCATGCAGCTCGACCACAAATATACCGTGTTCGGCCGCGTGATCGACGGCATGCCGGGCGTGGACGCCATCCCCAAGGGCGAGCCGCCGGCAGCGCCCGCCAAGGTGGTGCGCGCCTATATCGAAGGCGACGGCCAAGCCTCCGCGGCGCCCGTCAAGAGCGCTACGCCGGGCAGCTGAACCCGCCGCTCGAGGCGGTTGGCAGGGATGTCCAGTTCCAAAAGTCACACGAAGGTCACACTATCGCGCGTGGTCTTCTAGCCCCGCCTGCCAGCCGCCGCTCGGCGGGAACTGGGTGATTAGGGGCGTGCGACGCGGCCTGCGACGAGCCTGCCATGAACGCCTGGCTCTAGGACAGAGGGAATATGCGTTCAGGCAGACGTGGCCTGGTATGCAGAGTGTCCGCTTTTCAGACTATCTCCGTCGCCTGAATGGTTGACACGTAGTGGCTTCCCGTTGCTGGCCCCTCCCCTTCAGGGGAGGGGAAAGGGGTGGGGGCGATGCGCAGCATCGCTCGCAAAGCGAAATAACGGCGCCGTCCCTCCCCACCCCAACCCCTCCCCTGAAAGGGAGGGGCTAAAAGGCGGCGATGCGATCGTCTTCCGACAAGCCTCACTTAATCAAACGACCCGTCGATCCTGCCTGCCCGCCTAAGGCTGCTGGCCCACCGAGGCCGGAAGATGCTGCACGATATGATCGACGAACAGCTTGACCTTCGGCGTCATCAGCCGGTTCGAGGCATAGACCGCATAGAGGCCGCTTTCCGGAAAGGCGTGGTCCGGCAGCACGCGGACCAGCGCGCCGCTCTCCAGCAGGTCCGCGACCAGCCATAAAGGCAGTGCGGCAAGGCCGAGGCCCTCGCGCGCCGCGGTCAGCACGGTGTCGCTGTCATCTGCGAGGAGCACCGGATGGACCGGCACGGCGATTGGCCGCCCGCCGATGGTGAAGCGCCACTCGCGCGCATAGATGAGCGGCGAGAAGCCCAGGATGCGGTGATCGGCCAACTCGCCCGGATGGCGCGGTTCCCCCGCCCGCGCCAGATAGACAGGCGCCGCCACCACGATCACGCGCGAAACGCCGAGGCGCCGCACGATCAGCCCCGGATCGGGCGCGGCAGTAACGCGAAAGGCGAGATCGACGCCGCTCTCGACCAGATTGACCGCGCCAGCACCGTCGATAAACTCGATCTCCAGCGAGGGATTGGCATCGAGAAAGCTGGAGAGGCAGCCGAGCAGGCCGAGCCGATGAAAGCCGTCGAACACCGCGACGCGCAGCCGGCCGACCGGCTCCGCCTGATGCATCTGCGCCTCGTTCTGCGCCGCGAGCGCTTCCGCAACGGCACGGGTTGCGCGATCATGAAAGGCCTGCCCCGCCTCGGTCGCGCGAAGCGACCGCGTCGTGCGATCCAGCAGGCGGACGCCCAGCCGGTTCTCCAGCGCCTTCACCGTCTCGCTGACGAATGACTTGGAGAGGCCAAGCCGCCGGGCAGCGCCGGTGAAGCTACCTTCCTCCACCACCGCGACGAACATCTCCAGGCCATCGAACAACGCCATGCGCCCTTGATAGTTCGCCTATGGCGAACAGTCCATCCGGATCGGGGCGGCTAGTCGGTCGGGCGTCCTTCCCGATAAAACGGCCTCATCACTTCAAATGGGAGGATCACACATGCAAAACACGGCTACCATCACCATCTCCGGCCCGAACGACGGCTGCACGCTCAACGTCCTCGGTGCGAACATCCGCATCGCATCGTCCGACCGGAGCGATCAAATGCTCTATGCGGAACATCCGGTTCCGGCCGGCTACGAAATCCCGCTGCACGTCCACGATGACGAGGACGAACTCTTCTACATTCTCGACGGCGAACTGACGCTCGTCTCCGAAAGCGGCGAGGCGCTGGCCGGCCCCGGCAGCTTCGTCCACTTGCCGCGCGGCATCGCGCACGGCTTCGCCAACCGCTCGGAACTGCCGGTGCGCATGCTGGTCGTCACCACGCCGAGCGGCGCGCTACGCGGTGTTATGCAGGGCCTCGACCGCGCCGGCCGTGACGGAACGCTGAGCCCGGCGCTGATCGCCGACACGCTGGTCGAGAACCGGATGGCGCTGGCCTGACCTCGGGGAGGCAGGCTTCCGGGTTCTCAACAACGAGACTCTTTACGCCACCTTCAACGAAAGCGTGGCGATTTTGAACGCTCTGCGTGCCCAAGGTGTGCCCTGGCTCAAGCGTGGCTGGGCGCTGAGAGATCTCATCGAAGTAGCGGAATGCTCGAACACGTTGAAGAGGTCGACGTCACAACTGGCTGGCCCTAATTGATAGATCTTGTCGGCGGCGTTATATTTTGTGCAAGAATCAGCGATGTATACCTATACGTCGGCAGCGACGTGGCGGAGTGGGAAACATAATGTCCGGGATCGAATGTTCACTTTGCGCGGGCCCAGCCAAACCTTGGCTCAATATGCCGATCGACCCTATGAAGAGGGCCCCGACGGCATATGGCAGCACAATAAAGTGTGACGTCTGCGAGTTGGGCGCAGTCTTTCCGATGCCGACCGCCGCAGAAATCCCGGATTTCTATGTGTACGACGGCTATTATACCCATAGCGGCGCCGGTCACATTACGCCGCATAAAGGCAAATTCTTCGAGCGCGTCCTCCTGCGTTTCGCACACACCTTTGACCAAGAGCGAAAGTTTTTGCCTGCCGAGGCGGTGCAACTCCTGCCACCCAACGCGACGGTGTGCGATCTTGGCTGCGGCAATGGCTGGCAACTCCGGCGCTTTAAGGAGTTGGGCCTGGAGTGCATCGGAGTTGATCCCGACGATCAAGCAATAGCCACATCAACGGGCACAGGCTTGACCGTCCTACGCGGTACTGCTGAGGATATCCCCGCCGAGCTTTCAGATAAGCAATTCGATCTTGTGATCATGTCTCACAGCATGGAGCATTGTCGAGATCCCAAAGCTGCGATCGCAAATGCCTATAAGCTAACAAAGCCGGGCGGACTCTGCTACGTTGAAGTGCCCAACTGTTCTGCAGAGCACTTTAAGAGATTCAATGTTTGCTCGAACATGTATGATGCGCCTCGGCATCTTTATTTCTTTACACCGAATTCTCTTCGAAGGCTTATTGAGCTGAATAATTTTACTTTTCTTGGTGCCCATTATCACGGATTTGTGAGGCATTATTTGCCAAGTTGGCGAGACTTTGAATTTGATGTCGCACGACAGGTAAAGGCCGCCGATAAAACCGTCGCCGTAAAATTTCACGATTTCAAACAATCGGTCATCCTGTTCTTGATGTCATTCTGGCGAAAGCCTGACGAGAAGTATGATTCCTTTGGATGGCTCGTAAGGCGGACGGCTTAACGGAAAAAACCCGCCATCGGCAGCGGCCTTCATCACTAGCGGCCCTCGAACGTGCCGTTACCGTTGAAGTCGCGGACTATCCTGCCCCCCACGCGCGGCGGTGGTTGATTGTCGATCCCATCGGTTTGCTGGTATCCATTGCGTGGCCCAAGTGATGGCCGGCCTTTTTCAGGATCGAAGTCCTCGCCGTCGACCACAGCCTGCTAAGTGACGAATGCCCGTCACGATATAGTAGCGCATCTTGATGGGACACGCCAATTGCACGGATCATACTTCCGAGTGCGGAGCATCATCGCGGCGAACATATGCAACAGCAGCACTGTCGGCGGCAGCAGCGACAAGTCAGCTTCGCGCGTCATCGCGGCACCCGTCCGATGGCGCACGCCTCCATCGCCCCCGCCCGAAGCCCCGTGGACCGCCCGGCTCCGGGTTAATGCTCCGTTGCCAAACCGCTCGAAACTGGTAGATTTCAGTCAACAGGACCACGTCGCAAACGGAGGTCAAGATGTTCGCGGCCATCCCCCTGCTGTTGCTGAGCATCCCGGCCAACATGCCCCCCGGCGAAACCGGGCCCGTGCCGGCAACCGCCGCGGAACGGCCCATATGCACCCGGAAAGTGCCGCATACGAGCACCCGCATCGTTCGCGGCGAAGTCTGCACCACCAAGGCACAGCGCGACCGGCGCAAGAACGATCTCTATCGGTCTGTTGATGGGGGCTGGGGCACGGCTGCGAACAACTATGAGTCGATACGCGCGTTTCGCCGTTAGGCTGCCGACAGCAGCGACATAGGTCTGTCCAATCGCGGCAACGGCAGATAAAGCGCCCTCCTCATGCGCGTCCAACTGTTTGATTTCGAGCTTCCGCCCGAGCGGATTGCCCTGCGGCCCGTCAGCCCGCGCGACGCCGCGCGCATGCTGGTGCTGGAGGGCGACGCCCTGCGCGACATGAACGTGGGCGACCTGCCCGCCATGCTGCGTCCCGGCGACTGCCTCGTCTTCAACGACACGCGCGTCATCCCTGCCCAGCTCGAGGGGCGGCGCGGCGAGGCCCGGATCGGCGTCACGCTGCACAAGCGGCTCGGCCCGCGCGACTGGCAAGTGTTCGTGCGCAATGCCAAGCGGGTGCGCCCCGGCGATATCGTCGATTTCGCCGCCGACGTGCAGGCGCGCGCCGGCGAGCGGGACGAGGATGGCGGCATGACGCTGAGTTTCCTCGGTGAGGAGCCGGTCGAGATCCTGCTGGAACGCGCCGGGCAGATGCCCCTGCCGCCCTATATCGCCAGCAAGCGCGCGACGGACGGGCGCGACCGCGACGATTATCAGACGATGTTCGCCGACGAGCCGGGTGCCGTGGCGGCGCCCACGGCGGCGCTGCACTTCACGCCAGCGCTGATGGCGGCGCTGGAGGCGACGGGCATCGGCCATGCGCTGCTGACCCTGCATGTCGGCGCGGGCACCTTCCTGCCGGTCAAGGCCGACGATACGAGTGACCACCGCATGCATGCCGAATGGGGCCGCATCGACGCGGCGACGGCAGACCGGCTCAATGCCGTGCGCGCCGCGGGCGGGCGCCTGATCGCGGTCGGCACGACCAGCCTGCGCCTGCTGGAGAGCGCGACGGGCGAGGATGGCGTCATCCGTCCCTTCGCGGACGAGACGCGCATCTTCATCACGCCCGGCTACCGCTTTCGCGCGGTGGACGGCCTCATGACCAATTTCCACCTGCCGCGCTCCACCCTGTTCATGCTGGTCAGCGCCCTGATGGGCACGGAGCGGATGCAGGCGGCCTATGCCCATGCGATTGCCGAGGGCTATCGCTTCTATTCCTACGGCGACGCCTCGCTGCTGCTCCCCTGAGCCGTCAGGCCTGCGGCACCGGCTCGGCGCGGCGGAAACGATCCGACGAACGGGCGATCCAGGCGCGGGCGCGCATCTGCACCGGCTGCTCGACCACCCGGAAGATGAGGAAGGCGAGCGCGAGCACCAGCCCCGCGATCAGCGCCACCGCCGCCGCATAAAAGGGCAGCGAGCGCCCCTGCGGCAGCAGCGTGATGAGCGCGACGCCGAGATACTGGTGGATGAGATAGAGCGAATAGCTGCACGCGCCGATGAGTGTCAGCGCCGGATGGGTCAGCGCCGCGAGCCATGCGCGGCGGCAGATGAGCGCCACGAACAGCAGGACGATGCCCGCCATCGCCAGCATCGTCACCGCGCCGTCGGCATGGACCGACCAGATGGACAGCCCCGCGAAGATCACGAAGCCGACGATCGCGGCGCCGTGGCGCGTGCCGCTGAACAGCGCATGGGCGAGCATGCCGGTGCAAAAGAGCGCGAGATATTCCGGGAAGAACAGGAGGTGGCAGACCATCTTGAGCGGCGTCGCGGGCATGACCGGATAAAGCGCCGAGACGGCCAGCGCGCCGGTCATGAACACCGGTAGGAACAGCCGCCGCCGCGCGAGGAAATAGACCAGCCCCGCCCAGAAATAGAAGCGCACCTCCACGAACAGCGACCAATAGGCCCCGTCCACATAGGTGACGCCGGGCAGCAGCCGCTGCCACAGCCAGGGATCGGTGAAGCTGAGCGAAGGCAGGAACGCCTCCGGCCCGGGCCGATGCGCCAGGGTGAACGGCGTATCGATCAGCCGCATCAGCAGGAAGGTAAGCAGCGCGCAGAGCAGCATTGCCGGGAGCAGCCGGGCGATACGGCGCAGCACGAAATCGACCAGCGAGCGCGTCTGGTAAAGCGTCAGCGCGATGACGAAGCCGGAGATGATGAAGAACAGATAGACGCCCAGCCAGCCATAGCGGGCCGGCGGCAATAGCTGCCCGCCATAGGGATAATAGTCGGCGAAGCGCTGCAGATAGTGGAAAGCCATCACCGACAGCACGGCGAGCGCGCGGAAGCCCTCCAGTTCCGGCAGACGCGCGCCTGCCCGGCCGCTGCCCGAAGGCGACGATGGCGAGTGAGCATGCACGAACTAGGACCCCCCGGTTGGTCCAGACTAGGAACCGTGCGGGACGGGGTCAATCGAGCCGATGGGCGCTGCGGACGCCCGCTGTCCGAAGTCGGGACTCGTGCCGTTCCCTAGAGCAGCCCCAGCCTGCCCAGTTCGGACGCCATCTCGCCCGGCAGCACATCGCCGCCATCCTCGCCGCCGAGATCGGGCGGGGCATCCGCTTCCGCCAGATAGCGCCAGCCCTGATGCGCGCGCTTGGGGCGCGGCACGACGGCGATCAGCGTCGGCGCGAGGCGGATCCAGTGCTTGCCGTCCGGGCGCTCGGCAAATCCGAGAATGGGACTGCGCCCGACGAGCTGGCGCGCATGGATCCAGTAGAGCGACCCGCCGATCATCTCCTCGTGGCGTTTGGGCAGATAGCGGGTGGTGAGGCGCGCCTCCCCCTCCCCGGCATGGCTCTCCAGCCAGGCGCGCAGCGTGTCGGCGCTCTCCGACTGGAAGGCGATCTTGGTCATGTGCAGGGGCATGGCGGCGAGATAGGCGCTGCGGGCTCAGCCCGCCAGCCCGACCAGCGTCGCGAGGCCGAGAAAAGCGAGGAAGCCCATGGAATCGGTAATCATGGTCACGAACACCGAGGACGCGACGGCGGGATCGATGTTCGACCGGTCGAAGATCAGCGGCACCGCGACTCCGGCGAAGCCCGCGGTCAGGATGTTGGTCAGCATCGCCGCCGCGATCACGCCGCCGAGCTGCGGATTCTGGAAGACCAGCGCCACGCCGATGCCGAGCACCACCGCCACCGTCGCCCCGTTGAGCAGCGCCACGCGGATCTCGCGCAGGATGGTGCGCCAGGTATTCGAGGCGGTGATCTGGTTGGTCGCGAGCGCGCGCACCGTCACCGCCATGGTCTGGCTGCCGGCATTGCCGCCCACGCCCGCCACGATCGGCATCAGGGTCGCCAGCGCGACCATCTTCTCGATCGTCCCTTCGAAAATGGCGATGATCGTGGAGGCCATCAGCGCGGTCAGCAGGTTGGAGAGCAGCCAGCGCACGCGCGCCTTGTAGCTCTCGACCACCGGTTCGTTGATGTCGCCGTCGCCGGCGCCGGACAGGCGCAATATGTCCTCGCCCGCTTCTTCCTGGATGATGTGGACGACGTCGTCGACGGTGATCATGCCCACCAGCCGCCCCGAGGGATCGACCACGGCGGCCGAGATCAGCGCGTATTTCTGGAACCGAAGCGCGACCTCTTCCTGGTCCATGTCGACCGGGATCAGGGTCTGCTCGCGCTTCATCACGTCGCTGATCGCAATGTCGCGCGGGCAGCGCAGCACCCAGCTCAGCTGGCAGGTGCCGATCGGCTTGTGCGTCGCATCGACAACGAAGATTTCCCAGAAGTCCGCCGTCAGGTCGACGGTCTCGCGCAGATAGTCGATCGTCTGCCCGACCGTCCAATGCTCGGGCACCGCGACCAGATCGCGCTGCATCAGGCGACCGGCGGTCTCCTCGCCATAGGCCAGCGCGCTCTCGATCGCCGCGCGGTCCTCCGGCTCCATCGCCTCGAGGACGGCCTGCTGGTCCTCCTCGTCGAGATCCTCGATGATCGCGACCGCGTCGTCGGTGTCCAGTTCCGCGGCAAACTCGGCAAGCTGCTCGGGCTCCAGCGCCTCGACGACGGTGTCGCGCACATGCTCGTTGAGCTCGGAGAGCACCTCCGCGCCGACGAGATCGCCCAGCGCCTCGGCCACCTCGGCACGGCGCTCGTCCGGCGTCAGCTCCAGCAGGTCGGCGATGTCGGCGGGATGGAGCGGCTCGACCAGCGCACGCGCGCCGTCGTCATCGCCGGCCTCGACCGCCTCGAGCACGGCCGAGACGAAAGCCGGCTTCAGGCGATCGTCCTCGTCGAGGCTTGTTTCGGGGGCTGGCTCGCCGGGCGTCTGCGCGCCCTCCGCGACTAGCGGATCGAGATGGTCGAGATCGGACGGGGGCGCACGTTCAGCCATCGCTGGTCTCCGTTCCCGTCATCGCCGATCGTCATCATGAACTCCCTTTCGCGCATGCGAAAACCAAAGGCAAGGGCGGATGACACTCCGGTGAATACCGCTGCGGACCAGACTCGCCGCCTTCTTCCCGAGCCGACCGATCGGCCCCGCCCATTGACGCATCGGGCGGCAATCCCTAGGTCCGCGGCACATTTTCCCGACAGCCAGGAAAGGTGCCGATCATGGCCGACCAGACTCTCACCCTCTCTCTCGATTCCGGCGGCGACGTCGTCATTCAGCTCCGCCCCGATCTGGCCCCGGCCCATGTCGAGCAGATCACCACCCTGGCCAAGCAGGGCTTCTATGACGGCGTGGTGTTCCACCGCGTCATCCCCGGCTTCATGGCGCAGGGCGGCGACCCGACCGGCACCGGCATGGGCGGCTCCGACCTCCCGGACATCAAGGCCGAGTTCAATGCCGAGCCGCACGTGCGCGGCGTGTGCTCGATGGCGCGCAGCAGCCGTCCGGACAGCGCCAACAGCCAGTTCTTCATCTGCTTCGACGACGCGACCTTCCTCGATCGGCAGTATACCGTGTGGGGCGTCGTGACCTCCGGCATGGAGCATGTCGACGCGCTGCCCAAGGGCGAGCCGCCGGCGAAGCCGGGCAAGATCATCAAGGCCACGGTGAACTGATTTAATATTCAGTCGGACCGGGGAACTTGAGAATAGCTCAGTTCCATTCAAGTAAAACTGAACCTCTTATGAATGACCCCGTTGTGTCGTTGAAATGACACAGCGGGGTCATTCCACTTTCTTGCCACAATTGAGTTGGGAACGGTTCTGCAACCGCGCGCATTTTCGCAACTGATCGACAGGTTCGATCATGATTGCCTGAGTGCTTTCGGCGCTCGTCTCAATAGCAAGGTTCAGTATCATGAAAATCCATTCCCTCACCGCTCTCGCTGTCGCTCTGGCGACGGGCTCTGCAATCCCCGCCATGGCGCAGGACAATGCCGGCTCCTCCGGTGGCTTCGAGCCCTATGTGGGTGTACTGGGCGGCCTGCACGACTTCGACAACGAGCAGTATAAGGGCAGCCCGCCCAGCGGCTATCGCGGCTGGGTACTGGAAGGCGTTGCCGGTGCGAACTATGATTTCGGCGGCTTCTTCGTCGGCGCCGAGGGCAGCCTGGCCAAGGGCATCGACAAGGATATCGACTGGGAATACGGCGTGGCGGGCCGCGCCGGCATCAAGGCCGGCAAGGACAGCCTCTTCTTCGCCAAGGTCGGTTATCAGTGGACGCAGTTCGCGGACAGCGCCCGCCCGCCCGTGTCGGATCACGCCTTTGACGGCATGACCTACGGCTTCGGCACCGAGGTATCGCTCGCCGATCTGGGCAGCGCGAAGGACAGCAGCAACGTCCGCCTGCGCGCGCAGGTCGACACGCGCGGTAACTTCCACAGCTTCCGCCCGATGGTGGGCGTGGTCGCGAAGTTCTGACCGCTTCCCTTTTCGGGATCTCAACCAGCACGGCCGGGGCGCATGCTCCGGCCGTTTCGGTTGAAGGGCCCTATTCGCAGAGGCCCGCCGCGCGCTGGGCAATGCCGCCCAGCCCCTTGCACTTGGGCTTCTTGCTGCCCTGCGGCGCCTGGCCGCTGCCGCTCTGGCTGGGCTGATCGGAGTCATCCGACGCGCTCATGCCGCCCATGCTCTCCATGTCCATGCCGACGATGAACATGCTGCTCGAGCGGAAGCGCACCCGCGTGGTCCAGTCCGGCTTCCAGGCGATCTTGGGATCGGTCGGCCGGGCGGGAAAGGCGAAATGCTGCTCCGGACCATAGGCATAGAGATTACCCATCATCATCTCGCCGCCGGCCTTCTTCACCTCGGCGGGCACCTGGCAGCTCGTCTGGCTGGGCGGCATCACCGTCTTGGTGCCGATCAGCTTCTGCACGGCCGCAGGGGACAGCCAGCTCTGCAGCGGACCGCCAAAGGCCTGCGTCGCCGAGGAGGTCCACCAGACCATCTCGGTCGGCTGGCCGCGACCCGTGTCCTTCGCCGACATGACCCAGGCATAATAGCCTGTCGCGCGCGGCACCGAATTCCACGAGAGCATCACCGATCCGCCCGCCTGCTCGGCCGAGCGGGCGTTGAGCGCCGCCATGAAATCCTGCGCGAGCGTGAAGTTGACCTCCGGCGCGTAAGTGCTCGTCACCTTGTGCGCGCCGAGCAGCGAGGAGCCGCCCTGCACCGCCTTGCCGTCCTTGCCATTGGGCCAGTCGCCATAGGTCTTGCTGTTGCCCTGCGTGATCTCCCAGTCGCCCGGAATATTGAGCGGCGCGGCATAGAGCCCCGGGGGCACCTGCCCCTTGGCGACCTTCGCGAAATCGATGACGATCGGCTGATCCTTGGGCGCGTTGGCGCCGCAGCCCCAATAGAGCAGCAGCCGACCCTTGGGCGTCTGCATGTCGGTCGGCATGGACTCGCCACGCACCTGGACCGGCGTGACGAGCGGCACCGACTTTCCGAGCTGCGCGCCCGCGGGCATGAAATGGTCGCCGCTCGGCGCGCCGGTGGGCGCGCGCGTGGAGCCGAGCTTCAGGTAGAGTTCGTGCATGGCGCCGCCGCCGCGGCCGCTCATCATCGCCATGGCGCCGGCCATGCCGCCGCCCATGGCGCCCATGCCGGATGTCGTCCCGGCATCCACTGTGTAGCGGGCAATCGGGGGCAGGACCTGTTGCTGCTGCTGGGTCGCAGCCGGAGCGGCCAACCCGATGAGAACCAGCACGGAAATCGGTCGCGCGAAGCGACACACGCGACAATCAGACAAGAACGCCATCTCCCCCTCCTCCACCAGACAAGCAGCGCCAGACCGCCGGCCGCACCATATGAGGCGAGCGGTTCATCCTATTGGACGAAATCGCCATAGCCCAAAATTCGGGCGGAGGGGAGCGGCGGCGATCCGGGCGTTCCCACCGGTTTTATCCGCCTGCGAATGTTGGTCTTTCCTCTCCGGGCAAGGCGACGCGGCGGAGCGGCGCTATCTCGCGCATCCAGAGCAGAGCATCATCGTGAGGAGAGCAGTCATGGCCGTCGATCCCGTTCGCATCACCCTCGTGCCCAAGGGCGTCGACGCCGACACCGCCGCCGCGCGGCAATTCGTGCTCGATCTCAAGCTGGATACCGAGAAGGGCACCAGCACCGGCCCCTTCCCCGCCTTCGGCCGCATCGGCGACTTCCGCAAACCGGAGACGCTGATCCCCTTCACGCTGATGATGGACAACCGCCTCGATACCGGCGCCTATGCCACCGACGCACAGCGCCAGGCCAGGCTGGAGATCCGCAACGCCCCGCTCGCCGAAGGCGGCGAGATCGCGCTGGTCGATGGCGACGGCAGCGAGACCTTCGTCATCCAGTCGATCGCGCGGCTGCTGGACTGAGGCGCCGTCTTACAAAACCGAATGGGGATACAGCGGCCTGAAACTGGCCGGGAGGGCGGCTATTTGGAGGCCCCTTCCCATCGCTGGCTGAGCGCCGCTGTGGCGACGGTGATCAGGAATACGGCATGAATGATCACCAGCCAGCGTATGACTTCCGTGTTGATGGCACCCGTTTCGCGCAGGTCCATGAAGGCTTTCAACAACTCGATCCCGGTGATCGCGGCGATGGAGGCGAACAGCTTGAGCTTGAGGCCCGAGAAATCGACCTTGCCGAGCCATCCGGGCCGGTCCTCATAGTCATCGATATCCAGCTTCGAGACGAAACTCGCATAGCCGGTGTAGAGGACGATCAGCACCAGATTGGCGATGAGCGCCAGGTCGATGAACGAAAGCGTCGCGACGATGGCATCGTGAACGGAAATATAGGGCAGCCTCAACGCCACCAGAAACGTATATTTCACGAGTATTACCAGCAGCATGACCAGGCAGAAGATCAGGCCGACATAGATCGGCGCCAGAAGCCATCGCGCGGCGAAGAGCGCCTTTTCGAAATTCTTCTCGATCTCGGGACTCATCCGACCTCCGACTTCCACGCCATCCGGAATGAGTCGTACGTAGGCCCTCGGGAGGGCGCCATCGGATGTTCCCCCGATGCGCTGCCTGCCCGGCGCTGAGAACTGGAGGAATAGTCTAGCCGCTGTTCCGCAACGCCGTCGCGATCGCGTTGATCGAGAGCTGGATGCCCTCGCTGATGCGTGGATCGTCCTCGCCGGCACGGTGGCGCTTGAGCAACTCCACCTGCAACAGGTTGAGCGGCTCGATATAGGGCAGCCGCAGGCGGATCGAGGCGTCGAGCGTCGGGTTGGTCGAGAGGAGATAGGGCTGCTCCGTAGCGGTGAGCAGCATGTCGTGCGCCAGGTCCCAGCCTTCCTTGATGCGCGCGAAAATGGCGTCGCCCGCAGTCCGGTCCTCGACCAGCGGCAGATAGTGCGCGGCGATCTCCAGATCGGACTTGGCGAGCACCATCTCCATGTTCGCCATGCTGGCGCGGAAGAAGGGCCAGCCCTGCGCCATGTCCTTGAGCAGCGCGTCGTCGCCGAATTCCTTGAGCGCCTGTCCCACGCCATACCAGCCGGGCAGCATCACGCGCGCCTGCGCCCAGGAGAAGACCCAGGGAATGGCGCGCAGATCCTCGATGCGGTTGCTCTTGGTGCGGCTGGCCGGACGCGAGCCGATCTTGAGACCGCTGATCTCCTGGATCGGCGTCAGCTCGCGGAAGAACTCGCGGAAGCCCGCCGTGTCGTAGACGAGGTCGCGATAGGCGCGGAAGGCGAGCCCGGAGATCTTCGCCATGGCGGCGGAGAAGCGCTCATTGTCGGCAGCGGACAGGCGCTCCGGCTCAAGGCTGGCGAGCAGCGCGGCGCTGGTGACGGCTTCCAGATTGACGCGGGCGCTCTCCTGCGTGCCATATTTGGCGGCGATGACCTCGCCCTGCTCGGTGATGCGGATGCGGCCCTGGACGGTGCCGGGCGGCTGCGCCTGGATCGCCTGGAAGGAGGAGCCGCCGCCCCGCCCGACCGCGCCGCCGCGGCCGTGGAACAGCTGCATGGCGACACCCGCCGCCTCGAACACCGGCGCGAGCGCGAGGCTCGCCTCGTACAGCCCCCAGGTCGAGGTCAGATAGCCGCCGTCCTTATTGGAATCGGAATAGCCGATCATCACTTCCTGATGGCCACGCTCGCGGACCAGCGCGCCGATCTCCGGCAGCGCGAAATAGGCGGCCATGATGCCGGGCGCGTTCTCGAGGTCGGCGATGGTCTCGAACAGCGGCACGACCATGATCGGCGCGCGCGGCGCCTCGCCATCCTGCGCGATCTTCCAGAGGCCCGCTTCCTTGAGCAGGATGCTGACCTCCAGCAAGTCCGAAACGCTCTCGGCCTTGGAGATCAGATAATGGGTGATCGAGGCCGGGCCATACATGCGGTGTGCCTCGGCTGCCGCCTCGACGATGGCGAGTTCGCTGGCGGTCTCCTCACTATAGTCGGCGAAGCGCGAGCCGAGCGGGCGGTTGTTGGCCAACTCGCGGCGCAGCAGCGCGACGCGCGCCTCCTCGTCCAGCGCGAGATAATCCGCCTCGACCCCGGCAACCTTGAGCAGCTCGGCGACGACGCGCTCGTGGATGGCGCTGTTCTGGCGCATGTCGAGCGTGGCGAGATGGAAGCCGAACAGCTCGACCGCGCGGATCAGCCGCGCAAGCCCGCCGCCGCTGGCGAGGGCGCCGCTGCCTTCCATGGCAAGGCCCCGGCCGAGCGTGGCGAGATCGGCGCGTAGGTCCGCTGCGCTCTCATAGGGCTTGCCCTTGAGACGCGCGGCACGGGGCGCGGGATGGCCGGTCAACGCCTCGTAATTGGCGGCGACACGGGCGTAGATGCCGGAAATGGCGCGGCGATAAGGCTCGTCGCGGCGGCTGGGCGCATCGTCGCCGCTCGCGGCCGCGAGATCGCGCACGCCCGCGGGCACGGCGGCCAGCTCGCTCGAAATGGAAAGCTGCGCGCCCAGCTCGTGCAGCGCTTCCATGTAGAAGCGCAGGGTCGATCCGCTCGCCCGGTTGAGCGCGAGGCGGAGCTGGTCGGCCTGCACGAAGGGATTGCCGTCCCGGTCGCCGCCGATCCAGGTGCCGAGCCGCAGGAAGCCCGGCGTGCGCTGGCCGAGCACCCGGTCCCAGCGCGCATAGAGGCTGGGCAGCACCGGCATGAAGATGTCGCGGAAATAGGAGAGCGCATTGTCGATCTCGTCCCGCACGAACAGCCGCTCGCGGCGCAGCGGCCGGGTCTGCCAGAGCAGCGCGATCTGGCGGCTGATGGCGTCCTCGATCGGCTCGCCCTGCAGCGTCTCCTCGGCGCCGGTATCGCGTAGCGCCATCAGGTCGGCGATGACGTTGCGGTGGTCGATCATCGACTTGCGGCGCACTTCGGTCGGATGGGCGGTCAGCACCGGCACGACCAGCGCCTTCTCCAGCAGCTTGACGATGTCGGCCGGCTCGATGCCGTCCTTGCGCAGCCGGTCGACCGCGCTCGCCACGTCCGCGCCCGGCTCGGCGGCGACGCCCTGCCGATCCTCGGCAAGGTTCGCCAGCATCGAGAACAGCATGAAACCGCGCACGAAGGCGAGTGTATCGTCGAGGCTCAGCGCATCGAGGCCGGTGTCCACGCCTTCAGCCGGCGCCACGCCGCGCGCGCGATCCACCGATGCCGCGCGAATATACTCGGTCTGCTTGAACAGGCGCTCGCCGCCATAAATACGAATGACGTCGCCGAGCAGACGGCCGAGATAGCGGATGTCAGGATTTTGCGTGATGGATGGGCGCACGGAGTTCATTTCGGCATGCTGCAGTGCAACGTGATTTTGGTCAAGCCACCTTTGGTGACGGCCTGCCATTTCCCCTACTGCGCCCACGCTCCTTACCTCTTTCGACCTTGCGCGGCCCATGCCGCGATGCCAATCAAGTCGCGCCGCCCGCCGGGGGACGGGGAGAGGAAATCGATGACGATCACGAGGGGAATCCGGCCTGCGCTTACGGCCGTCATGGCCTGCGGGCTGGCCACGCTTCTCGCCGCTCCCGCGCTGGCGCATGGCGTAGCGGCGGGAGATCAAGGCTTTATCGAGCAGACCTCCGGCCCACAGATCGTCGCTTTCCTCTATCTCGGCGCCAAGCACATGGTGACCGGCTACGATCACCTCCTCTTCCTCTTCGGGGTGATCTTCTTCCTCTACCGCCTGCGCGACGTGGCGGCCTACGTCACCCTGTTCGCGGTCGGGCACAGCGCCACGCTCATCGCGGGTGTGCTGTTCGGCACACAGGTCAACGCCTATCTGATCGACGCCATCATCGGCCTGTCGGTCGTCTACAAGGCGCTGGACAATCTCGGCGCATTCCGGCGCTGGTTCGGGCGGCAACCCGACACCAGGGCGGCCGTGCTGATCTTCGGCCTGTTCCACGGCCTCGGCCTCGCGACGAAGCTGCAGGACTTCAAGCTGTCCTCCGACGGGTTGCTCGCCAACCTCCTCGCTTTCAACGTCGGCGTGGAAATCGGCCAGTTGCTCGCCTTGTCCGCGATCCTGATCGCCATGGGCTATTGGCGCCGGACTTCCAGCTTCGCGCGTCATGCCTTCGCCGCCAACGTGCTGCTGATGACGGCCGGCTTCATCCTCTTCGGCTATCAAATGACCGGCTATTTCCTGGGAGGGACGCCGCATGCCTGAGCTTCACACGCCTGCAGCGAGCGACCTTCCGTCGCTCAAGCAACTCAATCGCGCCACCCTCGGCGCGGTCGCGGCGGCGGCCGTGATCCTCGTCACCACCATCCTTCCGGCCGAATATGGCATCGACCCCACCGGCGTCGGCAGCGCGCTCGGCCTGACCGCCATGGGCCAGACCAAGCAAGGCGTGCGGACGCCGGCCGCGACGAGTGGCGACGCGGCTGCGAGCGGCCCGGTGACGACCACGCTGCCGGACGGCGCGACGCAGATCGTGCTGGTGCTGCGCCCGTTCGAAGGCCGGGAAGTCAAGGCGACGATGAAGGCCGGGCAATCCTTCACCTATCGCTGGTCGACCGACGGCACGCCGCTCGAATTCGAGATGCACGGCGACCCGGAGGGCGCGGTCGGCGACGAATATACCAGCTACGAGAAGGGCAACTCCGCGGGCGCCAACGGCACCTTCCGCGCGTCGTTCAGCGGTCGCCACGGCTGGTATTGGAAGAACAACAGCGTGAAGCCGGTGCAGGTCACGGTCAGCGCCAAGGGCGATTTCGCGAAGTTCGCCGTTCTGGAGTGAATGCTCCACGGCGCTCCGTTTTGAGCGCAAGCCACGGGAGGCCGTGTTTGCACCCAGCCGCTAGCCTCTCCTCTCGACACACCGAGAGGACAGCGCGATGCAAGGATTACTCACAGGAAAGAACGCCATCATCACCGGCGCATCGGGCGGCATCGGCCGCGCGGCGGCGCTGCTTTTTGCCGAGCAGGGTGCAAGGCTGGTCCTCAACGGACGCAACGAAGCCGCTCTCGATGAGTCCCTCGCAGCGGTCCGGGCGAAGGGCGCGGACGCCATCGCCGTTCCGGGAGACCTGCGCGATCCCTCAATCCACGAACGCATGGTGGAGATGGCCCGCGCCCAATTCGGCGGGCTGCATGTCGCCTTCAACAATGCGGGCATCGTCGGGGCGATGGGGCCGGTCGCCGATCTCACGCTTGATCAGTGGGAGGAGGTCATCGGCTGCAACCTTACCAGCGCCTTTCTCGCTGCCCGGACGCAGGTTCCGGCCATGATCGCGAGCGGCGGCGGGTCAATCCTCTTCACCTCGAGCTTCGTCGGGTCAAGCGTCGGCCTGCCCGGCATGGCCGCTTATGGCGCCAGCAAGGCCGCGCTGATGGGACTGGTCAAGGGCCTGACCGCCGATCACGCCGCGCAAGGCATCCGCGCCAATGCGCTGATGGTCGGCGGCACCGACACGGCGCTTGCCGGAACCGCCGCCCAGAAGGACTGGGCTGCCGGCCTTCATGCCCTCAAGCGCATCGCCCAGCCGGACGAGATCGCGCAGGCTGCCCTGTTCCTCGCGAGCAGCATGAGCAGCTTCGTTGCGGGATCGGCGCTATGGGCCGATGGCGGCAATGCGGCGGTGAAATGACGCCGACGACCCGGCGTCAGGCTTTGGCGCGCTCAGGCGTGCTCCAGCGTGCACTGAAGCGGGTGCTGGTTCTGCCGGGCATAGTCCATCACCTGATTGACCTTGGTCTCGGCGACTTCATAGCTGAACACGCCGCAGACGCCGACGCCGCGCTGGTGGACATGGAGCATCACGCGGGTTGCCTGCTCGAGGTCCATGCGGAAGAAGCGTTGCAGCACATCGACGACAAACTCCATCGGCGTATAGTCGTCGTTGAGCATCAGCACCTTGTAGGGCGTCGGCTTCTTGGTGCGCGTGCGCGTGCGCGTGGCGACGCCGAGGCCCGGCCCGCCCGGACCTTCCTCATCCTGTCGTCCAGCCATAAGGGGTTGGAGCGTCACAGCGCCTGTCCTCGTCATACATCAAAAATAGGGTATTCCCGTCGCCTCTTGCAAGGGGCGAGGCCATGCAATGCACAAAAAAGGCGGCCTGCCGTGGCAGACCGCCTTCCCTGTCTCAATGCGGCACGATCAGGCGGCGAGCACCTTCATCTTCTCGGTGACGATCGACACGCGATTGCTGATCGGCGTGCTGATGTCGCTCGCAAGCTTGAGGAACGCCTCGCTGTTCTTGGAGGCTTCCGACGCGAAGCTGTCCAGCGTCGCGCTCAGCAGATCGCTCTGGAGCTGGAAGAACTCGGCGGGCGTCTTGACGGCCGCGAAGCTCTTCATGGTCGAGCTGGTCTTCTCGAACGACTTGCGGCTGAACTCGGCAGCTTCCTGACCCAGCGCTTCCACGCCCTTGGCGGCGATCTTCGACGATTCGACGACCGCTTCCAGATTGCCCTTGGTCAGCTCGCCGATCTCCTCGAAGGCCTTGGAGGACTTCTCCAGCGCAGCCTTGGCCTTGTCGTTCGCTTCGACGAACGCGCTCTGGAAGCGGGTCTTGGCCTCTTCAGCGTAGCTCTTCGCGGTTTCCAGCACATCAGTCATAATGGTCTTGCCTTTCGTCATTTCGGCGTCCGCGACGGGAGGGGTGTCGACAGCGTTCGCCAATACGGGGGTTGAAGTAGGAATTTCGGACCCGTGATCTGTTTCTGAATGGACCGGCGTGTCTGCGACCGGCCATTCGACCGGCAGGGACTCGCCTGCTAACTCTTCCTCGGCCGTCGCCTCTGCGGGCGCCACGTCCGCGACCGGCTCGAAGTCCGATACCGCGACGTCCTGCGCCACCGGCTCGGCTTCCACCTGCACGACCGTCTCGGCCAGCGGCGTCGGCTCGACCGGCAGCGCCTCGGGCGCTGGCGCGGGCTTGGCCTCGCTCACCGGTGCCGGCTTGGCAGTGCCCCTTGCTGATGCCTTCACCGAAGGCCCCGCGCGCGATGCACCGGCCTTCCGGGAGGTAGTCTTGGGGGGCGTAGCCAAACAGGGCCTCCATCCTTTGCTGCATTGCAACATAAGTGACTTTTCGGCGTTTGGCAAGCGAAAATGATGCAGTGCAACAAAAGTGTCGCATGGCAGGCTCGGCTGGTCGCCGGGCGCCAAAAAATCAGTTCGGACGCCCCCGATGCGGCGTCCGAAAGCACCTCGCCTCAGCGCGTGCGGGCGTATCGCCCCGGCGCATCCTCGATCGCTTCGCGCTTGCCCTCGCCCGGCACGCGCGCGCCGGTCGCGTCGATGCGCTCGGGCGCCTGCGCCTCGATCCAGCGCAGCCAGTCCGGCCACCAGCTGCCCCTGGTCTCCCGCGCGCCTTCCCGAAAGGCCGCGAAGTCGGGCTGGGGCGTCTCGCTGGTCCAATACTGGTATTTCCCCGCTGCCGGCGGATTGACCACGCCCGCGATATGCCCCGAGCCGGCGAGCAGGAAGCGCTTGGGTCCCGCGAAATGATCCATCAGCTTCCAGACGCTGCAGGCCGGCGCGATATGGTCCTCGATGCCCGCCTGGATGTAGCTCGGAGTCTCGACGCGGCGCAGGTCGATCGGCGTGCCCTCCACCGTCAGGCCGCCGGGCTGGGCAAGCCGATTGTCGCGATAGAAATCGGCCAGATAGCTGTGGTGCCATTTGGCGGGGAGGTTGGTGGTGTCGCCATTCCAGTAAAGCAGGTCGAACTGGGGATAGTCCCTCCCCAGCAGATAGTTGTTCACGACATAGTTCCAGATCAGATCCTGGCCGCGCAGCAGGTTGAAGGTCGCCGCCAGATAGCGCCCGTCGAGAAAGCCCTCGGTCGCGAGGCTGTCGATGAGCGCGATCTGCTCGTCGTCGACGAACAGGCGCAGGTCGCCAGCCTCGGAGAAATCCACCTGGGCGGTGAAGAAGGTCGCGCTCGCCACCTTGTCCGCCTCGCCGCGCGCCGCGAGCAGCGCCAGCGTCGCGCTCAGCACCGTGCCCGCCACGCAATAGCCGATGGCATGGACGCTCGGCACGCCGAGCAGGTCGCGCACCACGTCGATCGCGTCGATCTGTCCGCGCAGCACATAATCGTCAAGACCGACATCGGCCATGCTCGCATCCGCCGACTTCCAGCTCACCATGAACACGGTGATGCCCTGCTCCACCGCCCATTTGACGAAGCTTTTCTCGGGATTGAGATCGAGGATGTAGTAGCGGTTGATCCACGGCGGGAAGATGACCAGCGGCGTCGCCAGCACCGTTTCGGTCGCCGGGCTATACTGGATGAGCTGATAAAGCGGCGTCTCGTGCACCACCTTGCCGGGTGTGATCGCGATGTTACGACCGAGTTCGAAGGCGGATCCGTCCGTGTGCGTGAGTTGGCCGCGATCCATGTCCGCAAGCATGTGCTCGAGGCCGGTCAGCAGGTTTTCGCCCTTGGTCTCGATCGTGCGCTCGATGACCAGCGGATTGGTGAAGGGGAAGTTGGCGGGGCTGGCCGCCTCCACGAAGCGCTGCGTCACGAAGCGCAGCTTCTCCTTGTCCTGCGGGTCGAGGCCGTCGACGCTGTCCGCCAGCTCGATCAGATAGGTGGAGGCCAGCAGATACATCTGCCGGATGAGATCGAAGACCGGATTGTCGCGCCAGCGCGGGTCCGCGAAGCGCCGGTCGAGATCGGCCGGAGAGACGGCATCGCTCTCCCCCGTGCCGCTGGCGCGCGCGAGAACCTGCTCCCACACGTCCATGCCCCGGCTCGCCATCTTCGACTGGATATCGGCGATCTTTTCGAGATTGGGATGGGCTTCCAGCGCGCGGAACTTCATTGCCCGGTCGGTCAGATCGGCGCTGCGCTCCAGGATCATCTGCTGGGCAAGACCGATCACCTGCGTCCAGTGCTGCATCTGCGCGAGGTCGGGTGCTTCGGCCACTTCCTGATCCATTTGGGAGCCTTTCGGTTTTGGTGGCACCAGAGTCGCGTGCGGGCTATATGCGGCTCAGTCTGGCGTTTTAAAGACATCGAGCGCAAGACTGAGATGAAGCAAAGGAGATCGACTTCACAATGTCCGACGAGTTCTACCGCATCAAGCGACTGCCGCCATATGTCATCGCCGAAGTGAACGCGATGCGGGCCGCGGCGCGCGCGGGCGGCGAGGACATCATCGATCTCGGCATGGGCAATCCTGATCTGCCGCCTCCCCAGCACGTCATCGACAAGCTGGTGGAAGTCGCCCAGAAGCCCAGCGCCCACGGCTATTCGCAATCCAAGGGCATCCCCGGCCTGCGCAAGGCCCAGGCCAATTATTATGGCCGCCGCTTCGGCGTGGATCTCGATCCCGAGACCGAAGTGGTGGTGACGATGGGCTCGAAGGAGGGCCTTGCCAGTCTCGCCACCGCGATCACCGCGCCGGGCGACGTCGTGCTGGCGCCCAATCCCAGCTACCCGATTCACATGTTCGGCTTCATCATCGCCGGAGCGACCATCCGCTCCGTGCCGACGACGCCGGACGAGAACTACTGGCGCGCGCTCGACCGGGCGATGGCCTTCACCGTGCCGCGCCCGAGCGTGCTGGTCGTCGGCTATCCGAGCAACCCGACCGCCGAGACCGTCGACCTCGCCTTCTACGAGCGGCTGGTCGCCTGGGCGAAGGAAAACAAGGTCTGGGTCCTCTCGGACCTCGCCTATTCCGAGCTCTATTATGACGGCAACCCGACCCCCTCGATCCTGCAGGTGCCGGGCGCCAAGGACGTGGCGGTCGAGTTCACCTCGCTCAGCAAGACCTATTCGATGGCCGGCTGGCGCATCGGCTTCGCGGTCGGCAACCAGAAGCTGATCGCGGCGCTGACCCGCGTGAAGTCCTATCTCGATTATGGCGCGTTCACGCCGATCCAGGCGGCCGCCTGCGCCGCGCTCAACGGCCCGCAGGACATCGTCCAGCAGAACCGCGAGCTTTATCACAAGCGCCGTGACGTGCTGGTCGAGAGCTTCGGCCGCGCGGGCTGGGACATTCCCGCGCCCAAGGCATCGATGTTCGCCTGGGCGCCGCTGCCGCCGGCCCTCAAGGAAATGGGCAGCCTCGAATTCTCCAAGCAACTCCTCACCCACGCCAAGGTCGCGGTCGCACCCGGCGTCGGCTATGGCGAGGACGGCGAGGGCTTCGTGCGCATCGCCATGGTCGAGAACGAGCAGCGCCTGCGTCAGGCGGCGCGCAACGTGCGCAAATATCTCGCCTCCATGGGGGTCAACGTGCCCGTCACCAAGGGCGCTGCGTGAATCCGCTCAGCGGGCTGGGTTCTCCGGAGGTCAGCCTCGTTGCCCATACCATTCAATTGGCGCTGGCGCCGGTGTTCCTGCTTGCAGGCATCGGCGCCTTCCTCAACGTCTGCGTCGGGCGCCTTGCCCGCGTGGTCGACCGCGCCCGCTTCGTCGAGCGGGCCCTGCCGGCGACGACGGGCGCCGAACATGCCCGCCTGATCGCCGAGATCCACATTCTCGACCGGCGCATCTCGGTCATCAACGCCGCCGTCCTCATGACGGTGATTGCGGCGGTGCTCACCTGCGTGGTCGTGATTCTGCTGTTCCTCTCGAACCTCATCGACGCGAAGTTCGGCACGGTCATCGCCCTGCTCTTCATCGCCTCCATGGCCTCGATGGCGGTCGGCTTCGCGATCTTCATCGTCGAGACGCGGCTCGGATCGCGCTCGGTGCATATCCGCAACGAGATCCTCTACCACGAGGCCGAGGACGAAACGCGGCCCCACTGACCATCGTCACCCCGGACTTGATCCGGGGGCCCGCTTTTTCTGGCGATAATGCTAGACGTTTGGAACGGTTGGCGGCGGTCGTCACCCGACGCCGTTGCACACCAGGCCTTCGACTTCATCGGTAGTCACGTCGTATGTAAACGTGACGATGCTGCATCCCCCATCTTCGATCGCCATCATTCTTTCTGAGGGAAGCCAGATGCTGGTCCGCTCCCCACCGAGTTCATAGACGGCTTGGATCGTTCGGTGCGCTTGATCAGCCCAGCCGTAGTAGCGTGTATAGTTGCTGATTGGCTCAGCCCCAGACGGCATCACGATACGCGCTTCTATTCGATTCATGCGTGCTTCAGCATCATGATCTGCTGCGCTACATGCAGCCATCAGGTTCAGGAGCACAAGGATTGCGATTGAGCGCATGGCGCAACCCAACATGCCTATCGATGCCTGCAATGTCATCGCCCGCCCGACGACTTATCGGGTCGCGCGCATGCCACGATAAGGCCCCTGCTCCACGACGATGAAGGCCCCGAACTCGTCGATCGCATCGACGATCGCCTGCTCGATGGACTTGCCGGCGTGGCTTGGCTTGCCGTTTGCCTGCGCGCCCGTGGCGGCCGGGCAGCTCGTTTGCGTTTCGGCGGTGCCGGCGGCATCGTCCGTGAAGTCGGCCCGGCGATCCTCGGGCACGTCGATTGATTCTTTTTTCATGACAACAAGGTGCGGCGAAATAGTTTCGGGGCCGTTTACGTTTGTCTGCCGCCAGCGCAACCCCTGGAAAGTTGGTAAACGAAATTAACGTTTTCCCGGCCCTGTGTCCCATCCGGAAACGGCCGAAAATAGCCGCTTGCGCCCCGCGTTAAGAGAGTCTTAGGCATAAGCCCATGACGACGACCGCACAGCGCAGGATGATCCGGATCGGGCTCTTTTTCGGAGGGCTGCTGACGATGACCGTGCTGGCGCTCAGCTTGCCCACAACCGGTCTTGCCCGCGCGGAGGCAGCGCCCCGCCTCGAAGTCGACTTCGGCGCGACCGAGGCGCCCAAGGCGCCTGCCCCCCAGCCGACCGTCGCGGCGACACCCGCAACGCCCAAGCCCGCGGTCGCGAGCGACGCCATGCAGCTCAAGCGCGTGCTCGTGGTCGACGGTCCCTTCCGCCACGGCGATTATGTGTGGGACGAGGAAGGCGTGCCCGCCGGCGAAGTCGTCATCACCGTCGATATCCAGGCGCAGACCATCGCCGTGTTCCGCGCCGGCTACCAGATCGGCGCCGCGGTGATCCTCTATGGCGCGGACGACAAGCCGACGCCGATCGGCACCTTCCCCATCACGCAGAAGAAGGTTCACCACGTCTCGAACCTCTACAATGCGCCGATGCCCTACATGATGCGCCTGACCAATGACGGCGTCGCCATTCATGCCAGCGAAGTCGCCTGGGGAAATGCCACGCACGGCTGCATCGGCGTTCCGCTGGCCTTCGCGAAGCTCGTCTTCGCGCAGGCCAGGCTCGGCACCAAGGTCGTCATTACCTCGGGCAAGATGATGGCGGTGCCGCAGGGCACGCAGCTCAGCCAGACGGACATGCAGCGCAATTGAGGGTCCGCACGACGAGCGCTGTCGGTGTATAAAATATGATGATAAGGGCGCTCCGGTAGAGGATTCAGCGGAGAGACCGTCTTGCAGAAAATGGCCGCACGCCTTGTGATGGCAGGATTGCTGCTCGCATCAGCCCCGGTCTCGGCGCGCGACCAGCCCATGTGGGTCGAAGCCTATCAGTCCAGCCCGGCCGACTATGATTTCGTCATTCCGGCGGGCATGAATCTGCCCCCCGAAGCGCGCGAGCGGCTGCGCGATCGCCCGCCCGTGACGGGCACGCTCCGCATGCGCCTGACCGTCGCTGTGCAGGGCAAGGAATTGCGCCTTCGCCTCTCGAACGAGGAAGGAACAACGCCGCTCCGCGTGGACGCCGCAACGATCGCCCTCGCCGCCGACGCCTTCGACGCCCGGCCGGGCACCATCCGGCAATTGAGCTTCGGCGGCGCCAAGGCCGTCACCATTCCGGTCGGCGCGCCGATGCTCAGCGATCCCGTCGCGCTTCCGGTCGAGGCCTCCGTCGATCTCGTCGTCAGCCTGCTCCTCCCCGGCGGATTGAAGCTCAAACCCTTCGGCAATGCGCGGATGGCGACGGCGAACGGCGACCAGACCGGTGCGGAAAGGCTCGCCGCCGCCGACACGATCATCGGTCGCCCGCCCGTCAGCGGCATTTCCGTGCTTGTCGAGAAGCCCACGCGCGTGGTGGTGGCGCTGGGGGATTCGATCACGGACGGCAACCGCGCGACCTTCATCACGGACGCCGGCTGGGCCGCCCAGCTTCGGCGGCGGCTCGCGACCGAGCGGCCGTCGCAGGCGGTGAGCGTGGTCAATGCCGGCATCGGCGGCAACCGCGTCCTCTCCACCAGCTGGGGCAAGTCGGCGATCGTGCGTCTGGATCGTGACGTGCTGCGCATCCCGCATCTGTCCCATGTCATCCTGCTCGAGGGCATCAACGACATCGGCTATGGCGGCTGCAGCACCTTGCTCGGCTGCAATCCCCCGCTGGACCCTGCCGACCTCATTGCCGGTTATCGCCAGATCATCGCCCGCGCCCATGCGGCCGGCGCCAGGGTCATCATGGGAACCCTGCCGCCGTTCGCCGGCTCGGCCAACTTCAGCGCGGAGCGGGAAGCGCAACGAACCGCGATCAACCGGTGGATCAGGACCTCGGGAGAACCCGATTTCGTGGTGGATTTCGAGGCGGCGCTGCGCGATCCGAAGGCGCCCGCGGCGCTCGCGGCGGCCTATGATTCCGGCGACCATCTCCACCCGAGCGAGGCAGGCTATGCGGCCATGGCCCGCGCGTTCGATCTGGGCTGGCTCGAAGCGGGCAAGTAAGCAGCCCGGGCAGTGCTCCTGCGAAGGCAGGAGCCCAGGGTAGCGAAGGACCGCAGCTGGGCCCTGGGCGCCTGCTTTCGCAGGAGCGCGAGCCGGTTCGATCTAAACAGCCAGGTCTAAGCCGCCCGCAAGTCCGCCAGCAGTCCGCCCATTCGGGCGCGCAACTGCTCCGCCCGCTCGCCCAGCTGGTGCGCCAGCACTTCGGCATCGCTGGCGATGAGGCTGTTTCGCGCGGCGACCTGCGTGAGCGCCTTGCTGCGCTGGTCCGTGTCGACGGCCTTGGCCAGCATGCGCTCGGCGCCGTCGGTAATGGCGAGCGTCGCGGTTTCCTGCCGCGCGACGGCATCGAAGATCGCGCCACTGCTCGCCTTGATCTCGTCCGCATGTGCTGTCGACGTCGCGATGAGCTCACGGAAGGCGTCCGCCGCCTGCACGATGCCGGCGAGCTTGATGCCGATTTCGCCGGCGGCGCGATCGGTCGCGTTCGCCATCTGCTTCATCTCGCCCGCGACGACGCTGAAGCCCCGTCCCGCCTCGCCGCTGCGCGCGGCCTCGATCGCAGCGTTGAGGGCGAGCAGGTTGCTCTGGCTGGCGATCTCGCTGACCATCGAGAGGATGACGCGCGCCGCGTCGACTTCCCGCGTCAGGATCTGGATCCCCGGTTCGAGCGTCGCGATGGAGGCGGCCGTCTCGTCCGCGACGCGGCGCGCCGAGCGGGCATTGTGGCCCACGGAATCGATCGACGCCCGCAGCGCGTCGGAATTGCTGGCCATGCCTTCGATCGACGACACCGCGCTGGCCGAAGATGCGCTGAGGCCCTGGGCCTGATCGGCGAGCGCGGCCGAGACGGCGCTGATGTCTTCCGCCTGGCGGCCGATATTCTCCGTGACCGACTGGAGGTCCGTCACCAGCGCGCCGATGTTCGCCTCGATCTGGTCGGCGGTCATGCGGCGGCGTTCGTCGCTCAGTTCCTGAAGCGCCGCTTCCGCCGCGACCCGCTCCGCATGCTCGCGCTCGGCTCGCGCTTCCGCCGCGCGGCTGCTCGCGAGCGCCTGTTCGGCGCGGGCACGCGCGATGTCGGTCTGGATCAACGCTTCCTCGGCGCGTTCGAGTGCCCGGTTGGCGTCCGCCCGCGCCTGCACATTGGTGACGGCCCGGCGGCTTATGAGCTCGACGGCGGTCGCGATGATCGCAACCTCGCATGCGACCAGGAAGCCGTGAAGCAGCACGCGCCCGACGCTGCCCGAGCCGGGAAACACCCAGTCCGGCAGCCAGAGATGGAAGCCGAGATGGTGCAGGACAGTGATCGCCGCGCTCAGCAGCAGCGGCTTGATGTCGCACAGCAGCACCATCATCGAGAAGCACACGAAGAAATACATGTGCATGTCCATCTGCCACGGATGGCTGCGGAACAGATAGACGTAGATCATGGGGCAAAGCGCCAGCGCGATGCCGGAGCACAGCCGTGCCTGCGCGTCGATCCGCCCCTTGAGGCAGTTCCAGAGCGGGATGGCAGCGCCCAGCATGCCGAGCAGCGCGGCAAGACCGCTGTCGCCGCTGCCGATCAGCCAGCCGATCGGGAGCACCAGCAGCGCATTGGCGAGGAGAAAGCCTGCAATGGCGCGCATGCCCACCAGCCGCAGCGGCGCCAGTGCCTCGTCCCGGGTCATCGTGCCAATCTCCGTCCGCACGCGGTGAACGCCCCGGTGAGCAGCACGCCGCCATGGCGCAGTGCCGTACCGAGCAGCGCCTCGCGCGATCCGTACACGACCAGCGATTGCGCCATCGGCCCCGCGCCCACCAGACGCACATCGCCCTCCACCGCCCAGCGGGCGATCCCTCCGGCGTCATCGCCGTCCAACGACACGATGAGGATCGCGCCGCGTGCCGGCGGGGCGAGCAGCACGATCGCAACGACGAGGATCGCAATGAAGCCCTGGGCAAGAAGCAGCCCATGGCGAGGTCCGGCTTGGGTCATCCGGACGGACTAAGTCACTCAAGGTAAACGTTTGGCTAAGCATGCGGCGAACCGTGTGCGCCGGAAGAACCGACATTGCAGCGAGCGCGAAGGTCCGAGCGAAAATGCCGGGCTTTTCCGCCCGCCCGCCACCGGATAAGGCGCGTCATGGCCGAGCCGCTTCGCCTCGTCGTCCCGTCGATGGGCTATCTGCCCTCCTACCGCGCGGCGCTGGAGGCCGGTTGGTCGGCGGACAACATCAAGGGCGCCAAGGGGGCCGAGGAGGAACTGGCGGCCATCGCAGCCGACACGCCCGCCTTCCTGGCATCGCTCGACGACCGGGAGGCCAAGGGACCGCCTTATGTCGCGCCGGACGGAACCGCCTTCCAGCGCATCCCCGGCTATCGGCGCTGGATGTGGGACGGCGACTTTTGCGGGTCGATCGGCTTTCGCTGGCAGACCGGAACGGCGGACTTGCCGCCGCATGTCCTCGGCCATGTCGGTTTTGCCGTGGTCCCGTGGAAGCGCGGAAACGGATATGCCGCGCAGGCGCTGGCCGCCCTCTTTCCCGAGGCGCGGCGCCTCGGCCTGCCCTATATCGAGATCACCGCCGACGAGGCGAACCTGGCCTCGCGGCGGACCATCGAGACATGCGGCGGCGTGCTGGTGGAGCGCTTCACGAAGGTCGCCGCCTTCGGTGGCGCCGAGAGCCTCCGGTATCGGATCATGCTTTGAGAAAGCCGGGCTCGGACCGAACCTGAAAGCGACGCGCTCGGGCGCCCAAAATGAGAGGGGCCGCCGGAGCCTAAGCTCCGAGCGGCCCATCAGCATGGTCAGCGGCCGGAAGTGCCGCCACCCGGGGAATTTACGCCGCGTTGTGGCTCCTCAGGAGCCTCGCGCGACCCGTCGCCAATGTTTTAGCGACAGGCTCCCCGAACGGACTTGACCGACCCCATTGCTGAACCATGAGACATCGGATCACCTCCTTTCGCTTAAGTTGAAACCTTCTCGTCGGGTCTGGCTGGAAGCCTTCATCCCTTCGATGGCCTAGATGTGAATCATCCCGGCCTCACGAACAAGACTTGTAATTATTTTTTTTCGAATCATACTTATGCGCTCGGCTAAAAAGCCGGAAACCCCGCCGAAAACCTCAATTTCGGCAGTCCTCCACGACGCGCCCGATTTCGCTGACCGCCGGCACCACGAGCCGCGGCGCGTTGGCGGTTTCGATCGCCATGCGGCCACGCGAAAAGGCCATCCAGTCGAAGCCGATGTCGCTCGCCGGACGCAGTATGGCGAGCGACGCCGCGCCGCCCTGCGCCGCCAGCGTCTGCCCCTGCCAGTTGAGCGTGCCGAAGGTCGTGCGGATCGTCGCGGTTGTGACGGACCGGTCCGCAATCTCCAGCGCGATCTGGCGCGTAGCGAGATTGCAGCGCAGGGTCACGGCGGTGCCGAACCGGGCCGTGCTGAAGCCGGGGCTGAGCGCATGGCGCCAGTCGCCGGGCGTCACCGGCGCTTCCTCCCAGGAGAGTGTCGGCGCGGGCGGCGGCGGTGGCGGAGCCGGTGGAGGCGGCGGCGGTGCAGGCGGCGGAGGCGCGGGCGGGATCGCCTGGCACGCAGCCAGCATCACAAAGGCGGAGAGCGCAGCGGCGCGATAGCTGAAGCGGGTCATGCGCACCAAACGCCTCAGGGCCGGATCTGGCCGCTTCCGCGCACCACCCATTTGTAGGTGGTGAGCCCCTCCAGCGCGACCGGCCCGCGGGCGTGCATGCGCCCAGTGGAGATGCCGATCTCCGCGCCGAGGCCGAACTCGCCGCCGTCCGCGAACTGGGTGGAGGCATTCCACATGACGATGGCGCTGTCGCAGCGGTTGAGGAACTGCTCCGCCACCTCCGCTTCCTGCGTCACGATCGCGTCGGTGTGGTGGCTGCCATAGGCGGCAATGTGGGCGAGCGCGTCGTCGAGATCGTCGACCTCCCGCGCCGAAATGATGGCATCGAGATATTCGGTGCCCCAGTCGCTGTCGTCGACCCGCTCCACGCGCGGGTCCATCTTGCGGACGACCGCATCGCCGCGCACTTCGCAGCGCGCATCGAGCAGCGCGGTCACTAGTGCCTCGGCCGCCGGGAAGGCGCGGTCGATCAGCAGCGTCTCCGTCGCCCCGCAAATGCCGGTGCGCCGCATCTTGGCATTGACCACGATCTCGCGGGCCATCAGCGGATCGGCCGCGGCGTGGATGTAGGTGTGGCAAATGCCGTCGAGATGGGCGAGCACGGGCACCCGCGCCTCTTCCTGCACGCGCGCGACGAGGCTCTTGCCGCCGCGCGGGATGATGATGTCGATAAGGCCGACCGCGCGCAGCATGGCGCCGACGACGGCCCGGTCGGTGGTCGGCACATATTGCACGGCGTCGGCGGGCAGGCCCGCTTCGGTGATGCCGAGGATCATCGCGGCATGGATCGCGCGATTGCTCTCCACCGCTTCGGATCCGCCGCGTAGGATGACGGCATTGCCCGAGCGCAGGCCCAGCGCGGCCGCATCCGCCGTCACATTGGGCCGGCTCTCGTAGATGATGCCGATGACGCCCAGCGGCACCCGCACGCGCGAGAGCTTGAGGCCATTGGGACGGGTCGCCTCGTCTATGACACGGCCGACCGGGTCCTCCAGGCTCGCCACCTGCTCCACCGCATCGGCCACGGCGGCGATCCGCGCTTCATCGAGGCGCAGCCGGTCGAGCATGGCTGAGGAAAGGCCGTTGGCGGCGCCGCGCTCCATGTCCGCCCGGTTGGCGAGGATGATCCGCGAGGTCGCCTTTCGCAGGGATACCGCGGCCGCCCGCAGCGCCTCGGCCTTCTGCTCGCTGGTCGCAAGCGCCATTTCCGTGGCGGCGCGCCGCGCGCGTGCGCCCATGGCGGCGATCAGCATTTCCGGCGTCTGCGTGAGGTCGTTCATCGCGAATTCGGGTCCTGTACGGCGAAGGGGCATCCCCATAGCATGGCATGGGAGTCGCGCAAATGGCCGCAACCCGATCCAAATTCGAGGCGTTTGGCGAGGGAAGCTAGTCCGGAGGTGATCGTGCCTGCAAGAATGAGCCCCTTCCCCGCGCTGCTGCTTGCCACGCTGCTGGCGAGCTGCGGCCAGAACCCCACAACCGGCAATCAAGGCGCCATGACGGCAAACCAGGCCGATGCCGCGCTGGACGCCGCCATGAACGTCACGGAGAGCGAGAGCCTCGCTAATGCGACGCCGGGCGGAACGCTGGTGCCGCCCGCCCCCGGCGAGCCCGGCGGCCTGCCCGACGACCGCACGCCCCTGAACGAGGGCGCCGCCCGCGTGCCGACCAGCGTGGAAGCCTCGGGCGCGACCATCGAGCGGTGGGGGCTGGCGCTTGGCGAGGGGCGCTATGGCGACGCGTATCGGCTGTGGCGCGACGGCGGCCGGCAGAGCGGCATGAGCGAGGCGGACTTCCTCACTGCATGGCGCAAATATTCCGAAATCCACGTGCTGGTCGGGCGACCTGAGGCGGGCGGCACCCAGACCGCACGGGTGCCGGTGCAGGTCTATGGGCGCCAGCGCGCGGACGGCAAGCCCTTCAACCTGATCGGCATGATGACGCTGGCGCGCAATCCGGCCGGGCAGAAAGGCGAGCCGGGTCAGGCGCCGTGGCTGATCGCCCAGTCCGATCTCCAGCCGCGTGGCACCGTCAAGATCCTTCCCGCCGACAGCGACACGAGCGCCGCCCGCATCCCCGTCGCCTTCCAGGGACAATGGTCGGCCTCCGCCGCGACCTGCGGCAAGCCCGGCGACGACATGCGCCTCGCGGTCTCGGGCGACACGCTGACCTTCTACGAGAGCGTGGGCCATGTCACGGCGTTGGACTATGTATCGCCTGCCAGCCTCCGCCTCAGCGCCAGCTACAATGGCGAGGGCGACAAATGGTCGGAGAAGTCGACGATGACGCTCTCTGGCGAAGGCAAGGTCCTCACCATCGACGGCGTGAAGCGGGTGCGCTGCAGCTAGGACTGATAGATCGATGTGCTCCTGCGAAGGCAGGAGCCCACGACCCAACCGACTTGCTTAACCGCCCTGGGCTCCTGCCTTCGCAGGAGCACGACCTCCACTCGGTCCGAAACCCTCAAATCTCGCGCTGCGCACCCGGCACCCAGAGGATGTCGTCGCTGCCATTGCAGTTGAGCGCGCGGGCGAGGACGAACAGCAGGTCCGACAGGCGATTGAGATAGACGAGCGCGGTGGGGTTCACCGGCACCTCGCGGCTAGCCGAAATCAGCGCCCGCTCGGCACGGCGTGCGATCGCGCGGGCGAGGTGCACGCGCGCGGCAGCCTCCGTGCCGCCCGGCAGGATGAAGCTGGTCAGCGGCGCGAGGCTCTCGTTGAGCCGGTCAATCGCCCGCTCCAGCCGCTCGACCTGTTGCGGGACGATGCGCAGCACCATGCCCGAGGGCGCGAAATCCTCACCCGGCGTCGCAAGATCGGCGCCCAAGTCAAACAGATCATTCTGGATTGTCCGCAACAGCGCAGCTTCGTCGCTGTCGCAGGCGATGACCGCGAGGCCGACCGCGCTGTTCAGTTCATCGACCTCGCCGATGGCGACCATCCGCGCCTCATCCTTGGCGACGCGCGATCCGTCGACGAGCCCGGTGGTCCCGTCGTCGCCGGTCCGCGTGTAGATGCGGTTGAGGCGGACCATCCGGCCGGCGTCTCCGTCAGCGGCTGCCGAAGACCAGCATCAGCAGGGCCAGCAGCAGGATGGCGGCCGCCTGGAAGGTGATGCGGCCCATCATCGCCTTGTTCTGCTTGAGGCTCGACTGGCTGGGGCCGGTGCCGCCGCTCTTGAGGTCTTCCTCGGTGGTCTTGAGGAACGCGACGATGCCGCGAACCAGCATGAAAACCACGCCGCCCATGCAGAGCAGAAGCAGGATGATGACGATGGCCTTGCCCATGGGAAAACTCCTTTGCCGCGATGTAGGGCTAGCCGAGGGATATGCCAATGGGAAAGCGGCCCGCGCGCAGATCGTCCGCGAGCGCACTGCCCTCCACGCCCTGTTCGCGCAGTTCTGCCAGGCTGAGGCCCGCCGAGCGCTTGGCGAGGCGCTTGCCCTGCGCGTCCACGACCAGTGCATGGTGGCGATAGCGCGGCGTCGGCAGGCCGAGCAGCGCCTGCAGGGTGCGATGCGCGTGGGTGGACGCAAAAACGTCCAGCCCGCGCACGACATGAGTCACGCCCTGCGCTGCGTCGTCGACGACCACCGCGAGATGATAGCTCGCCGGCCGATCGCGGCCCTTGAGGATGAGATCGCCGAGCGCGGCCGGATCGACGGGAACATCGCCCGCTGCCTCGTCATGCCAGCTGAGCGGCCCGGTTCGCGCGAGCGCCGCATCCATGTCCAGCCGCCAGCTATGCGGCTCGCCGCGTGCGATCCGCGCCGCCCGCTCGTCCGCGCTCAGGCCCCGGCACGTCCCCGGATACAACGGGCCGTCCGCGCCGTGGGGTGCATGCAGGCTGGCGGCCAGTTCGCGCGCGATGTCGCCGCGCGTACAGAAGCAGGGATAGGCGAGACCGAGTCCTTCCAACTGTCCCAGCGCGGACTCGTAGGCGGCGAAGCGTTCGGACTGGATCATCACCGCGTCCCACGTCAGGCCGAGCCAGTGGAGATCCTCGCAGATGCCGTCGGCAAATTCTGGCCGGCAGCGCGTGACGTCGGTGTCCTCGATGCGCAGCAGGAAGCGCCCGTCGCTTTCCCGCGCAAGATCATAAGCCTGTAATGCGGAGTAGCCATGGCCTATATGGAGCCGGCCGGTGGGGCTTGGTGCAAATCGAGTCACCATATGTCGTGGAGAGTCGATTTGACTCATACTAGCTCTTGACGAGGACTCATCGTCTCTGCTGTCATGATGGCGTCACGGTTCTCTTCGATGGATCGCGGCGAAACCGAAAGGGGCACGAGCGCGCATGTATCATCCCGATCGAATACGCCATCCAGAAAACTGTCCGGCGCTGGTTCTCAACGCCGACTACACGCCTCTTTCCTATTACCCGCTGAGCCTCTGGCCTTGGCAAACCGCCATCAAGGCGGTTTTTTTGGATCGCGTCGACATCGTCGAAAGCTATGAGCGCGAAGTCCATTCGCCGAGCTTCCAGATGCGCATCCCCTCCGTGATCGCGCTCAAGCAATATGTGCGGCCCAGCGAATATCCCGCCTTCACGCGGTTCAACCTGTTCCTGCGCGACAAATTCACCTGCCTCTATTGCGGATCGCCCAAGGATCTCACCTTCGATCACGTCGTCCCGCGCCGCGCCGGCGGGCGCACGACCTGGGAGAATGTCGCCACCGCCTGCTCGCCCTGCAATCTCAAGAAGGGCGGCCGCACCCCGCGCGAGGCGCATATGCCGCTGCGCGAAATGCCGATCCGCCCGACCAGCTGGCAGCTGCAGGACCACGGCCGCGCCTTCCCGCCCAATTATCTCCACGAGAGCTGGCATGACTGGCTCTACTGGGACGTCGAACTGCTGGCCTGACGTCCGCGCCGCCCACGCCTACGTCGTTCAGGCCATTGCGCGGCGGACGCCTTCGCCTATCCTCACCGGCATGACACGCAAGCTGCTGCTCGCCCTCCCCGCCCTGCTGCTGGCGACGCCCGCCGCCGCGCGCCTCTCCGCGCCCGAGCAGGCGATGACGAAAAGCGTCGACGCCGACCAGGCATGGGCGATCGCGCTCCTCGAGAAGATGGTCAACCAGAACTCGGGCACCCGAAACATCGCCGGCGTCATCAAGGTCGCCGAGATGGTGCGCCCCGAATTCGAGGCGCTGGGCTTCACCGTGCGCTGGGTGCCGATGGCGGCGGTCAAGCGCGCCGGCCATCTCATCGCCACGCATACGGGCAAGCCCGGCACCACCAGGATGCTGCTGATCGGCCATCTCGACACGGTGTTCGAGCCGGACCAGCCCTTCCAGACCTTCGAGCGGCAGGGCGACAAGGCGCGTGGCCCGGGCGCGGCGGACAACAAGGGCGGCGTGGTCGTCATCCTGACGGCCCTGCGCGCGATGAAGAAGGCCGGCACGCTCGGCGGCGCCAATATCGAGGTCGTGCTGACCGGCGACGAGGAGTCGGCCGGCGAGCCCATCGAGACGGCGCGCGCGGACCTGATCGCGGCCGGCAAGCGCGCCGATGTCGCGCTCGATTTCGAGGGGCTGGCGCAGGTCGACGGGCAGGATTACGGCTCGATCGCCCGGCGCTCCTCGACCAGCTACACGATCCGCACGACCGGCAGGACCGCCCATTCCAGCGGCATTTTCGGCTCGGTCGGCGACGGCGCGATCTACGAGATGGCGCGGATCATCACCAGCTTCCGCAAGGAGCTGCCCGAGCCCAACCTCACCTTCAACATCGGCCTGGTCGCGGGCGGCGCCAGCGCGGAGCTGAGCGCCAACGAGGCGAATGTGAGCGCGCAGGGCAAGACCAACATCATCCCCGCCGCCGCCGTGGCGACCGGCGACATGCGCACCCTCTCGCCCGAGCAGACGGCGCGGGTCCGCGCGAAGATGGAAGCGATCGTCGCCGGGCCGCATGCGCCGGGCACCGCCGCCACCATCGCCTTCAAGGAAGGCTATCCGCCGATGCCGCCGACTGCGGGCAACCAGAAGCTGCTCGACCGGCTGAATCTCGTCAACGCGGACCTCGGCCTCGCGCGCATGCCCGCGCTCGATCCGCTGCGCCGGGGCGCGGGCGACATCAGCTTCGTGGCGGCGGACGTGGACGGGCTGGTCGGCCTCGGCACCGCCAGCGAGGGCGACCATACGCCCGCCGAGGTGGTCGATCTCGCCAGCATGCCCCGCCAGGCCAAGCGCGCCGCGATCCTGATGACTCGGTTGAGCGCGGAGAAGGGCCGGAAGTAGCGCCCGCCCCGCAGGGGCGCGCGCGCCCTCTTGCACGCTCCACGCGACCCGCTAATAACCCGGCGATGGACCGTATCCTCATTCGCGGCGGCAAGCCGCTCTCGGGCAAGATCACCATCTCCGGCGCCAAGAACGCGGCACTGACGCTGCTGCCCTGCGCGCTGCTCAGCGAGGAGCCGGTGACGCTGCGCAACCTGCCGCGCCTGGCGGACGTCGACAGCTTCGGCCATCTGCTCAACCAGCTCGGCGTCTCGACCACCATCGAGGGGTCGCGGCAGGAGGATTTCGGCCGCGTCATGACGCTGAAAGCGAGCCGCGTCACCTCCTCGGTCGCGCCCTATGACATCGTGCGCAAGATGCGCGCCTCCATCGTCGTGCTCGGCCCGCTGCTGGCCCGCACCGGCGAGGCGACCGTCTCGCTGCCCGGCGGCTGCGCGATCGGCAACCGCCCCATCGACTTCCACCTCCAGGCCTTCCAGGCGCTCGGCGCGACCATCGAGATGAAGAACGGCTATGTCCGCGCGCTGGCGCCGGATGGCGGCCTCAAGGGCGCTTTGGTCGCCCTGCCCTTCCCCTCGGTCGGCGCGACCGAGAACACGCTGATGGCAGCCGCGCTCGCCAATGGCGTGACCGTCATCGAGAATGCCGCGCGCGAGCCGGAGATCGTCGATCTCTGCAACCTGCTCGTCGAGATGGGCAGCGAGATCGAGGGTGCGGGCACCGATCGCATCACCATTCACGGCAAGGACCGGCTCCACGGCACGACCTACAAGGTGATGCCGGATCGCATCGAAGCCGGCAGCTATGCCTGCGCGGCCGGGATCACCGGCGGCGAGCTGGAACTGCTCGGCGCCGACGCCCACGACATGACCGCGATCCTCAAGGGCCTGCGCGACGCGGGCCTCCATGTCGACGAAACGAAGAAGGGCATCAAGGTCGCCGCGGACGGCAAGCTCAAACCGCTGACGCTGTCCACCGCGCCGCACCCCGGCTTTCCGACCGACATGCAGGCGCAGTTCATGGCGATGCTTGCGCTGGCCGAGGGCGCCAGCGTGCTGACCGAGACGATCTTCGAGAACCGCTACATGCACGTGCCCGAGCTGACGCGCATGGGCGCCGACATCACCGTCAACGGCCGCACCGCCGTCGTGCGCGGCGTGCCGGGCCTCACCGGCGCGCCGGTGATGGCGACCGACCTGCGCGCCTCGATGAGCCTCATCCTCGCCGGCCTCGCCGCCTCGGGCGAGACCATCGTCAACCGCGTCTATCATCTCGACCGCGGCTATGAGCGGCTGGAGGAAAAGCTTTCCGCCGTCGGCGCCGACATCGAGCGCGACAGCGACGGCTGAGGGCTGGGCAAAGAAGCCCCACCTCGGCGGCCTGCGGGATACGACGCCTAAACCGCCTCTAGCCCCTCCTTCAGGGGAGGGGAACGGGGTGGGGGCGATGCGCAGCATCGCTGTCGAAGCGACGATGAGCGGCGTTGAGACCCAACCCCAAGCCGCTTCTTCAATATGGTGAAGGCGGGTAGCTCCCTGCCCCCCAAAGAACACCGCCGCCTAATGTCGATTGCCTCTGTCCTACAGCCACCGGTTCATGGCACGCCGTCCGCATGGCACGCACCACGCACCGAAACGCCCCTTTTCCGCCGAGCAGCGGCCGGCCTGCGGGACCGGAAGAACATGTTCGATAGTGTGACCTTAGTGTGACTTTTGGGGGTCAATATCCGCGTGAACATGCGTGTGAATGTCGCGGCCGGGCCGCTCGGCCGCTTCGTGGCGATCGCGCATCGCCGCCGCGCGTTGACAGCGCACCGCCGCCGTCGGAAGCTGGCCGCGCAAACCCGCACAGGAGGCGCCGCGTGACCCTGTATTCGCTGCCGTTCTTCGCTCTCGCCGTGACGCTGGCCGCGCCGCTGGCCGCCCAATCCGACCGGCACTATTTCCCCGCGCCCGGGCGCCCGGCGTTGATCAGCCCGGACAACCCCACCGGCGCGCCGCCATACAGCACCGCCGTGCTGGCCGGCGACACGCTCTACATCTCGGGCGCGACCGATACCGACCCGGCGACGGGCAAGCCGCCGACCGACCCGAAGCTGGGCGCGAAGCTGCTGATGGACGGGCTCAAACGCACGCTCGAGCGCGCGGGCATGACGATGGACGATCTCATCTGGGTGCAGATTTTCGCCACCGATCTCGGTCATTATGCCGCCTTCAACGAGGTCTATCGGCCCTATTTCAAGGGGCCGCTGCCGGCGCGCGCTTTTCTGGGCGCGGGCAGTCTGCTGGGCGGCGCCAATTTCGAGATCATGGCAACGGCGGTCAGGTCCAGGACCGCGCGATAGGAACAGGAAGCGCAGGCCGGACGTTTCGGGGACGAGGAGAGCGCCCATGAGTGGAAATTCGCGAAAGACCCATATCGGCAACCACGCCCTGCATCCCGAGACGCAGATGCTGAACTATGGCTATGATCCCGCGCTCTCCGAGGGCGCGGTCAAGCCGCCCGTGTTCCTGACCTCGACCTTCGTCTTCCAGTCCGCCGAGGAAGGGCGCGACTTCTTCGACTATGTCTCGGGCCGCAAGGAGCCGCCCGCCGGGCAGGGCTCGGGCCTCGTCTATTCCCGGTTCAACCACCCCAACAGCGAGATCGTCGAAGACCGTCTCTCCGTCTATGAGCGTGCCGAGGCCTGCGTCCTCTTCGCCTCGGGCATGGCGGCGATCACCACCAGCATGATGGCCTATCTGCGCCCCGGCGACGTCGTCCTGCACTCCCAGCCGCTTTATGGCGGGACGGAAACATTGATCGGCAACCTTCTGTCGCAGCTGGATATTCGGTCCGTCGGCTTCACCAACGGCGTCGACCGCGCCAGCGTCGAGGCGGCCGCGCAGGTGGCGGCGGAGAAGGGCCGGATCGCGGTCATCTTCATCGAGACGCCGGCCAATCCGACCAACGGCCTGGTCGATGTCGCGCTGGTCCGCGCCGTCGCCGAGGAGATCGCCGCGCGGCAGGAGGGCTTCCGCCCGGTCATCATGTGCGACAACACCCTGCTCGGCCCGGTCTTCCAGCGGCCGATCGAGCATGGCGCGGACATCTCGCTCTACTCGCTCACCAAATATGTCGGCGGGCACAGCGATCTAATCGCCGGCGCGGCGCTCGGAACGAAGGCGACGATGCGGCCGGTGCGCGCGCTGCGCAGCGCCATCGGCACGCAGCTCGACCCCAATAGCTGCTGGATGCTCGGCCGCAGCCTGGAGACGCTCGGCCTGCGCATGGAGCGCGCCAACGCCAATGCCGCGCTGGCCGCCGCCTATCTGCTCGACCATCCCAAGGTCGAGGCGGTGCACTATCTGCCGTTCAGCGAGGCCGCCTCGCCCACCGGACGGACGTTCCGCGCGCAATGCGAAGGCGCGGGGTCGACCTTCTCCTTCGATATTGCGGGCGGACTGCCGGCGGCCTTCCGCTTCCTCAACGCGCTGCAGATCTTCAAGCTGGCGGTGAGCCTTGGCGGCACCGAGTCGCTCGCGAGCCATCCGGGGACGACCACGCATTCGGGCGTGGCGGCGGATGTGCGCGGGCGGATCGGCGTGCTCGATTCGACGGTACGGCTGTCGATCGGCATCGAGAATCCTGATGACCTGATCGCCGATCTGGAGCAGGCGCTGGCGGCAGCATGAGACAGGAAAGACAGACAGGATGAGCGTCGCGTTTCGCCGTGAGAGCGATGAGGAGCATCTCGAGCCGAAGTTCGAAATCCCGATTCCGCCCGGCCCCAATCTGGTGACGGCGCGCGGCCTCGCGCTAATCCAGGCCAAGGTGACGGAGCTGGAAAGCCTGTTGCCGACGCTCGCCGACGAGGACGCGGTGAAAGCCGCGCGCCGCGAACTGCGCTATTGGGGCACGCGGCAGGCGACCGCGCAGATCGCGCCGGTTCCGGACGGGGAGACGGTGGAATTCGGTTGCGCGGTGACGTTTCTGCACAATGGCAGGGAGCGGACCCTCAGCATCGTCGGTGACGATGAGGCCGATCCGGCGGCGGGCCTCATCTCCTTCTCCGCGCCGCTCAGCCGCGCGATGATGGGCGCCGAGCCGGGCGAACTGGTCGCCTTCGGCGGCAAGGCCGATGCGATCGAGATTGTGGCCGTGTCGGTGCCGCCGGCCTCGGGCGCGGCGGATTAGGCGACCGCGGCCGGCAATTCGGCCTTCACCTTGCTCCAGAAGGCCTGGGAGACCTTGCCGACGCCCTGCGCGGCGATCTTGAACTGGCCGACATCGTCGCGCACGCGAATCGCCGGCCACTCCGCAGTATTGATCGCGTTCGCGGTGCGGAAGGCCGCGAACAGCCGCAGGATTTCGGTCTTCATGTCGGGGCGTTCGTTCAGATAGGGCTCGCCCTCCAGCGCCGAACCCAGCGTCGCGAACTCGGTGACCATCTGCTTGCGCATGCGCACCAGTTCCAGCGCGCGCCCGCTGTCGCCGACGAGCCCGAACTCGATGATGCCCCGTTCGACCTGCGCAAAGGATCGCAGCGCTTGGGCAAGGCGTTCGCTCGTCATCCCGACGACACTCCTAAAACTTTTCAGATGCAGTAACCGCAATCGGCTCCGTTAACGGTGATCCGTTACCGATTGGTTAGCTTGGCCTCTTGTCACGCCACCCTGGCCGGCGCCCTGCCCGCTTCCTCCGCCAGCCTCTGCGCCACCACGCGCCGCACGAGGATCGCGCCGCTGTCGCGCGGCAGGATGACCGGATCGAGGTCGAGCAGGTCTGCCTCGCCCATCTGCGCCTGGATGTCGGCCATCATCGGGCCATCCTCCCGCTCGAAGATGCCCTTGAAGAAGGCGACGAAGCGTTCGTCCACCTCCGGCCCGCCCTCGAGCTGGAAGATGCGCGAGAAGCCGGAGAAATAATGGCTGCTGGTCGCCGTCTCCGGCGTGATGCAGTGGCTCTGGACCATGTAGGGCACGTCGACGACATGCGGCGCGCCGGTCGGGACCGCGCCCATGGTGAACTTCATGTTGGCGGGCGCCACCCATAAGGTGTCGTTCCAGCTGTCATAGGGCTGCCCCTCGGCCACGCCGTTGAAGAAGGTGCTGGGCGTGCGCACGTCGCTGTTGAGCGTGCGGCTCAGCACCTTGCCGTCCTCGATCCGCGCCGTGTATTTCTCGCCCGGCGTCTGGCCCGCATCCTCCTTCCAGCCGCCGATCGTGCTGGTGTGCAGCCAGAACAGGTGAGTCAGCTCCATGAGATTGTCGTTGCCGAGCTGCCAGTTGCCCTCGAACCGGACATGCCAGACCAGCGGCCGCTGCGCGTCATTGTCCATGTGACTATGGTCCGGGATCAGCGCGGGGTCGGCCAGCGACGGATCGCCCATCCAGATCCAGATCATCCTGTGCCGCTCGACCACCGGGAAGGATTGCACCACGGCCTTGGCCGGCGGCGTCTTCTGATAGGGGCTGCGCGTGTAGGCGCCATCCGGCCCGAAGCGCAGGCCATGATAGATGCACTCGATCTGGTCGCCGATCCGCCGGCCCTTGGAGAGATAGGCGAAGCGATGCGGGCAGCGATCCAGCAGCGCGGCCGGCTCTCCCTCCCCGGTGCGGTAGATCACCACCGGCCTGTCGAGCAGGCGCCGCGCGAACAGGGCCTCCTCGCCCACTTCATGGCTGCAGGCGGCGACATACCAGGCGTTGAGAATGTAATCGGCCAAGAGCTTTCTCCTATGGCTTGGCAAGGCCCGCCGCCTGAGGCAGGGACACGGCATGGCGAGGAACGGGGACGATATGAGCGGTGAGCAGATGGGGTTTCCCCATCTCGTCAAATGGGCCGAGATGGCCGTGCGCGCGCGCGTCGAGCGGGCGATGCGCGACCTGCCGATTTCCTCGAGCCAGCTGTTCGCGCTGGTGCTGCTCGACGAGCGCGGCGAAGCCACGGCGGCGGAGCTGGCGCGGCTGATGCACCTCACCCCGCAGGCGCTGACCACGCTGCTCAAGCCGCTGCGCGATCAGGGCCTGATCGAACGCGAGGTCGACGAGGCGCATCGGCGCCGACTCAACATGCGGCTGACGCAGGCCGGGCGCGCCGTGATCGAGCGGGCGCGGGCGCTGACGCCGGACATCGAAGGCGCGATGCTGGCGGGCTTTTCCGCCAAGGAGCGCCAGACGTTGCTGCGCCTGCTGGCGCGCGTCGCGCGGCCACTGGATTAGCGGGGGTCTCACCCCGAGCATATCCGTGTTCGCCGGTGGCGTCGCGCCGACATCCTCTCCCGATCCCTGTTGCGATCAATATAAAGATACCTTATATTCTTTTTCGACCCTCGCCGACAAGGGGGCGTGAAGGAGAGATGCATGACCGGGCTCACCATCCGTCCGCTGGCCGACCGCTTCGGCGCCGAAATCACCGGCATCGACACGCGCGAACCGCTGCCTGCCGCCACGCGGGACGCCATCGTCGACGCCTTCCACCAGCATCAGGCGCTGGTCGTGCGCGGCGCGGTGCTGACGCCGCGCCAGTTCGTCGGCTTCGTGCGCAGGTTCGGCGAGCCCGATCCCTCGGACACCTCGCGCTATCATGCGCCCATCGACATTGACGGCTTCAAGGGCCTGCGGCTGGTTTCCAACATCGAGGAGGACGGGCGCAACAAGGGCCAGTTCGGCAATGACGAGATGGGCTGGCACCAGGACCGCTGGACCGACGCGGCCCCGCCCCCGGCGACGATGCTCCACGGCGTCGAGATCACGCGCGGCGGCGGGCGGACGGGCGTGGTCAGCCTGTGCGATGCCTATGACGCGCTGCCCGACGATCTGCGTGCGCGGATCGAAGGGCGGTCGATCCATTTCCCGCTGAGTGTGATCGATCCGGAGGGGAAGCTCGCCGATGCAGATCCGAACGACGAGAGCCTGTTCCGCATCGTGCCGCTGGTGCAGGTCCATGCCGTCACGGGGCGCAAATATCTGTTCCTCGGCGCCCGGCGCATCCTCGCCTATATCGACACCGCGCCGCTCATCTCGGGCCTCTCGCGGGAGGACAGCGCAGCGCTGCTCGACGCGATCTACGCGCATATCTCGCGGCCGGAGCTCTCCTATCTCCACCAGTGGCAGGCCGGCGACATCCTCTTCTGGGACAATCGCTGCTGTGCGCACCGGCGCGAAAGCTTCGACGCGGCGGAGCGACGCCTGCTCTACGCGGCGCCGCTGGTGCAGTCCGATCTGCTGTGGGGTGGGCGCGTGCCGGAAGCGGCCTGATGCGCTGACGTAGGCGGGGCCGGCGCATCTACCCTCTGTCCTACAGCCGCGCATCCATGGCAGGCCGGCGGCATGCCGTGCCACGCCCCCCTCATCGTCCCAGTTCCGCCGAGCGACAGCCGGCCTGCGGGGCTGCAAGACCATGCTCGACGGTGTGACCTTAGTGTGACTTTCCGGACCCGACAGTCCCGCCAACGCCCGGCCTGCCCCTTGTTCGGACCGCAGGGGCGTATAGATTTCCGTGGGTTGCAAAGGCCGGTGCCCCCGTTCATGGGGGCGGCATGCTTTCGCTCATCTCCGTCCTCATCGGCGCGGTTGCGTTGCTGCTTGCGATTCCCGCGTTCGTCCCGCTGTTCGGCTGGGTCAACTGGCTCATCATCCCCATCGCGCTGCTCGGCGCGCTCGTGGGCCAGTTCGCCAGGGGCAAGGGCGCGCGCAATTTCTGCTTCGTCGTCGTGGCCATCTGCGCGTTTCGGCTCTGGATCGGCGGCGGGCTGTTTTGAGCGGGCGGGACGCGATCGCGCAGCGCAACGGACTGCTGGCCGGCTTCGGCGCCTATGCGCTGTGGGGCCTGCTGCCGATCTACTTCAAGCTGCTGAAGGGCGTGACGCCGGCCGAGCTGGTCGCGCACCGCATCGTCTGGTCGGTGCTGTTCCTCGTCATCGTCATGGCGGGGATGCGATTGTTCCCGGCGCTGATGCAGGCCTGCCGCCAGCCCCGGCTCATCGCCGCACTGGCCCTGAGCTCGCTGCTGATCGCCGCCAATTGGTCGATCTTCATGTGGGCCATCCTCAACGGCCATCTCGTCGCGTCGAGCCTCGGCTATTTCCTCAATCCGCTGGTCAATGTCGTGATCGGCGTGCTCGTGCTGAACGAGACGCTGCGGCGCGGCCAGTTGATCGCCGTGGCCATCGCCGGAATTGCCGTCGCGATCCTGTGCGCGGGCGAATTGCAGACCTTGTGGATCAGCCTCGGCCTGGCGCTGACCTTCGCCTTCTACGGCCTCGTCCGCAAGCTGACGCCGGTGCCTTCCGCCGTCGGCCTCGCGATCGAGACGGCGCTGCTGGCGACGCCGGCGCTCGCCGTCCTCATCTGGCTCGGTTCCCGTGGAACGCTGGCGTTCGGCACGGATTCGCTCACCACCATCGGCCTCATCGGCACCGGCGCGGCGACCTCCATCCCGCTCATCCTGTTCGCAGTCGCGGCCCGCTCGCTGCCGTTCGTGACGCTCGGCCTCATGCAATATGTCGCGCCGCTGCTGCAGTTCATCACCGGCGTGTTCCTCTATCATGAGCGCCTCTCTCCCGAGCGCTGGGCGAGCTTCCTGCTGATCTGGGCCGCCCTCGCCCTCTTCGCCGCGGACGGGCTGCGCGGGGCGCGACAGGCGCGGGCGGCAATCGCATGAACGCCGCCTCCGCCCGCCGCGACCGCCCGCTGTTCGCCATCGGCCTGCGGCTGCTCGCCATGATCATGCTGGCCGTGACCTATGTGCTGGCCAAGATGCTCTCCGAGCGCGGCGCGCACCTTACCGAGATCACCTTCTACCGGCAGGCCTTCGCCTTCCCCCTCGCCGCCGCCTGGGCCTTCGCGACGATCGGCCCGGCGGTCCTGAAGCCCAAGGCGCCGATGCGGATGCACTGCATGCGCACGGTGGTCGGCTTCACCGGCATGGTCTTCAATTTCGGGGCGGTGGCGCTGCTGCCGCTCGCCGAGGCGACCTCGATCGGCTTCACCATGCCGATCTTCGCGACAATCCTCTCCGCCATCTTCCTCAAGGAAAGGACCGGCCTGCATCGCTGGAGCGCGGTGCTGGTCGGCTTTGTCGGCGTGGTCATCATGGCGCACCCGGAATCGGCGAATTTCGCCTCGGTCGGCCTGTTCGTGGCGCTGGCCGGGGCATTCGTGACCGCCGTGGTGGCGATCCTGCTGCGCGACCTCGGCCGCACAGAAAAGCCCGCGGTCGTCGTCTTCTGGTTCACCCTGCTCTCGCTCCCGCCGCTCGGCGCCCTCGCGCTCATCTTCGGCAGCAACCACGACCTGACGGGCTGGGCCCTGTTCGTCGGCCTCGGCCTCGCCGGCGGCGCCGCACAGCTGCTGATGACGTCATCGCTGCGCTGGGGGCCGGTCTCGATCGTGATCCCGATGGACTATAGCAGCATGATCTGGGCGACCTGGGCGGGCTGGGCCTTCTGGGCCAGCTGGCCCGCACCCTCCACCTGGGTCGGCGCCGCCATGATCGCCGCGAGCGGCCTCTACATCGCGTGGCGCGAGCATGTCCGCCACCGCGAGACGATCAGCCCGGAAGAGGACCGCGCCGGAAGATCAGGCTGAGGTTGTTCGCCGGCATCTCCACGATGCGGTCCAGCGCGAGTCCCTCGGCCCGTGCGGCGGCCTCCAGATCGTGGACCCAGCGCAGGCCCCATTGGGGATCGCGGCTGCGCAGCGACTCGTCGAACGCGAGATTGCTCGGCGCGGTCTCCGTGCCCTCGCGGAAATGGGGGCCGTAGAGGATCAGCGGCCCGCCCGACGGCAACAGCGTCGCCGCATTGCGCAGCAGGCCGAGCGTCGCTTCCCACGGGCTGATATGCACCATGTTGATGCAGAGGATCGCATCGGCGGCGGAGAGGGGCCAGGCATCGGACGTCGTCGCGTCGAGGGCAATGGGCGGCGCGATGTTCGCGAGAGCAGCCTCGCCGGTCCAGGCTTCGATCGAGCCGAGCGCCGCCGGCTCGGGATCGCTCGGCTGCCAGCGCAGAGCGGGAAAGAGCCGCGCGAAATGGACGACATGCTCGCCCGATCCGCTGGCCACTTCCAGCACCAGCCCGGTGGACGGCAGCGTCTCGCGCAGGACCTGAGCGATCACGTCGCGGTTGCGCGCCGTAGCGGGGGCGTGACGCTTGCCCTCCCGTGCGGCTGCCTCGCCGGCGAGCCAAGGGCGGGGGCCTTCGGTCACGGTCGTTGCTCCCGTACCTGCGCAAGCAGCGCCCGCGCACGCAAGCCCATTTCGAGGCGCTGCATCGCCAAAAAGCCGAGTGCGAAGGCCATCAAGATGTCGGTCAGCGCGAAGATCGCGTCCGGGCTGCTGCCGCCGTTTGCCAAAGCGAGGCTGCGACCGACGAAGCGGACCGCGACCAAAGCGAGAATGAACAGGATCGCCGCCGGCGAGGCCGACTGGCTGAGCGCATGCGTCTCCGGATCGACACTAATCCGCATGAGGTTGCCGCGATACCAGCCGAGCGGTAGGCCGATGAGGAAGGCCGCGAGGACATAGAACCAGGTCGTGCCATGTGGCGGATGCGACCAGAAGATCGTTCCCACCGCCAGCGCGTAGAAGGCCGGGAGCATCCATAGCCGCTCGAGACGGAGGCGACTGGCGCGGTTGATGCGGCGCAGGCGCAGCAGCATGACCAGCGCGACGACGAGGACGGGGATGAGCGTGCTCACCCAGTTTTGCGGTTCATGCTCCATGCCGGTCCTCGTGGCTGATCCGCACCCTTCATAGCGCGCCGGGCGGGCTTGTCGAACCGCCGGCCCGATCGCTCAGTGCGCGCGCCGATCGAGCTTGTTGCCGTACACCTCGCGATGCGCCCGTTCGGCGAAGCGATCGGTCATGCCGGCGATATAGTCCGCGATGTGGCGGCTGCGGTGCGGCTCCTCCGAGGAGCAGGAGGCGTCCCAGGCCGATCCCATCAGCGCCGGGTCCTCGTGATAGGCCGCGAAGAGATCGGCGACGATGACGCGGGCCCGGTCCGCCGCGGCAAGCTGGAGCGGGTGATGGTAGAGATTGGCGTACATGAAGCGCTTCAGCGTCCGCTCCTCCTCCCGCATACTGTCGGAGAAGGCGGCGATCGGGCGTCCCGCGGCGCGAATGGCCGAGACATTGGCATCGGCAAGGCCCAAGGCCGCGAGATTGGCCTGCGTCGTGTCGATCAGATCCTTGACCATGAGACCGATCTGCTCGCGGATCAGTTCGCGGACCAGCCGCTCGGTCGGCACGTCCGGATGGCGCGCCCGCACGAGATCCCAGCAGCGCTGCACCACCGGCACGTCGAGCAATTGCTCGAGCGACAGGATACCGGCGCGCAGCCCGTCATCGATGTCGTGATTGTCATAGGCGATGTCGTCGGACAGCGCCGCGATCTGGGCTTCCAGAGAAGGCCAACTCGTCAGCTCCAGCGGAAAGGCCGCGTCCGCTTCCCGCATCGCCCATGTCGGTGCGGTGACGGGGCCGTTGTGCTTGGCGAGGCCCTCCAGCATTTCCCAGCTCAGATTGAGCCCCGGGAAGCGGGGATAGGCATTTTCAAGTTCCATGAGCGTGCGCAGGCAATGCGCGTTGTGATCGAAGCCGCCATGCGCCGCGAGCGCTTCCTCCAGCGCATCCTCGCCCGAATGGCCGAAAGGCGGATGGCCGATATCATGCGCCAGACAGAGCGCTTCGGTCAGATCCTCGTTGAGGCCGATCACCCGCGCGATGGTGCGGCCGATCTGCGCGACTTCCAGGCTGTGAGTCAGCCGGACGCGATAATGGTCCCCGTCCGGCGCGATGAACACCTGCGTCTTGTGGCGCAGGCGGCGGAAGGAGATGGAATGGATGATGCGATCCCGGTCGCGCTGGAAGATGTCGCGCGGCCCCCGCAACTCTCCCCCCGCCTCGGGATACAGACGCCCACGGCTCTGCGCCGGATCGCAGGCAAAGGGTGCGAGACCCTTCACTTGCCGCCGATCTTGCTGACTTCCTCGCCCGCTTCGCTCTGCCAGAGGAAGGCGTCGCCACCCGACTTGGTGATCTTGGCGACGACCGCCTTGGCATCCTCCGGCTTCTTGAACGGACCGACCAGCAGGCGACGCGTCGCGCCCCACTCGGCCGTCCAGCCATCAAGATCGCCGACTGCATCGGCATAAGTGCGGCGCATGCGGCGCATATCGAACGCGAGCGCGTCGACATCGCGGCCCGTGGCGATCTGCACCCAGTTGCGCGACGGATTGGCGGCGAGCTTCGCCTTGCGCTCGGCCTCAGCCTTCTTCGCGGCGTCGGCCTTCGCCTTGGCTTCCGCCTCGGCCTTGGCCTTGGCGGCGGCAGCTTCATTGGCCTTGCGGCGCTGATCCTGGATCCGGGCGACGGCGTTGAAATCGGCGACCGAGGCGGTGTTCTGACGCTCCTGCTCCGGCACTTCGAGCGCCGACACGGCATCCGCCAGCGACACGGTCGACACCGGCTGCGCGGCGGAGCTGAAACCCGGCGCTGGCGTGGGGGATGAGTTGGCGGGAGCCGGCGCTGTCGTCACCGGCACTGTCGTCGCCGGGACCGTGGTCGTGCGCGGCGGCATGGACGCACTCTGGCCGGGCGTCGAGACGGGAACCTGAGTCGGCGCGACGGCCGGCGCCCGAGCGGGATCGGACGGCCCCTGGGCCAGCGTCGTCGCCGGACGCGTCGGCGCGGCATTGGTCGAGCCGGGCTGCACCGTGGCGGGCGCTTCGAATGTCGACTGCCGCGGCGGCGTCGCGGTCGGCTGCTGGGTCCGCGTCGTGGACTGGGCCGGCGGCGGCGCCTGATTGAGCGCGACCTGTGTCGGCGTCTGGGACCGCGAGGTCTGAGGCGGCGTGGATGCCGGAGCCGGCGGTGTGAGCGGCGGCGGCGTGGACGCCGGCGCGGCGGCGGGCGGCGTGGCGCTCGCGGTGCGCGTGGACGACTGGCGACTCGTTGCCGGACGTTCCGTGGCCGTCGTGCGCGAGCGCCGATCACGACGGCTCGACTGGCGCTCCGTCGTCGCGGCCGCCACCTGAACATCGCGGGCCGGCTCGGGCGCCGCCAACTTCAGCACATTGGCCGGAAACTCGCCGTAATAAGCGGCGGCAGCCTTCTGCCCGGTGGTGAGCAGCGGCAGGCGCTGCATATAGGGATCGAGGGCGTCGGCGAGCCCCTTGGGCATGACGGTTTGGGTGACCTTGCGGGCATCGGTGATCCGGCCGTTCATCGCGAGGACGAACGCGCGCATCCGCCAGGCCTCGCGGTCGCCCGCGGCCAGCGCCGTCTCCAGCTGACGATCCGACTCCGCGATCTTGCCCGAAATGCCGAGGGAAACCGCATAACGCAGCCGGGTACGCTCATCGCCGGGACTGGCCTGCAACGCCGCCTGATAGTCGCGCTGCGCCTTCTCCTGCTGACCGGTCAGATCATAAGCGAGGCCGCGCTCGGCGAGGTGCTTCTGCGCCGGCTCGCCCAGCGCTTCGGCCGCATCGAAGTTGGCCGCAGCCTCGACTGGCTGCTTCAGGCCGATCTGGACGACCGCCAGACCGAGCTTCGCCTTGCCCAGTTGCGGATTGACCATGTTCGCGCGGGTATAGAAGCCGTTGGCCGCCTGCACGTCGCCGAGATCCAGCGCCGCCTGCCCGGCGCCGAGCAAGGCCGTCACATCCTGCGGATTGCGCGAGAGCGACGCGAGATTGCGATTGAGCGAGGCCACCGCCTCGGCGGACGGCGTCGCCTGCACGACTTCGCCCAGTTGGGCCTGCACGGGCAGTGTCGCGGCCAGCGCCGAAGCCACCAGCGACGGGGCCAGTATCCAGCGCGTCCGTTTCACGATTCAGCACCCTCTTGGACAGGACGAGCGCCCGCCGGACGCTCGCTTGTCCAAATTATTGATTGTTCTGGCGATTGAGGAACCGGGGCACTTCGAACTCGGCCCGGTCGTTGTCGCTTTCCTCGTCGTCACCCTGACGCGACTGGCCGCGGGCCAGCTGCGACATGCGCTCGAACAGCGTGCCGCCGACAACCTTCGGTGCCTCGGCTGCCGGTGCGGGCGGCTCGACGGCGGCCGCGGGAGCCAGCGACGGCTCATCCGTGAACGAGGTATCGAGCACCAACTCATCCTCGCCCGTGATGTCGTCGAACTTCGTGGTGGCGAAGCGCGGCGCGGACGGGATGACCACCTCTTCCGGCTCGTCCGAGATGAAGTGCTGCGGAGCAGGCGCCTGCTGCGGCGCGCTGACGGTCAGTTCCGGTTCCGCCACGTCGAGCCGGCCCGCGTCCGAGGCGACGGGCGTGGGCGGCGTCAGGGTGACGGGCGCCGCGGCAGGCGCGATCGTGGCCGGCCGGGCAACGCCGACGCCCATGTCGCCGAGGCGGAAGGGCTGGCTCTTGGGCGCGTTGACGACGCTCTCCATGTCGATGCCGGTCGCGACGACCGACACGCGGATCTTGCCGTTGAGATTCTCGTTGAATGCCGAACCCCAGATGATGTTCGCGTCCGGATCGACCAGCTCGCGAATGTGGTTGGCGGCTTCGTCGACTTCCATGAGGCGCATGTCCTCGCCGCCGACGATCGAGACGATGACGCCCTTGGCGCCGCGCATCGAGACGCCGTCGAGCAGCGGATTGGCGATCGCCTTCTCGGCAGCGGCCAGCGCGCGGCCGTCGCCCTCGGCTTCGCCGGTGCCCATCATCGCCTTGCCCATCTCCTCCATCACCGAGCGGACGTCGGCAAAGTCGAGGTTGATGAGGCCGGGCATGACCATGAGGTCGGTGATGCCGCGCACGCCCTGCTGCAGCACTTCGTCGGCCATCTCGAACGCTTCCTTGAAGGTCGTGTTCGGGTTGGCGATCAGGAACAGATTCTGGTTCGGGATGACGATCAGCGTGTCGACGTGCTTCTGCAGCTCCTCGATGCCGCTGTCGGCCGAGCGCATGCGACGCGCGCCCTCGAAAGTGAAGGGCTTCGTCACGACGCCGACGGTCAGGATGCCCTTCTCGCGCGCAGCCTTGGCGATGACCGGCGCCGCGCCGGTGCCGGTGCCGCCGCCCATGCCGGCCGCGATGAAGCACATGTGCACGCCCTCGAGGGCTTCCTGCACTTCGGCGATGGTTTCCTCAGCCGCCGCGCGGCCGATGTCCGGACGCGAACCGGCGCCCAGGCCCTCGGTGATGCGCGGGCCAAGCTGGATGCGGCGCTCCGCCGGCGAGGCGTTCAGCGCCTGCGCATCGGTGTTCGCCACGATGAAGTCGACGCCGTCCACCGACGCGCCGATCATGTTCGCAATGGCATTGCCTCCAGCGCCGCCGACACCGATCACGGTGATACGGGGCTTCAGTTCGTCCACATGGGGCGGACCGATTTCAATGCTCATCGACCAATCTCCTGCCGGCGTCACATGACGCCTATCAATAAGCGCGAACCATGCACCTTTTGGTGGGGTAATTCACGCTCTTTTTAACCATTCATCCACAACATATTGCGTTTGAGCCTAGTATCCGGCCCTGAGGGCTGTGATCAGGCGCTGCAGCATTGCGCCGGCCCGCGCGCGGTGCACCCGCTGCTCGGCCAGAGGGCGGTTGAGCAGATCCTCGCGCTCCTTCGAGGCATAGAGCGCCAGACCTGTCAGCGTCGTGAACGCCGGGCCGCGATGCGCCTCCGGCAGCGCATCGAGCAGCTTGGGACGGCCGATCCGTACCGCCCTGCCCAGCGCCGTCTGCGCATAGTCCGCGATGCCCTTTAGCTCGGCGCCGCCGCCGGTCAAGACGACCTGACGGCCAACCGGCGAATGAAAGCCCATCTCGTCGAGCGCCTTGGACACTTCGCTCATCAGGCGGCCGAGGCGCTCGCAGATCACGCCCACGAGTTCGGCCCGCGTGACGCGCCGGGTCTCGGCATGCTCGCCGCTGCTGGCGGCCGGCGCGATCTCGATGATCTCGCGGAAATCGCGGCGCGACTGCATGGCCGAGCCGTAGAAGCACTTCATCCGCTCCGCCTGGCTGCGGCGGATGCCGAAGGCCGAGGCGATGTCGTCCGTGATGTCGGCCGCACCGATGGGAATCGACTTGAGGCCCACCAGCATGCCGCCGATGTGGAGCGAGACATTGGTGACGCCTGCGCCCAACTCGACCATGGCGACGCCGAGATCGCGCTCCTCGTCCGACAGGCAGGCGGCCGCCGTCGCGATGGGCGAGGCGATGATCGTCTGGACGTCCAGATAGGCGCCGCGCACGCTGGTCTCCAGATTGCGCAGCGGCGCGCCATCGGCAAGCACGACATGGATGTCGACACCGAGTTGCTTGGCATGGAGGCCGAGCGGACGGGCCACGCCGCGCATGCCGTCGATGGTGTAGAGCGTCGGCTGCGCCTGGAGGATCACCCGGCCTTCCGGATCGATCCGTTCGCGGGCGCGATCATACAGCGCGTCGACATCGACCTGCTCGATCCGCCGCCCACCGATCGCCATCTCGACCGGCTCGACCTTGCTCTCGATGCTGCCGCCCGAGAAGCTGAGGATCACCTTCTCGATGTTGGTGCCGGCGACCTTCTCGGCCTGCTCGACCGTCTCGCGCACGGCGAGTTCGGTCCGCTCCATGTCGATGACGAAACCGCGCCGCACGCCCCGGCTCTCGCGCTGGCCGGTGCCGAGCACGGCCAGTGTGCCGTCCTCCTGTTTCTTGGCGATGAGCGCCGACACCTTCCAGGTGCCGATGTCGATTGCGGTGATCAGGCCGTCATTGCGCGCAGCAGCCATTGGATCAGCCTTCCGTCTCTTGCGTGGAGCTGGTGGACTTGGCCTTTTCGGCGCCCTCCGCCTTGGCGGTGTCTCCGCCGGTCGTCACGACGGTATCGGCCCCCGGCGCGGTCACGCTCGGCGCATCGGACTTGCTCTGCCCCGGCGGCAAGCGCAGCACGAAGCGGCCCGGATCGCGCATGTCGAAACGCAACACGCCCCGGCCGAGAAGGCGGTCGACGCCGTCCATGCGCGCGAAATTGACCAGCGCAGCCGCCGCTTCCGCCTCGCCTTCTGGAAGGAGGAGCTGTTCGCCCGACTGGAAGCGCAGATCCCAACGACGGTTGCCGATCCAGGTCGCGCCGGCCAGCATCGGCTTGAGCGCAGGCGCCGCATCCATCAGTTTGGCGAGTGCGACGGTCTGGCGGTTCGCCTGCGGACCGACGACCAGCGGCAGATCGGGGATCGAGCTTGCGTCAACGCCGCCCAGCACCGCGCCGCTTGCATCGATCAGGTCGAGTTGACCGTCATGCTGCCACACCGCGACCGGCTGGCGCTCGACGACCTCGACCACCAGCGCATCGGGCAGGCGGCGGGACACGCGCGCTTCCTTGACCCAGCCGAGCGTCATCACCTCGGCGCGCAGCTTGTCGAGATCGACCGAAAGCATCGAGCGATCGACATATTTGACCGCGATGTCGGAGACCGGCATCTCATCCATGCGTTCCAGGCCCCGCACCTCGATCTTGGCGACAGCGAAGCCGGCACGTCCGGCAAGATCGCTGACCTCCGCGCCGACCATCGCCGGCAGGCCGAGAAAGCTCGCCGTAAACCATAGAGCCGCCACGATGACGAGGCCGACAAGCCAGGTGACCAGCTTGTGGATCTGCTCGGCGCTCAGCGGCACATAAGCGATGATCTGGTTGAGCACCCCCTTGTTCTGGCGCGGCCGGCGGGTCGATTGGTTCATGCGGCTCGCCCGCCCGGGCGCGCGCTTGATCGTTGCGGTGCTCATGCCCTTCCCCCCTTTGCGGCGAGCGCATCGGCGATGATCGTCTCGACCAGTTCGCCGTAGCTCATCCCCAGATATTTGGCCTGCTCCGGCACCAAGCTCAGCGGCGTCATGCCGGGCTGGGTGTTCACCTCGAGCAGGAACAGACCGTCGAGCCCCCGCTCGTCATCCCAGCGGAAGTCGGACCGCGACGTGCCGGTGCAGCCCAGCAACTGGTGGGCGCGCAGCGCGATCGCCATCATCGCGTCGGCGATCTCGTCCGGCACCTCGGCCGGGCAGACATGCTGGGTCAGCCCGTCGGTGTATTTGGCTTCATAGTCATAGAAGCCGCTCTTGGGCTTGAGCTCGGTGACGGCCAGAGATTTTTCGCCGAGCACCGCCACGGTGAGTTCGCGGCCGCGAATGAAGGGCTCAGCCAGCAGTTCGTCGAAATCCTGCCACGGCCCCACAACGTCGCGGCCGATGGGATTGCCGTAATTGCCTTCCGCCGTGACGATGGCGACGCCGACCGAGCTGCCCTCGTTGACCGGCTTGACCACATAGGGGCGCGGCAGCGGATCGGCGACGAACAGCTCCTCCGACTGCACGACGCGGCCGCCGGGCATCGGGATGCCGTGCGGCACCAGGAACTGCTTGGTGAGCTGCTTGTCAATCGCGATGACGGAGGTGGTGAGGCCGCTATGGGTATAGGTAAAGCCCATCACGTCCATGAGGCCCTGCACAGATCCGTCCTCGCCGGGAAAGCCGTGCAGCGCATTGAAAACGACATCGGGATTGGCAGCGATCAGCTTGCCCGGCAGGTCGCGACCCTCGGCGGGCGTCGCGCCCATGTCGACGGCGGCGGCGGTGTGGCCGCGCTCCTCCAGCGCCTTGACGATGCCGGCGCCGCTGCTCAGCGACACTTCGCGCTCGGACGACCAGCCGCCCATCAGCACCGCAACTTTCCAGGGACCGGCGCTCATGCGGCGTCTCCCTGCCCGGCCCGGCCGACACGCTGGATTTCCCATTCGAGGGTCACACCACTGTCCTGCTTCACGCGCCTGCGGACCTCTTCGCCAAGCGCCTCGATGTCCGCACTGGTCGCGTCTCCCATGTTGATGAGGAAATTGGTGTGCTTCTCGCTGACCTGCGCGCCGCCCAGGATCAGCCCCCGGCAGCCGGCACGGTCGACCAGCGCCCACGCCTTCTCGCCGTCCGGGTTCTTGAACGTCGATCCGCCGGTCTTGCTGCGCAGCGGCTGCGAGGCTTCGCGGGCGGCGGAAATGCGGTCCATCTCGGCCTGAACGATGTCCGGCGTCTCGGGATGGCCGCGAAAGACGGCGGAGACGACCACCGCGCCTTCCGGCAGTTCGCTGTGCCGATAGGTGTAGCCGAGATTGGACAGCGGCAGCGTCCGGCGCTCGCCGGAGCGCAACACGACCTCGCACTCGACCAGAATGTCCTTCACTTCGCGGCCATAGGCGCCGCCGTTCATGCGCACGAAGCCGCCTACCGTGCCGGGGATGGAGCGCAGGAATTCGAGGCCACCGATGCCGGCGCCCCGCGCCGTCGAGGAGACGAGGATGCCCGACGCGCCGCCGCCGCAGCGCAGTGCGGTCTCGTCGACGCGCTCGACCTGTGCGAAAGCCTTGCCGAGGCGGATGACGACGCCGGGCACGCCGCCGTCGCGCACGATGAGATTGGAGCCGAGGCCGAGCGCCATCACTGGCACCGAGGGATCGAGCGCGGCGAGAAACGCGGTCAGGTCGTCCATGTCCTTCGGCTCGAACAGCCAGTCGGCCGCGCCCCCGCTCTTGAACCAGACGAGCGGCGCCAAGGGCGCGCCAGCGGTCAGCTTGCCGCGGACGGAAGGCATGGTGTCGAGAGTGGTCGTTCGCGTCACTTCCGCCCGTTCCAGAAGTTCATCCACTGGTCGAACAGGTCGGCCTGCGCCTTGCTCGCGCGGTTGACGGCATCGCCCATGCCGATCGCAGCCTTGCCGATGTCGGCCTGCTTTTCCGCCGCGGTCATCACGCCGCGCGCCATCTCCAGGCTCTTGCTGTGCACCTCGATCATGCGTTCCTGCATCTCGAGGCCGATGCGCATCAACTCCCACATCAGGCTGCCTCCTTCCGGAGCGCGGCAATGCCGTCGGCAAGGCCCGCCGCCCATTTGGTGATGTCGCCCGCGCCGAGGCAGACGATCATGTCGTCCGCCTTGAGATCGGCTGCAAGCGCCTGCGTCAGCGCGTCGGCGCCAGCGATGGTCTGTGCCGCGCGATGGCCGCGACGGCGCAGGCCCTCGACAAGCGCTTCGGCATCGACGCCTTCGATCGGCTGCTCTCCGGCGGTGTAGACCGGCGTCACATAGACCACGTCGGCATCGTTGAAGGCCTGCTGGAACTCGTCCATCAGGTCGCGCAGACGCGTAAACCGGTGCGGCTGGACGACCGCGACGACACGCCCTTTGGCCCCCTCGCGCGCGGCCGCGAGCACCGCGCGGATCTCGACCGGATGATGGCCATAATCGTCGATGACGCTCGCGGTTCCGCCCTGCACGGCGACCTCGCCCACCTTGGTGAAGCGCCGCTTGACGCCGCCGAACTTGTCGAAGCCAGTGCGGATCGCCTCGGGCGACACGCCGAGCTGGAGGGCGACGCCGATCGCCGAGAGGCTGTTCGAGACATTGTGACGGCCCGGCATCGGCAGGAGGATGTCGGTCAGCTTCTCGACATTGCTGTCTCTGTCGCGGATCACCACATCGAACAGATTGCCGCCCGGCACGGGGCGGACATTCTCGCCGCGAATATCGGCCTGCGCCGAAAAGCCATAGGTCACGATGCGCCGGTCCTGCACGCGCGGCAGGATGGCCTGCACTTCCGGATGATCGAGGCAGAGGATCGCCGCGCCGTAGAAAGGCACATTCTCGACGAACTCGACGAAGGCGTCCTTCACCGCGTCGAAGCTGCCATAATGGTCGAGATGCTCGGGATCGATGTTGGTCACGACCGCGATCGTGCCATCGAGGCGCAGAAAGCTGCCGTCGCTCTCGTCTGCCTCGACGACCATCCACTCGCTGTTGCCGAGACGCGCGTTCGAGCCATAGCTGTTGATGATGCCGCCGTTGATGACGGTGGGGTCAATACCGCCGACATCCAGCAGCGCCGCGATCATCGAGGTGGTCGTCGTCTTGCCGTGAGTTCCGGCGACGGCGACGGTGGACTTGAGCCGCATCAGTTCGGCCAGCATCTCGGCGCGACGGATGACCGGCACGCGGCGTTCCAGCGCGAGATCGACCTCGGGATTGCCCTTCTTGATCGCGGTCGAGGTGACGACGACGGCGGCATCGCCGAGATGCTCGGGCTTGTGGCCGATCATCACCTTGATGCCCTTTGCGCGCAGGCCCTCGATCACATAGCCCTCGGCCACGTCCGAGCCCTGCACCTTGTAGCCCATATTGTGCATCACCTCGGCGATGCCGGACATGCCGATGCCGCCGATGCCGATGAAGTGGATCGTGCCGATGTCGGTGCCGACGCCCTTCATGCGGACGCTCCCGCGAGACCGGTCAGCGACGGCGCTTCCTCGGTGCGGACGGTGTCGATGGTCTGCGGCGCAGGGCCAAAGCTCTCGATGAGGTCGCACATGTCCTTGACCGCGTCGGGAAAACCGCAGGCCCTGGCGCGCGCGGCGGCGTTCTGGAGGGCGCCAGGTTCCATGGCGAGTTTCTGCATCTGCTTGGCGAGTTCCGAAGGCGTGAATCTGGGTTGCGGGATGAGACGCGCGCCGCCGGTCTTTGCCATTTCGCGCGCATTCCAGGTCTGGTGGTCGTCGGTCGCGATCGGCAGCGGAATCAGAATCGCGGGGCGACCGGCCGCCGTTAGCTCGGCGATCGTCGATGCGCCAGCGCGCGCGATGACCAGATGCGACCAGCCGAGTTTGGTCGGCATGTCCTCGATATAGGTGGCGAGATCGGCCGGGATCTCCATCTCGGCATAGGTAGCGCGCACCTGCTCGATATCCTCGACGCGGCATTGCTGCGTCACCTGCAGGCGGCGGCGCAGGCTGATCGGCAGCATGGCGAGGCCCGCCGGCACGACTTCCGACAGGATGCTGGCGCCGAGACTGCCGCCCGTCACCAGCAGCCGCAGCACGCTCTCGTCCGAGAAGACCGGGAATGGCTCGTCGCGCAGGTCCAGCACGGCCTCCCGCACGGGATTGCCGATCAAGTGCGTCTTGGCGCTATGACGACCGGCGAGCTTCTTGACCTCGGGATAGGCCGTGGCGATCGCCGAGACGCGCCCCGCCACCAGCCGGTTGACCCGCCCCAGCACGGCGTTCTGCTCATGGATGACGGTGGGAATGCGCTCGGCAAAGGCGCCGAGCAGCGCGGGCAGCGCCGGATACCCCCCGAAGCCGACCACGCAGCTCGGCTCGAACGTCTCGTAAAGCCGCCGCGCCATGGTGCGGCCATCGCGGATCGACCCCAGCGCCTTGAGCCAGCCCGAGGGGCCACCGGTCATCCGGCCGGCCGGCAGCACATGCGTCTGCACGTCGTCAAACAGTCCGGGAATCTTCGTGCCGCGCTCGTCCGTCACGAGCGCGACGCGATGCCCGCGCGCCATCAATTCCTGCGCGACGGCATGGGCGGGAACCATGTGGCCGCCCGTGCCGCCCGCCGCCAGCACATAGTGACGGAAGATGCTCATCGGCCGCTCCATGTCATCCCATAGGGGGAGCGCGACATATACGGGTTGCGTCGGGTGAAGGCCAGCAGCAGGCCCACGCCACCGCACAGCGCGATCATGGACGAGCCGCCATAGCTGATGAACGGCAGCGTCATGCCCTTCGACGGGAAGATGTGGATGTTGACGCCCATGTTGATGATCGCCTGCAGGCCCATCTCGATGACAAGGCCGGCGGTCGCGAGGATGACGAAGGGGTCCTCCTCGTCCAGCAGACGCAGCAGCACCCGCACGACGATGGCGAGATAGACCATGGCGATGGCGACGCAGGCGATGAGGCCGAACTCCTCGCCGATCACCGAGAAGATATAGTCCGTGTGTGCCTCGGGCAGGTTGAACTTGGCACTGCCGCCGCCGGGGCCGACGCCCATCAGGCCGCCATGCGTGATGGTGGCGTGGGCAAGCTGGACCTGGTCCGGCCCCTCGATCGCGTCCTTTACCGGGAAGAGGAAGGCGTCGATGCGTTCGCGGCCATTCTCGTAAAAGAGATACATCAACACGAAGAGGCCGAGCGCGCCGGTGCCCACGGTGACCATGATGCGCATCGAAGCGCCGGCGATCAGCAGCAGCGCCGCCCAGCAGCCGCAGAAAATGACGGTCTGGCCGAAGTCCGGCTGACGCATGAGCAGCAGCGCCACGATCCCGGTGAGCATGGCGGTGAGCGAGATGACCGGCAGCGAGGGATCGCGGGCGCGCAGCGAGAGCAGCCAGGCAATGCTGACGACATAGACGGGCTTCAGGAACTCCGATGGCTGGAAACGGAAGGCCCCGCCCCCGAGCCAGCGGGTCGCGCCGTTGACGTTGGTGCCGATGAGCGGAACGAGCAGCAGCAGCGCGCCGAAGAGGATCGTCAGCGCGACCGCGAGCCGGCGGGCCTGCACGCGCGGCAGCATCGAGACCACGATCATGATCGGCAAGCCGAGCGCGATCCACATGAGCTGGCGATAGAAATAATAGAGCGGTGCCAGCGTCTCGTGGCCCGTGGAAAGCTTGGCAGCGGCCACCGGCGAGGCGGCGGCCACGGCGACGAGGCCGATGGCGAGCAGCACGACGATCAGGCCGAGCAGCACCCGGTCGATCTCCCAGAACCAGATGGCGAGCGCGGTCCGTTCGCGCGGCAGGGGCTTGCGCGGACGCGGACGAAGCGGTGCGAGCGCCATCTCAAGCTGGCCGAGCTTGCCGCTCGGCTTGGGCGCGCCGCCGTCGACCAACCGGATGTCGTCGCCGTCGTTCATGCCTTTTCCCCCGTCACGATCCTGTCGTTCTGCGCGGTCACCGCCGCCGCGAACGCGTCGCCGCGCGCTTCATAGTCCCGGAACTGGTCGAAGGAGGCGCAGGCCGGCGAGAGCAGGACGACGTCGCCCGCTTCCGCTCGCGCCGCCGCCTCGCTGACGGCGGTCACCATGAGCTCGCATTCCTTGACCGGCACGCCCGCCTCGCCGAGCAGCCGAGCGAACAGCGGGCCAGCCTCGCCGATCGTGTAGGCGCAGGCAACGTTTGGGAAGCCGGCTGCGCATTCGTCGAGATTGTCGCTCTTGGCGAGACCGCCGAGGATCCAGTGGATGCGCGGCTTGCCTTCGATCGGCGGCCAGGCCGCAAGCGCGGGCGCGGTCGAAGCGGCATTGGTCGCCTTGCTGTCGTTGACGTAGAGCACGCCGTCTATCTCGGCCACGGCCTGCATGCGATGGGGCAGGCTCGCATAGGTGCGCAGACCCTGCTCGATCTGCTCGGCGGAGAGGCCGAGAAGCGTGCAGACTTCCCGCGCGCACTGGGCATTTTCGAGATTGTGCGGGCCTTGAAGCGCCGGCCAGCGGCTCTGGTCCTCGGGGACGGCTGCGGAGTCGATGCAGGCCACGAACTGGTCGAGGTCGGCCACCTGCGCCACCGCCGCTTCGGTGGACGTCGACACGACCGCCGAATGACCTTCCGATTGCATCCGGAACAGCCGGCCCTTGGAGGCGGCATAGGCTTCGAAGCTGTCGTAGCGGTCGAGATGGTCGGGCGTCACGTTGAGCAGGACGGCCACGTCGCAATCGAGGCTGAAGGTGATGTCGATCTGGTAGCTGGACAACTCCAGCACATAGACGCCGCCCTCCGGCAGCGGATCCTGCGCGAGAATCGGCAGGCCGATATTGCCGCCCATCAGCGCCGGCACGCCATTGCTGGCGAGAATATGGTGGATCAGCGCGGTCGTCGTCGACTTGCCGTTGGTGCCGGTGATGCCGACAACGCGATGCGGCGGGAGACTGCGCCGCGCGAGGGCGAACAGCTCGATATCGCCGATGATCGGCACGCCGGCCTCGCGGGCGCGCTGGGCGATCGGGTGGCGGTTGAGCGGAACGCCGGGCGAGACCACGATGGCCTCGATCCCGTGCAGGTCGAGTTCCATCGGGTCGGCGATCACGGCCTTGTCGGCAACGAGCGCGCGCGCATCCTCCCGCTGGTCCCAGGCGATCACGCGGGCGCCGCTTGCCGCGAGCGCGTCGACAGTCGCGAGCCCGGAGCGGGCGAGGCCCAGGACGGCATAGCGCTTGCCGGCAAAGGCGTCCGAGATCATCATCGCAGCTTCAGCGTCGCCAGGCCCGCCAGTGCGAGCACGAAGGACACGATCCAGAAGCGGATCACCACGGTGGTCTCGGGCCAGCCAAGCTGCTCGAAATGGTGGTGGATGGGCGCCATCTTGAAGACGCGCTTGCCAGTGCGCTTGTAGACGAACACCTGAATGATGACCGAAAGCGCCTCCACGACGAACAGGCCGCCGACAACGGCCAGCACGATCTCATGATGGGTGGCCACGGCAACGACGCCGATGGTGCCGCCGAGTGCAAGGCTACCAGTGTCACCCATGAACACGGCCGCGGGCGGCGCATTGAACCACAGGAACGCAAGGCAGGCGCCGATGATCGCGCCGCACAGGATGATGAGATCGCCCGCGCCCGGCACATGCGGAATACCGAGATAGGCGGCATAGTCGGCACGGCCGACGAGATAGGCGAAGGCCATGAACGCCATGCACGCAATGATCACCGGCATGGAGGCGAGGCCATCGAGGCCATCCGTGAGGTTCACCGCATTGCCGAACGCCACGATCACGAAAGCGCCGAAGATGTAATAGGCGTAGCTGAGATCCAGCGCGCCACCGCTCCAGAATGGCAGGTAGAGCAAAGTGCCGTTGCGGCTGACGATCAGCCACGTCGCCAGACCGGCAATGGCGAACTCGGCGAGCAGCCGCATCCGGGCGGAAAGCCCCCTGTGGCTCGCCTTCGTCACCTTGTCGTAATCGTCCATGAAGCCGATGGCGCCGAAACCGAGCGTCACGATGAGGCAGGCCCAGATGTAGATGGACGCGACGTTCATCCACAGCAGCACCGAGACGGCGAGCGCCGTCAAGATCATGAGCCCGCCCATGGTCGGCGTGCCACGCTTGGCGAGGTGCGTCTGCGGACCATCGGTGCGGATCGGCTGCCCCTTGCCCTGACGAACGCGCAGCCAACCGATGAATTTCGGGCCGATGATGAGACCGACGATCAGCGCGGTGATGATCGCCGCGCCAGCACGGAAGGTGAGATAGCGGACGAGGTTAAGGACGCCGGGAAAGTTGAGTTGATCCGCGAGCCAGTACAGCATCAGGCCACCTCGCTCGCGGCAAGCTTGTCGACGAGCTTCGAGAGGCCGACGCTGTTGGATCCCTTGACCAGGATCACATCTCCGTCCGCCAGACGATCGGGCACCAATTCCAGCACTTCACTCACATCCTTTGCCCGTTCCACGGGTACATCGCCGGCCAGCGCATCGGCCAGCGGCGCCATTTCATCGCCGACCAGCACAGCCAGGCCGACATCGGCATCCTTGATTGCGCCCGCGAGCCCGGCATGCAGGCTGTCGGACAGGTTGCCCAGTTCCTTCATCGCGCCGAGCACCGCGATGCGGCGCCCTGCCCGCTCCTCGCCGAGCTGGTGCAGCGTCGCGGCCATGGAGGCGGGATTGGCATTATAGGCCTCATCGATGAGCAGTGCTTCGCCGCCATCGGCCGTGCGCAGCCTGCGCCGCGCCCCGCGTCCCGGTAGCTCGGCCATTTCGGCGAGCGCGAGGCCGGCCTGGGCGAGATCGCCGCCCGCCGCCTCGACCGCCGCCAGCACGGCCAGCGCGTTGCTCACCCAATGACGCCCCGGCATCGCCACGGTGAAGGACAGGCGCGCGGAGCGGAGCTGCGCCGTGACCAGCGTGCCGCCGCGTTCGGCTGCCACTTCGTCGATGACCTGAACATCCGCGCCATCGCGGGCGCCGAACGTGACCACCCGCGCGGCATGGCGCGCCGCGACATTGTAGAGCCGGGCGGCATGCGGCGAGTCATAGGGAATGATCGCGACGCCATCGTCCGTCAGCCCTTCGAAAATCTCCGCCTTGGCGTCGGCGATCCGCTCCTCGCTGCCGAAATATTCGATATGCGCCGGTGCGATGGTGGTGACGATGGCGATGTGCGGGCGGACCATGCGGGTGAGCGCGCGCAGCTCTCCCTCGTGATTCATGCCCATCTCGAACACGCCGTAGCGCGTTTCCGCCGGCATGCGCGCGAGGCTGAGCGGCACGCCGACATGATTGTTGTAGCTCTTCAGCGAGCGGTGGGCGGCGCCGAAGCTCATCCTCTCAAAGGCTCTGAAGAGTGCTTCCTTCGTGCCTGTCTTGCCGGCAGATCCGGTGACGCCGATAATCCTGGCCTCGGTACGCTTGCGCGAGGCGATGCCCAGATTGTCCAGGCCGCGCGTCGTGTCGCCGACCTTCACGTACGGCCCGTTGACCTCGTGATCCACGAGCAAGCCGCCCGCGCCCGCCGCCAGTGCCTTGGGAATGAAATCGTGCCCGTCGGCATGCTCGCCCTTGAGCGCGACGAAGAGATCGCCCGGCGTGACCTCACGGCTGTCGAACGCGACACCGTTCACCTCGAACCGAGAGGAAGCCGCGCCCCCAGTGGCCTCGGCCAGCGCCTCGGATGTCCACAGCGCGCTCATGCGGCACACTCGCGGGCAACGGTGACGTCGTCGAACGGCAGCACGCGGTCGCCGATGATCTGGCCTTGCTCATGGCCCTTGCCGGCGAGCAGCACGATATCGTCCGGCCCGGCCTCGGCAATGGTGGCCGTGATGGCGGCGCGACGACCGCCGATCTCCCGCGCATCGGGCGCGCCGGCCATGATCGCCGAGCGAATGACCTGCGGGTCCTCGCTGCGTGGATTGTCGTCGGTCACGATCACGACGTCGGAAAGGTCGCTGGCGACGCGGCCCATAAGCGGGCGCTTGCCTGCATCGCGATCGCCGCCCGCGCCGAACAGCGTGATGAGCCGGCCACGCGCATGCGGGCGCAGCGCCTCGATCGCGGCCTGCAGGCCATCGGGCGTATGGGCATAATCGACATAGACCGGCGCGCCCGCCTTGCTGATGACCGCCCGCTCGAGACGGCCCCGCACTGGCTGCACGCGGGACAGCAGGCCGAGCACCTGCTTGAGCGCGCCGCCGGTCGCGAGGACCAGCCCGGTCGCGGTCAGCGCGTTCGCGGCCTGATAGGCGCCGATCAGGGGCAGCTCGACCTTGTGGGTCGCGCCCTCGGCCTCGATCATCAGGGTCTGGCCGAGCTGGGTTGGCGTGCGGCTCACCAGCTTCAGCGTGTCACCCTTGGTGCCGACGGTGATGAGCTTGAGCTTGCGCAGCAGCGCATGCTCGATGACCGCACCCGAATAGTCTTCGTCGTCGGCCCACACCACGGCCGTCCCGTCGCTCGCCAGCACCTCGTCGAAGAGGCGCATCTTGGCCGCGAAATACATGTCCATCGTGCCGTGATAGTCGAGATGATCGCGCGTCAGATTGGTGAAGGCACCGGCGACGACGCGCAGCCCCTCGCTGCGGAACTGGGCAAGGCCGTGGCTGGAGGCCTCATAGGCGACATGGCTCACGCCTTCCTTGGCGAGGCCGGCCATGTTGGCGAGGAAGGTGACGACGTCGGGCGTCGTAAGGCCGGTCGAAACCTGGTCGACCGACGTGGTGACGCCGAGCGTGCCGATGGAGGCCGAACTGTGGCCGAGCATGCGCCAGAGCTGCCGCGTCAGTTCGACGGTCGAGGTCTTGCCGTTGGTGCCCGTGACGGCAACCACCGTTTCCGGGAAAGGCGCATAATAGCGCGCGGCGAGGCTGGCGAAGAGCCGCCGCGGCTCCTCGCTCTTGATGTGGACGGCGCCGTCCACGCGCGCCTCGGGCCGGGCCACGACCGCGATCGCTCCGGCGGCCACCGCGGCCGGGATGAAATCCTCGCCGTTCACGCGCGCGCCCTGAAACGCGCCGAAGATCGTCCCCGGCGCGACTTTGCGATGATCGATGGCGAAGCCCGTCACCGCAGCATCCTGGGCGGCGTCGAGCTGCTGAGCGGCGAGCGCTGAGAGACGCATCATTCGCTCTCCTTGTCCCCTTCCACGAGCGGCTTCAACTCCGAAATGTCGATGTCGCGATTGGCTTCGGGAAAGACCCCGAGGAGCGGCCCTGCACGTGCGACGAACGACTTGACGACCGGCGCCGCCGTATAAGCCGCAGTGCGGATGCCGGGGAAGCGGGCGCTGCCCTGGGGCTCATCCATCATGATGACGACGATGTAGCGCGGGTCTTCCATCGGGAAGGCAGAGGCGAAGGTCGAGACGAGCGAGCGACGGGCATAGCCGCCGTCCTTCGGCTTCTCGGCCGTGCCGGTCTTGCCGCCGACGCGATAGCCCATGGCATCGGCATTGCGGCCGGTACCGGTCAGCACGATCATGCGCAGCAGCTGGCGCATCCGCGCGCTGGTATGCTCGGTGAATACCCGGCGGGACTCGATCTTCTCGCCCGGCTTGCGCTTGAGCACCGTCGTCGGGTGCCAGACGCCGCCATTGACCAGCGCCGCATAAGCGCTCGCAAGGTGCATCGGCGTGACGGCGATGCCGTGGCCATAGGCCGTCGTCATGATCGTCGTGCGATACCATTTGCCGGGGAACAACGTGCCGGCCTGCTCGCGCAGTTCGATGCTGGCGGGCCGGTCGAACTCGAGCGAGCGATAGGCCTTTTCGAGCGGCTTCTGGCCCATCTCGTCGGCGATGCGCGCGGTCACGATGTTGGACGAGTGCAGGAGCGCCTCGGGCACGTTCAGCCAGCGGCCCAGCGAGTGATCGTCCTTGATGCGGAAGCCGCCGACCTGGAGCGGCGCCGTGGCGTCATAGCGCTTGGCCATGCTGACGATGACGCCGGCATCCATCGCCGTCGCGAAAGAGAGCGGCTTGAAGGTCGAGCCGAGCTCATAGCGGGCCTGAACCACGCGGTTGCAGCGCGGCGACATGTCGCAGGTGATCTTGCCGGGGCGCAGCTTGCCGTCCGCGCCCATGACCGGCGGCGGGGCCGCGACGGGATCGATGCGATTGGGATTGAAGGTCGGCAGCGACGCCATGGCGATGACTTCGCCGGTCCGCGAATCCAGCACGAGACCGACGGCGCCCTTCGCCTTCTGGTCCTGCATGCCATACATCAGCTCGTCCTCGAGCGCCGCCTGAACGCGGGAATCGAGCGAAAGCTGGAGCGGTTGGCCACGCATCTGCTGATCGACCAGACGATCGTTGAACGCGCGCTCGACGCCCATGGCGCCCTCACCGTCGCGATTGACGAAGCCGATGAGGTGCGCCGCCATGGTGCGCTGGGGGTAGAGGCGCTCGGGCTCGCGCGGGAACTCGATGCCGACCTCGCCCAGCGCATTGACCGCCGCGACTTCCTTGGGGAGCGCGCGCGTGCGCAGATAATTCCACTGCCCGCCCGAGGTCAGCAGCTTGAAGAAGTGCCCGACAGTCTCGTCCGGAAAAATCTCGTGCAGCTTGAAGGCCAGCTCACGCGGATTGCCGATCAGCCGGTCGCGGCGCACCGCGATCGCATAGCCGTCGATGTCGCGCGCCAGAGGCACGCCGTTGCGATCCACGATGTCGGCGCGGTGCGGCACGGGAATTGGGCTGATCGAGCGCTCGGCCTGGGTCGCCGCGGCGACACCCATCCAAACCATCCTGCCTGCCATCACCGTCGAGATTGCGACGAAGATGAGCAGGACAAGCATGATGCGCCCATGCGCGACGGAAGCGAGATCGAGCTGTTCGCGATTGCTCGTGCGCGATTCCGGCCGCGCTATGATGGTCGCCATCAGCGCACCTTGCCCTCGCCTGCACGGGAAGACACGCCGCCAAGCAGCTTTTCATCGAGCAGGGCGAGACGCGCCGCCTTGCGCGCGACCGGATCGGGCTGACCGGCAGGCTTGATGAACTTGTCGGCGGCGGGGGTCTTCACCTTCGACTCGCTCCGCGTTTCGGCGGAACGCGGCTCGGCAGCCGACGCGGTGCGGATCAGCGCGAATTCCGACGCGGCCGGGCGGGCCGGCGCGGCTTCGGCCGGCTTGCTCTCGGGCTTGCGGACAGCAGCAGCCTCGTCGGTCACGTCCGCCGGCGCCACCGGCGATGCCATGGCCGTCATCACCGGCGGCGGCGCGTAGCCGTCGCCAGCGGGGGCAATGCGGTCGAGATTGGCAAGCTCGCGCTCGCTGGCGAGATACTGGTCCGGCCCCGGCACGTAGAGGCGCAGGTCGTTGTGGTTCCACGCGGCCAGCTGGCGCATGCTCGCACGCGCGCCGAACTCGGCCTCGAGATAGCGGATCTCCGCCCGGGTCCAGCGGATCTGGTCGATCATGTGATGCACCGCGTTGCGCTCGGTCGCGACACGCAGACTGATGAGATAGGCCGTGAGGGCCCCCGCCGCGACGACGAGGATCCACATGATGGATTGCAGGCGCTTGATGGCGATCATGAGCGTGCTCCCAAAGACGTCGGGGCCGGGTTCCAGGCAGGGGCTTCCGTCCGCACGGCACTGCGCAAGGTGGCCGAACGCGCGCGGGGATTGGCGGCAAGCTCCGCGTCGCCGGGGCGGACGGCGCGGGCTGGCTTGTGAAAGGTCGGCGCGCGGTGGCGCACGGTCTCGGGGCGATGGCGCGATCCGCCGGCCTCCTGGCCGCTGCGCGCACGGAAAAAGCTCTTCACGATCCGGTCTTCAAGGGAATGAAAGGTTACGATGGCGAGCCGGCCGCCGGGCCGTAAAACGGCCTCGGCGGCATCGAGCCCGCGTTCCAGCGCCTCCAGCTCTCCGTTCAGGTAGATGCGGATCGCCTGGAACGTCTTTGTGGCAGGATCAGTCTTGTCGCCCGGACGCTTGCCGATGGCGCGATGCACCGCACCAACAAGGTCTCCGGTCGTGGCGAGCGGACGCGCCGCGACGATCGCGCGGGCGACACGGCGGGACTGGCGCTCCTCGCCATAGGTATAGAGAATGTCGGCCAACTCGCCTTCGTCGACGCGGTTGAGGAACTCGGCCGCCGTCTCGCCGGACTGGCTCATCCGCATATCCAGGGGGGCATCCGGAAAGCGGAAGGCGAAGCCGCGACGCTCGCGGTCGAGCTGCATCGAGGAGACACCGATATCGAGCGTGACGCCGTCGACTGCCTCGATGCCGGCATCGGCCAGCAGATGATCCATCTGGGCGAAATTGCCGTGGACGAGCATGATAGCGCCGCCGCCGTCGGCGACCGAAGCCTGCCCCTCGGCAATGGCGTCAGGGTCCTGATCGATCGCGAAGACTCGCGCGCCGCGTGCGGCCATGGCGCGACTATACCCGCCGGCTCCGAAAGTGCCGTCGACATGATGCTCGCCAGGGGCAATGGCAAGCGCATCAAGCACTTCGGTGAGCAGCACGGGCAGGTGCGGCTCCGCCGGCGGGGTCGTGGAGGTGGAGGCAGGAGTCACGCCTTCGCCCTCCGTTTGGTGTCGAGATCGGCCATGAACTTGCGACAGAAACCGTCGATCACGCTGTTCTTGGGACCAAGATCGAGGAAGCGCTGCGGATCCCACAGCTGGATGACGCGACCGGCGCCGGTGAAGAAGATACCGTCGGTAATGCCGGCATAGTCGCGCACTTCGCGGGGCACTGCGAAGCGGCCTGCGCCGTCGAGGGTGATTTCGTCGATGCCCATGAAGAAGGCGAGGTCGTACATGTCGCGGTCGAATTCCTCGCCGCGATCGAGGGCGGCCTGTGCCTTGGCGGCGGATTCGGCCTTGAAATCCAGCAGTTCGGCGTCGCCGAAGACGGTGAGGTAGGGGCGCCCCTCATCGAAACGGAGCTGGATCCGGGTCTCGACGCTGCAGCTCTTGCGCAGCTCGGAGCGGAAGTTCGCAGGCATGACGAAGCGGCCCTTCGAGTCGAGGGCACTGCTGCCATAACCCTTGAAGATCGCCCCGGACACTTTCGACAACGCTCCCTGCCGTCGGGACAAACGCCTCCCCGTCGCCAAAACGCACCTGCGTCCGGCGTTGAGACTCGCGAATGAGACGAGTTTGCCCCTTAGGCGCCCTACCTATCAAAGCGCCGGGGTTCGGGAAAGCGGAATTATGGGAATTCATGGGAAATCATGATCGATTTGTGGGGAGTACTACCCAGAATCGGGCTTTAGACCTCCTATGTTCCCATTCTGATCACCACCCTCTCGAACGGCGCTATGGGAAAGCGTGGGAAGCGGACTCAGCCGCACCCGCAGGACGGCGAGCAGCAGGAGCGCAAGCATGGCCCAGCGAAGCGCAGAAATCAGCCGATCCTGATCGATCAGCCAGACGCCGGGCGAATCCACCCGCAGCGCCTCCGGCCGCAACCAGCTGACGAGCGCGGGGATGGTGTCGCTGGCCCAGGCGGCTGGGGCATGGGGCGACATGGGATCGAGGGTCCAGAGCGTGTCGTTGATCCAGTCCGCATCGGCGACCAGGCGCGCGCTCCCCTGTCCCACCGTGCAAAGGGCAATCAGCCCATCCTCGCCGAGCCGGCACGCGGCCTCCCCCTTGCCGATGCGCGTGAAGCGCGAAGCGCCCGCCATCTGCAGCAGCGCGCCGCTCTTGAGGACGCGGCGGACGACCGGATCGCCCTCGACCGCATATTGGTCCGGCTCCAGGCGCAGGCCCCAATGACCGAGCAGCGGATCGAGCAGGCTGGTAAGCGGCGCGCGATGCGGATGGCCGAGCGGGCGCGGATCGGGCCAGTGGAGCAGCGGATCGGCAAGGATCAGCGCATAGCCGCCGCCCCGCACCCAGGCATCGAGCGCGACCAGTTCCTCCGGCGCGAGGGCACGGGGCTGGGCGACAAGCAGGCGCCGGAAGGGTGCGAGGCTGGCAGCGTCGATATGGTCTACGGGGCGCAGGTCATGCACGCCGGAAAGGACGCGCCAGAGCGGCGACATCCGCCCCGCTCCCTGCAGCGGATCGCCCTGCTCCGCCTCGGCCAGTGCCGGCCCATAGAGCGGCAGCGCGCTGACGACGCCGATAGCCGGGGCATCGGCGGCACGGGTCTGGGGCATCGCAGCAGGGAGCATCGTCCAGCGAAGCGCGATAGCCGCCAAGGCCAGCATAGCGAGTGCGGGCCAGCGCGTGCGGGCCGGACGGGCCAGCGCCCAGGCGATGATCGCTGCTCCGGTCGCCAGCGCTCCACCCAGCAGGAGCAGTTCCGGCCAGGGCATGCGCGAGCCGGCGAGCAGCACGAGCAGCGCCGGCGGGAGAGCGATCAATGCCCAGGCGCTCGCCACCGAAGGCCATGCAGGCCCGCTCCCGCTCCGTCGTCCGGTCAGGAGAAGAAGGAACAACGCGGCCAGCCCCTGCAGCAGCCAGTCCAACACGTCGATGCGGCCGGTGCGCAGGGTGATGCCGGTGAGGCCGAGGAGCAACGCAGCCCCGCCAAACAGCAAGGCGAGCAGGAACGGAGCGAGGACGCGCGCCATGGATCGTGCGCGCCGGTAGGGCGTCAGCGCGACGACTGCTTGGGATCGCGGTCCATGCGTTCGCGCAGGCGCGGATCGGGCTCGAGATCGGGCACGGAAGGCGAGGCGGTATCCGCTGTCGGCGTCACGCCGAGATCGGCGAGCGGCTCATTGTCGGCATTGGGCGAATTGGCGACCTGCGTGCTCGGCGCCATCTGCTCGGTCGAGGTGAGGGAGGCATCCGCCTCGTTGCGCGCGGTCTGGATGACCAGATTGGCCAGCGTGACGATCAGCAGGACAGCGGCAAGGCCGACCAGACCGATCTGGACGCGCTGCAGTTCCTCGCGATGCGCTCTCACGTCATTCTTCTGGGCCATGGCCCGTCTCCCGACCGCCGATCCACGACGCACCGCGCCGGCCGATCGGCCCGCCGCTCAGTTTGACAGCCACGGGAGCGGCGTCAACCCCTTGGAGATCAGCCATTCGCGATTGTACAGGGTGGAAAGATAGCGCAGGCCCGTGTCGCACAGGATGGTGACGATGCGGCTGCCCGGCCCGAGCTTGCGGCCCAGCGCGACCGCGCCCGCGACGTTGATGCCCGTCGAGAGGCCGAGGCACAGCCCCTCCTCCGCCAGCAGACGCTCGACCCAAACCATGCCTTCCTGGTCCGAGATGCGGAACTGCGTGTCGATCGGTGCGCCGTCGAGATTGGCGGTGATGCGCCCCTGGCCGATGCCCTCGGCGACCGACGAGCCTTCCGACTTGAGCTCGCCATGGGCGTAGTAATTGTAGAGCGCCGCGCCGTGCGGATCGGAGAGCGCGATGGTTACGCTCTCGTCCTTCTGCTTGAGGCCGAGGCCCACGCCGGCGATCGTGCCGCCCGTGCCCGCCGCGCAGGTGAAGCCGTCGATCCTGCCTTCCATCTGCGCCCAGATCTCCTCGGACGTGCCGAGAATGTGCGCCTTGCGGTTGGCGATATTGTCGAACTGGTTGGCCCAGATGGCGTTCGGCGTTTCCTCGGCGAGGCGGCGCGAGGTGTGCACGAAATGGCCGGGGTTCGAATAGGGCGCGGCCGGAACCAGGACCAGTTCGGCGCCGAGCGCGCGCAACGTGTCCATCTTTTCGCGGCTCTGCGTCTCAGGCATGACGATGATCGTCTTGTAGCCCTTGGCATTGGCGACGAGCGCGAGGCCGATGCCGGTGTTGCCCGCCGTCCCCTCGACGATGGTGCCGCCGGGCTGGAGCAGCCCCTTTTCCTCGGCATCCTCGACGATGTAGAGCGCGGCGCGATCCTTGACCGAGGCGCCGGGGTTCATGAACTCGCATTTGCCGTAGATCTCGGCACCGCTGGCTTCGGAAGGGCCGGCAAGGCGCACCAGAGGCGTGTTGCCGATCAGGGAGAGCGTGTTCGTGTGAACGGTCATCGCTGCTTCACCTAGGATGCCTGCGAGCGGACGGCAAGCAAGAGATACCGTAGCGGCGCGAAGGCGAGATTGTGAGCGCGCCAACCGACTGGCAAAGGGCCATTTTCGCTCCGTCCGCAGGCGGGCGGACGAGCACCATGTGAGCGGGCGGATCGTTCAAAATCCCTCGATGGGTCTCGCGGCCCTGACATGGTTCAGGAAAATTTACCCTGCCCATGCTACCGCGCGCCATGCCTCCGCCACCGCCAGGAGCCGACCGATTCTATCCGCCGGTTCTCGTGACCCGGCGGCGGCTGTCGGTGTGGCGCTGGATCCTGCCTTTCCTCGTCATGGCCATCGCGCTGCGGCTCGCGCCGATGGCGGTGGGTGCGATAGACAGCCTGCGCCAGGCGCAGCAGGAAAGCCGCATGGTGCTGGCGGCGCCGGCAGAGCAGCGGGTTTCCATCGCCAATCTCATCGAGACGCCTGGCGAGACCTTCACCGGCTCGGCCTATTTCTTCGCGCAGGGCGCCTTCGATCCGGAACCGGGCGCGGAGGCAAACGCGGCCAACGGGCTCGAAGCGCACTGGCGCGGCAACCGGCACATCCTCGCCATCGACATCGGCCCGGCGGCCGAGCCCTATCGCTTCACCGGGCGCAGCGCGACGGACCGGATGCGCGCCCTCTCCTGCCTGACCAACGCGATCTACTATGAGGCCGCCAACGAGCCGGAGGAAGGCCAGCGCGCCGTCGCGCAGGTGGTGCTCAACCGGTTGCGCCATCCGGGCTGGCCGAACACTGTTTGCGGTGTCGTCTATCAAGGCACCGAGCGGGACGATCTGCGCTGTCAGTTCACCTTCAGCTGCGACGGCTCCATGGCCCGCATCCCGACCGGCGAGAAATGGCTGCGCGCCCGCCGCGTCGCCGATGCCGCGCTGCGCGGCGAGGTGTTCGCGCCCGCCGGCCTCGCCACCTATTACCACACGCTCACCGTCTTCCCGCCCTGGGCGACGCAGATGCGCGCCTCGGCGATCATCGGAGCGCATATCTTCTATCGCTCCCCGGGCGCGGCGGGGATGCCGGCGCAATTCCGCGATGCCTATGCGGGCGTCGAGACGATCAACGGGCCGAGCGCGAATGCCTATCTCGATCCGCGTGACATGCCCGCGCCGCCGATCCCTGCCGTGACGGCCAGCACCGGCATCGCGCCTGCGCCGGGACAGCCGCTTCCGGGCCGAGCCGAGCCGACGGCGCTGCCGACGCCAATGCCCAGCAGCACCGCGCGCGGCCTGCCGCAATCGGGAGACATCAAGCCGGAATGGCGCAACGCCGGGCGGCCGATCCAGACGAAGTCAGGCACCGAAGCACGGCCATAACAATGCTCAGGTCGCCTACACCGCCCTTCGTCAGAACCCGATGACCAGCCGGCCGCGCGTGCCGCCAGCTTCCAGGCGGCGATGCGCCTCGGGAGCCTGCTCCGGCGGATAGACCTCGGCCACGCGCAACGTCACGTCGCCCGCTTCGACCTGCTCCACCAGCCGCTCCAGCTTCTCCGTTTCCTCGGCATAAACGCGCACCAGCGTCGCGGTGGCGTTGATGCCACGCTGGGGCTCGGCCTGATAGGCGCGCAGTGACGTATAGGCACCGCCGTCGCGGACCGCGGGGACGACCTTGGCATTGAGGATCGCCCCATCGGCAAGGCCATCGACGCCATCGGGGAAATGCTCGCGGAAGCGATCGGCGACGTCCTCGCCCCGGCGCACGACGATGTCGGCTCCGAGCGACTTGACCAGCGCCTCGTCCTTCTCGGATGCGTCGGCGATGACGGTGAGCCCGTCCGCCTTGGCAAGCTGGACGACATAGCCGCCGAACGCACCCGCGGCGCCGGTCACGGCGATCACCTGGCCGGGCTTGAGACCGAGCAGATCGAGCGAGCGGCGTGCGGTCAGGCCATTCATCGGCAGGGTCGCGGCCTCGGCGTGGCTCTTGCCCGTGGGCGCGCGGACGACCGAGGCGGCCGGCAGCACGATCTGCTCGCGATAGGCGCCGTGGCTGCCCTTGGGGATGACGATGCCCAGCACCGCATCGCCCACCTTCAGCCGGTCGGACACGCCGCTGCCGATCTCGTCGATGACGCCCGCCACTTCCATGCCGGGCACATAGGGCGGCGGATCAGCCTTCTGCATCTCGGCGCGGGTGCCGTTGCGCGTACCGACATCGGTCGGGTTCACCGTGGCGGCGTGGACGCGGACGCGTACCTCGCCGGGGCCGGCATGAACCTCCGGCAGGTCGACGACCTCCAGAACATCGGGGCTGCCATGCGTGAAAAGTCCAACTGCGCGCATCGGTTCATCCTTTCTCCCAAAGTCGGCCCCTCGCGTCCACCGTTGTCGGCCGGACCGGGACCATTGGCCCGATCTGTGATCGGGCCGCGTTTCTTCAGGCAACCGGAGAGCCGGGCTCAGTCCGCCTTCACGATGGCCTGATCGTCATTGTCCTTCGCAGCGCGGCGATCCGTGAACCAGATCGCGATGAGCGCCAGCTCGTACAGCAGCACGAGCGGGACCGCGAGCATCAGCTGGGAGATTACGTCCGGCGGGGTCAGCACGGCCGCCACGATCACCGCTCCGACGATCACATAGCGCCGCGCGCCGATGAGCTGGGCGCGCGTGACGATGCCGGCGCGATTGAGCAGCATGACCAGCACCGGCAGCAGGAAGCTGATGCCGAACGCCAGGATGAACTGCATGACGAGGCTCAGATAGCTGTCCATGCTGGGCAACGCCTCGACACTGAGGCCGCCGGCATCACCCTGGAACTTCAGGAAGAAGTGGAAGGCGGTCGGCATCACCAGATAATAAGCGAACGCCGCGCCGCCCACGAACAGGATGGGCGTCGCCAGCAGGAACGGCAGCAGCGCGCGCTTTTCCTTGGCATAGAGGCCGGGCGCGACGAACAGCCAGAGCTGGTTGGCGGTGATCGGAAAGGAGATGAAGAAGGCGCCGAACAGCGCGACCTTCAGCTCCACGAAGAACGCCTCGTACAGCTTGGTATAGACCAGCCGCCCGCCCTCGGGACCGAAGCCATCGCGCAGTGGCTGGACCAGGAACGCGAGGATCTGGTCCGCGAAGTAATAGCAGACGGCGCCGGACACGAACAACGCCGCCACGCTGATGAGCAGGCGCCGGCGCAGCTCGATCAGATGCTCGATCAACGGCGCCTTGGTCTCGTCGAGATCCTTCATGCCGCGGACGTCCCCTTGGGCGCATCGAGCGGCAGGCTCGGCTGGTCGGGCTCGGCGGCAGGTGCCGGGGTTGGACCGGAATCGTTCTGGAAGGGCGGGATCTCCTCCGGCGCGGTCTCGGCCGGCTGGTCGGCCTCGGGCGGGGGCAGTTGCGCGGCGCTCTCGTCGACCACCGGCTCGCTCAGCCCGTCGAACTCGGGAATGCGGGAGGAGGCCATGATCCGCTCATTTTCCTTGGCCCACTGCTTTTGCAGTTCCTCCAGTTCCGCCTCGCGGATCATCGCATCGACGCCGGAGCGGAAATGGCGGGCCATGCCCCGCGCCTTCCCCATAACCTGCCCCAGCTTGTAGAGCGCGCGCGGCAAATCCTTGGGGCCGAGCACTACCACGGCCACGACGACAATGAGCAACAGCTCAGACGAGCCTATATCAAACATGACGAGCCTTCCGTCGCCTCAGCGCGGGGAAAGGTCAGCTGTCGAGCTTCTGCTCGTCGCGGGACGTCGCCTGGTCGCCCGTCGCGCTGTTGCGCTGCTCAAGACGCTGCGCCGGCTTGGCCGATGCCGCAACATCGTCCTCGTCGTCGGCCATGCCCTTCTTGAAGCTCTTGATGCCCTTGGCGACGTCACCCATCAGGCCGGAAATGCGGCCGCCGCCGAACAGCAGCACGATGACCAGGACGACGACGATCCAGTGAAGGGCGGAAAAGGAACCCATTCTAAAATCTCCTGTGCGAGCCGCTTAACTAGGCCGAGTCAGCCCGCACTGCAATGGCCGAGACGGCCCGGATACTTGTCCGGGATAGGACGGAAGCGCGCGCAATGCGTGGATATCGTGACAAATCGGAGACAGGCGGGTTGCCGACGATCGGGCAGCCCTCAGTCTTCGTCCTCCTCCTCGCGCTCCTCATCGGGCTCCAGCAGCGACTGCGACTCCATCGCTTCCATCGCCAGATCGATCGGATCGAGCAGGCCGGCGGCGCGCAGATCGTCGATGCCGGGCAGGTCGCGGCGGCTGGTGAGGCCGAAATGCGCGAGGAAATCGGGCGTGGTCGCGTAGATCAGCGGACGGCCGGGCACCTCGCGGCGGCCGGCAGGGCGAATCCAGCCCGCCTCCATCAGCACGTCCAGCGTGCCCTTGGCCACCTGCACGCCGCGGATCGCCTCGATCTCGGCGCGACTGACCGGTTCGTGATAGGCGATGATCGCCAGCGTCTCGACCGCGGCGCGGCTGAGCTTGCGCGGTTCCTCGCGCTCGCGGCGCAGGATGTAGCTGAGATCGGCCGCCGTCTGGAAATGCCAGCGCCCGCCGCGCTCGACCAGCTCGATGCCGCGCCCGGAATAGTGATCGGCGAGCGCCGCCAGGTGCGGCAGCACGCTTTCCTCCAGCGCGGCGTGGCGCGCGATCTCGTGCGGTGTCAGCGGCCCCTCGGCGGCGAACAGCACGGCCTCGACCAGACGGGCCGAGATGGTGAGACTCATGCGCGCGCTCCGGCGGCGGCGGGCTTGAGGTACAGCGGCGCGAAGATCGCTTCCTGGCGGATCTCGACCCTGCCCTGCCGCGCCAGCTCCAGCGCGGCGACGAAGCTGCTGGCGAGCGCGGAACGGCGCAGTTGCGGATCGGCTGTCTCGGGCAGGAAGCGGCTGAGATCAGTCCAGTCGATCTCCATGCCGAGCAGGCGGGAAACGCGCTCGATCGCCTCGTCCAGCGTCATCACCGGGCGGCGCGCGACGACATGCATACGCGGCGCGGTGCGCGCCTTCACCTGGCCATAGGCCTGGATGAGATCGAACAGGCTCGCCTGCCACACGATCGCGCGGGGGCGGTGCAACCCTTCCGGCGCCGGGCGGACGAAGACGTCGCGGCCGATGCGGTCACGCGCCATGATGCGGGCGCCGGCCTCGCGCATCGCCTCCAGCCGCTGGAGACGCAGATGCAGGCGCAGCGCCAGTTCCTCGGGACTGGGATCGGGCTGGGCTTCCTTGGGGAGCAACAGGCCCGACTTGAGATAGGCCAGCCAGGCGGCCATCACGAGATAATCGGCCGCCAACTCCAGGCGAAGTTCCACCGCCTCCTCGATGAACCGCAGATATTGCTCGACCAGCGCGAGGATCGAGATTTCGCGCAGGTCCACCTTCTGCGTGCGAGCCAGCGCCAGCAGCAGGTCGAGCGGCCCTTCCCAGCTCTCGGTCGAGACGGTGAGGACCGCCTCGCCGGGGACGCGGCGGACCGGCTCGGCCCAGTCGGCGTCGCCAAGCAGCTCGTCGAGATCGAGCTGTTTTTCGGCCTGCACCTCGCCGCTCATGCCGCCACCTTCGCCAGCAGCGCGTCGCGCGTGGCCAGCGCGCGCTCGATCGGCCAGTCCGCGTCCGGGCCGGCGCTGATCGTCGCCATGGCGAGGGCGAGGCGTTCGCGGGACTTGTCGTTCATCTCGGGGAGGCGCGCGGCGATGGCGACCATCTCGTCCATCCGGCCCCAGCAATTGAGCGCGACGTCACAGCCCGCCTCGACCACGCCGAGGGCAAGATCGTCGGCAGTGCCGCGCAGCGCCTTCATGTCGAGATCGTCGGACAGCAGCAGGCCGTCGAAGCCGATGGCGTCGCGGATGATCTCGCCGATGATGATCGGCGAGAGGCTGGCCGGGCGCTCGGCATCCCAGGCGGTGAACAGGCAATGGCAGGTCATGCCGACCGGCGCCAGGTTGAGCGTGCGGAAGGGCGCGAGATCGGCCTCCATGTCCCAGCCGCTTGCCTCGACGCGGGGAAGCTCCTTGTGGCTGTCCACCAGCGCGCGGCCATGGCCCGGCATATGCTTGATGCAGCCGACCACGCCGCCGGCGCGCAGGCCGTCGAGCGTCGCGCGGCCGAGCGCGGCGACACGCATCGGATCATGGCCGAAGGAGCGGTCGCCCACCACGTCGCTCGCGCCTTCCTGGCGGACATCGAGCACGGGCGCCGCATCGGCGGTGATGCCGACCTCGGCCAGCATCGCGCCCAACGCGCGGGCATTGCAGCGCGCCGCCTCGATCGCGCTGGAGGGCGCGAGCTCGTAGAGCGCATCGAACGCACCGGCCGCGGGATAGCCCGGCCATTCGGGCGGACGCATCCGCGCGACCCGGCCGCCTTCCTGATCGATCGTGATGTAGAGATCCTCGCGTCCGGCAATCTCGCGCAGAGCGTCGGTCAGCGCGCGGAGCTGGGCGCGGTCGCGGATGTTGCGGCCGAACAAGATATAGCCGGCTGGCTCGGTGGCCTTGAAGAACGCCCGTTCCTCGTCGGTTACCGTCTCACCGGCGAGGCCGAAAATAACTGGCTTCATGCCGGCGGACTCGCACTTCTGACTTAGTGCACCACCATGCAGTTTTCGCCAGCGACACGCAACTTGCCACAGGTTGCGCTCGCATCCGCAGCGGACGCGACGCTCGCACGCAGGCGATAGAGCGTTTTCCCTCCGGTCTCGACCGGCTCGACCGTGTGGGTCAGCGCGCCGAGATAGTCGAAGCGGCCGGACATCTTCTTCCAGACATCCTCGGCCAGCGGTTTGGAACCGAAGGCGCCAAGCTGGATGCGTGCTTCGCCGACAGCCGCGGCGGTCGTCGCGCCCGGCTTCTTGGCGTCGGTCGCAACGGTCTTGACCGTGGCGGTGACGGTGGGCTTGGCGGTGGCAGGCTTGGCCGCGACCTCGGTCCGGGCGGTCGCGGTCTTGAGATCGGTGCGCGGCGCCTCGGGCACCTTGCTCGCATCGATGCGCCCGCTGGCTTCGGCCCCTTCGCTCGCCTCGAAGGCGGCATCGCCCTCGCCGTCGAACTCCTTGGCGTCGGAGGCATTGGCCGGAATCTTGTAGCTGGCGCTTTCGGCCGGAATGAGCTTTGCCTGCTCGCTGCCGCCGGGCGCGCGGTTCTTCAGCCAGTAGCCGCCGCCGACGATCACGCCGAGCAACAGCAGGCCGAGCCCGACCAGGCCCAGAATCTTGAACGGTGCGACCCGGTCGACTTCTTCCTCCACGCCCGCCGGCTCGAGCCAGGGCAGTCGGTCGGCATCGTCCAGGTTCAGGCCATCGACATTGCGATCCTCGGCCATCTCAATTCATCTCCTCCAGCGCCGCGACCCCCATCAAGGCGAGGCCATTTCTGATAACCTGCCCGATTCCCGCGCTCAAGTGCAGTCGCGACGCCGTTAACCCTGCATCGCCGGCGACGATCACGCGCCGCTCCGGCTGATCATTGCCGAGGTTCCACCAGCCGTGGAAACCAGCAGCCAAGTCATAGAGATAAAAGGCGATTCTATGCGGTTCATGGGCGTTCGCGGCGGCCTCCACGACGCGCGGGAAGTTGGCCATCTGCTTGATGAGGTCCAGCTCTTCCGCCCCGAAGCGGGACAGGTCCGGCGCAGGAAGTCCGGCCGGAAACGCCTCTTTCACGCGCCGCCCGAGCGAGGAAATCCGCGCATGGGCATATTGCACGTAGAAAACCGGGTTGTCCTTGGACGCCTCGACCACCTTGGCGAAGTCGAAATCCATCTGCGCGTCGGCCTTGCGGGTGAGCATGGTGAAGCGCACCACGTCCTTGCCCACTTCCTCGACGACATCGGCGAGCGTGACGAAATTGCCGAGCCTCTTGCCCATGCGGACCAGCTCGCCGTTGCGCATGAGGCGCACCATCTGGACGAGCTTCACGTCGAACTCGACCTTGCCCTGCGTCAGCGCCTGCACGGCCGCCTTGATCCGCTTGACGGTGCCGCCATGGTCCGCGCCCCAGATGTCGACGAGGATGTCCGCGCTCTCCGCCTTCTGGGCGTGATAGGCGAGATCGGTACCGAAATAGGTGAGGCCGCCGTCCGACTTGCGCACCGGGCGATCGCTGTCGTCGCCGAACTGGGTGGCACGGAACAGCGTCATCTCGGTCGGCTCCCAGTCGTCGGGAAGCTCGCCCTTGGGCGGCTCCAGCACGCCCTTGTAGATGAGGCCCTCGCTCTCCAGCCGCTTCAGCGCCGCGTCGACCTTGCCGGCCTTCTGCACCGCCGCCTCGGAGGCGAACACGTCATGATGAATGCCGAGCAGCGCGAGGTCGTCGCGGATCCTATCCATCATCACGGCGACGGCGCGCTCGCGGAACAGGTCCAGCCATTCGCTCTCCGGCGCGCCGACATATGTGTCGCCATATTCGGCGGCCAGCGCCTGACCGATCGGGATCAGATATTCGCCCGGATAATAGCCCTCGGGGATCGCGCCGATATCCTCCCCCAGCGCCTCGCGATAGCGCAGGTGCACCGAGCGGCCGAGCGTCTGCACCTGCGCGCCGGCGTCATTGATATAATATTCGCGAATGACGTCGTGCCCCGCAAAGGCCAGCAGATTGGCGAGCGCATCGCCCACCACGGCACCGCGGCAATGGCCCATGTGCATCGGGCCCGTCGGGTTGGCCGAAACATATTCGACATTCACGGTGCGGCCGGCGCCGGCGGTCGAGCGTCCATAATCGGCGCCCGCAGCGTGAACCGCGCTCAGCTCGCCTTCCCAGGCGGCGCGGTCGAGCCGCATGTTGATGAAGCCGGGGCCGGCAATGTCGACCGTCTCGACCTCGCCGAGCGTGCGCAGCCGCGCGGCGACCAGTTCCGCGAGCGCGCGCGGATTGGTGCCGGCGGGCTTGGCAAGCACCATCGCGGCGTTGGTCGCCATGTCGCCATGGCTGGGGTCGCGCGGCGGCTCGACCGTGACGGCGGAGCGGTTGAGGCCGGCCGGCAGCTCGCCGGCGGCAACCATGTCATCGAGCAGGCCGTCGAGTGCGGCCGCGATACGGGCGAAGATCGTCATGTTTCTAGCCATCCTGTCAGCGGCGGCCGCCTTACCGACAACAGGGCTGCGGTCGCAAGGCCGCTGCGAAAAACTCAGCGGGTAACGTTGTAGCGGAGCTGGTCCGGAGTCAGGTTGAATCCGACGAGCAGCTCGAAACTGGTTCGCTGGATCGCCGCGCGCACTTCAGGGCGGGCCAGCGGATCGAGCGCGGCGTCGGCATCGCCGGACTTGCGCGGACGCGAGATCATTTGCTGGATGTCCGGCGGCAGCGTCGCCGCGGCACGATCGACGTGCGAGGAGGCCGTGCCGGTGGCGTGGGCGCGCAGCGCGCCATCCGCAAAGCTCAGCCGCACCATGGCGACGCGCTTGGCGATCACGTTGGTGCCGCCGCGCACGACGGTCGTGAAGACGGGCACCATCACGTCGCGGGCCGGGCCGGCCTCGCGGCGCAAGCCGTTCACCGTGTAGGTCACTTCGGTGTAGAGCTCGGTCTCCTGCGTCGTGCAGTTCGAGCGGACATCGGTGATGTTGGCGACCACGTCGATAGAGGCCGCATCCCGGTTGGCGGCCGGATCGAACAGGGTGATATCGCCGGTATGCGCCGGGACCGCGACCATCGGGCAATCCGAGCGGTACTGGATGATACCCTGGCCCGAGGAGTCGATATCGCCGCGCTTGGCGCAACCAGCCACCAGAGCCGTCACGAGGCCGAGGGCGACAATTTTCGATGCAGCGGCAATCCGCACGATGGCTCCAGATCCTTCCATAACGGGCTGGAATGGCGCCGCCCGGTCGCAAACAAGTCCGCGCTTCTTAGTCATCGTCCCACGGCCGCGCAACCGAAAGGGCACCAAGCGCAAGCAAGGCCCTCCGCACCTCGCGCAGCAAAGCTTTCACCAAGCTGAATTGGTCTGTATCGCTCGCACATGCCAGGGCCGCGAACACGCGGCGGCGCCACGAAGGGGGAAAATCGCATGACCAGTTTCAGGACCGGGGACGGGCTTTATCGGATCGGCTGGGTGCTGAGCGGCCTTGTCGTCGTCGCGCTGCTGGCCGACGCCGCCGTCAATTTCTTCGCGCCGCATCTGCTGGCAGAGACGATGGCGCAGGAGGGCTTCCCGATCACCCAGGCGCCGGCGCTGGGCATCATCATCTTCCTGTGCGCACTCATCTACGCCCTGCCGCGCACCGCGGTGCTTGGCGCAATCCTCATCACCGCCTTCTTCGGCGGCGCGATCTGCGTCCATTTCCGCCTCGGCGCACTCGGCAGTCCGCCGCAGATCATCTCTCTCGTGCTTGCGATCATGGCCTGGGGCGGCATCTATCTGCGCGACGCCCGGCTGCGCGCCCTGCTGCCGATGCGCGCGCCGGGCTGAGCGCAACCGCGTGAAGGCCGGGCGATTGCGCGTTCGGTCTTTCCCTTGCCCATCCATGCCCCTAAGGGGGTTTGATGGCTGCCTCACTCCCCTCCCTCCGCGTCCTCATCGCCGCGCCGCGCGGCTTTTGCGCGGGTGTCGACCGGGCGATCATGATCGTCGAGCGAGCGCTCGAGAAATATGGCGCGCCGGTCTATGTGCGCCACGAGATCGTTCATAACCGCTTCGTGGTCGATGGGCTGCGCACGAAGGGCGCTGTGTTCGTGGACGAGCTGGACGAGGTTCCGGACGGCCGCCCGGTGGTGTTCTCCGCGCATGGCGTGCCCAAGCTGGTGCCGCAGAATGCGCAGGCGCGCGGGCTCGATTATCTCGACGCCACCTGCCCGCTGGTCTCCAAGGTGCATCGCCAGGCCGAGCGGCAGGTCGCGGGCGGACGGCACATCCTGTTCATCGGCCATGCCAATCATCCCGAGGTGATCGGCACCTTCGGCCAGGTGCCCGACGGCAGCATGACATTGATCGAGACCGAGGCCGACGCGCTGGCTTTCATGCCCGCGCCGGACCAGCAGCTCGCTTTCCTCACGCAGACCACGCTGTCGGTCGACGACACCGCCGCCATCGTCGCAATCCTGGAGCGCCGTTTCCCGGACATCGCCGCGCCCAAGGGCGAGGACATATGCTACGCCACCTCCAATCGGCAGGCAGCCGCCAAGGCGATCGCCGCGCGGGCCGACGCCGTGCTGGTGATCGGCGCGCCCAACAGCTCCAATTCGCTGCGTCTCGTCGAGGTCGCCGAGCGGGCGGGCACCAAGGCGCGGCTCATTCAGACCGCCGCCGAGATCGACTTCGACTGGCTGGGCGACGTGACGAGCGTCGGCGTCACCGCCGGGGCGAGCGCGCCGGAAGTGCTGGTGCGCGGCGTGATCGACAAGCTCGCCGAGCGCTTCACCGTCAGCGAGGAGGAAGTGCGCACCACCACGGAGGACATCGCCTTCAAGCTGCCCCGCGGCCTCGAAGCGGCCTGAACGACGTGGCCGTCTACACCCAGGTGCCGGCCGAGGAGCTGGCCGAGTTCCTCAAGCGTTACGATGTCGGCACGCTGCTCGCGGCCAAGGGCATCGCCGAGGGCGTAGAGAACAGCAATTATCTGGTCGACACGACCGGCGCGAACGGCAACGGCGCGCGCTTCATCCTGACGCTGTACGAGAAGCGCGTGGACGTCGGCGACCTCCCCTTCTTCTTCGCGCTGCTCGATCATCTGGGCGATCGCGGCTGCCTCGTCCCGCGCTTCATCCATGACCGCGAGGGCAACACGCTGCAGACGCTGTGCGGGCGGCCGGCCTGCCTCATCGAGTTTCTGAGCGGCGTCTCGGTGACCCAGCCGACCCCGGCGCAGGCACGCTCGACAGGGGTAGCGCTCGGCCAGCTGCACCGCGCGGCCGAGGATTTCACCGGCGAGCGACCCAATGCGCTCGGCCCGGACGGCTGGCATCGCCTCGCCGATGCCTGCGGGGACGGGCTGGACGACATCGCGCCCGGCCTCGGCAAGCGCGTGCGCGACGAGCTCGCCTTTCTCGACGCGCACTGGCCGGCGCAGCTCGACCGCTGCGTGATCCACGCCGACCTCTTTCCGGACAATGTGCTGATGCGCGGCGACGAGGTCGGCGGGCTGATCGATTTTTATTTCAGCTGCACCGACATCCGCGCCTATGACCTCGCGGTCACGCATGGCGCCTGGGCCTTCTCGCCGGACGGCGCCCATTTCAACGAGGAGGTCTCGGCCGGGCTCGTCTATGGCTATGTGGCGAGCCACGGGCTGACGCCGGAGGAGCATGCCGCTCTTCCCGTTCTCGCGCGCGGCGCGGCGCTGCGCTTCCTGCTGACGCGCGCTTATGACTGGATCAACACCCCGCCGACAGCGCTCGTCACCCGCAAGGACCCGCTTGCCTATCTGCGGCGGCTGGAGACCTATGCGACCCTGCCCGCCGAGCGTCTGTTCGGCCGTTACGCATGAGCGAACCGGTCCAGCTATTCACTGACGGCGCCTGCAAGGGCAATCCCGGCCCCGGCGGCTGGGGCGCGGTGCTGCGCTACGGCGAGACGGAGAAGGAACTTTCCGGCGGCGAGGCGCACACGACCAACAATCGCATGGAGCTGATGGCGGCGATCGAGGGGCTGAAGGCCCTCAAACGGTCGTGCGACGTGATCCTCTACACCGACAGCGTCTATGTGAAGGACGGCATCACCAAGTGGGTGCATGGCTGGGTACGCAACGGCTGGCGCACAGCAGATAAGAAGCCGGTCAAGAATGCCGATCTCTGGCAGGATCTGCTGGAGCAGGCGCGGCGTCACAAGATCGACTGGCGTTGGGTCAAGGGCCATGCCGGCCACCCCGAGAACGAACGGGCCGACCGGCTCGCCAGCAACGCCGCCGATGCAGCGCGACCAACCGCCGGCGCGCCCCGATAATCGCCCTGACGCTCTCCTGAGAAGGGGACCGATCCGCCGTTATCCCCTCACTGTCGCAAGCCCGCTGGTTTCAGCGAAAAAAGCGCCGAAAGCAGGACGCTAACCGGACCCTCTCGGCTCCGGAAACACCGCAGGCAGAATCAGCAGTAACACCGATAGTTCGCGAGGGCCGCTGTGCCATCCTCAGGGATATTCATCGGGAGAATGACCATATGCGCGGTGTAGTTTTAACGGGCGCCGCGGCGTTGCTGTTAGCCGGTGCGGCCGCTCACGGGCAGGCCGGTCCCCCCAGCACGCCTCCCGCAGCGACCGCGGCGCAGCCGGCGGAAGACCCTGTGGACCCGGACGCCGTTGCGGCGCTGCGGAAGATGAGCGCCTATCTCAGCGCGCTCAAATCCTTCCAGCTCACCTCCAATGCCACGATCGACATCGTGACGGTGAACGACCAGCGCGTCCAGATCGACGCCGTCGTCACCTACAAGGTGATGAAACCGGGCATCTGGATCAATTTCGACAGCGACATCAAGCAACGGGAATATTTCTACAACGGCAAGACGTTCACGATCTTCGCCCCGAAGCTGAACTTCTACGCCGACGCGCCGGCACCGGCGACGAATGCGGAGTTTCTGAAAGTCATCTACGACAAGTTCGGCATCTCGTTGCCGCTGGAGGACCTGTTCCGCTGGAATGACGGCGACGAGTCCGACATTCAGGCCCTGACCTCCGGCTTCAGTCTCGGAACAGCGCGAATCGACGGCGTAGCGACCGATCATTGGGCGTTCCGGCAAGGCGATTTTGATTGGGAGGTCTGGATCGAACAGGGCGACCGCCCGATCCCGCGCAAGCTCGCGATCGTCGATCGCACCGACCCGATGATGCCCGGCTTTACAGCGCGGCTCAACTGGACCCTCAACCCTCCGCTGACCGCGAAGGACTTCACCTTCGTCCCTGACAAGGATGACATGCGGATCCAGCTCGCCACGCTGACGGAGGAAAAGAAATGAAAAAAACCATGGCATTGCTGCGCATCGGCATCGTGATGGTCTTTGTCGGCGGGCAGATCGAGTGGGCAGAAGCCCGCGGCGGACGCGGCGGCGGCGGCATGCGCGGCGGCGGCGGCATGAGCATGAGCCGCGGCGGCGGTGGCGGCGGCGGCTTCAGCCGCGGCGGCGGTGGTGGCGGCTACAACCGCGGGAGCAGCGGCAGCTTCAACCGCGGCGCCAGCAGCGGCGTCGGCAGCGGTTCGCGCGGCAGCCGCGATGCGGGTTCCTATAGTCGGCCCGGCGGCGGCAGTTACAGCCGTCCCGCGGACCGCCCGGGCGGCGGAGCCAGCGCATCGCAACTGCCCAGCACCGGCGGTCGAACGGGAGCAGGAGCGGGAGCCGGTCAGGGGATCAGCCGCGGCGGCGCCAGCCAGCGCCCCACAACCGGTCAAGGGGGCCTTGGACAGGGTGGCGCCGGTCAGCGGCCCACCGCAGGCCAGGGCGCCATCGGACAAGGCGGCGCTGGTCAGCGCCCCAGCGCCGGCCAAGGCGCCATCGGCCAGGGCGGCGCGGGTCAGCGACCGGGAGCAGGCGGCGATCGGCCAGGCGCAGGCGGTGATCGCCCGGGTGGCGGTGATCGTGGCGACCGAGGTGATCGCGGCGACCGCAACACCAACATCAATCGGAACACGAACATCAATGTCGACAACGACTGGGGCGGCTGGGGTGGCTGGTATGACCACCCGATCGCGGCTGGCATCACGATCGGGGCAGTTGCCGGGTTTACGGCGGCGGCCATCGGCTCGGCCTATTATGCCCTGCCCTATGGCTGCTCGCCGTATCCCTACGGCCACTATGCCTATTATTCCTGCGGCGGCGCTTATTACCAACCGCAATATGAAGGGGATACGGTCGTCTATGTGACGGTCCCGCCCCCCGACCAGCAAGCGCCTGGGACGACGACGGTGACGACGCCATCCAACGGGACGACGACCGTGACCACACAACCGCCCCAGCCGCAACAACCTCCCCCGCCGCCGCCTCAACCCTGAGGCGCGGAGGGAGAGCGCAACTCAGCGCGCATTGGCATAAAGCCGGTTCGGGTCGTTCAGCCCTTGCCCACCAGCGCCAGCGTGTGTTCCGCGATCACGCGCTCCTCGTCCGTGGGGATGACCCAGACCTCGGAAGTGCAGCCATCCGGACTAACACGTCCGGAGGGTGCGGCGTTGCGGGCCGGGTCGATGGCAAGACCTAGCCAGCCGCAGCCGGCCACGACCCTGGCGCGCAAACCGGCGTCATTCTCGCCGATTCCGGCTGTGAACACGAGCGCATCCAAGCCGCCCAGCGCAGCCGCCATCGAGCCGATCTCGCGCACCACGCGGTAGGCGAACAGGTCGATCGCCTCGGCTGCTTCGGGCGCGTCCGACTGGCCGAGCGCGCGCATGTCCGAGGAAATGCCCGAGACGCCGAGCAGCCCGGATTCCTTGTAGATGAGCCGCTCGATCTCGCGAGGCCCCATGCCTTTCTCGTCCATCAGCCAGATCAGCACGCCCGGATCGATGCTCCCGCAGCGCGTGCCCATCATCAGGCCCTCGACGGCGGTGAAGCCCATGGTGCTGGCGACGCTCTTGCCACCTTGGGTCGCGCACAGGCTCGCACCGTTGCCGAGATGCGCCGTCACCACGCGGGCTTCGGCGAGATGTGGCGCGACCTCGGCCAGCCGGCGCGTGACGAACTCGTAGGAGAGGCCGTGAAAGCCATAGCGCAGCACGCCTTCCTCGGTCAGCGCGCGGGGGATGGCATAGCGGCGCGCCAGCGGCGGCTGAACGGCATGGAAGGCAGTGTCGAAGCAGGCGACCTGAGGAAGCGCCGGCGCTTCCGCCATCAGCGTGCGGATCGGCGCGAGATTGTGCGGCTGGTGAAGGGGGGCGAGCGGAATGAGCGTCTCGAGGTCCGCAAGCACATCGGCGTCGACCCGGGCCGGTGCGGCATGGGCGGTGCCGCCATGCACGACACGATGCCCGATCGCGGCGGCGACATAGTCGGGTAGCCGCTCGCGCACGACGCCGATAATGGTGCGCGTCGCGACGGCATGATCGAAGCCGGCGGGAGAGAATTCCCGCGTCTCGACCGTCGCGCCATCCGCATCCTTGACGATGAGCCTGGGCGCGACACCGATCGCCTCGACCTGGCCGCGCAGCAGCAATGGCAAGTCCTTGTCGACTCCCCGCACGGCGAACTTGATGCTCGACGACCCGGCATTGAGAACAGCGACGGCGGGGGTCATGAGAGGCTCCTTGTTCAGGCCATGATGTTGGTGCCGCCGTCCACGAAGACGGTGCCGCCGGTGATGCGCGCGGCGAAGGGCGAGGCGAGATAGGTGCAGACCGCGCCCACATCCATGATGTCGGCCAGTTCGCCCATGGGCGCCTTCTGCGCCGCATTGGTGAGCATATGCTCGAAGTCCTTGAGGCCCGATGCGGCGCGGGTCTTGAGGGGCCCCGGCGAGATCGGATGCACCCGAATGCCGCGCGGGCCGAGCTCATAGGCGAGATAGCGGCAGGCGGCCTCCAGCGCGGCCTTCACTGGACCCATGACGTTATAATCGGGCACCACGCGGCTCGCGCCATAATAGCTCATCGCGAACATGGTGCCGCCCTCGGTCATCAGCGGGGCCGCCAGCTTCGCCATGCGGATGAAGCTGTGGCACGAGACGTCCATCGCTGTCGCGAAGCCCTCTGCCGAGCAATCGAGGAGCCCGCCTTGCAAGTCAGCCTTGGGGGCGAACGCAATCGAATGAACGAGGATGTCGAGCCGGCCCCAGCGCGTGGCGATCAGATCGAACAACGCTTCGAGCTGGCCCGGCACGGTGACGTCGAGCGGCTCCGCGATGGATGCCTCCAGCGCCGTCGCCAGTCCCTCGACATGGGGCCGTGCCTTGTCGTTGAGCCAGGTGATCGCGAGGTCGGCCCCCGCTTCGCGAAACATGGCGGCGCATCCATAAGCGATGGAACTGTCGTTCGCGATGCCCACAACCAGAGCTTTGCGTCCGTCGAGTACCGGCATGCGTGTCACCCCGTCTTGAGAAGTTGAGTCCGGCGCCGCGCATCCGCGACCAGCGCGGCGACCGCGCAGCTCGCCCGTCGCGCGAGAGGCGTATCGGCCCGGCTCGTCAGGATGATCGGCACCTTGGCACCGAGCACGACGCCCGCCGCGTCCGCATCGGCCAGGAAGGAAAGGCTCTTGGCGAGCATGTTGCCCGCTTCCAGATCCGGCACGATGAGCACGTTGGCGCGGCCGGCCACGGGCGAATTGATCTTCTTGATTCGCGCTGCGTCCGGATCAATCGCATTGTCCAGCGCGAGCGGCCCGTCGAGGATGCCGCCGGTGATCTGGCCGCGCTCCGCCATCTTGCAGAGCGCCGCCGCCTCGATCGTGGTCGGCACCTTGGGGTTCACGGTCTCCATCGCCGAAAGGATGGCGACCAGCACCTCGGAGAAGCGAAGCGCATGCGCCAGATCGATCGCGTTCTGGACAATATCGACCTTGGCCTCCAGGTCGGGGAGGATGTTGACCGCGGCGTCCGAGATGATGAGCGGGTCCGGGTGATCCGGCACGTCCATCACGAAGCAGTGGCTGATGCGCCGCTCGGTGCGGATGCCGGTCTCACGGGCGACGACCGCGCCCATCACCTCATCGGTGTGGAGGCTGCCCTTCATGATTGCCTGGGCGCGGCCCTCATGGACCAATGCGACGCCCTTGGCCGCGGAATCATGGCTGTGTTCGGAGGCGACAACCGCAAAGCCATCGATGTCGATCGCCCCCTGCTTCGCGATCTCCAGCAGCTTTTGCGGCGGCGCGACCAGAATCGGCTCAATCAGGCCGAGCTGCGCCGCCTCCACGGTCGCCGAGAGCGAGACGACGTCGCAGGGATGGACGATGGCGGTGGGCAACGGCGGAAGATCGCTCGCCGCGGCGAGAAGACGCTGGTAGCGGACATGGGCGTGCTCAGCCATCGGTCGCTTCCTTTCCGGACTGGTCATTGGACGAAGATGTCGACCCCGACTGGGGAACGAGCAGCGCGCGCAGCCTTGCGAGGCGTTCCTCGCCCAGCGGGCCGAGAATGCCGGGCTCCAGCGCGAACAGCCGCTCGATGCCGGCGCAGATCCGCTCGCCGACACCGGGATCGGCGCCAATCATCGCGGGAAGCGCCGCAATCGCTTCTTCCGGCGCAATGCGGATCAACCGCTGCTGATCGCGCAGGACTTCCCGCAGCGTATCGGGCGCCGTTTCCTTGAGGAGCGCGCTCGTCCTGGCGCCGCGCAGCACGGCATGGAATAGACGCTCATCCGCCTGATCGACGGCACTGGCGACCCAGCAGAGAGCGCGAAGCGCAGCTGCGAGCGCCCCTCCCTCGCCGATCCGGCGACGCAGTTCCTGATCCTTGAGGGTCGCGAGCGCCGCACGGGAGAGATCGCGCTCAGGGCGAGACGGCCCGCTCCCTTCCGCCCGCAGGCCGGCAAGCGTCTGGACGACCGGATTGCCGTAGGTCGTGAGGAAAGTCGCTTCTTTCCAGCGATCCATCGCCTGCCCGAAGGACTGGAGCGCGCCCTCGACCATGTCGGCCGCCTTGTGCTCGCCGACGATGAACACGTTATCCGCGCTCGCCTCGCGCCGATCCTTGCGGACTTGCTCTGCGAGGCCGGACACGCTCTTCATCATCGGATTCTCGTCCGAGAACATCCCGAAGCGCAGCCGGTTGGGATGGAGGTCCCGCGACAACTCGGCCGTCCGCTCGTTCGTCACGGCGCGGATCGCCGGGCGGACGAACTCGCGATACATGGCCAGATTGATATCCGAGAGACGCGCCGCCGCCTCGAACCGGCGATCATCCTCGGGATTCTGTTGGCAGATCGCCCGGATATCCGCGACCGAGCGGCGCTCGATCGTGAAGAGATAATTACCCTCGATCAGGTCGCGGTGAGTGAGGTCGTCGTCGAGGTTGGAGATGACCGCCTCGTAGATGCCAGGGCCAAGCAGCTCGATGAACTCCATCGCATCGGTGAGCTCGTCATGCTCCTTCGTCGCCACCTTGCCCGAGACGAAGATGCCGAGATGGCCGATCGTCTGGTGGAGGCAATAAACGATGGTCTGATCGGCCTGCACGACGTCGGCGTCCGTCTCGTGCAGATCGATGATCCATTGCAGCGCCTGCGGGGGCGGCGTGATGTCATCGCCCCAGGAGCAGAAGACGATGATCGGCGACTGGATGTTGCGCAGGTCCACGCGCGTGCCGTCCGTCGCCTGGATGTCGCCGCGCGACAGCCGGTTTCCGACGAAGAGATTGTCCGCGATGGACTGCATCTCCTGCGCCGCGAGCAGGACGGGATTGCCCCACCATTTCTCAAAGTCGAGGAAACGCGAGGCCTCCGTATCGACGTTGGAGTAGAGATTATAGGGCTTGGTCCAGTAGGTGTTCGCCGGGTTGAGGCTCTCGAAATTGGCGACAAGGTGCGCGCCGTCGAAGATGCCGTTACCCATGTCTCCGGCGAGCGCCGTCATCCAGGTGCCGCCCAGCAAACCGCCCGAATAGCGCATCGGGTTCATGCCGCGCACGCCCGCCCAGTAGGACAAGGGCGAACCCGCCAGCATGATCGGGCCGAACAGCTCGGGCCGGACGGCGGCGGTCATCATGATCTGCCAGCCCGCCTGGCAATTGCCGATGACGGCGGGCTTGCCTCGCGCCTGCCTGTGGCGCGCGGCGACCGTCGCGATGAAATGCGCCTCGGCCGCACAGACATCCTCGACGGTCTGCCCTTCGACCGGATTGGGCGAGAAGCCGATGAAGTAGCAGGGATGCCCCTCTTCCAGCGCCTTGCCGATCTCGCTGTCGTGCTTCATCCCGCCGATGCCCGGTCCGTGGCCGGCGCGCGGATCGACGACGATGAACGGCCGCTTCTCCTCGTTGGAGGGGACACCCGGCGCCGGCGCTATCTCGACCAGAAAGTAATTGACCGGACGTGGAAGCGTCCGGCCATCAGTTACCAGCGTCCAGTCGAATGTCAGGACATGTGGCGTCGTTTCCCTTTTTCGCTCGGAATAGGTGTTGCCGCGCTGCCTGAGTACGTCGAGCACAAGGATCGATCGCTGGCACGCGTCGTAGCAATATTCCGCCCAGTCGCGCGGCACCTGGAGCCAGGGCGCCAATATGTCCGAACTCAATGGCTGCGGCATGTCAGTTCCCCGTCGCAGAGGTGGACTGAGTTTCGCCCGGCAGTTGCCACCCGCCGCCCAGCGCCTTGTAGAGGAGCACCACCGCCGCGAGTTGATCGCGCCGCGCCTCGGTCAGCGCATATTGCGCAGGGAAGAGCTGCTGCTCGGCCTCCAGCACCTCGAAATAGTTGGCGCGGCCGGCCTGATAGCGCGTCATAGCCAGGTCGACCGAGCGCCGGAGCGCCGCCACCTGCTCCTCCAGAGCCGTGCGGCGTTCCCCCGCCGCCTTCTTCGCATAGAGCGCGTCCGACGTTTCCTTGAAGGCGGTCAGGATCGACCGGCGATAAGCCGCGACGGTCTCGTCCCAATAAGCCTTCCGATTGGCCTCCTCCGACTTCAGCCGGCCGCCGGTGAAGATCGGGCCGGAAAGCGCGGCCGCGACATTCCAGACCGCGAAGCTCTCGTCGACCGCGTTCGCGAAATTGAGGCTCTCCCCACCAACGAACGCGCCCAGCCCGATGCGGGGGAAATAGTTCGCGGCGGCCACGCCGACCTGCGCATTGGCGGAGATCATCTGCTGTTCGGCACGGCGGATATCCGGCCGGCGCTGGAGGAGGGCAGTCGTCGTGCCCACGCCCGCCTCTGGCAGCGACTGGCTCTCCAGCGCGGGGCCGCGCGGCAGGCTGCCGGGATAGACGCCGGTCAGCACGGACAGCGCATTCTCCTGCCGGGCGATCTTGCCCTTCACTTCGGCGATCCGATCCTGGCTGTGCGCGTAGTTGGCCTGCGCCCGCTCGACAGGGAGCCGGGTGTCGCGCCCGGCGTCGAACCTCAGCGTGAAGAAATCGACATTCTCGCGATAGACCTTGGCACTCTCCTCGGCGATGGCGAGTTGGCGATCGAGCGCGAGCAGCTCGAAATAGGCGACGGTCACCTCGCTCACGAGACTGAGATAGACGCCGCGCTGCACCTCTTCCTCGGCGAACAGGTCGGCGCGGGCCGCTTCGGTCGCGCGCTTGATCCGTCCCCAGATGTCGAGCTCCCAGACCGCCGAAATGCCGCCCCTGAAACCCACGAATTCCACCGATTCGGCAGTATTGGGAAGAGGAACGAAGGTCTGGTCGGCCCCCGCGCCTGCCTCATAGCCAATTTGCGGAAGCCCTTCCGATCGCGCGACGCCGACAAGGGCGCGTGCCTGCTCGACCCGCGCCGCGGCGATCGCCACATCGGGGTTGGCCTTGAGCGCGCGCCGGATGAGATCCTGCAGCACCGGATCCTGGAAGACATCCCACCAGGGCAGGTCGGCGATCGACGATGCCTGCTCGAAAGCGACCGGCGCTCGGATTGCATCCGGCGTATCGACGGCGGGCCGGACGTAATCCGGTCCCTGGACACAGGCGGCGAGCAGCGACGTCGTCGCGGCGAGAAGGGCGAACCTCGCGTGAGTGGGAAGGCGCATGTGAACCCTCATTTGATGGCTGCCAGCATCTTGCGGAAACGCGACAGCGTGTAGGCCGTGTAGACGGCGCCGATGGCGAACATCTTGAGGATGTCCGGCAAGACCATGGTGAAGGAGGCATCCCGGAAAAGGACCGCCTGGGAGAAGCTGACGAAGTGGGTCGAGGGGACGAACTGCATGACCTGCTGCAGCCATTGCGGCATGGATTCGAGGGGCGTCTGACCGCCCGAGAGCAGGCTCATGCAGATGAACGTCGGGAAGGCGAGCAGGCCGAACTGGGGCATGGACGTGACGATCGTCGCGAGCATGATCCCCAGCGCCGTCACCGCGAAGAGATAGACCGCCAGCCCGAGCAGGAAGATGAGGAGCGAGCCCTGGATCGGGATGCCCAGCACGCCCTGCACCACCAGCAGCAGCGAGGCGATGACCACCGAGAGAACGACAAGGCCGTTGGCCCAGATCTTAGCGAACATGATCTCGAAGGGCTCGAGCGGCATGACCAGCAAATGCTCGATGTTGCCATGTTCGCGTTCGCGCAGCACCGCCGCGCCGCACAGGAAGATCGCCAGCACCGAGACGTTGTTGACGATCTGGTTGATCGCGACGAACCAGCCCTGCTGGAGATTGGGATTGAAGCGGGCGCGATCCTCGAGGCCGATCGAGGGCGCGTTGGCGGCGCGGGCGCTGCCCGGCCAGAAGGGCGCTACGGCGCGGGCGGCGATCTCGGCGATGTAGGAGGGGCCGCGCCCGGCCTGGCTCATCGCCGTCGCATCGGAGATCACCTCCAGCGTGGGCCTGGCGTCGCGCTGCAGATCCTCCTGGAAGGCCGAGGGCACGACCACGACGAACGTGAACTCGCCCGCGTCCATCGACCGATTGATGTCCGAGAAGTTCAGCCGCTGCGGCGTCAGGAACAGGGGCGGCAGCAGCGAGTCCGTGATCGTGTGCGAGGCTTCGCTGTCATCCTCGTCGACGATCGCGATGGAAGCGTTCTTCACCTCCATGACGGCGCTCTTGGAGGGCGTGTAGATAGAGAAGGTGAAGCTGTAGGCGATCAGGAACAGGAGGACCGGATCCCGGAACAGGCTGATGAGTTCCTTGATGCCGAGGTGGAAAATGTGCCGCACCTTCTCCATGCCTATGCCTCCTGCTTCTTGAGGAGCATCACGGAGAGCGAGAAGTAGACGGCAGCGATCACCCCCAGTGCCGCCACACTTTTCCAGAGCGCTGCCCAGCCGAGCGCCTTGGTGAAGGCGCCGACGCTCACGGCCTGGAAATAGGTGCTGGGGAAGATCAGCGCCGCGATCGACGCGCCGCCGGTAAGCGAGGAGACGGGAACGAACATGCCGGAGAACTGCACGGCCGGCAGGATGGTGATGATCGCGGCGGCGAAGATGGCGGCGGTCTGCGTGCTCGCGAAGACCGAAATCAGGAGGCCGAAGCCGGTCGAGGCGAGGACGAAGAGGATGCCGCCGATCAGCAGCGTGAGTATGCTGCCCTTGATCGGCACCCCGAAGATGAACACCGCGATCGCCACGAGCGTCGCGAACTGGATCATCGCGATGGCCGCATAGGGCAACTGCTTGCCCAACAGGAACTCGCCGCGCGTCGCCGGAGCTGCGTAGAAGTTGGCGATGGACCCCAGCTCCTTCTCGCGTACCACGGACAGGGCGGTGAGCATGCTGGGGATGAGCATCAGCAGCAGCATGATGTTCCCCGGCACCATCGCGTAGACGCTCTCGAACGACTGGTTGTAGAGCGCGCGCACGTCGATATTCATGGCGCTCTGCGCGGCCGGCATGCCGTACTCGCGCCGCAGCTGCGTCTCGACCAGCTTGTGCGACGAAGACACATAGCCGCGCGTCGTCTCTGCCCGGAAGGCGTTTGCACCGTCGATGAACACGAGGACCGTCGGCCGCGCGCCGCGCTGGAAATCCCGCTCGAAGCGCGGCGGTATCTCGATGACGAAGCGCAGCTCGCCGTTGCGCAGGCGCCGGTCGAGCTCGGGATAGCTTTGGACCGGCGCATGCTCCTTGTAATAGATCGAGCCTCGATAGGCATCGGAATACAGACGGCTGGTCGGCGTCTGGTCATTGTCCATCACCGCGTAGGTGAGATCCTCGACGTCCAGCGTGATGCCGAAGCCGAAGACGATCATCAGCAGGATCGGCCCCAGGATGGCGAAGGCGAGCCGTACACTGTCATGCCCGATCTCGATCGCCTCGCGCCGAGCAAACGCCCAGACCCGAGCGAAGGTGAAGCGTCCGGCGCGCGAAGCGCCGTGGCTGGCGGCATCGTCGGCGGGCGGCTCGGCAGGCGGAGCGGACGCGGCCACGGGTTCCACCGCCGTCGCAGCTGTCGCGCCTGCGGCAGCCGCTTCCTCGGCCTTCAGATCCTCGGCGGCGTCCTCCAGATAGCCGATGAAGGCGGCTTCCAGCGTGGGTGCCTTGCGCTCCTTCACCAGATCGGCCGGCTTGCCCTGCGCCAGCACCCTGCCCCGGTGCATCATCGACATGCGATCGCACCGCTCCGCCTCGTTCATGAAGTGGGTCGATAGGAAGATGGTCACGCCCTTCTCGCGCGAAAGGCGGATCAGCAGTTCCCAGAAGCCATCACGGGCGACGGGATCGACGCCGCTGGTCGGCTCGTCGAGGATCAGGATCTCCGGCTCGTGCAGCACGGCGACACCGAGCGAAAGCCGCTGACGAATGCCGAGCGGCAGCGCCTCGGCGAGCGTGTCGGCATATTCCTCGAGATTGAAGTCGCGGATGACTTCCTCGACACGGGCTCGCCCCTTGTACTCCGGCATGTCGAACAGCCGCGCATGCAGCATCATGTTCTGGCGGATCGTCAGCTCGGTATAGAGCGAGAAAGCCTGGCTCATGAAGCCCACGCGGCGACGGGAATCGAGGTCGCCGCCTTTCACTTCCTTGCCGAACAGCTTGGCCTGCCCTTCCGAGGGGGGCAGCAGGCCGGTCAGCATCTTCATCGTGGTGGTCTTGCCGCAGCCGTTCGACCCCAGGAACCCGAAGATCTCGCCCTGCTCGATCTGGAAGTTCACGTGATCGACAGCGGTGAACGTGCCGAACTGCTGGGTGAGGCCGGTCGCCTCGATCGCCGGCACGTCCGAGCGCTTGACCAGCGGCGTGATGACCGGCTCGCGGTGCCCTTTGCGCGCCTCCTCGGGAAGCAGGCGGATGAAGGCCTTCTCCAGATTGTCGCAACCGGTCTGCTCGAAAATCTCCTTAGAGGTGCCGGTGGCGAGCACCTTGCCCGCGTTCATCGCGACCAGCCAGTCGAAGCTCTCGGCCTCGTCCATATAGGCCGTCGCGACGACCACGCTCATCTGCGGCCGGCGCACGCGGATACGGTCGATCAGTTCCCAGAACTGCCGCCGCGCCAGCGGATCGACGCCGGTGGTCGGCTCATCGAGGATGAGCAGGTCCGGATCGTGGATCAACGAGCAGCACAGGCCGAGCTTCTGCTTCATGCCGCCCGACAGCTTACCGGCGGGTCGGTGCCGGAACGGCTCGAGATCGGTCGATTGCAGCAGGTCGTCGATCCGCCAGGCGCGCTGCTCGGGCGATTGGCCGAACAGGCGGCCGAAGAAGTCGACATTCTCGAAGATCGACAGGGTCGGATAGAGGTTCTTGCCGAGGCCCTGCGGCAGATAGGCGATGCCCGAGGCGATCTGGTTGCGGAAGTTGGGATCGTCGATGTTGCCGCCGAGGATCGTCGCTGTGCCCGTCTGCAACTTGCGGACACCCGCCGCGATCGCCAGCAGTGTCGATTTCCCCACCCCGTCCGGGCCGATCATGCCGATCATGCGGCCCGGCGGGATGTCGAGCGACACGGCGTCCAGCGCCACGGTGTCGCCGTAGCGGTGCGTGATGTCGCGGACACTCACGCAAGGGGCATCGTCCCGCCGGTCGCTCATTTGGCGTTGCTGGCCGCAGGAGGCGTCGCGCCGGTCTTGGCCCAGTTCGGACCACCTCTGAACTCAAGGAAGGCGGGCCACGGCTTGCTGCCGTCCACGCGGACATAACCCTGCCCGGGGATGCCCGACTTCACCAGCGATTCAAACTCGCGCAGGCGGTTCTTGTCGATCTGCAGCTTGACGCGGAAGGTCAGGTTGAACCGCTCCTCCGCCGTCTCGACCGTCTTGGGCGTGAACTGCGCCTCAGGCGACACGAACGACACTGTCGCGCGGATCGGGTTGTTGGGCGCCGCATCCAGAATGATCCGCGCCTCCGACCCGAGCGTCACCTTGCCGGCCATTTCCGTGGGCAGGAAGATGTACATGTAGACATCCGACAGATCGATCAGCGACAGAACGCGTCCGCCCGAAGGCAGCACCTCGCCCGGCTCGGCAAGCCGCCGCTCGATGCGGCCGCGGATCGGGGCGCGCAGCACCGCATCCTTGATCTCCGCCTGCAGCCGCTCGACCTGCGCCTGCCCGGCCTGCATGTCGGCGCCGGATGCGATGATCTGCGACTGCGCCTGTTCCACCTGCGCGCGCGCGCCCAGGACTTCGGCGGCAGTGCCGCTGCGGCGAGCCAGATCGACCTCCGCTTCCTGCTGGGAGACTGCGCCCTGCTTCACCAGCCCCTGCGAGCGGGCATAGGTGCTCTGTGCATATTGATAGTCCGCCTGCCGGACCTGCACCTGCGCCTGCGCATAGGATCGGTTGGCGCTCGCCACCTGTTGCTGGGCACGCGCCTCGGCGATCTTGGCCTGCGCTTCGCGGACCGCGGCCTCGAGCTCCTCGGTGTCCATCCGCGCGACGATCTGGCCGGCCTCGACCGTATCGCCCTCATTGACCAGCACCTCGGCGATGCGCCCGGGACGCTTGGCCGAAATGTAATAGTCGTTCGCCTCCAATCGGCCATTACTGACCGCAAAGCCTTCCGGTACGCCGGGGTCTCGGAGGAAATACCACAGTGCGAGCAGACCAACTGCCACAACCACTGCAGCAATGAGGATCGTTTTCCTGTTCATATCAGCCTACCCGCAAATAAAAGGTTAGATGAAAAACCACTCCAGCAGATGATTTTCGAATATCCGGTCATACGACTTCGAGCCCCTGGTCCCGGAATATGCCTTCCGCAGCCTCGACCACGGCGACCGCGGGTGCTTGCGTTTCTTCCAACGTGTAGTTGAGGGAGAGTCTTTCCCACTTGTACCGGCCCATCTGGTGGAACGGCAGGACCTCCACCCGTTCGACCACGCCGAGCGACGCGCCGAACCTGGCGATGGCGTCCATCTCAGCCGGGCGATCGGTCAAACCCGGCACCAGCACGTAGCGCAGCCACATCGGGCGGCCGCGCGCCGCCAGCCGGCGCGCGAAGGCGAGCACCTCTTCATTGTCGTCGATGCCCGTCACCCGCTTGTGCTGGGCGGGCGTAAACGCCTTCATGTCGAGAATGACCAGATCGATCAGATCCAGTTCCTCGTCGCTGAGCCTGTCGCCATAGAAGCCGTTGGTCTCGATGGCGGTGTGCAGTCCCATTTCGCGCGCGGCGCGAAACAGCTTCACGGCGAAGCGGGGTTGCATCAGCGGCTCGCCGCCGGAGAGGGTGAAGCCACCTTTCATGCTGCGCACGCCGGGGGCGTATTTGCGCAGTTCCTCGACGCAGCGCGCGAGCGTGACCGGCACGCCGTTGCGCAGCGTCCAGGTATCCGGATTGTGGCAATATGCGCAGCGGAACATGCAGGCGGTCGTCCAGGCGACGACACGCAGGCCGGGGCCGTCGACAGCCGAGCCGGTCGTGAAGCTGTGCATGAAGCCGACGTCGCCAGAGCGCAGCGCCTCGTTGACGTCTACTTCGGAGACGCGCTCGCCCTGCCCCACGCGCATGTCATAGGGGCTGTCCGCAGCGATCTCGGTCTCGCGAAGATCGCGTCCGGCCACCGTCAGCCGCCGTGGAACGTGCGATTGATGACATCCATCTGCTGATCGCGCGTCAGACGGACGAAATTGACGGCGTAACCCGACACCCGGATGGTGAGGCTCGGATATTTCTCCGGATGCTCCATCGCGTCCAGCAGCGTGTCGCGATTGAGGACGTTGACGTTCATGTGATAGCCGGTGGTGCCGAAATAGGTATCGAGGATCGCCGTGAGATTGGTGATCCGCTCGTCGGCCGTCTTGCCGAGACCGGTCGGTACCAGCGTCGTCGTCAGCGAGATGCCGTCCTGCGCGTCGCGATAGGGAATCTTGGCGACGGAGGCGGCCGAGGCCTGGATGCCGTGGCTGTCCCGTCCGTGCATGGGATTGGCGCCGGGCGCGAACGGTTCGCCGTGGCGGCGGCCGTCGGGCGTGTTGCCCGTGCCCTTTCCGTAAACCACGTTCGAGGTGATCGTGAGCACCGACTGGGTGTGCAGCGCATTCCGGTAGGTCGGGAACTGGCGCAGCTTGCGCATGAAGTTCGAGACCAGCCAGGTGGCGAATTGATCGACGTGATTGTCGTTATTGCCAAAGGTGGGGAATTCCCCTTCGGTCTCGTAATCGACGACAAGGCCGGTCTCGTCGCGCACCGGCTTCACCCGGGCGTAGCGAATGGCGGAGAGGCTGTCCGCAACCACGGACATGCCCGCGATGCCGAACGCCATGGTCCTCAGCGGATCATAGTCGTGCAGCGCCATTTCCAGCCGCTCATAGGCATATTTGTCATGCATGTAGTGGATGACATTCATGGCGCTGACGTAGATTCCGGCCAGCCAGTCCATCATCGTCTCGAAGCGATCGACGACCGTGTCGAAATCCAGATACTCGCCGGTCAGCGGCGGCAGCACCGGCCCGACCTGCTTGCCCGAAATCTCGTCTCGTCCGCCGTTGATCGCGTAGAGCAGGCACTTGGCGAGATTGGCGCGGGCACCAAAGAACTGCATCTGCTTGCCGACCGCCATGGGCGAGACGCAGCAGGCGATGGCACCGTCATCGCCCCAGGCGCCGCGCATCATCTCGTCATTCTCGAACTGGATCGAGGAGGTGTCGATCGAGACCTTCGCCGCGAAGCGGCGAAATGGCTCGGGCAGGCGCGGCGTGTACCAGATGGTCAGGTTCGGCTCGGGCGCTGGCCCCAAATTGTACAGTGTCTGGAGGAAACGGAAGCTCGTTTTGGTGACGAGCGGCCGTCCATCGTCCGCCATGCCGGCGATCGATTCCGTCACCCAGGTCGGATCGCCCGCGAACAATTCGTCATATTCGGGCGTCCGCAGGAAGCGAACGATGCGCAGCTTGATGACGAAGTCGTCGATGATCTCCTGTGCCTGCTCCTCGGTCAGAAGGCCGGCGGCGAAGTCCCGCTCGAAGTAGATGTCGAGGAAGGTCGAAACGCGGCCGAGCGACATAGCCGCCCCGTTCTGTTCCTTGACGCCCGCGAGATAGCCGAAATAGAGCCACTGCACGGCCTCCGTCGCGTTGGTGGCCGGCCCGGAAATATCGAAGCCGTATTTGGCCGCCATCTCCTTGAGTTCGCCCAGCGCGCGGATCTGCTCGGCCAGTTCCTCGCGGTCGCGGATGATCGCGTCGGTCGACCATTTCTTGTCCAGCGCGGATTTCTCCGCCTGCTTCGCCTCGATCAGGCGATCGACGCCGTAAAGCGGGACACGGCGATAGTCGCCGATGATCCGGCCCCGCCCATAGGCATCGGGCAAACCCGTGAGGATATGCGATGAGCGGCATTTGCGGATGTCGTCGGTATAGGCGTCGAACACCGCGTCATTGTGAGTCTTGCGATATTTGGTGAAGGTCTCGACCACGTTGGGGTCGGCTTCGTAACCGAACGCGGCAAGGGAATTCAGGACCAGCCGGAAGCCGCCATTGGGCATGATGGCGCGACGCAGCGGGGCCTCGGTCTGAAGCCCGACGATGATCTCATTGTCCTTGTCGATATAGCCGGGGTTGTGCGCGATGATCGAACTGGGAATGGGCGAAATATCGTACACGCCCTTTGCGCGCTCCTCGGGGAACATCGCCTCCAGCTTGCCCCAAAGCGCGGTCGTCCGGGCGGTCGGCCCGGCGAGGAAGGCGCCATCGCCATAATAGGGCGTCACATTCTTGAGAATGAAGGCGCGCAGGTTGATCTCGCGTTGCCACAGGCCGGGCTGGAATCCGGACCAGGCATCACTGCCGTCGACCTTGGCTGGCGCTTCCTGCACGTCCATCACTGCTCTCCCGTCTTGCCGGTCATCGCGCCGCTCCCACGACTGCCTTTGCCTGCCTGCCCGGCCCCGTCTCCCGGAGGAGGAAGGTCAGCAGGATGGCGAGGCCGACGCCGTAGATCAGCGGTTGAAAGGTCACCTGGTAATGCTCGAGGCCCCGCTCCCCGCCGCCGCTGACCCGGTGCAGCAGCATCCCGAACACGGGGCCGAGAAGCGCGGAGAAGGAGAAGTTGATGAAGTTGACGACGCCGGTCGCCGTGCCGCTATGCTCGGGACGATTGGCTTCCTTGATGACCGTATAGGGCAACATCGCAGCGCCCGAGGCGATGCCGGCAACGAGGCCCAGCGCCATCGGCGGAAAAACATCCGGTGACCCGGAGAGGATCAGGATGAGCGTGACGAGCAGCAGCACCGCGCCGCCGATGATCACCGGCTTGCGCCGCCCGATACGATCGGACAGCCAGCCCATCAGCGGGCATCCGATGATCCAGCCCATCGGCACCGAGGCCGAGCGCATCACCGCCTCGGGATAAGGCAGGTCGAAACCTTCCTGGAGGAACCGCACGCCCCAGACCATGTCGAAGATGGTGGTGGGTACGAACATGAGGCCCGCGATCAGCCCGCAAAGCCAGGACTGCGGATTGGAAAATACCGCAGCAAGCGCCGTGAGCGCACCCTTGAACCAGCCATCGCCCCCCGTCCGAGCGCTCGGGCGCGGCTCCGGCTGCGGCAAGAACAGGAGCAGCAGACCGGCGATGCCGAGGCCGACCGCCCCCATGATGAGCCAGAACTGCTGCCACTGGAGGCCACCGGCGATCGCCGGACCGACGGCGAACTGGCCTGCGGAACCACCCGCCATGCCGAACATCTGGGTAACGCCGATCAGCGTCGCAGCGCGCGAGAGGGGAAAACGGGTGGTCGCGATATAGGCCGCGCCGATCAGCGCGAACACCCCGCCCGCCCCCTGCAGGAAGCGCCCAACGCTGGCGAGCAACGGATCGCCGATGGCGAACAGGAACGAGCCGATCCCGACGCAGGCCGCGCCGATCGGCACGACCTTGCGCGGCCCCAATTGATCCATGGCGACACCGGCGATCAGGCTGAACGGCGAATAGCCATAATAGAAAATGCCCACCAACGCCGCCAGCCCGCCCGCCGACAGTCCGAACGCATCGGAGAGCTGAGGCACCATGACGGACGGCGCAGACCGCAGGATGTATTGATAGAAATAGAAAACGGATGCGACGAGCCAGGCCACCAGGGCCAGGCTCGTCATATCTCGTGCGCCTGCGCGGGTCATGCAGTCGTCAGCAGAGCGTCACTGAAACGGCCAGGCCGCCTTCGGACGTTTCCTTGTATTTGGAGTTCATCTCCTTCGCGGTGAGAGCCATGGCGCTCACGGTCGTGTCGAAATCGACACGCCGATTAGCCGGCACCTCGTTCTGGGCGATGAGATAGCCCGTCCAGGCCTTGACCGCGCCGAAGGCGCAACGCTCGATGCACGGGATCTGGACGTAGCCCGCGACGGGATCGCAGGTCATGCCGAGATGGTGCTCGAGAGCCGCTTCCGCCGAATTGGCGACGACCTGCGGCGGAGCGCCATAGGCTTCCGCAATGACGGCCGCGCTCATCGCCGAGGCGACGCCTATCTCTGCCTGGCAACCACCCTCGGCGCCGGAGAGCGTCGCATTGTGCTTGCCCAGATAGCCGACGAGCGCGCCCGCCAGCAGGCCGCGGCGAAGCGCATCGTCCGGCAGCTTCGCACCCTCGTCCAGCGAGAAGATCACCGCCGGCATGACGCCCGCCGAGCCGCCGGTGGGCGCGGTGATGACGAGATGGCCCCGGGCATTCTCTTCCGACCCCGCCAGCGCAAACGCCGAGACGAGCGCGATGGCGCGCTGGGTCGGCTTGGTGCCTTCCAGCGCCTTCTTGTAGACGTCGCCGGCCTTGGTCTTGAGCTTGATCGGCCCGGGCAGGGTCGAAGTGGGCGCCGCCAGCCCGGACTTCACCGTGGCCCGCATCGCGCCGAGGATCTTGTCGAGATAGGCGTTGATCTCCGCCTCGGACTTGCCCGAGACGGACATCTCGTTCGCCATCGCCAGCTGGCTGACGGAGATGTTCGCCTTGGCGCAGTGCGCCAGAACTTCCGCCATAACGCTGTAGGGATATTTGGGCGCGCCCTTCTTGGGCGGCACATAGCCCTTCCACTCGATGAAGCCGCCGCCGACCGAATAATATTCCTGCTCCAGCAACACCTTGTCGCGGGCCATCAGCTTGCAGGTCATGGTGTTGGGGTGCTTGAAGTCTCCCTTCACCGCGTCGAAGACGATGTCCTGCAACGAGGCGTTGAATGTCTTGCCGCCCAGCTTGACCGGAAAAACCTGCGAGGGGTCGGCGGCGAGGCCGTCCAGGAACGCCGGGTCGATCGTCGCCGGCTCCTTGCCGATGATACCCGCGAGGCAGGCGCGCTCCGTGCCGTGGCCCTTGCCGGTCGCGCTGAGGCTTCCATAGAGATGGACCTTGAGAGCGGTCGCCTGGTTGAGTTGCGCAGCCGGGAGCTTGGTGCAGCGCTGATAGAAATCATAAGTGATGCGCATCGGCCCGATGGTGTGCGACGAGGACGGGCCGGGACCGACCTTGTACATCTCGTCCACGGTGGTCATCACCGGCCCCTTCGAGCGCTTCACCACATCAAGCGACGGATCGAGCGGCGGCGGCTGGGCCGGGGCCTGCGCGAAGGCCGCCATGGGACGGCCGGTGAGCGCGGCAATGGCCGTCGCCATCGCGGAGCGCATCATGAAGGCGCGGCGGTCGTGACCTTGCGGCACGTCGGCCGCCGCCAATTGAAAGCTGTCCCTCCAACGGGAAATTTCGCCAAGCTGCGTCGCAGCCTGATCGGCTTCACTGTCCAGCATTGATTCCTCCTTCGCGACCGGAAGCCCCGAATAGCTGCCCGAGAAATCGTACCTTCACCCAGATTCTAAATTTCAATTCCGGGCAAATTCACATCGGAAAAAACCGATCGCCCCAAAACGTTCTATAAGTATCGAACTTAAATTCTTAAAATTTCTGCGAATAACCATGAGATTTACTTTAACATCATTCAATTAATCAAAAAATATTACTCTTAAATCTCAAAATTATTCGCAATGTTCATTATCCCACAAAATGAAATTCCCACTATCAGGTCAAACCCCGAACGTGAGGTGAGGCCAGTCCTCAGGGTGCAAACCCAGAAACCTCCCCGGGATATTACTTAAGCCGACAAGCCGTTCGGCACCTGAGCTGCTGCCGTTGAAACCAGCGCGGACCATCCCTGTAGGACAGCTATGCGCCGTGAGCGCGGCGACGCTTTCTCCTCGTTTTCCAACGATCTCGACGTATCGCGCAGACCGCGGGAGACGATCCCGCCCGCTCCGAGCAACTCAGTTCGTCGCGCAGGACGGCAACGAGGATGGGCCAGCGCAACAACGTTTCCCTCAACCCCGACCTATCGCTCGGGGTCTTCCTGTGCGTCGACTTAGGGTCTCCCTGCGCCCCAGCCCCTGAACTTCTGGTGGGCGAGGAAGTGCGTTGCGCGGCCTCGACAACATCCGGACGGACGGTCCAGAGCGGACTCGCACCGCGTCCGCCGTCCGCAAAGCGCCCGGATGCACGACCCACAAATCCTGCTATATGCACGGCAACATGCGCGCGACGCGGACCGGCCGCTCCCCGGATCGTCCAAGAAGCGCAGCTTCGTGAAACGATGGAGCGCCGATCCTTGTCCGACGATCCGCCGATGAACGCCGATGTTGCCCGGATCGACGGAAAAGCGGGGCCGTCCTCGCTTGCGCGCCGCCCCGATTTCACGCTGGGCGCGGCAACCATCCGTCCGTCGATCCGCACGGTTGAAGGTCCGGCGGGCGCGAGAATCGCCGAGCCGCGCGTCATGCAGGTGCTGCTGGTCCTTGCCGATGCGCGGGGTGCGGTGCTGACGCGGACCGATCTGCTGGAGACCTGCTGGAATGGACAGGTGGTCGGCGACGATGCCGTCAACCGCGCCATCGCGGAGGCGCGCCGGATCGCCCGCGAAACGGAGGCGGGCTTCACCATCGAGACGATCCCGCGCATCGGCTACCGGCTCGCCGTCGAGGCCGCACTGGCGGACGCGGCATCGCATGCGATCGCGGATGGCGAGGGTGCGCCGGCCGAACGCCTGTCGCGCCGGGCCGTGCTGGCAGGTGGCGGCATCGCCATCGCGGCCGGTGGCGGCGGACTGTGGGCCTGGCGGCGCGCCCGCAATGACGCCCGTACCGCGGAACTGGTCGAGGAAGGCAAGCGCGCCCTGCTGGTCGGCACGGCGGAGAGCAATGACGAGGCCGTCGCTTCCCTGCGCGAGGCCGTGGCCCTCACGCCCAGGAATGCGGCTGCCTGGGGCTGGCTCTCGGCGGCCTTGCGGCGCGTGCTCGAGGATGGCGGCGCAAGGGATCAGGCAGCGACCGCCAACGGTGCCGAACAAGCGGCGCGCCGTGCTCTGGAGATCGACCCCGCCGATGCCAATGCACGCGCGACCATGATCATCCTGCGCACGCATCTCGACGGCTGGGCGGCGACCGAGCGACGGGTCGAAGAGGTGCTGAAATCCGCGCCCGACAATGTGCCCACGCTAGAATATCTGGCCTTCTTCCTTCAGGGCGTGGGGAGGTGCCGGGATTCGCGCATCTTCAACGACCGGGTGGCCGCACTCGTCCCCCTCGCGCCCAACTGCCAGCATCGCCGCGCGCTCAAGCACTGGATCTTCGGGGAGAATGACGCGGCGGATCGGGTCATCAATCAGGCACGGCAGATCTGGCCGGAGCATCCGCTTGTCTGGAACAGCCGCCTCATCATCTATGCCTTCACCGACCGGGCGAAGGCCGCGCTCGCCATGCTCGACGACGAGCCCGCTCGCCCCGCCGAAATGCGGCCGGCCTCGATCGCCACCTGGCGCCACCTGCTCGGTGCGTTGGAAAGCCGCGCGCCTGCGGACATAGCGGCCGCCACCAAAGCCGGGGTCGAGGCGGCGACGCGCGGGCCCTATCTGGCGGCGAGCGCGATCATGGCGCTGTCGGCGCTCGGTCAGACCGACGCAGCATTCAACATCGCCAATGGCTTCCTGCTCGGACGCGGCCCGCTTGTGCCGGAACGTGTCGCGGGCGCCCGACGGCATGCGCTGTTCAGCGATCCGGGCTGGCGACGCACCCAATGGCTATTTACGCCGGCGACCGCGCCGATGCGCGCCGATCCGCGGTTCCGTGCCCTTGCCGCCGATATCGGTCTGGTGAAATATTGGCGCGAGCGGGGCGCCGGGCCCGACGCCTTCGTGCGCGGCGTGATCTGACGGAGAGAGCGGGATGCGGACAGGGATCAGCTGGATCGCGAGCGCGGCAATCGCCTTCGCCGGAGCGAGCACGGCCGGGCAGGCCCAGACGGCGGCGCCGGCCTTGCCGGGCTGGATGGCGGGCTGCTGGATCACCGAGCGGGACAGCGACGGCCGGCGCAGCGAGGAGTGCTGGACGGTCGCGCGCGGCGACATGATGCTGGGCAGCGGCCACACCTTCAATGCCGGCAGGAGCCTCGATTTCGAGCATATGCGCATCGTGCGCGAAGGCGCCACCATCGCCTTTTTCGGCCAGCCGAAGGGCGCAGCGGCAACCCGGTTCGCGCTGGACCGGCAGGTCGCGCCGGTGGCCGGCAGCACGGCCGAGGTCAGCTTCCTCAATGCCGCGCATGATTATCCGCAGCGTATCACCTATCGGCTGGTCGGCGGCAATCTCGAGGCGGAGATCGCGCTCAAGGATGGATCGCGGCCGATGAAATGGACCTATCGGCGCAGCTGATCGCGGACCGATGCTCCTGAAGCCACTTTACTTTGCCGGAGGCATCCTGTCGGTCGCGCTCGGTATCATCGGCATCGCGCTGCCGCTGTTGCCGACCGTGCCCTTCTTCATCCTCGCCGCCTTCTGCTTCGCGCGCAGCAGCGTGACGCTGGAGCAGCGGCTGCTTTCCGATCCGCGCTTCGGGCCGGGCATCAAGCTATGGCGCGAGCGGCGGGCGATCAGCCGACGCGGCAAGCGCAGCGCACTGATCGCCTTCGCGATCGGCATTGCGCTTTCGTTGCTGCTGGCGCCCTGGCCCTGGCCGCTCGCCTCGATCACCGCCGCGCTGCTGTGCGGCGGGTGGATCTGGGGGCGGCCAGAGCGCTAGCGAGCGATGCTTACTTGCCCGCGCCCGCGGCGGCCTCGCCCGGTACCGGGAAGCCGCGGCGACGCAGCAGCGCGTTCACGTCCGGATCGCGGCCGCGGAAGGCGCGATAGGCCTCGGCGCGGTCGGTCTCATTGCCGGTGGAGAGCAGCGTCTTGTTGAAGCGCGTGGCGGTCGCGGGATCCCAGACATTGCCGCTTTCCTCGAACGCCGCCCAGGTGTCCGCGTCCATGGTCTCAGACCAGAGATAGCTGTAGTAGCCCGCCGAATAGGCGTCCGAGGAGAAGAGGTGATTGAAGTGCGGCAGGCGGTGCCGCATGATCATCTCCTTCGGCATGCCGATCTCGGCCAGCGCCGCCTTTTCGAACGCAGCGACGTCCGGCACCGGCTCGGTCCGGTTGTGCAGCTTCATGTCGACGATGGCGGAGGAGAGATACTCGACCGTCGCGAAGCCCTCGTTGAAGGTCTTGCTCGCCTCGATCTTGTCGACCAGCGCCTGGGGGATCGGCGCGCCGGTCTGATAGTGGCGGGCATAGGTCTGCAGCACATAGGGCGTAAGCAGCCAGTTCTCGTTCACCTGGCTCGGATACTCGACGAAATCGCGCGGCGTGGTGCTGAGGCCCGGCCAGGTGATGTCGTAGCTCAGATAATGCAGCGCATGGCCGAATTCGTGGAACAGCGTCGAGGCATCATCCACGCTGATGAGCGTGGGCGCGCCGGGCGTGCCCTTGGCGAAGTTGTTGTTGTTGGACGCGAGCACATACTCGCTCTTGTTGAGGTGATCCTGGCCCTTGTAGGTCGTCATCCAGGCGCCCGAGCGCTTGCCGGTGCGCGCCCACGTATCGAGATAGAAGAGGCCGACCACCTTGCCGTTGCGCGTCACCTCAAAGGTGCGGACATCGGGCTGGAAGACCGGCACCTTGCCGGTATTCTCGGTGAACTTGAAGCCGTAGAGCTTGCCTGCCGCGTCGAACATGGCGGCGACCATCTTGTCGAGCTGGAAGTACGGCTTGATCTCGTTCTGATCGAGGTCGTACTTCGCCTTGCGGACCTTCTCGGCGTAGAAGCGATAGTCCCACGGCGCGATGGTGATCTGCGGACCCTTGCCGGCCTTGGCGTCGGCGTCGGCGATCGCCTGCATGTCGGCGACTTCCTGTTGCACGCGTGCGACCGCCGCCGGCCACACCTTCATCATCAGCTCCATCGCCTTTTCGGGCGTCTTGGCCATGGTGTCGCGCATGCGATAGTCGGCATGCGTGCGGTAGCCGAGCAGCTTCGCGCGCTCGGCGCGCAGCGCGACGATCCGCGCGATCGTCGCCTTGGTGTCATTGGCGTCGCCATTGTCACCGCGATTGGCGAAGGCCTCGAACACCTTCTGGCGCAGGTCGCGACGCGTCGAGTTCTCGAGGAACGGCTGCACGAAGGAGCGCGTGTTGACCAGCACCCAACCCTGCACCTTGCGCTCGTCCGCCGCCGACTTCATCGTCGCGATGAAATCGGGCTGGAGACCGGCCAGATCCGCGTCGCTCGCGAAGGTCAGATACTTCTCCTCGTCGGCCAGCACCTTGTCCGAGAAGCTGCTGAACTCCTTGGCAAGATCGGTCTCGATACGGATGAGCTGCTGCTTCTGCGCGGGATCGAGCTGCGCGCCGTTGGAGATCAGATCGTCATAGGTGCGCGTGAGCAGGCGCATCTGGCGGGAATCTAGCTTCAGCGTGTCGCGCTTGTCGTAGAGCGCCTTCACGCGGGCGAAATAGCGCGGGTCAAGCGTCAGCTCGTTGTAGAAAGCGCTGAGCTTGGGGCTCCATTCACGCTGCAGGGCACGGACCTCATCGCTGGAGAGGTTCGAGGTATAGACGCCCCAGATTGGATAGACGCGGGCGTCCAGCGTCTCCCGCTGCAGTGCGACCACCGTGTTGTCGAAGGTCGGCGCGGCGCGATTGGCAAGCACCTTCTCGAACTCGGCCTTGACCGAGGTCATCATCGCCTGGAACGCGCCTGGGAAATCGGCCGTCTTCACCTTGTCCCAGGCAGGAACGCCGCCATAGGGGCCGGCCCATTCGGCGGTGATGCTGTTGGGAGCGGTCTGAGCCATGGCGGGCATGCTGAGCGCGGCGGCGAGCGCCGTCAACGACGCAAAGAGGTGCTTGGAGGGCATCGGTTATCTGTCCCCTGAATTGGCGAACGCCGCGCGAGCCGCGCGGATTGGCGGGGACTGTTATCGCCTCGCCAAGTGCTTGCAAGAGGCGGAAATTTTCTGTGTTGAGGCCGTGCTTTTACGTCATTTTCAGTCGAACCTCGCGAGCCGGACGCAATTATGCGCCACGCGCCCTGTTACGGGCGTCTCGGAGGCGTCGAAACGGAGTAACCGGGGATAAGGCCCTCCTCCCGACAGTCCCCTCCCAAGCATGGCTGGGGAGGGTTCGTCGGATCAGGCCGCCCGCGCTTGTTCCTCTTCGGCCGGCAGGCGGATCAGATAGTCGAAGGCGGAGAGCGCGGCCGTCGAGCCCTGCCCCATGGCAATGACGATCTGCTTGTAGGGCACGGTGGTGCAATCGCCCGCCGCGAACACGCCCGGCTGCGAAGTGTGGCCGCGCGCGTCGATCTCGATTTCGCCCCGATCGCTGAGCGCCACCCCGTCGGCAAGGAACTCGGTGTTCGGCACGAGGCCGATCTGGACGAAGATGCCTTCCAGCTCGACGAGGTGTGACTGGTCGCTGTTGCGGTCCTTGTAGGTCAGCCCGATCACTTTCTCGCCGTCGCCATGCACTTCGCTCGTCAGGGCCGAGGTGGTGATGGTGACGTTGGACAGGCTGCGCAGCTTGTTCTGCAGCACCGCGTCGGCGCGCAGCGCACCGTCATACTCGATCAGCGTGACGTGCTTCACCAGCCCCGCCAGATCGATCGCCGCCTCGACACCCGAATTGCCGCCGCCGATGACCGCGACCCGCTTGCCCTTGAACAGCGGCCCGTCGCAGTGCGGGCAATAGGCCACCCCCTTGTTGCGATACGCGTCCTCGCCCGGCACGTTCATCGTGCGCCAGCGCGCGCCGGTCGAGAGGATGACGGTCTTCGCCTTGAGGCTTGCGCCGCTCTCCAGCTGCACCTCGGCATAGCCGCCGATTTCCTTGGCCGGGATCAGCTTGCTCGCCTTCTGCAGGTTCATGATGTCGACGTCATAATCCTTGACGTGCTGCTCCAGCGCCGTGGCGAGCTTCGGCCCCTCGGTGTGGGGAACGGAGATGAAATTCTCGATCGCCATGGTGTCGAGTACCTGGCCGCCGAAGCGCTCGGCGACGATGCCGGTGCGGATGCCCTTGCGCGCGGCATAGATGGCCGCAGCCGCGCCGGCGGGGCCACCGCCGACCACCAGCACGTCGAACGCGTCCTTGGCGGCGATCTTCTCGGCCGCCTTGGCGACCGCGCCGGTGTCCAGCTTGGCGAGCACCTGCTCGATCTCCATGCGGCCCGAGGCGAACGGCTCGCCGTTGAGGTAGACGCTCGGCACGGCCATGATCTTGCGGCCGTCGACTTCGTCCTTGAACAGGGCACCGTCGATCGAGACGTTGCGGATTCGCGGATTGAGCACGCTCATCGTATTCAGCGCCTGCACCACGTCCGGGCAATTCTGGCAAGAGAGCGAGAAATAGGTCTCGAACAGATAATCGCCGTCCAGCGCCCTGATCTGCTCGGCGACCTCGTCGCTGATCTTGGGCGGATGGCCGCCGACCTGCAGCAGCGCCAGCACCAGCGAGGTGAACTCATGGCCGAGCGGAATACCCGCGAAGCGCACGCCGACATCGGTGCCGATGCGGCGGATGAGGAAGCTCGGGCGACGGGCGTCGTCCGCATCGGGCGCCAACGTCACCAGATCGTGCAGACCCGCAATCTCCTCGAGCAGTCCACGCAGCTCGGCCGACTTCGCGCTGTCGTCCAGCGACGGCACCAGTTCGATCGGCTGCTTGAGGTGGGCCAGATAGGCCTGCAACTGGGTCTTGATCGCGGCGTCGAGCATGAGGGGCGCTCCTGAAATGGGAGTAGAAGCCCCTCCCCTTCAGGGGAGGGGTTGGGGTGGGTATCCGCATCGCGGCTAGCGCTACGCGAGCGATGCTGCGCATCGCCCCCACCCTTGCCCCTCCCCCGAAGGGGAAGGGCTGGCTGTTTTCGTCAGATCTTGCCGACGAGGTCGAGCGAGGGAGCCAGGGTCTTCTCACCCTCTTCCCACTTGGCGGGGCAAACCTCGCCCGGGTGGCTCGCCCAGTACTGCAGGGCCTTCACCTTGCGCAGCAGCTCGGCAGCGTTGCGGCCGACGCCCTCGGGCGTGATCTCGACGAGCTGGATGACGCCCTGCGGATCGACGACGAAGGTGCCGCGGTCAGCAAGGCCGACGCCCTCGCGCAGGATCTCGAAGTTGTTCGAGAGCGCGTGGTTCTGGTCGCCCAGCATGTAGTAGTTGATCTTGCCGATGGCCGGCGAGGTGTCGTGCCAGGCCTTGTGGCAGAAATGCGTGTCGGTGGAGACCGAATAGACCTCGACGCCCATGTTCTGGAGGGTCGGGTAGATGTCGGCCAGGTCCTCGAGCTCGGTCGGGCAGACGAAGGTGAAGTCCGCCGGGTAGAAGAAGAAGACAGCCCACTTGCCCTTCACGTCCGCGTCGGTGACGTCAACGAACTTGCCCTGCTTGAAGGCGGTGGCGGCGAACGGCTTGATCGGGGTATTTACGAGGCTCATGTCATCTCCTTGCACTGTTGACGCACCGCACATAGGAACAGCGGCACTTTTCACAAAATTGATTAAACTCACCCTATAGATCGATCAGATCGATCAATTGCTCGCAACACACGCGGCATGCCCCAAAAGCGCACGATTGCCTGAAATGCAAGCAAAACTGCGAAATATGCATGTGGACTATCTCGGCCACACCCAATGCATTGCAGCAGAGGTTTGAACGCCCCATCGCGGAGGCTGCGTCTCTCGATCGCATTGCGTCGCAGCAAGGACGGCACAAAAAGGTGTATTGCCGTTATAATGCACTAGTAGTAGCTTCCTTCCGGACAAATGGGGAGGAAACGGATGTATTCAAACGCCGATCTCGACGAGGCGGTTGATGCCGGTGTCATCACGGCGGACGCCGTGCTCGCATTTCGTCGTTTCGTCGCCGCGCGCCAAGGGTCCAGCCTGGTCGACGAGGAACAGTTTCGTCTGGTGACGGGCTTCAACGATATCTTCGTGGCGATCGCCGGCGTCATCCTGCTGGTCGCGGTCGGCAGCTTCGGCGCGCTGATCGGGGCATCGCTCGGCATCGTGGAAGAATATGACTTCATGGCCTCGCCGCTCGCGGGCCTTCTGCTCGCCGCCACGGCCTGGGGACTGGCCGAATATTTCACGCGCCTGCGGCGCATGGCGCTGCCCTCCATCCTCTTCCTGCTGGCCTTCGCGCTCGGCATCTTCTGGATGCTGACGACGACGGGCACGCTGATCGTCGGCGAGGAACTGGCGCGGGGCAGCGATCGCATAACCGGCAGCATTATCGGGGTGTCCGGCCTGCTGACCGCGCTTGCCACCTATGGCCACTGGCGCCGCTTCGCCGTGCCGATCACGGTCGCCGCGCTTGCGGGGGCGCTGGCCGGATCTGTCATCGGTTTCGTGGGTGCGATCCTGCCAGGCGTCGATGGCCTCATCTACTGGCCGATGCTGGCCTGCGGCGTGGTCGTCTTCGCCTTCGCGATGCACTGGGACATGTCGGACCGCGAGCGGCGCACCCGCCGGGCAGACGTCGCCTTCTGGCTGCACTTGCTGGCCGCGCCGCTCATCGCGCACGCGCTGTTCCACCTGCTCCACGCCTTCGATCATGACCTGTCCACCAGCACGGGCCTGCTGGTGGTGCTGCTCTATCTGGTCTTCGGGCTGGTAGCGCTCGCCATTGATCGCCGGGCGCTGCTGGTCTCGTCGCTCGCTTATGTGCTGTGGGCGCTGCGGAGCCTGTTCGAGCAGGCCGGCGCCCTGCGCTTCGGCGTGACGCTGACCGCGCTGGTGATCGGATCGGCACTGCTGCTGCTGTCCGTCTTCTGGCACCGGGGCCGCGCCTTCGTCGTTGCGCTCCTGCCCGCCGACATGGCGACCAGGCTGCCCCCGGTCAGCGAAAATCCGCCGGTCGTGCGGGCCGCGGCGCGCTAGAAGTCGTACTGGGCGCGCACCCCGAAAACGTCGACAGCATAGTCGTCATAGGGGCCGATCAGAACTGGCGTATCCTCGACGCGGAGGTGGAGATAATTGGCGAGGAACTTCACATGCTCGACCGGCACCCAGACGAGCGAGGCGCCGAGCGTGCGCTGGGTGCCACCGCGGACGCCGGTGCTGTTGAGGTCCAGCCAGTCATAGCGCAGATTGGCCTGCCAGGCGCCGGAACCGCCCTTGTCCAGCCCGCGCGTCGGCTTGATCGAGCCGAAGGCACCCTTGCTGTATGAGCGCGTCCTGGCGCCGGCGAAGACATAGCCGATCTCGCCATAAGCGCCGAAGAAAGTCGGATCGGCGAGGTTCTGCCGCGTGACATTCTGCCAGAAGGCTTCCGAGGCGAAATGGAACGGGCCGCGAATGGCGGCGAATTCGAGGCCGTAGCCGGTCTCCGCCTCGCCGCTGAACTGACCGGTATCGACGAAACGCATGTCTGTCGTCCGCGCGCCCGGTCGCGCCCGGTACTGGAGCGGCGCGAGCAGCCCTTGCAGTTCGCGATGATGCAGCGAGCCGGCGAGATGTAGCTGGGTGTCGCCGAGCTTCGGCATATAGACCAGCCGCCCGTCGAGCGAAAAGCTGTCGTCGGTCTTGCCGGAGCCGAGCGTGTCCGGATCGTCCGCGAAGATACCCGCGCTGACCTGGACGTCGCCCTTGCCGTATGTCGCCGACAGGCCGAGGCGACGCTCGAAGCCGAAGGCCTGGGTGAACGCGGCGCGTTCCAGCAGGCTCGTCTCCAGATCGCTGGTGATCTCATCCAGCGAGGCGAAGGTCTTATGGTTGCCGAGCGTGACCGTGAGCGGGCCATCCTGATAGGTCAGCCATGTGTCGGTGAACTGAACCGGACCGGCGGCGACGTCCGCCTCAAGCCGGTAGCCGAAGCCACCGCCGAAAATACCCTCCACGCCTATGAACGCCCGCCGCACGTCCGCGCTCCAGCCGAGCGTGGGCGCAGGCGAATCATGCGGGCGGGAAACATAGTTGGTGTCGAGCTGCAGGCGACCGCGCACCTTGATTGTGGGCAGCCTGACGGGCTCCGCCGCCGGTGGCTGAGCTGCCGCCATCGTCGTTGCGGGTGCGGCGGTGGCGGGAGCGGTCGCGACCGGCGCGGGGGCCGGCGCCGGCTCGACGTCCTTGCCGTCGACCGCATCGAGACGCGCTTCCAGTCGCTGCAGTTCGCCCCGCAGCCGCGCGACTTCCGCCTTGAGGGCGGCGACATCCTCGCCGGTCTGCTGGGCCTGGGCCGGGATGGGCAATGCAGCAAGAGCAGCGGCAGTCACGCCGAAGAAAATCGAGGTTCGCAAGGCAATCGCTCCAGTGGCCCGGTGGCGGCGGCGCGGATATGACAATAATGTTACAGATTTGCGACACGATTTTTACGCGCGGGCACGCCCCCGAGTCCCGCCACGGCTTCCTTCCCTAACGAAGGGCATTTCGCACTGTCCCGTTCCGCGCGATGAAGAGCCGCGCCGACACGGCCAAATACGACGCCGTGACCTCCTGAAAACGGGATCAACGCACCACCGCAATTCGGTGAAGGCGAGACAGGCTCGAGCGGCTGATTTGGGGCGGGAAGCAGGCGAGCCGCGCGTGTTCCGGAACGTTGGCGGGATTTCCAAGGCGAAAAGGCACACTAGGCCACCGACTCATTATGTCGCAGCCAGATGCGGATTGCGGCGAGTTGGACGGATGCGAGGAAGTTGTCGTCTCGCTTGTCGTATCGTGTGGCGACGGCTCGGAACTGTTTGAGTT
>Ga0160460_100072_pt1 | contig 156066 bp, 139 predicted proteins | sample HID1973M_E6MG_FD_108238 | JGI IMG/M metagenome (GOLD analysis project Ga0160460, IMG submission 108238) | Enriched mosquito-associated microbial communities from UW Madison campus, WI, USA - HID1973M_E6 MG | ecosystem: Host-associated > Arthropoda: Insects > Digestive system > Unclassified ... | reverse complement strand
CGAAATCCGTCAAATCAAACCGGGCCATCTCAGCCTCCGCAAAATCACACGGCAAATGAATCAGAAACCAGGCCAAATGGGAATCCCATTTATGGGTATGCGGCCTAGTGTGACTTTTGGGGGTGACGATCCGTGTGAACGTCCCCGCAAACGTCGCGGCCGGCTCGCCCTCAGTTCCGCACGATCGCTCCGTTGTCGTCGGCCTGCGGACCGGGCACCACGCTGATCGTGTGGACCAGCCGGATCTTGCCGTCGATGTAGCGGAACACATGGCTGTCCGGCGCGCCGGTCGCGCTGTTGCCGAAGCGGCAATAGACGTTGATCACGCCCTTCTCGGCGTCGATCAGATAGTCGCGGTTGACGATGTAGAGCACGCCGGGCGGGATGCCGATGTTGCAGGAGGCGTCCGGCTTGCCCTCGCGGTCGGTATAGGCGCCGCCTTCCAGCCGCGCGCAGGGCGTGCCCCAGGGAATGTCGGTGAACTTGTCGCTGAACGCGTCGAGATAGGCATTGGCGCCGCGGATCATCTCGGCCGCCGACGTGCGCTGGGCGGCGGGCAGGGGCTTCCAGTCCTCCCTGGCGGTATATTTGAGATAGGCATTGGCGTTGAACAGCCAGTCGCCCTTGTCGGTGACGAGGCTGTCGAGCCGGATGACCTTGCCATTGTGCATGTAGAGCCGCGTGCCGATGACATAGTGATGGTCGCCCTGCGTCACGATGACCTCGGTGAAGGTCTTGCAGCGCGTCTCGTCATGGAAGCTCTGCGCATGGGCGATCGGCAGGCTGGTGTTCCACAGCCCCTTGTCCTTCTCGACCGTCGCCATGTTCTCGAGGAAATGCGCCTTTTCGTCGAGTGGAAGGCCGGCGAGACTGCCGTTCTTCTGGGCCGCCACATAGGCGTCCGTCGCCTTCACCAGTTCCGCGCGGGTGCAACTGGGCTTGTCCTGCAGCGGGGCATAGGGGCTGGGCGGCTGCGGCGTCTGGGCCAGAGCGGGGGTGGCGGCGAGCATCAGACCCACCAGAAGCATCGTCTTGATCACGGCTCTCTCCTACTGTTTGTGCTTCGGTCCACGCTGTGCCCTACCGGACGACCTGCGCCTCCTCGGACATGCCCTGCTCGTATGTGCTCCAGCCCGAGTTGGTGCCGAAGGGCGCGCGCAGGAACACGGCCTCGATGCGGCGGATCTTGCCGTCCTCGATCCGGAACAGTTCGGCGATCTGCCAGGTCCAGTTGATCTGGTGATGGTCGAAGAAGCCGAAGGCGAAGACGATGCCGCGCTCGCGGTCCACCGCGACGAAGCGCCGGTCGCGGATGCGGGTGACGATGCCCTTGAGGTTGGTCTCGAACTGCCCCTTGCAGGTCATCCGCTTGCGCTCGCCGGTCTTGGGGTCGGGCCGCCCGGCCAGCACGTCGACGCCGTTCTCGAAGCGGATGCAGTCGTCGGTGAAGGGGTAGTAGCCCTTGCCGTCATTGCGCTGCAGCCCTGCGAAATAATAGTTGCCGACCTTGATGAGTTCCTCGCGGCTGGCCCGCTTCGACGGGGGGATGGCCTCCAGGAACATCGGGTTCGGCGCGCCCATCTTCTCGACGCTTTCGCCGGTCGGCGGCCAGGCATTGGCGCTGCTGTTCGCGGTGTCGGGCCGCATCGCCAGCTGCTCGATCTCGGTGATCCTGCCGTCGAGGATCTTGAGCCGCAGCGCGATCGCCACGATCGTGTCCTCGCCCGTCCCGCGCGTATTCTCCCGCACCGTGCCGATGAACGCGACCTGCTGCGTCTCCGTGTCCGGAATGTAGAATTTGTATGTGCCAATGGCGGTCATGCCATGCCACAGCCCTTCCTTGCCGAAGGGCAGGCGCACGCCGTTCTCGGTGAACTTGATGTCGCGGGCGAACAGGGCGGGATCGATAGTCTGGTCGCGCATCGCCGCGAGATATTTGTCCACCCAGCTTTCGAGGCAGGCGCGCTGGCAGGCCGGTTCGGGTGCGCCGGGAGTGGGCTGGGCAGGCGCGCTGCCGGCGGTCAGCGCGGCAAGGCCGAACGCGGCCGCCGAAAGCATGGCACGGGCGAGACGATGCATGATTTCCCCCTCCATCCTGTTCCGGCCCGGATATCGCCGACGCCGGTGTCACCTGCGCCGATCCGGTCGCAGTTGACTGAAGCTACTACTAGGAGGGGTGGAAGCCGGACGCTACCGCTAACTCATCGCGGTCAGCACGACGCGCCGTTTTGCGCAAATCGCGATGCTCAGGTCGCGGTCGGCATCATCAGGATGGCCAGGGCGCTGCGCACGATCAGGTCGAACACGCGGGCGCGGTCGCTGGGGTCGCAACGCCCGTCCGACCAGGCGCGCAGCCGGGCGTCATCGAAATCGCTGAGATGCGTGAGGCCCATGATCGCGTAGTAGCGCCAACAGGCTTCCTCGAAGCTGAGGGTGGGATGGGCGCGCATCAGCAGGAACACGTCCTTGCGGAACCAGATCGACGCCTGATGGAAATAGTCCATGATCTCCGGTGTTGCGTCCATCAGCAGGCGCGCGAAGAACATGGGCGTGGGTTGGCCGGGCGAGGAGGGCCGGTTGACGTGGCATTCGAGGATCGCGCGCAGCAGCCCCTCGACATCCTCGATCACCTCCAGCGAGTCGAATTCGGCGAGCTGATATTCCCGCATCTCGGCGCCCTGGCCGCCGCGCCAGTCGAGCGTCGCCAGCACCAGCTTCACCTTGGAGCCGAAATGATAGGCGATGGCCGAGAGGTTCACGCCCGCTTCCTGCGCGATGTCGCGCACCGAGACACCGTCGACGCCCCGCGCCGCCACCAGCCGCTCGGTAGCCAGCATGAGCTTCATCGCGGTGCCCATCGGCTCCTCGCCGGTACCGATCGAGGCGAATTTCTGCGCGGTCTTCTCCATGGCCTCCTTATTCACGCGCCGCCATCGCAGCACAATATCGGAATTAGGTCGGTCGTTTGACCTTGACGATAAATTGAGCGCCTGCCAGCCTGCGCGCAACGACAAAGGGGAGGAACGACATGCTGGCAAAATGGGGCTCCGGCCTGGTATCGATGGCGGCATTGGCCGCCCTGACGCCGGCACGCGCGCAAGCGCCGGCGCCCGCATCCGTTCAGCCAGAGACGTGCGTGCCCCAGGGCATGTTCGCGCCGCCTGCGGCGTACAAGTCCGTCGAGGTGCTCGGGGATGGGCGCGTCACCTTCCGCCTTTGCGCGCCGGAGGCGGTCGCGGCGCGCGTCACCAGTTCCGATCTGGCCGACATCATCCCGATGGGCTTCCCGCCCGGTTCCCCTGTGGGCCTCGCCATGACGAAGGACGCGACAGGGCTCTGGAGCGTCACGACGCCAAAACCGGTGGCGGCCGACACCTATCGCTTCAATTTCCAGGTCGATGGTGCGCGCGTGCCCGATCCGCAGGGCACGACATGGTCGGAGGAACGCGTCGGGACGAACTCCACCTTCGAGGTGCCGGGCCCGGCCGGCGCTTTCTAGACGTGGCAGGCCGAGGTGCCGCATGGCGTGGTGAGCGAAGTTGAATATTGGTCGCCGGCGCTGGGCGTGAAGCGCCGCGCGCATGTCTATACGCCGCCGGGCTACATGAACGGCAAGGAGCGCTATCCGGTGCTCTATCTGGTGCATGGCGCGGGCGACAGCGACGACAGCTGGACCAGCGTGGGCCATGCGCACTACATCCTCGACAACCTGATCGCGCAGGGCAGGGCAAAGCCGATGATCGTCGTCATGCCCTTCGGCCACACGCCGGATCGGCCGGGCGTCGACCTGCTCGCCAACGAGGATTTCGGCAACGATCTCATCAAGGTGCTCATTCCGCGGATCGAGGCCCAGTTCCGCACGATCAACACGCCGGACGCGCGGGCCATGGCCGGTCTTTCGATGGGCGGGGCGCATACCATCCGCAACGGGCTCACGCATCCCGACCTGTTCCATTATGTCGGCATCTTCTCGATGGGTCTGGGCTGGCAAGGCGATCTGACCCAGGTCGCTCGCTATGAGGAAGCGAACGACGCGGCCCTCAAGCGCGCCGCACAGGACCTGAAATTTCTTTACTACGCCATGGGCAAGGACGACTTCCTCTATGGCACCGTGGCGCCGACCCGCGGCATCTTCGAGAAATACCACATCGCCCACCTCTATAATGAGAGCGAGGGCGGCCACACCTGGATCAACTGGCGGCGCTACTTCGCGGACTTCGCGCCGCGGCTGTTCCGGTGATCGCGCGATGAAGGGCTCCCGTCTCGCGACGCTGCTCGGCGGCTGTGCGCTGCTCGCCGCATCCTTGCCGCTCTGGGCGCAGAGCCGCCCGCCTGCCGCTCGCCCATGGCTCGATCGCCGCCTCGATGTCGAGCGGCGCGTCGACCTGCTGCTCGCCGAGATGACGCTCGACGAGAAGGTCGCGCTGCTGCACGGGCCGATGGCGATGCCGTTCGGGCCGTTCAAGGTGCCGCCGGGCGCGATCGGCTCGGCCGGCTATATTGCGGGCAATGCGCGGCTCGGCATCCCCGCCCTGCAGGAAAGCGATGCGAGCCTGGGCGTCACCAATCCGATGATGGCGCGCGGGCCGCAGGATATGTCCACGCCGCTGCCCTCCAGCCTGTCGCTCGCCGCCAGCTTCGATCCCGCTCTGGCCTATGCCGGGGGGCGGATGGTCGGCACCGAGGCGCGGTCCAAGGGCATCAACGTGCAGCTTGCCGGCGGCGCCAATCTGGCGCGCGACCCGCGCAACGGGCGGAATTTCGAGTATCTGGGCGAGGATCCGTTGCTCGCGGGCGTCATGGCCGGGGAGTCGATCCGCGGCATCCAGTCCATGGGGCTCATCTCGACGGTCAAGCATTTCGCGCTCAACGACCAGGAGCACAACCGCATGACCGCCGACGCCGTGATCGGCGAGGCAGCGGCGCGCGAGAGCGATCTGCTCGCCTTCCAGATCGCCATCGAGCGGGGCGAGCCCGGTGCGGTGATGGCGGCCTATAATCTCATCAACGGCGCCTATGGCTCGGAGAACGGCTGGCTGCTCAACGACGTGCTCAAGCGCGACTGGGGCTATGACGGCTTCGTCATGTCGGATTGGGGATCCGTTCATTCGCTCGACGCCTTCGTGAAGGGGCTCGACCAGCAATCCGGCGAGCAACTCGACAAGCAGGTGTGGCTGGACAAGCCGCTCCGTGCGGCGCTGGCGGAAGGGCGGATTTCCGCCGCCCGGCTGGACGACGCCGCGCGCCGCATACTGCGGGCAATGGTCCGCCATGGCCTGTTCGAGAACGGGGCCGAGCGCCCGACGGTCGACTATGACGCGCACAGCGCTCTGGCCCGGCGGCAGGCGGAGGCGGGGATCGTCCTGCTCGAGAATCGTGCCGGGCTGTTGCCCCTCGCAGGCGCCGCGCGGCGCATCGCGGTGATCGGCGGCCATGCTGACGCCGGCGTTCCTTCCGGCGGCGGCTCCTCGCAAGTCACCAACCCCTGGCGCGCCGAAGGGGTGATGGTGCGCACGCTGACGCTGGGCGGGGAAGGGCTGATGGGCGGCTGGAACAATGTCGTGTTCCATCCCGGCGCGCCGCTGGCTGCGCTGCGGGCGCGCTTCCCGGATGCGCGGGTGAGCTTCGATACCGGCGCCTGGCCTTCCGCTGCGGCAGCGAGCGCCAGGGACGCCGACATCGCCATCGTCTTCGTCTACCAGCCATCGACCGAAGGGTTCGACGCGCCGGACATGAGCCTGCCGTTCGGGCAGGATGCGCTGGTCGAGGCCGTCGCCGCCGCCAATCCCAACACCATCGTCGTGCTGCAGACCGGCAATCCGGTGCGCATGCCCTGGGCCGCGCGGGTCGGCGCGATCGTGCAGGCCTGGTATGGCGGGGCTGGGGGCGCGGAGGCGATCGCGCGGGTGCTGGCCGGCGACGTCAATCCCTCGGGCCGCCTGCCCTTGAGCTGGCCGGTGGACGAAAGCCAGCTTCCGCGTCCGGTCATTCCCGGCACGGGTGCGGGTCCGCTCGATCCCGTGCGTATCGATTACGATATCGAGGGCGCCGACGTCGGCTACCGCTGGTATGCGCGCCAGGGCCTCGCGCCCCGCTACTGGTTCGGCCACGGCCTCAGTTATACGCGCTTCGCCTATTCTGACCTCAAGCTGACCGGCAGCAAGACGCTGACCGCGCAAGTGACGGTGACCAACGAGGGGGATCGCGCCGGGAGTGACGTCGTGCAGCTCTATCTCACCCGCGCGCCGGACGGAACGCGGCGCCGGTTGCTCGGCTTCGACAAGCTGGCGCTGGCGCCGGGAGAGAGCCGCCGCGTCTCGATGAGCGTGGATGCCCGCCTGCTCGGCCGGTTCGACAGCAAGGGGCATCGCTGGCGGATCAAGGGCGGGCGCTATGAGGTCGCGGTGGGCCGCGACGCATCGGAGATGCTGCTCGGCGGCAGTGCAGACCTCGACGCCGCCACCCTCAGACCCTAGCTTTTTGCCTGCTTTCGGTTCCCGCCGATCAAATTTTGTTCCCTTCTTGTTCGATGAGAACAAATAGGATACGAACGCGCAAATGGCGATCGTGCCAACGCGTGTTTGACATCCATGGGGAGCAGCATCATGACGGCAAGCCTCAAGCTCATCGACGGCGAAAAGAATTCGGGGACCATGGAACGGCAGAAAGCATTGGAAGCGGCGCTGGCGCAGATTGATCGCGCCTTCGGCAAGGGATCGGCCATGCGCCTGGGCTCGAAGGAGACCATGCAGGTCGAGGCGATCTCGACCGGCTCGCTCGGCCTCGACATCGCGCTCGGCGTCGGCGGTCTGCCGCGCGGTCGCGTGATCGAGGTTTACGGTCCGGAAAGCTCGGGCAAGACGACGCTGGCGCTGCATGTCATCGCCGAGGCGCAGAAGACCGGCGGCACCGCTGCCTTCATCGACGCCGAGCACGCGCTCGATCCGGTCTATGCCAAGAAGCTCGGCGTCAACATCGACGAGCTGATCGTCTCGCAGCCCGACACGGGCGAGCAGGCGCTGGAGATCACCGACACGCTGGTGCGCTCGAATGCCATCGACGTGCTGGTCGTCGATTCGGTCGCGGCACTGGTGCCGCGGGCGGAAATCGAGGGCGAGATGGGCGACAGCCATGTCGGCCTGCAGGCGCGCCTCATGTCGCAGTCGCTGCGCAAGCTCACCGGCTCGATCAGCCGCTCGCGCTGCATGGTGATCTTCATCAACCAGCTGCGCATGAAGATCGGCGTCATGTACGGTAATCCCGAAACGACGACAGGCGGCAACGCGCTGAAGTTCTATGCCTCGGTTCGCCTCGACATCCGCCGCACCGGTCAGATCAAGGATCGCGACGATATCATCGGCAACGCGACCCGCGTGAAGGTGGTGAAGAACAAGGTCGCTCCGCCGTTCAAGCAGGTCGAATTCGACATCATGTATGGCGAGGGCATTTCCAAGATCGGCGAGATTCTCGATCTGGGCGTGAAGGCCGGCGTCATCGAGAAGTCGGGCGCCTGGTTCTCCTACGATTCCGTGCGCATCGGCCAGGGCCGCGAGAACGCCAAGAATTTCCTCAAGGAAAATCCTGAAATGACGGCCAAGCTCGAGAAAACCATCCGGGCGAAGACCGAGGAAGTCGCCGAGGGCATGATGACCGGCCCGGACAGCGACGACGACGCGGGCGAGGACTGATCTTCCTTCCATTTCCCCTCTCCCGCTTGCGGGAGAGGGCATTGGGTCGGTCATGCCAGGGCATGACCTGAACCGCACGAGAACGCTTCGGCCGGATGCCGGCCTGCGGCGGCGCGGCGGAGGGGAGGGCCTTCTTTTGCTCGGGAGATAGGCGCTGCTGTCGTATCCGGCAGGCGCAACGCGACGTCGCCCGAATCACCCGCGCGGAATCCCCTCTGCGCGTGTCGCCGGAAAGGGGGGGCGACCCGCCAGTTCATGCCAAATTCGCATCCTCGTCCCTATGAAAGGCAGGACGCCGATTCCTGCACCGGTCTCACCGCACTCACGGCTTGTCGCAGCGCCTTGCTTCCCCTAACTGCAAGCCCATGACGTCGACCAACGATATCCGCCGCTCCTTCCTCGACTATTTCGGGTCCAATGGACACGAGGTGGTCGCGTCCGCGCCGCTCGTGCCGAACAACGATCCCACGCTCATGTTCGTGAATGCGGGCATGGTGCCGTTCAAGAACGTGTTCACCGGGCTCGAGACACGCCCGTACAAGACGGCCTCCTCCTCGCAGAAATGCGTGCGCGCCGGCGGCAAGCACAATGATCTCGACAATGTCGGCTACACTGCCCGACATCACACCTTCTTCGAGATGCTCGGCAATTTCTCGTTCGGCGACTATTTCAAGGAACAGGCGATCCATCTCGCCTGGAACCTGATCACGCGCGAATGGGGCATCGATCCCGACCGGCTGACGGTCACCGTCTACCACACGGACGACGAGGCGTTCGGCCACTGGAAGAAGATCGCCGGCCTGCCCGACGAGCGCATCATCCGCATCGCGACCTCGGACAATTTCTGGTCGATGGGTGATACCGGGCCCTGCGGCCCTTGCTCCGAGATATTCTACGATCATGGCGATCATATCTACGGCGGCCCTCCCGGCAGTCCGGAAGAGGATGGCGACCGCTTCGTCGAGATCTGGAATCTCGTCTTCATGCAGTTCGAGCAGCATGCCGACGGCACGCGCATCGATCTGCCCCGGCCGAGCATCGACACCGGCATGGGCCTCGAGCGCGTCGCGGCGGTGCTGCAGGGCGTCCACGACAACTACGACACCGACACGTTCAAGGCGCTGATCGCCCAATCGGTGGCGCTGACCCGCCAGGCCGCGGAGGGCGAGGCACGGGCCAGCCACCGCGTGATCGCCGACCATCTGCGTTCATCGAGCTTCCTGATCGCGGACGGCGTGCTGCCCTCCAACGAGGGCCGTGGCTATGTCCTGCGCCGGATCATGCGCCGCGCGATGCGTCACGCCCATCTGCTCGGCGCGGCCGAGCCGCTCATGTACCGCCTCGTCGGTGGTCTCGTGACCGAGATGGGCGCCGCCTATCCCGAATTGCTGCGCGCCCAGCCGCTGATCGAGGAAACGTTGCTGCGCGAGGAAACGCGCTTCCGCCAGACGCTCGACAAGGGGCTCAAGCTGCTCGACGAGGCCGTGGTCGGCCTGGCGCCCGGAGGGACGCTCGCCGGTGAGACGGCTTTCCGGCTCTACGACACCTATGGCTTCCCCTATGACCTGACCGAGGACGCGCTGCGCACCCAGGGGCTAGGCGTCGATCGGGCCGGTTTCGACGAGGCGATGGCCGCGCAGAAGGCCGCAGCCCGCGCTGCCTGGAAGGGCTCGGGCCAGAAGGCATCCGAGGAAGTCTGGTTCGACATCGCCGAGAGCGAAGGCGCAACCGAGTTCACCGGCTATCTCAGCGAAAGCGGCGAGGGCAGCGTCGTGGCGCTGGTCAAGGATGGCGCGCGCGTGGACCGCGCCGTCGCCGGTGACACCGTCACGATCCTCACCAACCAGACGCCTTTCTATGCCGAAAGCGGTGGCCAGGCTGGCGATACAGGCACGATCGGCGGCGCCGACGGTCTCGCGGCGAGCGTGATCGACACCGCCAAGCCGCTCGGCCGTCTCCATGCCCATCAGGCGATGATCGAAGCCGGCGCGGTCTCGGTCGGTGATATCGTGCATCTGGAAGTCGACGGCGCGCGCCGTACCCGCATCCGCGCCAATCACAGCGCCACGCACCTGATGCACGCGGCGCTGCGCCGCGAGCTCGGCCCGCACGTCACGCAGAAGGGCAGCCTCGTTGCCGAGGACCGTCTGCGCTTCGACTTCTCGCAGCCCGACGCTCTGACGGCGGCGCAGATCGCCGCTGTCGAGGCCGACGTGAACGCGCAGATTCGCGGCAATGCCGAGGTGATGACGCGCCTCATGTCGCCGGACGACGCCATTGCTGCGGGCGCCATGGCGCTGTTCGGCGAGAAATATGGCGAGGAAGTCCGCGTGCTCTCCATGGGCAAGGACGACGAAGGCACCTATTCGGTTGAGCTGTGCGGCGGCACCCATGTTCACGCGCTTGGCGACATCGCCCTGTTCAAGATCATCGGCGAGAGCGCCGTGGCGAGCGGCGTACGGCGTATCGAGGCGCTGACCGGCGAGGCGGCGCGCCAGTGGCTCACGCATCGCGACGATCAGCTGCGCGCCATCGCCGCGACGCTGCGCACGACGCCGGACGAGGCGGCGGGCCGCGTCGCGGTGCTGAGCGAACAGAATCGCAAGCTTGAGCGCGAACTGGCCGAGGCGAAGAAGGCGCTCGCCATAGCCGGTGCTGCCGGTGGCAACGGCGCCGCACCGGGCTCCGCGCCGGAAGTCGTCAATGGATACAAGGTGCTGGCCCAGCAACTTGACGGACTCGATCCCAAGGGGCTCCGCGGCCTCATCGACGAAGCCAAGGGCCGTCTGGCGAGCGGCATCGCCGTGATTGTCGCCACCAACGAGGGACGTGCGACCATCGCGGTCGGCGTTACCGACGATCTCACCGCCAAGCACAGCGCGGTCGATCTGGTGCGCACCGGCGTCGCGGCGCTTGGCGGCCAGGGCGGCGGCGGCCGTCCGGATATGGCGCAGGGCGGCGGGCCGGACGGCGCGGCTGCGGGCGCGGCGATCGACGCGGTCAAGGCAGCCATCGCCGGGACCTGAGCGGCAGCCCGCCTACCGCTTCGCCGGACTGAACAGGTCAGAGGAGAATAGAGGCATGGCCGGCAAGGCGTTGAGCGTGTTCCCGATCCATCTCGGTCGCGGTGGCCTCGCCATGAGCGAACCGGAATTCGGGCGGGATCTCAGCTGGTACGTCGATTACGGCGCGCGCCATGCTCGCGACGGCGCCGAGGGCCGGCTCGTCAGCGAATATCTCTTCACAGAGAACTGGGCAGGCTGGGAACGTCATCCAGCCGGCGCCGAGGTCGTCTATTGCATCTCCGGCAAGCTGATCCTCCACCAGGAGCGGGCAGGGGGGCGCATCGAGACGATCGAACTGGCGCCCGGCGACTATGCCATCAATCCGCCCGGCGTCTGGCATACGGCCGACATTGAAGGCGAGACCCGCGCGCTTTTCATCACCTCTGGCGCGGGCACGGAGAACCGCCCGCGCTGAGCGGCGTGCGGGGCTCAGCCCGCGTCGCCCGCTTCCTCCAGCCGCCGTCGGCGCAGGCGCGGCGCGCGGTCCATTTGGGCCGCCGCCTTGATCTCGTTCTGCAGATCCTCGCGCTTCTGGTGCACGGAGGCGATGACCGGCCCCATGGCGAGGCCGAGATCGACCAGCGCCGTTTCGGCAAGGTGGAGCGAGCTTTCGAGCGTCTCGGGCACGGCGTCGCTGGCGCCCGCGCTATAGAGTTCCGCGGCGTGATCCGTGTCGCGCGCGCGCACGATGATCGGGAGATCCGGGGCCCAGCCGCGCACGCGCTTGGTGATGTTCACCGCGAGGACGGGATCGTCCATGGTGATGATGAGCGCGCGCGCATGGCCGAGGCGGAGCCGATCCAGCGTATCGGGGCGGGCGACGTCCCCGAAGCGGACGATATAGCCCTCGCGCCGTGCCTCCCCGACAATGTCGATGTCGCTCTCGACTCCCACATAGGGCAGGCCGTGAGTGCGCAGCAGGTCCGCGACCATACGGCCGACCCGGCCGAAGCCGAGGATGACCGCGCCGCTCGTCTCTTCGCCTTCCGCGTCGGGCTCAGCGTTGCTGCGCATCTCGATCTTGCGCGCGACATCATGGCCGATGCGCGCCAGGATCGGCGTCACGGTGAGGCCGATCGCGGTCGCCATCTGCCAGAATGCAGCCGTATCCGCGCTGATGAGGTTGGCCGTGACGGCGGCGGTGAGCACGATCAGGGTCGTCTCGGACGGGCTGGCCATCAACATGCTGGTCTCGAGCGCCACGCCACGGCGCGCGCCCGCCAGCCGCAGCAGCAGCGCGGTCACCGCCGTCTTGGCGATGATGACCGCCGTTATGGCGAGCAGCAGCGTGTCCCATTGGGAAAGGAGCGTGCGCGGATCGATCGCCATGCCGACGGTGATCAGGAAAACGCCGAGCGCGAGCCCCTTGAACGGGGCGGTCATGCTCTCGACCTCACTGTGATAGTCGGTTTCGGCGATCAGCAGCCCGGCGACCAGCGCGCCGACGATCGGCGAGAGACCTGCCGCGGCCGTCAGCAGGCTGGAGACCATGACGACGAGCAGGCTCGCCGCGAGGAAAACTTCCGAGCTCTTGGCCCGTGCCGCCTGAGCGAACAGGCGCGGCAGCAGGAAACGCCCGGCGACCAGCATGAGGACGACGGTGATGCCGCCCGTGACGACGGTGGTCGCGAGATTGGTCCAGCCCTCGTCCGCCACATTGGGCGCCATCGCACCCAGTGCGAAGACGATCGGCACGAGGGCGAGATCCTCGAACAGCAGCATCGAGAAGGACGCCTTGCCGACCGGTGACTGGGTGCCGGCAATGGGCAATACGAGCGCGGTGGAGGAGAGCGCCAGCGCCAGGCCGAGGCCGATGGCGGCATAAAGGCTGCTGCCGGAAAGCAGAAATCCGCCGGCGATGATCGCCGCGCTGCCGAGCAGCTCCGCCGCGCCGAGCCCGAAGACGAGGGCGCGCATCGACCACAGGCGCCGGAAGGAAAGTTCCAGCCCGATGGAGAACAACAGCAGCACGATGCCGAACTCGGCGAAGGAGCCGACCGCCGTCGAATTGGAAATGGTCAGGTAGAAAAGCGCCGGAACCTGGTCGACGAAGCGGCCGAGCCCAAAAGGCCCGACCAGCATGCCGACGAGGATGAACCCGATGATCGGGCTGATCCGCAACCGCGCGAATGCAGGAATGACGAGGCCCGCTGCACCCAGGATGACCAGCGCATCGCTGTATCCCACGCTGATGAACGGGCTGTGCGTCATGTCGGCCGGTCGCCCGGCGTGCGGATGGTGCCACGCCACTCGTCGCCGCGCGCCATGAGCGCGGGCTGCGAACAGTGGAACAGCGGCACCACCCCCAAACGTCTGATCCTTACTTCCAGTTGCCCATCTCGCTCTCGAGATTGACGCGGATCTTCTCGAAGAACTGTTCCGTCGTCATCCAGGCCTGATCCGGGCCGACGAGCAGCGCGAGATCCTTGGTCATGTCGCCGTCCTCGACGGTCTTGACGCAGACCCGCTCCAGCGTCTCGGCGAAACGCGCGACTTCCGGCGTCTCGTCGAACTTGCCGCGGAACTTGAGGCCGCCGGTCCAGGCGAAGATCGAGGCGATCGGGTTGGTCGAGGTCGCCTTGCCCTGCTGATGCTGGCGATAGTGACGCGTCACCGTTCCGTGCGCGGCCTCGGCCTCCACGGTCTTGCCGTCCGGCGTCATCAGCACCGAGGTCATCAGGCCGAGCGAGCCGAAGCCCTGCGCGACGGTGTCCGACTGGACGTCGCCGTCATAGTTCTTGCAGGCCCAGACGAACTTGCCGCTCCACTTGAGCGCGGCGGCGACCATGTCGTCGATCAGGCGATGCTGATATTCGATACCAGCATCGGCGAAGCGCGCCTTGAATTCGCTGTCGAAAATCTCCTGGAACAGATCCTTGAAGCGGCCGTCATAGGCCTTGATGATCGTGTTCTTGGTGGAGAGATAGAGCGGCCACTTGCGATCCAGCGCAAAGTTCATCGACGCGCGGGCGAAGTCGATGATCGACTGGTCGAGATTGTACATCGACATGGCGACGCCCGAACCCGGGAACTGGAAGACTTCGCGGTCGATCACGTCGCCATTGTCGCCTTCCCAGATCAGCCGCAGCTTGCCGGGGCCGGGCACGAGGAAATCGGTGGCGCGATACTGGTCGCCGAAGGCGTGACGGCCGATGACGATCGGGTCCGTCCAGCCCGGCACGAGCCGCGGCACGTTCTTGATGACGATCGGCTCGCGGAACACGACGCCGCCCAGAATGTTGCGGATCGTGCCGTTGGGCGACTTCCACATGTGCTTGAGGTTGAATTCCTCGACGCGCGCCTCGTCCGGCGTGATGGTGGCGCACTTCACGCCGACGCCGTACTTCTTGATCGCTTCGGCGGAATCGATCGTGATCTGGTCGTCGGTGCGGTCGCGCTCCTCGACGCTCAGGTCATAATAGTGAAGATCGATGTCGAGATACGGCTTGATGAGCCGCTCACGTATCCATTCCCAGATGATCCGGGTCATCTCGTCGCCGTCGATCTCGACGACAGGGTTCTTCACCTTGATCTTGCTCATGCGCGGATGGTCTTTCCCTGATTGGAGGCCAAATCGGCCGCGAGAATATGCAGCCGGCGGTTTCCCAAATGCCTCTAGGGAAGGATGTGCCGGGGATCAACCGGTAGAGCGCGGGAAATGGGGCTGCGGCGGGCCGTTGCAGTAATCAGGCGTTGTGCCTGCGGGCCAGCCTGCCTAGATTGCCGGGCATGACAACAGAATTTTCCGGCACACAGCCGGCCGCCGCCACGAAGACGAACGTCAAGTGGAGTTTTCCGGCCATTCACCCCGAAGGCCGCAAGTTCGGCGCCATCGCGGTGGGCCTCACGCTCGTCATCGCGCTGCTCGGATGGTCGGTGCTCGCCTGGCTGATGGCCGGCGTCAGCATCTGGGTGTTCGCCTTCTTCCGCGATCCCGTTCGCGCCGTCCCGCAGGACGATTATGCCGTCATCGCGCCCGCCGATGGTCTCGTCACGCTGATCCAGACCGTACTGCCGCCGCCCGAGATGGCGGGGCCGGACAAGCTGGGCGACCAGCCGCTCGTCCGCGTCTCGATCTTCATGAGCGTGTTCGACGTGCACATCAACCGGACGCCGATCGGCGGGACGATCAAGGACGTCGTCTATATCAGCGGCAAGTTCATCAACGCCGATCTCGACAAGGCGAGCGAGGACAATGAGCGCCAGCACATTCTCGTCGAGCGGGCGGACGGCGTGCGCATCGGCTTCACGCAGATCGCGGGCCTGGTGGCACGGCGCATCGTGCCCTTCGTCAAGCGCGGCGACATCGTCGCGGCGGGCCAGCGCATCGGACTGATTCGTTTCGGCAGCCGCGTTGACGTCTATCTGCCGGCCGGAACCGCGCCGAAGGTAACGCTCGGCACGCACACCGTCGCCGGCGAGACCGTGCTGGCCTATCTCGGCGACAACAAGGCCACGGCGGGCGTGCTGCAATGACGCGCCTCCGCGGACTCGTCTGATGCGCCGCCCGCGTCCGATCACGCTCAACCGGATGAGCCGTGGCATCACGCTGCGGCAAGTCGCGCCCAATGCCGTCACCGCCATGGCGCTCTGCTTTGGCCTGACGGCAATCCGTTACGGCATTTCCGGCGAGTGGGAGCAGGCGGTCCTCGCCATCATCATCGCCGGCGTCCTTGATGGCGTGGACGGGCGCATCGCGCGCCTGCTCCATGCCGACAGCCGCTTCGGCGCCGAGCTGGATTCGCTCTCTGATGCGATCGCCTTCGGTGTCTCCCCGGCGCTCATCCTCTATCTCTGGTCGCTGGAAGCGATGCCGCGCTTCGGGTGGATCGTCTCGCTGGTGTTGGCGCTCAGCTGCGCGCTGCGCCTCGCTCGCTTCAATGCGACGATCGATGTCGAGGAGCAGCCTCGCAAGACGGCGGGCTTCCTCACCGGGGTTCCGGCACCGGCAGGGGCGGGGCTGGCACTGATGCCGCTCTATGCCTGGTTCATCACCGACATGGAGATTTTTCGCGACTGGCGCCTCGTGGCCCCATGGATCGTGATGACGGCGCTGCTGATGATTTCGAACCTGCCGACCCTGGGCTGGAAGCGCCTGCGCCTGCCGCCCGCGTGGCGGCTGTTCGCGATCCTGCTCGCCGGCATTTTTGCCGCGACCCTGATGGTGGCGCGTTGGCATGCCCTGCTCGCGCTCACGCTGGCCTATCTCGCGCTGATCCCGGTCGGGGTCGTCAGCTATGCCCGCGTCAAGCGCCGGCTTGTCGAAGCTGCCCGGCCGCCGGAAGCCTGAACGGGTCCGCCGGCTGTCGCGGCGCGCGGGGCGTCGTCGCGAAGCCCCGCATGTCGAGGCTGCGCAGCGCGATCATCATGGCGCGACGATAGTGCGAGAAATTCGAAATCATTACGGCGAAGGCGGCCATCATGGCGACGGCGAAGAGGAGCGATCCCAACAGGTAGAACATGGTCATCCCTTCCATTTCTGCGAACCGGAACGTGTCCGATTCGACTTGGTTCCCCGATGTTCCTGATTTGTTCTCATTTGCGCGCGCTGTCAAGTCTTGCGTTGCCTTGTCATTTCGATTAAGGGCGCGCCCCTAACCCCGCATGGACCCCAATACATACCGGTGCCGCTTCGCGGTCACGGGGGTCCAGAGGATCAACCGGAAAGGAATTTACTTATGGCGGCACCTGTCGTCACTCTGCACCAATTGATCGAGGCCGGCGCGCACTTCGGCCACCAGACCCACCGCTGGAATCCCCGCATGAAGCCGTACATCTTCGGCGAGCGGAACGGCATCCACATCATCGATCTTTCGCAGACCGTGCCCCTGATGGCGCGTGCGCTCGATTTCGTGAGCGGCACCGTCGCAGCCGGCGGCAAGGTTCTCTTCGTCGGCACGAAGCGCCAGGCCCAGGAGCCGATCGCCGAAGCAGCGCGTCGCGCTGGCCAGCACTTCGTCAATCACCGCTGGCTGGGCGGCATGCTCACCAACTGGAAGACGATCTCGGGTTCGATCAAGCGCCTCAAGAGCCTTGAAGAGCGCCTCTCGGGCGACACGCAGGGCCTCACCAAGAAGGAAGTGCTCCAGATGACCCGCGAGCGCGACAAGCTCGAGCTTTCGCTCGGCGGCATTCGTGACATGAACGGCATTCCTGATGTCATGTTCGTCATCGACGCCAACAAGGAAGAGCTGGCGATCAAGGAAGCCAACACGCTTGGTATTCCGGTCGTCGCGATCCTCGATTCGAACGTCGATCCGTCGGGCATCGCCTTCCCGGTTCCGGCCAATGACGACGCCAGCCGCGCGATCCGCCTCTATTGCGACGCGATCGCCCAGGCGGCGACCCGTGGCAACCAGGGTGCGCAGGCCGCTTCCGGTCGCGATCTCGGCGCCATGGACGAGCCGCCGGCAGAAGAGACGCTGGCCGACGCCGAGCAGGCATAATCCACCGTTCGCCCCGAGCCTGACGACGGGCCCTCATCCTTCCCCCCGCGGGAAGTGACGGGGCCTCGGCAGGCTCGGCCCGGACGGCGTTGGGGATCGGGTGACGCAGGACTGTCATCCGATCGGCCTAGCGGACCCGCAATTCGAAAAGATAGGAGCCAAGCATATGGCAGAGATTACTGCAGCCGCCGTCAAGGATCTGCGCGAGCGCTCGGGCGCCGGCATGATGGATTGCAAGAAGGCGCTGGCCGAGTCCAACGGCGACGTTGAGGCCGCCGTCGATTGGCTGCGCGCCAAGGGCCTTGCCGCTGCCCAGAAGAAGTCGAGCCGCACCGCGGCCGAGGGCCTTGTCGCCGTCGCCGTCAACGGCACGCGCGGCGTCGCCGTCGAGGTCAACAGCGAGACGGACTTCGTCGCGAAGAACGAGCAGTTCCAGAACTTCGTTCGCACGTCGGCTGAAGTTGCGCTGGCCAATGCCATCGAGGATGCCGAGGCGCTCAAGGGCGCGCCGCACCCGGCCGGTGGCACGATCAACGATGCGCTGGTGACCAACGTTGCCACCATCGGCGAGAACCAGCAGCTGCGCCGCGTCCAGGCTGTCTCGGTCGACCAGGGCCTGGTTGTCGACTATATGCACAACGCGGTCGTGCCGGGTCTCGGCAAGATCGGCGTGCTGGTCGCGCTGGAGAGCCCGGCCGGTGCCGACGTGCTCGCCCCGCTCGGCAAGCAGATCGCGATGCACATCGCCGCCGCTTTCCCGATCGCGCTGAACGCGTCCGACATCGACCCCGAGATCCTCGATCGCGAGCGCAAGATCGCGACCGAAAAGGCGGCCGAGTCGGGCAAGCCGGCCGACATCATCGCCAAGATGGTCGAGGGTGGCGTTGCCAAGTTCGCCAAGGAAAACGCGCTGCTCTCGCAGCTGTTCGTGATGGACAACAAGACGCCGATCGCGGACGTCGTCGCCAAGGCGGCCAAGGATGCCGGCACGACGATCACGCTCAAGGACTATGTCCGCTTCCAGCTCGGCGAAGGCATCGAGAAGGAAGTCAGCGACTTCGCGGCGGAAGTGGCCGCGGCCGCAGGCGTCTGATCCGCCTTATCCACAGACTATAGCGCCGGGCATCGCTCGGCGCTTGGCATCGCGGCGCGGCCTAACTAAGGTCGCGCCGCTTCCATATCCCGCACCGCATTTTTGAAGGGCTTCATGACCTCGGCTTCTCCCAAGCGCATCCTGCTCAAGCTGTCGGGCGAAGCGGCCATGGGCGACCAGAGCTTCGGCATCGATCCGGGCACAGTCGCGCGCGTCGCCGATGAGGTTAAGCAGGCCAAGGACGTTGGCTACGAGCTGTGTCTCGTCATCGGCGGCGGCAACATCTTCCGCGGCATGGCCGGTGCTGCCAAGGGCATGGACCGCGCGAACGCGGATTATATGGGCATGCTCGCGACCGTGATGAACGCGCTCGCCATGCAGGATGCGCTGGAGCATCTCGGCGTCGCGACGCGCGTCCAGTCCGCCATTCCCATGGCCAGCATCTGCGAACCCTATATTCGCCGCCGGGCGCTGCGCCATCTGGAAAAGGGCAGGGTGGTGATCTTCGCCGCCGGGGTCGGTAGCCCCTATTTCACCACGGATAGCGGCGCTGCGCTGCGCGCGGCCGAGATGGACTGCGACGCGCTTTACAAGGGCACGTCGGTCGACGGCGTCTATGATGCGGACCCGAAGCTCGTCGCGTCGGCAAAGCGTTATGATCGAGTGAGTTACGACGAGGTTTTGAGCAAAAATCTCAAGGTGATGGACGCTAGCGCGCTGGCGCTCTGCCGCGACAACCATGTCCCCATCATCGTTTTCAACATTCGCGAACAAGGCAACCTCGCCAAGGTGCTGCGCGGCGAGGGTGTCTCCACCCGCGTCGACGGCGGCGCCTGAGCGCCAGGAAGATCGGAGAGGCACGATGGCAAAATATGACAAGGCTGATCTGGAGCGCCGCATGGCCGGCGCCACCGAGGCGCTGAAGCACGATCTCTCGGGTCTGCGCACTGGCCGGGCGAACACTGCGTTGCTGGAGCCTATCACGGTCGAGGTCTATGGCTCGCACATGCCGCTGACGTCGGTCGCGACCATTTCCGCGCCGGAGCCACGCATGCTCTCGGTGCAGGTGTGGGACAAGAGCAATGTCGGCCCGGTCGACAAGGCGATCCGCTCGGCGGGCCTTGGCCTCAATCCAATCGTCGACGGGCAGAATGTCCGCCTGCCGATCCCGGACCTGACCGAAGAGCGCCGCAAGGAACTGGCCAAGATAGCCGGTCAATATGCCGAGAAGGCCCGCATCGCCGCGCGCAATGTCCGCCGCGACGGGATGGACAATCTCAAGACCGACGAGAAGAAGGGCGAGATCAGCGAGGACGAGCGCAAGCGCGCCGAGACCGAAGTGCAGAAGCTGACGGACGCGACCATTGCCGACATCGACGCGGCGGCTCAGGCCAAGGAAAAGGAAATCCTTGGCAGATAAGCGGCCCTCCGCTCGCCCGGACGAAGGAGCACGGCGGCGATGATCCTCTCGCGCGCCAGACTGTTGCGCAAATCGGCGCCCGCGCCGGCCCGTGATGACGGGCCGGGGATCGTTCCGCGCCATGTCGCGATCATCATGGATGGCAATGGCCGCTGGGCCAAGGCGCGGCACCTGCCGCGCGTGGCCGGCCATCGCGCCGGCGCTGAAGCCGTTCGCCGCACGCTGCGCGCCGCCGCCAAGCTCGGCGTCGAATGCGTCACCCTCTACGCCTTCTCGTCCGAGAACTGGAAGCGGCCAGAGGAGGAGATCGCCGATCTCACCGGGCTGATGAAGCAGTTCCTCCGTTCCGAGTTCGAGGAGATCCACGCCGCGAACATCCGCCTGCGGATCATCGGCGATCACCACGCTTTCGAGCCGGAGGCCGCCGCGATGGTCGACGAGGCCGTAGCGAAGACGGCCGGCAACACCGGCTCGACTCTCGTCGTCGCGCTCAATTACGGGTCGCAGGACGAATTGGCGCGGGCGATGCGCTCGCTCGGCCAGAAGGTGCAGGCCGGCGAGCTCGATCCGCAAGCGATCACGCCCGAGACGATCGCCGCCGAGCTGGATACGGCCGACCTTCCGCCGCTCGACCTGCTTATCCGCACGTCCGGCGAAGTCCGTCTCTCGAATTTCCTGCTCTGGCAGGCGGCCTATGCCGAACTCTACTTCACCGACACGCTCTGGCCCGATTTCGACGAAGCCGGCCTCGCCGCCGCCGTCGAGGTCTATGCCCGGCGCGAACGGCGCTACGGAGGCCGCTGATGGCCGGCACCCGTTCCGATCTGCCCGCGCGCACGGCGTCGGCGATCATCATGATCGTGGTGGTCGGCATGGCTTTGTGGTTCGGCGGGATGGCGTTCACGGTGCTGGTGCTTGCCGGCTCGGCGATGCTGGTCTGGGAATGGAAGGGGATTGTCGATCGCTTTCCGGACGATCCGCGCACGCGGCAGGTCTGGCTGGCCCTGGGGGTCTGCTATGTCGTGCTCGCCGCGCTCGCCATTCTCAAGCTCGATGAAAGCGGCCGTTTCCTCCCGATCCTGGCGGCGGTGATCGCCACGGACATCGGTGCCTATTTCGCCGGTCGCACCATCGGCGGTCCCAAGATCGCGCCGTCGATCAGCCCGTCGAAGACCTGGGCGGGACTGGGCGGCGGCATGACGGCGTCGGCCGCGCTGCTGCTCGGCGCCTATACCTGGGTCGCCTGGCAGTTCCGCGATTATGGCGGTCGGCCCGGTCCCGACTGGTTCGCGCCGAAGATCGGCCTGCTGATGGTGGCCATGGGCGCAGGCATCGCGGTGGTGGCGCAAGCGGGCGATTTCTTCGAGAGCTGGGCCAAGCGCCGGGCGGGCGTCAAGGATAGCGGCACCTGGATTCCGGGCCATGGCGGCCTGTTCGATCGTGTCGACGGCCTGCTGCTCGCGTGCATCGTCAGCCTGTTCGTGGCCTGGATCGCGCGGTCGGTCCTGTGACGCAGCCGCGTTCCATCTCCATCTTCGGCGCCACCGGATCGGTCGGCCAGTCGACGCTCGACCTGATCCGGCGCAATCGCGAACGATATGACGTCTATGCCCTGACGGCGGGCAGTGACGTCGCGAAGCTCGCCGAGGCCGCGATCGAGCACGGTGCCCGGCGCGCCGTGGTGGCCGATGAAAGCCGCTACATCGACCTCAAGGCGGCGCTCTCCGGCACGGGGATCGAGGCTGCCGCCGGCGCCGATGCGCTGGTCGAGGCGACGGCGATGGGCGCCGACTGGACCATGGCCGCGATCGTCGGCTGTGCCGGCCTCGCGCCGACGCTTGCCGCGATCAGGCAGGGGCGGACGGTCGCGCTCGCCAACAAGGAAGCCTTGGTCTCTGCCGGCTCGGTCATGATGGCAGCAGTCGCGGAGAGCGGCGCTACCTTGCTCCCGGTCGACAGCGAGCACAATGCGATCTTCCAGTGCCTGCAGAGCGGCGGGATCGAGGCAGTGGCCCGGATCATCCTGACCGCGAGCGGCGGCCCGTTCCGCACGTTCACGCGCGAGGCGATGGCGCTGGTCACGACAGCGCAGGCGCTCAAGCACCCCAATTGGTCGATGGGCCGCAAGATCAGCATCGACAGCGCGACGATGATGAACAAGGGCCTGGAGCTGATCGAGGCGTTTCACCTGTTCCCGGTCGGGCTGGAGCGGCTGTCCATCCTCGTCCACCCCCAGTCCGTCATTCATTCGATGGTGGAATATCGGGATCGCTCGACCATCGCCCAGCTCGGCTGCCCGGACATGCGCGTGCCGATCGCCAGCACGCTTGCCTGGCCGGAGCGGATGGAGACGCCGTGCCAGCCTCTCGATCTCGCCAGCATCGGCCGGCTCGATTTCGAGGCGCCGGACGACGTGCGCTTCCCGGCGCTCCGGCTCGCGCGCGCGGCGATCGAGGCGGGCGGTAGCGCGCCGGCGGTGCTGAATGCCGCGAACGAGGTGGCGGTCGCCGCGTTCCTGGAGGAACGGATCGGCTTTCTTGATATTAGCCGGATCGTCGAAGACGTGCTAGCGCGTGTCAACCTTGGCCCGGTGCGGAGTATTGACGACGTCTGGGCCGTCGACATGTCGGCGCGCCAGCTGGCGGTGCGCCTGGCTGCGGAGCTCATCAATTGACCGAAAACCCCGGTTTCTTCTTCACGGTCCTTGCCTTCTTGCTCGTGATCGGGCCGCTCGTCTTCGTCCATGAGCTCGGCCATTATCTGGTCGGGCGCTGGTTTGGCGTCCATGCCGAGACCTTCTCCATCGGTTTCGGTCATGAGGTCGCGGCTTGGCACGACAAGCGCGGCACGCGCTGGCGGATCGGCGCGCTGCCGCTCGGCGGCTATGTGAAGTTCACGGGCGATATGAACGCCTCGAGCCAGGCCGATCCGGCATGGCTGGAATTGCCGCCGCGCGAGCGCGAGCGCAGCTTTCCCGCCAAGCCCGTCTGGCAGCGCGCGCTGATCGTCGCGGCCGGGCCGGTCGTGAACCTGCTGTTCGCCGCACTGATCCTGGCGGGCTTCGCCTTCGCTCATGGCGAGAACGTTTCGCCCGCGCGCGTGACCGGTTTCGAGGCGAGCTCGACCGCCCAGAAGGCGGGCCTGCGGGTCGGCGATCTCATCCGCGCCGTGGATGGCGTCCCGGTCGACTATTTTCCGGAAGTGAAGAAGGCCGTGGTCATGCACGTGCCGGGCGAACGGGTCGAACTGACCATCGATCGCGCCGGCGAACGTCATGTCATCCCGGTCGAGCTGGGTGCTCTCGTGGTGCGTGACCGGTTTGGTAACGAGACCCGTTTTCCTGTGCTGGGCATCCAGGGCAGGCAGACGGCGACGCGCGAGGTCAGCCTCGCTGAAGCGCCGCTGGTCGGGGTACGTCAGACGGGCGAACTCGTCAGCATGATGGCGAACGGCCTTGTCGACATCATCATGGGGCGCCGCAGCCTTTCCGAACTGGGCGGACCGCTCAAAATGGCGCAATTTTCCGGGGAACAGGCAGCGCTCGGGCCGGAAGCGCTGATTGCCTTCATCGCGCTCGTGTCGATTAACTTGGGGTTCATCAATCTGTTGCCAATTCCCATGCTCGACGGGGGGCATTTATTCTTTTACGGGATCGAAGCCATACAGCGCAGACCGGTTAGTCCCCGCTTCCAGGAAATCGCCTTTCGTTCCGGCCTCGCGCTTTTGCTGGGCCTCATGATCTTCGTGACCATGAACGATCTGGCGTCATTCGGGTTGTGGCGGGGCCTCTCCGGCTTGATTGGCTGACATGGTTGAGGCAGGGAGCAGCGCGCGCATGTCGGCTGAGCGGGCGTGCGGTTTCAGGATTAGGCGAGGAAGCAGAGTTTGAGCGAAATACGACGGACTTCGACACAGGGCCGCCTCGCGCCTTTGCTTCTGTGCGGAACGATCCTTGCCGGTGTGATTGACGTGCCTGCCCTCGCGCAGGAAGCGGCCCCTAGTGCGCCGCCGCCTGCCGCCGTGAGCACGCCCAGCGCGCCGCGCCCGATCAAGTCGATCACGGTCGAGGGAGCACAGCGTCTGGAGGCGGATACGGTCCTTTCCTACACGCGCCTGCGTGTCGGCGGCACCTATACGCGCGCCAGCCTGGATGAGGCGCTGCGCGAGCTTTACGCGAGCGAGTTGTTCTCGGACGTTCAGATCCGCGACAATCTCGGTGCGCTGACCATCCAGGTGGTCGAGAACCCGGTGATCAACCGCATCGTGCTCGAGGGCAATCGTCGTCTCAAGGACGACAAGATCCTGCCCGAGATCAAGATGGCGCCGCGCCAGATCTACACGCGCTCCAAGGTGCGCGCGGACGTCGCCCGCATCATCGAGCTGTATCGCCGCCAGGGCCGCTTCGCTGCCGTTGTCGACCCCAAGCTGGTCAAGCTCGATCAGAACCGCGTCGACATCGTGTACGAGATTTCGGAAGGACCCAAGTCCAAGGTCCGCCAGATCAACATCATTGGCAACAACGTGTTCGGCGATGGTCATCTGCGCAGCGAGATGGCGACCAAGCAGGCGCGCTGGTTCCGCATGTTCTCGTCCGGAACGACTTACGATCCGGACCGCCTGGCCTATGACCAGCAGAAGCTGCGTCAGTTCTACCTGACCGAAGGCTATGCCGATTTCCGCGTGGTCTCCGCCGTCGCCGAGCTGACGTCGAACAAGCAGGACTTCATCATCACTTACGTGGTGGAGGAAGGCGACCGCTACAAGTTCGGCGATGTCACCGTGAAGAGCGACATCCGCGACCTGTCGTCCGAAGGCCTGACCCGCAGCCTGCGCATGCAGAAGGGCGACTGGTACAACGCCAAGAATGTCGAGGACACAGTCGAGCAGCTGAACCAGACCGCCGGTCTGTTCGGCTATGCCTTTGCCGACGTGCAGCCGGAGTTCAACCGGAACAAGGATGATCTGACGATGTCGATCACCTTCCGGATCGCGAACGCGCCGCGCGTCTATGTCGAGCGCATCGACGTCAACGGCAACACGATCACGCAGGACAAGGTGGTCCGGCGCGAGTTCCGCCTGCATGAGGGCGACGCGTTCAACACCTTCCAGGTCAAGCGTTCGCAGGAGCGCATCAACTCGCTCGGCTTCTTCCAGGAGAAGCTGGAGATCGAGCAGAAGCCCGGCTCCGCGCCGGACCGCATCGTGCTCGAGACCAACGTGGAAGAGAAGGCGACCGGCGAACTCCAGCTGTCGGCGGGTTTCTCCAGCCTCGAGCGGTTTATTCTCTCGGCGTCCGTCACCCAGCGCAATTTCCGCGGCATGGGCCAGGAGCTGCGCACCTCGGTCAACTGGTCGACCTACTCCAAGTCGCTCAACGTCGGCTTTACCGAGCCTTACTTCCTGGACAAGAACATCGCCATTGGCGGCGACATCTTCCGGCAGGACGTGAACTCGTTCAACTATACCGGCGATAATGATCGCAACACTATTTACAATCAGGTGCGCACCGGCTTCCAGGTCCGCGCGGGCATCCCGATCACCGAATATCTCTCGCTGGCGCTGCGCTACGGCCTGTCGTTCGACGACGTGACGGTGGATGAGGGGACGTATTACACGGATCGTGTCACCCCCGGCGTGTACCAGTGCGATCCGGTCATCGCCGGCCAGTATCTGTGCGACGCGATCGGCAGCCGCACGACCTCGGCCGTCGGCTATTCGCTGCTCTACGATACCCGCGACAACCGCGTCCGCCCGACGCGTGGACATAGCGTGACCCTCAGCCAGGATTTCGCGGGCCTCGGCGGCAACGTCAAATATCTGCGCAACCGCATCTCGGGCGACAAATACTGGTCGCTCGGCGGCGGCTTCATCTTCTCGCTGCGGGGCGAGGCGGGCTACATCAAGTCGTTCGAGAAGCCGTCCAGCCCGAGCAGCGATCCGGTCCGCCTGGTCGACCGCTTCTTCCTGGGCGAACCGCAGCTGCGCGGCTTCGACATTCGCGGCGTCGGCCCGCGCATCGTGCGCAAGCAGTATATCTTCGATTCCAATGGCAATCCGACCGGTTTCGATGAAAATCGGGACAATTGGCAGGATGATGCCCTCGGCGGCCGCGCTTATTATCTGGCGCATGCCGAGATCGAGATTCCGCTGGGTTCGGGCGCGCGCGACCTCGGTCTGCGTCCGTCGGTCTTCATCGATGCCGGCGCCGTGTTCGGCGTCAACGAGCCGACCTATGCCAATGGCGGCTTGCTGGATCTACCCAACGGCGTCACCCAGTGCGTCGACGCCAACGGCAACTCCACGACGGTCTTCACCGGCGTTTGTCCGGCCGACACGACGGCATACCCGATCGCGTCCGCCTATAAGGAGTTCTTCCTCGGTGACTCGCCCAAGCCGCGCGTTTCGGTCGGCTTCGGTGTCAACTGGAATTCACCTTTCGGTCCGTTCCGGATCGACGTCGCCAAGGCCATCGTCACGGTGCCCGGCGACGACACCAAGCTTGTAACGTTCAACATAGGGACACAATTCTGATGCGTAACTCCATCCTTTCCGCCGTCGCTATGGCGACGGTCTCGGCGGCCGCTCTCGGTGTTTCCGCACCGGCCGCCGCTCAGGTCCGCCAGGCGATCGCCGTCGTCAATGTCGAGCAGGCCGTTGCCCAGTCGGCGGCCGCGCAGACCGCGGGTCAGCAGCTCCAGACGACCTACAAGGCCAACATCGACCAGATCAACGCCCGTCAGTCGGCGCTGCAGACCGAGCTGAAGCAGAAGCAGGACGCGCTGCAGGCAGCGGCCCAGGCCGCCGGCCAGAACCCGACGCCTGCCCAGCGCACTCAGCTGCAGACGCAGTATGACGCGCTGCAGAAGCGCGCGCAGGAGGCCCAGGCTGAACTTGCCCAGATCGGCCAGCCCATCCAGCTCGCGCGCGAATATGCACTGGAGCAGATCGGTGCCAAGCTCGATGCCGCGATGAAGGCGGTGATGAGCAAGAACAAGATCGACCTGCTGCTGAAGGCCGCCGCCGCGGAAGCCTACCAGCCGACCGCTGACGTCACCAATCTGCTGGTGGCGGAAATCAACGCGCTCGTCCCGTCGGTCAGCATCGTGCCGCCGCAGGGCTGGCGTCCGGGTGGCCAGGGCCAGCAGCCGGCCGCCGCTGCGCCTGCTGCTGCCACTCCGGCCGCGACGACCCCGCCGGCGACGCAGCCGCGTCCGCGCACCGAAGGCCGTTGAGGCACGCATGACGGTGACACAGGAGCAGGCGGAAGCGGGCAACATCGGCGGACTTGATATCCGCCGCGTCATGGCGGCCCTGCCGCACCGCTATCCGCTGCTACTCGTCGATCGCGTGGTCTCGATGGTGCCCAACACCTCGATCCACGCGATCAAGGCCGTTTCGATGAACGAGGCCTTCTTCCAGGGGCATTTCCCCGGTCGGCCGATCATGCCGGGCGTCCTGATCGTCGAGGCGCTGGCGCAGGCGGCGGCGGTCCTGGCGATCGAGTCCATGGATCTCGCGGGCAGCGGCAAGCTGGTCTATTTCATGGGCATCGAGAACGCCAAGTTCCGCGCGCCGGTCGAGCCGGGTTGCCTGCTCGATCTCCATGTCGAGTTCACGACGCTCCGCCGAAACATCTGCAAGTTCACCGGCAGGGCGAGCGTCGACGGCAAGCTCTGCGCCGAGGCGGACTGCACGGCGATGATCGCCGAACCGCCGACGGCCTGATCGCGATTTCCTCCCCGATCCGCTCGGGGAGGAAATGATCTGCCAAAGCCTTGCATTCCCGCGCTTCCCACGCTAAGGGCCGCGCTTCCTATCAGCCCCAGACCGGTCGGAAACCGGTCGCTCATGGAGCAAGACGATGAAAAAAGACACGCATCCCGACTATCACTTCATCACCGTCCAGATGACCGACGGCACGACCTTCCAGACGCGCTCGACCTGGGGCAAGGAAGGCGACACGCTCGCGCTCGACATCGACCCGACGTCGCACCCGGCCTGGACCGGCGGCAACCAGCGCCTGCTCGACACCGGCGGTCGCGTTGCCCAGTTCAACAAGCGCTTCGGCGGCCTCACCCTCAAGAAGGGCTGACGGCAGGCTGCCCCGGTGCAGCTATCCCGATGATGAGCCGGTAACGGCAACGAAAAAGGGCCCCGGATTTCCGAGGCCCTTCTTCTTTTGCCTTTGCGCGGTCAGGTGAAGCGCACGGAAACCTCGCGCCGCCGCATCATCGCGCCGACGAGCGCAAGGCCGCCGATCATCATGGCCCAGCTGGCCGGTTCGGGCACGCCGTCCGGGGGAGGCGGCGGCGGAGGCGGGGAGGCACCCGGTGAGAAGGCCGCGCCGCCATAAGTGAAGTAGGAGTCGAAGCTGTTGTAGCCCGACAACAGCACCTGGAACGTGCTGTCGGCGATGATCGAGAACGGCCCCGAAGACGCCGATACGTCGATATTGCCGAAACTATAAGGACTGGATCCCAGGGCGCTGAACAGGCCCGGATTGGCCAGCACGCCATCGACCAGCAGCGTGTCCAGATCGCTGGTGCGGATGACCACGCTAATGAAGTCCGTCGGGAAGTTCGCGCTTCCGGACGGCGTGGCGAATACATAGGATTTGAGCCACTGGTCGGCGCCTGGAACCAGGGTCATCGCCGGGTCAGTGTTGAAGCCCGCTTCCGTCTGTCCGATCAGATATTGGGTGACGAGCACCTTGGAACTGGCATTCACAACGCTGCCGGTCGCCGCGATGCGGCCTTCATAATATTCGCCGCGATCGATCGTCGCCACGACGACGCCGTTGACGGTGACCTGCGTGTTGTCTTCGGTCGCCACGACGCGGAAGGCGTCGCCATTGGGTCCCGTGCGTGGGGTTCGTGCCAGCACATAGGATGACGAGAGCGAACTGACCGGCGCCATCTGCTCGAAGATATGGTCGCAGGCAAAATTGCCGTCCGGAACATTCGTGCAGAAATTGCCCGAGAAGACGGCAATCGGCGCGCTGGACGTCACGCGGCTACCCGTGAGTTCCCGGCCGGCACTGTACAGATAGGTCTGTCCCGCGTTGAGCACCACGTTGACGGGCGCACCGCCGACCGGTGTGAACGTCACGGTGGTATTGTTGACGGTCGCCTGCACCGAAATCTGGTCGTCGCGGATGTTCTGATAGCCGGCCGCGACATAGTCCGTGCCCAGCTTCGAGCCGTCGATGACGTAGCTCATATCCGTCGTCGCTTGCGCGCGACTGAGATAATAGGCGCTGACACTGGAAGACGAGGTGATCTTGTAGCCCAGATTCTGGACGATCCCGCTTGAGAGCTCATCGGCGATGTTGAGATCGACGACGGCAAAACCCTCGACGCCCAGATCGAATGCCTCGTTGAATCCGCTCATGCCTTCCACTGTGCCGGTGGCGTTGGCCGCGCCGAAGATGAAGGCCTGGCGCGGGCCGGCGGTGATTTGAGGGTTCATCTGGAAATAGAGGATGTTGGCGCTTGCCGATGAGGCGGCCGTGCCTGCCAGAAGCACCAGCAGTATCTTTCGGGTCATGATCCTTCTCCCACGAACAGAGGTACCCGCCTCGCGCGAGATCGCTGCGCGCATGAAGCGGGGCGCCCGTCGGCGTCATCAGGTGAGGAGAAACGACCCGAAATCTGCGGAAGGAACGGCGCGGCCCCACCACGGACCATCATTCCCGCGATCCCCTCTCCCACGATGGACCGCTTTCGGATTGTGCAATTTTAGGCCGCCGTTAACCATTTCGCAATCGGCCCGTGACGAACCCCTAACCGATCGGCGCACGATCGGCCCGGTTCGGCTCTGCGGGGGCGTTCAGCGGGATGGAGTCCAGCGTTCCGCGGGAACCACGCAAGGAAAAGGGCCCGGAAATCGCTTCCCGGGCCCTTGATCATGTCGCTACGCGAGCGGGGAAGGGCGTTCAGCCCAGATCCTCGGTCGTGAAGTCCTCGCCCTGCACGGCGCCCAGCGGATCGTCACCGATCGCCGCTTCTGGGCCTTCGCGCAGTTCGGCCGCATGCTCCTCGGCCGCAGTCTGCGGCGCGACGAGATGCTGCTCGTTGGCAGCCCGCATGGCGGCGCGGAGAGCCGCGTCGCGGCTGTTGGCGGCGATGCGCATGCGGCTCATCGAGGAGCCCGTGCCCGCCGGGATCAGGCGCCCGACAATCACGTTCTCCTTGAGGCCGACGAGCGTGTCCTTCTTGCCCTGGACGGCCGCCTCGGTGAGGACGCGGGTCGTCTCCTGGAAGGAGGCTGCCGAGATGAAGCTGCGCGTCTGCAGGCTCGCCTTGGTGATGCCGAGCAGCACCGGCTTGCCCTGCGCGGGCTGCTGGCCCGGCGCGAGCTTGGCGTTCACTTCGTCCATCTCGTCACGATCGACCTGCTCGCCAGCGAGCAGCGTGGTCTCGCCGCCATCCGTGATCTCGACCTTCTGCAGCATCTGACGAACGATCGTCTCGATGTGCTTGTCGTTGATCTTCACGCCCTGCAGTCGATAGACTTCCTGGATTTCGCTGACCAGATATTCGGCCAGCGGCTCGATGCCGAGCACTTCTAGAATGTCATGCGGATCCGGCGAACCGCCGATCAGGTTGTCGCCACGCTTGACGTAGTCGCCTTCCTGGACGTCGATCACCTTGCTCTTCGGGATCAGATACTCCACCGGCTCGCCGCCATCCTCAGGGAGGATCGCGATCTTGCGCTTGGCCTTGTAGTCCTTGAGGAACTGCACGCGGCCCGAGACCTTTGCGATGATCGCATTGTCCTTGGGCTTGCGGGCCTCGAAGAGCTCCGCGACGCGCGGCAGACCGCCGGTGATGTCGCGGGTCTTGGCAGCCTCGCGGGAGACGCGTGCCAGCACGTCACCGGCCTGCACCTGCGCGCCATCCTCGACCGAGAGCGTCGCGCCCACGGCCAGCAGATAGCGGGCAGCCTCGCCGGACGCATCGTCGAGCAGGGTGAGGCGGGGACGCAGGTCGTCCTTGGACCGCGACGAAGCGCGATACTCGGTGACGACGCGCTGGGTGATGCCCGTCGCTTCGTCCGCCTGCTCGGTGAGCGTCTTGCCGTCGATCAGATCCTGATACTTCACGATGCCCGGCTTCTCGGTGATCACCGGCTGCGTGAACGGATCCCACTCGGCGATGCGGTCACCCTGCTTCACCTTGGCGCCGTCGGCGAAGAGGATCGCCGCACCATAAGGCAGGCGATGGGTCGCGCGCTCGCGGCCCTCGTCGTCGATGATCGCCAGCTCGCCGTTGCGGGCGAGGGAGAGGCGACGGCCATTCTTGTCCGTGATCGTCGGCATGTCGCGCAGTTCGAGCGTACCATCGGAGAAGGCCTCCAGGTTGGACTGCTCGTTGAGCTGGGCGGCGCCGCCGATGTGGAAGGTCCGCATCGTCAGCTGCGTGCCCGGCTCGCCGATCGACTGCGCCGCGATGACGCCCACGGCCTCGCCGATGTTCACCGGCGTACCGCGTGCGAGGTCACGACCATAGCACTTGGCGCAGACGCCCATCTTGGCTTCGCAGATCAGCGGCGAGCGGATCTTGATCGCCTGGATGCCGATCGCCTCGATCTTGGCCACCATCGCCTCGTCGAGCAGCTCGCCCTCGGGGATGAGGATGGAGCCATCCTTGCTGTCGACCACGTCTTCAGCCGTGGTGCGGCCAAGGACGCGCTCGGCAAGCGACGCGATGGTCGAACCGCCCTGGATGATCGCCTTCATCTCCAGCGCGCGGTCGGTGCCGCAATCGATCTCGACGATCGTGCAGTCCTGCGACACGTCGACCAGACGGCGGGTCAGGTAACCCGAGTTCGCCGTCTTGAGCGCGGTGTCGGCCAGACCCTTGCGGGCGCCGTGGGTGGAGTTGAAGTATTCAAGGACGGTCAGACCTTCCTTGAAGTTCGAGATGATCGGGGTCTCGATGATCTCGCCCGACGGCTTGGCCATCAGGCCGCGCATGCCGGCGAGCTGCTTCATCTGCGCCGGCGAACCGCGCGCACCCGAGTGGCTCATCATGTAGATCGAGTTGATCGGCTTCAGGCGGCCCGTGTCCGGGTCCTTCGGCATCGAGCGGATCTCGTCCATCATGGCGTTGGCAACGCGGTCACCGCAGCCCGACCAGGCGTCGATCACCTTGTTGTACTTTTCCTGCTGGGTGATCAGGCCGTCCTGATACTGCTGCTCATAGTCGGCAACCAGCGCCTTGGTCTCGTCGACCAGGGCCACCTTGCTGTCCGGAATGATCATGTCGTCCTTGCCGAACGAGATGCCGGCCTGGAACGCATGACGGAAGCCCAGCGCCATGATGGCGTCGGCGAACAGCACCGTGTCCTTCTGGCCGGTGTGACGATAGACCTCGTCGATCACGTCGCCCACGTCCTTCTTGGTGAGGAGGCGGTTGACGGTGTCGAAGGGCACCTTGTGGCTCATCGGCAGGCACTCGCCGATCAGCATGCGGCCCGGGGTCGTCTCGACACGGCGCATGAACTCCGTGCCATGCTCGTCGACCTGCGGGATGCGGCTGATGATCTTGGAGTGCAGCGTCACGCTCTTGTTGAACAGCGCCTGGTGCACCTCGGCCATGTCGGCCAGCATCATGCCTTCGCCCGGCTCGCCTTCGCGCTCCATGGAGAGGTAATAGATGCCCAGCACCATGTCCTGCGACGGAACGATGATCGGCTTGCCGTTCGCGGGCGAGAGGATGTTGTTGGTCGACATCATCAGCACGCGCGATTCCAGCTGGGCCTCGAGGCTCAGCGGAACGTGGACGGCCATCTGGTCACCGTCGAAGTCGGCATTGAAGGCCGAGCAGACCAGCGGGTGAAGCTGGATCGCCTTGCCCTCGATCAGCACCGGCTCGAACGCCTGGATGCCGAGGCGGTGAAGCGTCGGCGCGCGGTTGAGGAGAACCGGGTGCTCGCGAATGACTTCGTCGAGAATGTCCCAGACTTCCTTGCGCTCCTTCTCGACCCACTTCTTGGCCTGCTTCAGGGTCATGGAGAGACCCTTGGCATCGAGGCGGGCGTAGATGAACGGCTTGAACAGCTCGAGCGCCATCTTCTTCGGCAGGCCGCACTGGTGCAGCTTGAGTTCCGGACCGGTCACGATGACCGAACGGCCCGAATAGTCGACGCGCTTGCCGAGCAGGTTCTGACGGAAGCGGCCCTGCTTGCCCTTGAGCATATCGGACAGCGACTTGAGCGGACGCTTGTTGGCGCCGGTGATGACGCGGCCGCGGCGACCGTTGTCGAACAGGGCGTCGACGGCCTCCTGCAGCATGCGCTTCTCGTTGCGGACGATGATGTCCGGCGCGCGCAGCTCCATCAGGCGCTTCAGGCGGTTGTTGCGGTTGATGACGCGGCGATACAGGTCATTAAGGTCCGACGTCGCGAAGCGGCCGCCGTCCAGCGGAACCAGCGGACGCAGTTCCGGCGGAATGACGGGGATCACGTCGAGGATCATCCATTCCGGGCGGTTGCCGGAGTCGATGAAGCTCTCCACGACCTTCAGGCGCTTGATGATCTTCTTGGGCTTCAGCTCGGACTTGGTGACCGCCAGCTCGTCCATGAGCGCGGTGCGCTCGCCGACGAGATCGAGGTCTTCGAGCATCTTCTTGACCGCCTCGGCGCCGATGCCGGCGGAGAAGGCGTCCTCGCCATATTCGTCCTGCGCGTCGAGCAGCTCATCCTCGTTGAGCAGCTGGTAGCGCTCCAGCGGGGTAAGACCCGGCTCGGTGACGATGTAGGACTCGAAGTAGAGTACGCGCTCCAGCTGCTTGAGCTGCATGTCGAGCAGCAGGCCGATGCGCGAGGGTAGCGACTTCAGGAACCAGATGTGCGCGACCGGCGCGGCCAGCTCGATATGGCCCATGCGCTCGCGGCGGACCTTCGAGACGGTGACCTCGACGCCGCACTTCTCGCAGACGATGCCCTTGTACTTCATGCGCTTGTACTTGCCGCACAGGCACTCATAGTCCTTGATCGGGCCGAAGATGCGCGCGCAGAACAGGCCGTCACGCTCGGGCTTGAACGTGCGGTAGTTGATCGTCTCGGGCTTCTTGATCTCGCCGAAGGACCAGCTGCGGATGCGCTCGGGCGACGCAATGCCGATCTGGATCTGGTCGAACACGTCCGGCTTGGCGACCGGGTTGGCGAAGTTGGTCAGTTCGTTCATGTCTCAATTCCCTCTTGAGGGCTGAAATTCTTTGGGAGGCGAAAGGGGAAGGGGCGCCGCCGTGACGGCGCCCGCCATCCTTATTCCGCTGCCTCGGGCAGTTCGCCGTCGCTGTCGTCGCTGAGGTCTTCCAGGGCCGCCAGCTCGACATTGAGGCCGAGCGAGCGCATTTCCTTGACCAGCACGTTGAAGCTCTCGGGGATGCCGGCCTCGAACGTGTCGTCACCCTTGACGATCGCCTCGTAGACCTTGGTGCGGCCGACCACGTCGTCGGACTTCACCGTCAGCATTTCCTGCAGCGTATAGGCAGCGCCATATGCCTGCAGGGCCCAGACCTCCATCTCACCGAAGCGCTGGCCACCGAACTGCGCCTTGCCGCCCAGCGGCTGCTGGGTGACGAGCGAGTAGGGGCCGATCGAACGGGCGTGGATCTTGTCGTCGACCAGGTGGTGGAGCTTCAGCATGTAGATGATGCCCACGGTCACCTTGCGGTCGAACGCGTCGCCGGTCCGGCCGTCGAACAGCGTCGACTGGCCCGAGCGGTCGAGACCCGCCAGCGCCAGCATGTCCGAGACGTCCTGCTCGCGCGCGCCGTCGAACACGGGCGTGGCGATCGGAACGCCGGTGACGAGGTTCGATGCCAGCTCGACGATCTGGTCGGCGCTGCGGCTTTCGATCTCTGCGGCATAGTTGTCGCCATAGACGGTCAGGAGGCGCTCCTTGACGGCCTCGGGCATTGCGCCGCCCTTGGCATCCGGATTGGCCTCGCGCCAGTCACGCAGGGCAGACTTGATCTGCTGGCCCAGGCCGCGCGCGGCCCAGCCCAGATGCGTCTCGAAGATCTGACCGACGTTCATGCGCGAAGGCACGCCCAGCGGGTTGAGCACGATGTCGACCGGGGTGCCGTCCTCCAGGAACGGCATGTCCTCGACCGGCAGGATGCGCGAGATGACGCCCTTATTGCCGTGACGGCCGGCCATCTTGTCGCCCGGCTGCAGCTTGCGCTTCACCGCGACGAACACCTTGACCATCTTGAGCACGCCCGGGGGCAGCTCGTCGCCGCGCTGCAGCTTCTCGACGCGGTCCTCGAACTTCTCGACGATCAGCTTGACGGCATCGTCATACTGCGCCTTGACCGCCTCGAGACCGGCCTGACGGGTGTCGTCCGCGACCGCGAACTTCCACCATTCATGCTTCTCGACCTCGGCCAGCAGCTCCTCGTTGATCTCGCTGCCCTTCTTGACGCCCTTCGGCGCCGCGGTAGCAACCTGACCGAGCAGCATGTCGCGCAGACGGTTGTAGGTGGCGCGGTTCAGAATGCCGCGCTCGTCCTCGCGATCCTTGGCGAGACGGTCGATTTCCTCCCGCTCGATTGCCATGGCGCGCTCGTCCTTGTCGATGCCGTGACGGTTGAACACGCGCACCTCGACGACCGTGCCGGCAACGCCCGGCGGCAGACGCAGGGACGTGTCGCGCACGTCGCTGGCCTTTTCGCCGAAGATGGCGCGGAGGAGCTTCTCTTCCGGCGTCATCGGGCTCTCGCCCTTCGGCGTGATCTTGCCGACCAGGATGTCGCCCGGCTCGACCTCGGCGCCGATGTAGACGATGCCCGCCTCGTCGAGGTTGCGCAGCGCTTCCTCGCCGACGTTCGGGATGTCGCGGGTGATGTCCTCCGGACCCAGCTTGGTGTCGCGGGCCATGACCTCGAACTCTTCGATGTGGATCGAGGTGAAGACGTCGTCCTTCACGATCCGCTCGGAGATAAGGATGGAGTCCTCATAGTTGTAGCCGTTCCAGGGCATGAACGCGACGAGGCTGTTGCGGCCGAGGGCCAGCTCGCCCAGTTCGGTCGAGGGACCGTCGGCGATCACGTCGCCGGCGTTCACCTGGTCGCCCACCTTCACCAGCGGGCGCTGGTTGATGCAGGTGTCCTGGTTGGAGCGCTGGAACTTCATCAGCGTGTAGATGTCCACGCCCGACTTGCCGGGCTCGACATCTTCCGTGGCGCGGATGACGATACGGGTTGCATCGACCTGGTCGACGATGCCCGAGCGCTTGGCCGCAATCGCGGCGCCGGAGTCACGCGCAACCGTCTCTTCCATGCCGGTGCCGACGAACGGCGCTTCGGCCTGGACGAGCGGCACGGCCTGACGCTGCATGTTCGAGCCCATGAGCGCGCGGTTGGCGTCGTCGTTCTCCAGGAACGGGATGAGCGATGCGGCCACCGACACGAGCTGCTTGGGGCTCACGTCCATCAGGGTGATGTGGTCGCGCGGCGCCATGAGGAACTCGCCGGCTTCACGCGAGGAAATCAGATCCTCGACGAAGTGACCGTCGGCATCGACCTCGGCGTTCGCCTGGGCGATCGTATGCTTGGCCTCTTCCATGGCGGAGAGATAGACGACCTCGTTCGTGACCTTGTGGTCGACGACCTTGCGGTAGGGCGTCTCGATGAAGCCGTACTTGTTGACGCGCGAGAAGCTCGCCAGCGAGTTGATCAGGCCGATGTTCGGGCCTTCCGGCGTCTCGATCGGGCAGATTCGGCCATAGTGGGTCGGGTGAACGTCGCGGACTTCGAAGCCAGCGCGCTCGCGGGTCAGACCGCCCGGGCCAAGGGCCGAAACACGGCGCTTGTGGGTGATTTCCGAGAGCGGATTGGTCTGGTCCATGAACTGCGAGAGCTGCGAGGAGCCGAAGAACTCGCGAACGGCAGCCACGGCGGGCTTGGCGTTGATGAGGTCGTTCGGCATCACGGTCGAGACGTCGACCGAGCTCATGCGCTCCTTCACGGCGCGCTCCATGCGGAGCAGGCCGACGCGATACTGGTTCTCCAGCAGCTCGCCCACCGAGCGGACGCGGCGGTTGCCGAGATTGTCGATGTCGTCGATCTCGCCCTTGCCGTCCTTGAGGTTCACGAGTTCCTTGACCACGGCGAGGATGTCCTCGCGGCGCAGCGTGGTGATCGTGTCCTCGGCGTCCAGGCCAAGGCGCATGTTGAGCTTCACGCGGCCGACGGCTGAGAGGTCGTAGCGCTCCGGATCGAAGAACAGGCCCTCGAACAGCGCCTCGGCGGTCTCGCGCGTCGGCGGCTCGCCGGGGCGCATGACACGGTAGATGTCGCTCAGCGCGTGGTCGCGGTCCTCGGCCTTGTCGACCTTGAGGGTGTTGCGGATCCACGGGCCGGTGTTGACATGGTCGATGTCGAGCAGCTCGAGGCGGTCGATACCGGCCTTGTCCAGCTTCTCCAGGTTCTCGGCCGAGACTTCGTCGCCGGCTTCGATGTAGATCTCGCCGGTGCTCTCGTTGATGAGGTCATAGGCGCTGTAGCGGCCGAAGACTTCCTCGGTCGGGATGAGCAACTGCTCCAGGCCGTCCTTGCCGGCCTTCAGCGCGGCACGCGGGCTGATCTTCTGGCCGGCGGCGAACACGACCTCGCCCGACTTGGCGTCGATGATGTCGAACATTGGCTTCAGGCCGCGCCATGCCTCGACGACATAGGGGATCTGCCAGCCGTTCGGGCCGCGGACATAGGTGACCTTGTTGTAGAACTCGCCCAGAATGTCCTCGGCGTTGAGGCCGAGCGCATAGAGGAGGGCGGTCACCGGCAGCTTGCGCTTGCGATCGATGCGGACGTTCACGATGTCCTTGGCGTCGAACTCGAAGTCGAGCCACGAACCGCGATACGGGATCACGCGGGCGGCGAAGAGATACTTGCCGGACGAGTGGGTCTTGCCGCGGTCATGATCGAACAGGACGCCGGGCGAACGGTGCATCTGGGACACGATGACGCGCTCGGTGCCGTTGATCACGAAGGTGCCGTTCGGCGTCATGAGCGGCATGTCGCCCATGTAGACGTCCTGCTCCTTGATATCGAGGACCGAGCGAGTCTCGGTGTCCTGATCCACTTCGAACACGATGAGGCGCAGGGTCACGCGCATCGGCGCTGCATAGGTGATGCCGCGCTGACGGCATTCCTCGACGTCGTACTTCGGCTCTTCCAGCTCGTAGTGGACGAAATCCAGCTCGGCCGTGCCGGCGAAGTCGCGGATCGGGAACACGCTGCGCAGCGTCTTTTCCAGACCGGAGACATAGCCGATCGCCGGGTTGGAGCGGAGGAACTGCTCGTAGCTTTCGCGCTGCACCTCGATGAGGTTCGGCATCTGCACGACTTCGTGGATGTTGCCGAAAACCTTGCGGATGCGCTTCTTCGCGCTGTCGCCGGCCGTATGCGGGGGGAGAGCCTTGCTTGCCATGCCTGTCCTGCCTGAATTGGTCCCAAAAAAATTTTCGCATCGCAGCGAAAATTCAGCCCGTTGGCATGAAATCGCGCCTGAGGCAGCGACTTCAGCAACGCAAAAAAGTGCGGGTCGGGGCTGTCCGATCCGCACTGCAGCGTCTGTTGGACCTGCCATCGCCCCATACTGTTGCGTGCCGTGCGCAATTCGGCATGCTGGCCCGGGCGAGGGCAAGTGGATCGAATCCCGTCAAGCGGAATGATCCGAATGGAAACGCGATATAGTCCCAAATCGGAGCGATGCAAGCCCTCCTCCCCATCCGGGGACGGGGAGGTGTGGCGAAATCAGTGCAGCTTCCGGAAGAAGACGCCGCAGAGAACGCGAGCGCCGCTGTTGCCGGAGGGGTCGGTCTTCATGTCGTCCGCATTGGCGTGGACGACGAAGGAGGAGCCATCCGCGTCGAAGATCGCGTCGAGCGTGGTGTGGGTAGGAAAGCTGGTGGTGGCGCGGCCATTGGCGTCGGCCATCACCATCGGAAGGTCGCCTTCATGCGGGCCCATCGGATTGCCCGTGCCGTGCTGCTTGCCGGTCGGGTTGTGATGGCCGCCCGCCGTGGTGAAGTCCGGGCGCTTGCACTCGCCGACGGCGTGGATGTGGACGCCATGCGCGCCCGGCGTGATGCCTCCGGTGATCTGCACATTCGCCTGCAGCCCTCCGTTCTCCGGTATCAGCGTGACCACGCCCGCCGCTTGTCCGTTGCCGTCATAGAGCAGCGCCTCGGCATAGGGCGTCTGCGGCGGCGGCGCGCCCTCGGGCGCCTTTGCGCCGCATGCCGCGAGGGTGAGCGACAGGCTGGTGGCGGACAGAATCGCAAGCGTGGGGGAAAGTCGGGTCATCTGGACCTCTCTGGCTGGGATGAACTGCAATTCGTAGTGGCGATGTGTAGTTCCGTTAAAGCAGTGCAATCAAGCGTTCCATGGCCTCTGCGGCGCGGCGGGAGGCGGCGAGCAGGTTGGCGTGGAAGTCTCCGGCGCTGTCATGATTGGCGTCGTCCGTCGCCGCCTTGATCCCGCTCCAGAGGAGGCCGGCCGCAGCGGCATATTGCGCGACGGCCGCCGTCTCCATGTCGACGATGTCGGCGTCCAGCGCGGCAACGAGGTGGCGCGCATAGGCTGCGTCCTCGATGAAGGCGTCGCCACTGGTGATGCAGGCCGCGGGCAGGCCGGTGCCGGGATCGGGCAGGGCGTGATACGGTTCGACACTGGCCGGACCCATCGGCCAGGCGCCGGGGGGATAATGGACGAACGCTTCGGCCTTGCGGGCGCCATAGTCGTGCTGGATGGCGCGAGCGAGGTAGAAGCAGTCGCCTTCCAGGTCGCTTAGCTTGCCTGCCGTGCCGACGATCATCAGCACTTCGGCGCCGTGAACCGCATGCAGCAGCGCCGCGGCGGTGGCGATGTTGACCTTGCCGATGCCCGTGCTGGCGACGATGATGCTGTGCTCGCCCGTCACGATCCGCCGCAGCGCCGGCCAGGCGTCGGGCAGCGTTTCGCCGGCGCCGGGCATGAAGGCGTCGGCTTCCTCGTTGAGCGCGGCAAGCAATCCGATGCGCATGCGGTCAGTGGCCGGCGAAGGTTATCAGCGCGACGGGCGTGATGTCGGCGGCGCGCAGCCGCTCGGCTCCGCCCAGGTCGGGCAGGTCGACCACGAACAGCGCCTTGTCGACCACCGCGCCTTGTCCGCGCAGCAGCGATATGGCGGCGAGCGCCGTGCCGCCGGTCGCCAGCAGGTCGTCGACCAGAACGACGCGCGTGCCCTTGTCCACCGCGCCAAGATGCATCTCGATCCGGTCCGATCCATATTCGAGCGCATAGTCGATGCCGACCGTGTCGCCCGGCAGCTTGCCTTTCTTGCGGAGCATCACCTTGCCCTTGCGCAGCGCGTAGGAGAGGGCGGCCGCCACGATGAAGCCGCGCGCCTCGATCCCGGCGATCAGGTCCACCTCTTCCGGGTCGATCATCGCCGCGAGCCGGTCGATCGTGGCGCGGAAGCCTTCCGCGTCGAGCAGCAGCGTCGAGACGTCGCGGAACAGGATGCCGGGGATCGGGTAGTCGGGAATGGTGCGGACCAGCGCCTTGAGGTCGTCATTGTCGGCCATGGCGTCGCTTGGGGCGTCGGTCATCATCGGTTCCTGGCTGCTTGAAAGAAGGCGCGGAAAAAATCTGGTTGAACTGAGAGAGGCTTGCGATGCGACGAGCCGAAAGCTTGTCACCAATCTTTACACCGGCACGACGAACCGACTAACCCATGTACCAAAATGGGTCGGCTTAGAATATGATGTCGCGAATATCTGCTTTGCGGTTCGTTCCACTTGTTTGCATCCTCGCCACGTTTCCAGCCCTGGGACAAGTCGAAAATGCAGCGAACACGAGGACTGCGGAAAACCAGGGACCGGACGCACGGGCGCCCGGGAACGAGCGGACTATTGCCGGCGACACTGCCCGGGCGATCCAGGCGCCGCGCCTCGTTGCGAGCGATCCGCAGATCGACGACCTGCCGCGTGTGCAACTTGCCGAAAACGCGCCTGTCGATCCCGCCCTCCGTCGTCACGCCTCGGTGCGACGTGCGCAATTTGTCCAGCCTCAGCAGAGCGGAGATTTCGCCGGGGAGGGCGCTCCTGCGTCTGCAGAGCCGGTCGTTGCGCTTTCGGCGGTCACGGTCAGTCCGCCGCCCCAAGATCGTGCCTCGATGAGTGAGCTTGAGGCCCTTTCCGCTTGGTCGGCGACCGCGCTCGGCGATGTGCAGCTCTACTGGCGGCAGATCGGCCTCGTGTCGGCCATGGTGCTGATGGCGGGATTGCTGTTCTGGCGCCTCGGCAAACGCAGCCGTCACGAGGAAATCGAGGGGCTTGATGAGGGGGGAGAGTGGGCTGAGGAAGCCAGTCTGCCTCCGGCGATCGAATTCGAGCAAGAACCCGATGCATTCGATCTCCCGCATGTGCCCGCGATCCGCATGGTGAGCGAGGAGCAGGAGAAGGTCCTGTTGCTCGATGATCCGATCAGCCAGCCCGTGGTCCGGCCCGATCGCCAGCACGCGACGCTGCGCGAAGCCGTTGAGGCGATGAAGGCCGAGGTCGCCCGGGCAAAGCGCGCCGTGGAGGCCTGACCCGCGCTTGTTGCGAGGTTTTCCGGACGGCAAAAAGGGCGCAGCCTCGCGGCTACGCCCTTTTTTCGTAAACCGGCGGGCGGCGCGAGGCCGCCCGGCTCGGAATTACTTGACCTCGACGGTCGCGCCGGCTTCCTCGAGCTTCTTCTTGAGCTCGTCGGCTTCCGCCTTGTTGACGCCTTCCTTGATCGCCTTCGGAGCGGACTCGACCAGCGTCTTGGCTTCGGTCAGGCCCAGGCCGGTGATGGCGCGGACTTCCTTGATGACGTTGATCTTCTTGCCACCGTCGTTGACGAGGATGACGTCGAACTCGGTCTTCTCTTCAGCAGCCGGGGCATCGCCACCGCCGCCAGCAGCCGGCGCGGCAACCGCGACAGCAGCGGCAGCCGAAACGCCCCACTTCTCTTCGAGAGCCTTCGAGAGCTCAGCGGCCTCGAGGACGGTCAGGGCGGACAGCTGGTCGACCAGTGCGTTGATATCAGCCATTGTAATACACTCCATTTTCTAGGCGGGCGTTGGGCCCTAAGTCAGTTGGTTGCAATTCGCTTCGGGAGCGCCTGAAACTCAGGCGGCTTCCTTCGTGGCGTAGGCGCTGAAGACGCGCGCAAGCTGCGCGGCCGGCTCCTGGGTAATGACGGCGAGCTTCTGCGCAGGGGCCTGGATGAGGCCGATGAGCGTCGCACGCATCTGATCCAGCGAGGGCATAGACGCCAGTGCCTTCACGCCTTCGGCGTTCAGCAACGTGGTGCCCATGGCGCCGCCGACGATCTCGAGCTTGTCGTTCGTCTTGGCGAATTCGATCGCGACCTTTGCGGCCGCAACCGGATCGGAAGACGTCGCCAGGCCGACCGGACCCACGAGAAGCTCGTCGAGCCCCGCATAGTCCGTGTCCACGATGGCGATCTTGGCAAGCCGGTTCTTCGTCACCTTGTAGGTCGCGCCGGCGTCGCGCATCTTCTGACGGAGCTGGGTGGACTGAGCGACGCTCATGCCCAGGTTGCGGGTCACGACGACCACGCCCATTTCCTTCAGGGATGCGTGAAGCGCGGAAACGACCTCGGTCTTTTCATTGCGATCCATGCCATTCTCCTCTGCGGCCTTGCCTTGGAACCGAAGTTCGTCCGCGCGGCCGCGTTCACACGAATGCCAGGCGCGACCCGTCGCGGGCCGCACGCGGCAAATTTGTCCGAGGGGAAGGGTTGACTGGACCCGCGCCACCACAGGGGCGAGGGCAGACCCGGATCTGCCACCTCATCAAGGCTGGCCGCATCCGGCAAGAACTTTTCCCCGTCTCGGCTGGGCATTAAGATGGGCAAACCCCATCACCAGCTGTCTCGGACGGTTCGCCGGGACGAATCCCGGCAAGCGCCGCGCCACTAGGCGGAATTTCGCGGCAATGCAAGCCTTTTGGCAGAACGGCCGCGCGAAGGCTGTTCCGCCTCCTCACATGGATTGTCGGGCGCTGCGCGGATAGACTGAGAAATTCTTGGTAATATTTCAATGCTCTGATCTGTTGGATTGACCCGAAATGTATCACTTTGCACAGAAGTAAAACGCGCGATCCTAATCTGACGTTACGGAAAGCGATCAAGACGCTGCGTTAACCATGTTTGTAAAGACTCCCTACTCAAGTGGATTTTTCTTTTCGTCTCTCCTAATAGGCCGCATGGCCGATGAATCACTCGTGGCGCCGAGCTGGACTCGTGGGGAAAAGCACAAGCACCGTGCTCTGATCGCGCTCGCGATTTTGGCGGGGGGGCTCGTCGCGGCCGCGCCGCGTAATGAACGCCGCCTCTTTCTTCTGCCGAATTTACCAATTGCGTTCACCGCGATTGCCGGGCCGGAGCCGACGGCGCTGCGCTCGCCGGTCATGGGCTATCTTGACGATGGCTGCTCGCCGGATCTCGACGGCGCTTCCAGGGGCTTCGATCGCGCGGTGGACAGTGCCGATTGCGGGCGCGGCCGCAAGCGGCCCACGCGGACCCCGGCCCCGGAAGAGGAGCCCTCCGCCTTCTTCGCGATGCCGGAAGAGCCGATCCTGTTCGACGCGCCGCTGCTGGTGTTTTCGGAACTTTCGCCCGAACCGGAGCAAATCGGCCCGGTCACCGGCAATCGCCGCGGGGCACGGCCGAACCGTCCTGTCGGCGCCGTGACGACTGCGCTGCTGGGCGGAATTCCCGAGCCGGCGACCTGGGCGATGATGGTGAGCGGCTTCGCCTTGGCGGGCTTCGCCTTGCGCCGCCGTCCCGAGGCGCCGTCGCGCGCCTGATCGGAGCGCCTGCGCTCCGAAGCTTCAGTGAATGGTCATCGTGTCGCCCCGCAGGGTGACGGTGCCGAGCTGTTCTAGCGCGTTCTGGCCCATCAGCGAGACGGGAAGCCCCTTGTCGACGACCGCGGCGTTGATCTTCTCGATCCGCTTGCCGGCCATGTCGAGGCGCTCGATCTTCGCCCAGCGCATGTCGGAGGAGCCGCCGACGGTACGCATGCTGCCCTTGCTAACCAGCGAATCAAAGGGAATGCCAAGCTTCTCGGCGTCCTCGCGGTTGAGCACGACGACCGTTGCGCCGGTATCCACCACGAAGCGGATCATCTGGCCGTTGGCTTCCGCCTCGACATAGAAGAGACCGTCGCTGTGGCGGCGGATGACACGGCCGGGTAAGGCGGGCTGTGCCTCGTTGCTCGCGGCGTTCCCGGTCACGGCGATGTTCGCCGCGGCCGTCGGTCCGCCATTGCCGACCGCGGGCGCGCTCAGCGCCAGCGCGGCGAAACCGGTGAGCATCATGATGCCGCCGAGTTCGAGAGGGAGTCTTGCCATGCCATCGATGGTGACGGCTGCGAGCGAAAATGAGGTTGTCGTCTTGGGTTAGCGCAAATTTTACCGTGATCCGCGCGTCTTAGTCCCGCTCCGCAACACTGTCTTCCCGCAGGCGATTGGTGATCGCGCGCTTGCGCCGCGCGAAAATGAAGGCCGCAATGGCGGCGATGCCGGCCGAGATGCCGAACTCCGCCGCGAGCACATAATAGCGCCAGCTCATCTTATCGAGCGAACTGAACAGCACGTAATTGTCGCTGTCCACCTCATAGCCCGCATAGCGATAGAGGCTGACCAGTTCGCCCGGCAGCGCCCGCCGGCTCAGCACGCCCTGCATGTAGGGCGTGAAAATCTGCGAGGGGATGCGAAACCGCCAGACGCGCGCCATCTCATCCTTGGGGAAGTCGATCCGGTCGTAGCGGCCATCGAGGTCGTTGCGCTTCACCTCGACAAAATAGCGCAGCGGTCCCTTGTCACCCGGTGCGCGCACCGGTGCAAAATAGAGCGTGCGCTTCAGCAGCAGCAGGTTCTCGTTGAGCTGCGCCGTCTCGGTCAGGTCGACCTCGCCGGTGATGACCGCATGCCCCTCGACCGGCGAGATCGCGTCCGGCGTTCCGAGGATGATGCTGCGGGGCAGGCCGTCGTCGGCCGGCAGCTGGAGGCGCAGGACGAGCACCACGATGGCGGCGAGCAGGCTGCCCGCCGCGATGCCGGAGAAGAAGCCCTGCAACCGGGCAAGGCGACCGTGAATGATCCGCCCGTCATCGACGCGCGCCGGCCCCAGCGTCTCGTCCCGCCGTTGCCGCGTGCGCAACAGCCAGACCGCCGCGATGAGAGGGGCGCAGAACAGGGTGGTGACGGCGACGAAGGTGAGGGTGGGGAAGTAGCGGTCGAAATGCAGGAACTGCCATTCGGCGAGCGACGCGACGATGCCGCGATAGTCCAGCGCCTGGAACAGGAAGAAGAGACCGACGATGGCGATCCAGAAGCCCAACGCCCGCACGGCGAAGTTCAGTTGGCGCGATACCCGATCATAGGCGTCTCTTTTGACAGCCACTTTTCGCGTTTCCACTGCGACCCCAGAATTTCGCTGCTGCTTACTGCCCCAATTCGGGACGGGCAATGGTAAGCCTTTGCGATGAAGCGACCCTTAAGAAAAATCCCCGCCGCGGGCCGGCCGCGACGGGGACATTTGTCTTGTGTCGGATCGTCCGATCAGACCGTGGCGACTTCGGCCACGTCCACCTTCACGCCCGGGCCCATCGAAGACGAGAGCGCGATCTTGCGGACATACTTACCCTTCGAGCCCGAGGGCTTCGCCTTGACGATCGCATCGACGAAGGCGTCGAAGTTGCGACGCAGGTCGGCGTCAGAGAAGCTGGCCTTGCCGAGACCGGCGTGGATGATGCCCGCCTTCTCGACGCGGAACTCGATCTGGCCGCCCTTGGCAGCCTTGACCGCTTCGGCGACATTCGGGGTCACAGTGCCGAGCTTCGGGTTCGGCATCATGCCCTTCGGGCCGAGAACCTTACCGAGACGGCCGACGAGGCCCATCATGTCCGGCGTCGCGATGACGCGGTCGAAGTTGAAGTTGCCGGCCTGGATGCTCTCCAGCAGGTCTTCCGCACCGACGATTTCCGCACCGGCGGCCGTCGCCTGGTCGGCCTTGTCGCCGCGCGCGAACACCGCAACGCGGACGTCCTTGCCGGTGCCGGCCGGGAGGGTGACGACGCCACGGACCATCTGGTCGGCGTGACGCGGATCGACGCCCAGGTTCATCGCGACCTCGACGGTCTCGTCGAACTTGGCGGTGGCGTTCTTCTTGATGAGCGCGATGGCTTCATCGACGCCATGCAGCTTCTCGCGATCGACGGTGCTGGCCAGAGCCTTGGCCTTCTTGGACTGAAATGCCATGGTCTTAACCCTCCACCACTTCGAGGCCCATTGCGCGGGCGCTGCCTTCGATGATCTTGGTCGCGGCCTCGATGTCATTGGCATTGAGGTCGACCATCTTGGCTTCCGCGATCTCGGCGAGCTGCGAACGCTTGATCTTGCCGGCGCTGATCTTGCCCGGCTCCTTGGAGCCCGACTTCAGGTTCATCGCCTGCTTGATCAGATAGGTTGCCGGCGGCTTCTTCGTGATGAAGGAGAAGCTGCGGTCAGCGTAAACGGTGATGATCGTGGGCAGGGGCGTACCCTTCTGCTCCTTCTCGGTCGCCGCGTTGAACGCCTTGCAGAATTCCATGATGTTCACGCCGCGCTGACCCAAAGCAGGGCCGATCGGCGGCGAGGGATTGGCGGCTCCAGCGGGCACCTGGAGCTTGATATAGCCCGTAATCTTCTTGGCCATGTGTCTCACTCTGTAGAGGACGAAGCGCGGGCGCGGCGTCCGGTTCAAGCTTAGCGGTCAAGCGGCCTGCCCGAGGGCATTCCTCCCGCATTGGCTCCCGGTTGCCCCTGAAAGGAGGCCGGGAAGCGCGCGCCTATAGCGGCGCATTGCCGAAAAGGGAAGGGGGATTGCATCGACCCGTAACGCGCGCGCTGTTGCGTCATGTCGCGGCGCTATAGCTTACCTCGCTCCACAAAACCGAATAACCACTGGCTCCGAATGTCATAGCGCGATATATAACAGGTTATGCAAACTGTCTTAGAGTCGTCCGATGACCTTGTCGCAGCGCTGGGCTTTCTGTGCCTCGGTACGCGCCTCAAGCGGCTCGGCGAGCGCATGCAAGCCGGTGTTTCTGCGCAGCTTGCCGCTCGGGGATTGGATGTTCAGCCCGCGCAATTGCCGCTGCTCTGGGCGTTGCGGTCCGACGGTCCCCTGACCATCGGCGCGCTTGGCGAAAGGCTCGGCATCAGCCAGCCCGGTGTCAGCCGCGCCATTGCGGCGCTGGAAGCCCACGGCCTTGTTACGCCGGCGGCAGCGGGGCGCGACAGGCGCCAGCGCCAGATCGCGATCAGCCCGGCCGGGGAAGCGCTGATGGCGTCACTCGCGGACCGCTTCTTCCAGTCGGTCAATGCGGCGGTGGAGGCGCTGTGCAACGCGGCGGGCACGGATTTCCTTGGCGAGCTTGCCCGCATCGAAGCCGGCCTTGCCGCGGCTCCGATGGAGGACCGCATCGCTGGCGCTCTGCGGGAGCGGGCCGATGGCTGATCATCCTCTCGATCGTCCGGCCTGGAATGCGCTCAACAGCCTGCAGGCCGAGCATGCGGTGGGTGGCGATATGGCCCTGCGCTTTCATCCGGATATCGGCCCGATCAGCGCGGCCCGCGCCTATGACGCGGAGGGGCTTGCGGCGCTGGCGACCTTGCTTCCCGACGAAGGGCTGCTCGCCACGATCGAAGCGCAACCGCACGACCTGCCGCCGGGAACCGTGGCGGAGAAGGTCGCCGATCTGGTCCAGCTTGCCCACGCCGGCCCGATCGATCCCTATGATCATCCCGACCTGCTCCAGCTCGGCGAGGCCGATGCGCCGGAGATGCTGGCGCTGGCGACGCTCACCGAGCCCGGCCCCTTCGCCGCGCGCACGCATCAGCTAGGTACCTTCTGGGGCCTCCGCATCGATGGTCGCCTTGCCGCCATGGCCGGGGAGCGGATGCGCATGCCGGGTTTCGGGGAGGTCAGCGCCGTCTGCGTCCATCCCGATTTCCAGGGGCAAGGGCTGGGCGCGATCGTCTGCCGCAAGGCGATGGCGACGGTCGCGGCGGCGGGGCTTGTGCCCTTTCTGCACGCCTATGCCGATAATCACGCGGCGCTCGCGCTTTATCGCAAGCTCGGCTTCGTGGTGAGGCGGGTGATGACCGTCACGATGTTCCGCAAGGCGCCCTAAAGCGCGATCGTCACCTCGGCCTCGATTTCGACAGGAAAGTCCATCGGCAGACCGCTGACGCCGACCGCAGTGCGCGCATGCCGTCCGATGTCCGCGCCGAACACGCTGAGAATGAGATCGGTGAAGCCGTTCATCACGACCGGGGTCTGGGTGAAGCCCGGCACGCAGTTGATCATGCCGTGTGCCCGGCACCAGCCGGTGATCCGGTCGAGATCGCCCAGTTCGCGCTTGAGGCTGCCGAGCATGGAAAGCGCGGTCTTGCGGGCGGAAAGTTGGGCCTGCTCGATGGAGACCGGTCCGCCCACGGCGCCGAATGGTCCCGCGCCCGATCCGTCTGTTTCCTGTGGCCCGTGGCCGGAAAGATAGGCGCGGTCGCCGCGCAGGTTCACCCAAGGGAAGGGGAGGACCATGCCTGCCGGGAGGATTAGCGGCGCCGGCAGCTCGAGGCCCAGTTCCGCCAGCCGCGCCTCGATCCTGGCCATGTCTCGCACCCCCTCAGCGCGGGGATTCGCCCCGCCGTTTGAGCGCATGAAGCTCGGCCTGCGAGAGCAGCAGGTCAAGGTCCTCGCGGCTGATGTCGAAGCTTTCGTGCATGTCCGCCAGCGCCCGGTCAATATCCTCGAGATGGAAACCGGCGGCCGCGCGGATCTCGTCCACCTGCGCAGGCGGCGCCAGCGGCTGGTGCGGATAGCTGTGGCCGGTCATGCGGTGGAAGAACATCGCCAGCGAGACAAGGGCGATCGAATTGAGCGCGACCGGCGCGAAGGCGAAGGCGAAGCCCGCGTCGTGGATGCTCTGGCTGCCGATCACGGCGGTCAGCGCCGCGGCGCCGCCGGGCGGATGCAGGCACCGGCAGAGCGTCATGAACAGGATGGCGCCGCCCACTGCGACGCCGGCCGCGACGCCCGCGTCCGGCACGTAGCGCGCAGCGGCCACGCCCACGAGCGCGGAGATCGTGTTGCCGCCGACGACCGACCAGGGCTGGGCGAGCGGGCTTGCCGGGACGGCGAAGGCCAGCACCGCCGAGGCGCCGATCGGCGCGACGATGATCGGCAGATCGGCATGGCTGATCGGGAACTGGGCGCAGAGGAAGAAGGTGAGTCCCACACCGATGGCGCCTCCGATCACTGCGAGCAGGCGCGGAAACAGCTCGGCGCCGGCCAGGATCGGCCTGAAGATTGCCCAATGGGTCATGGTGCCGGGCTCTTTCGCGTCGGCGCCGGCAAAAGGCCATGCGGCAATTTCGTGCCACCGGACAAGCCGAGCTTTAGCGAGAGGCGATTACTCCGCCGGCACCGCCTCGGACATCGCTCGCGCCTTGTTCCGGCGCGAGGCGATCATGCCGATGACGAAGATGCAGATCGTCATCAGCGCCGGGCAGATCGCCAGGATGGCGAAGCTGCGCACGATCGGCATGCCGCTGCTCAGCACGAACGCACCGAGGATCGGGCCGATGATCGCGCCGATCTTGGCGATCGAAGTCGCCCAGCCGGTGCCATTGGCGCGGATCGCGCTGTTGTAGAAGATGCCCGCAATGGAGTGCATGCCGAAATGCGCGCCGCCCACGAAGCTCGTCGAGACGATCGAGAGGATGAGGAAGGCGTTGTTCGACATGGGGACGAGGCCGATATAGGCGAGCACCGGGAAGGCGAGCGCCGGATAAGCTGCCACGGCATAGGGGCCGAAGCGGTCCGTGAAGCGCATCAGCAACAGGCCGAAACCGGCGCCGAGCAGGCCGGAGAGCGAGGAGACCCACGCCGCCGTCTCGCGCGAGAACTGCAGTTCCTCGTAGATGATGGGACTCCAGCTCGCCTTGAAATAGATCGCCAGAGAGCTGCCGATATAGGCGATCCACAGCAGGATCGTCAGCCACTTGAGGTCGCCCTCGAACAGCTTGCCGAGCGTGAAGTTGCTCTGGTCCGTGCGCTCGTTGCCGAGGATGAAGTGGTCCTGCGGCGTCGCGCCCAGGGCCGGATCGATCTTGTTGAGGATGCGTGCGACCGTTTCCGGTTCGCGCTGCTTGCTGGCGAGGAAGCGCACCGATTCCGGCAGCCACGCCCAGAGGGCCAGCGCGCAGAGCGTCGTGCCCACGCCGCCGAAGACGAACACGCCTTCCCAGCCATAATCGGGGGCCAGCCACACTGTGATCGGCCCGGCAATGGCCGCGCCGAGGCTGTAGCCGATCATGATGACGGTCACGACGCTCGAGCGCATCTTGGCAGGCACATATTCGATGTTCAGCGCCCAGGCCAAAGGCAGCATGCCGCCGATCGCGAAGCCGTCGAGGAAGCGTAGCAGCATCAGCGCCTCATAGCTCTGGGCGAGCGCCGTGGCGGTGGTCAGGATGCCGAAGGCGATGGCGGACCAGACGATGACGCGCCGCCGCCCGATCCTGTCGCCGACATAGGAGAGCACGAACCCGCCCAGCATCGCGCCGAACAGCGCGGCGGAGAAGACATTGCCGAGCTGGAACTTGTCGAGGTTCAGCTCCTCGCGCATGTAGGGCGCGGTGAAACTGATCATCTGCATGTCGAACCCGTCGAACACGGTGATGAACCAGGAGAGGATGATCAGCTTGTAGTTGAACGGCCGCAGCTTGTTGCCGTCGATGAAGCTGGCGATGTCGATCGTTCTGGGCGCGCTGGCCATTTGCGGATGTCTCTCTCTAAGACGGCGCCCTGATTCATTCGCAAGGCAATGATTGCGCTTCTGGTCCCTCTTTGACCGGCGGGCAAGGGGGAACCGGACAAACGCAATCTGCCTGCCTCACGGATGCAGCCGGTCCCCATGCGTCACGGCGTCGTCCGACCAGTCCTCGTTCGCCCGCGCGATCAGATAGGCGTGGATCAGCTCGGCCTGTTCCTTGCTGAGGATGTCCTTGAAGCTCGCCATGCCCTTGTCGGTCCGCGTGCCCTCCAGCACGATATTGAGGAACTGCCGGTGCGTGTCCGCGCTCATGTAGCGCAGGTCCTTGAGGCCGCCGCGCGCCGCCTCACCATGGCAGCGCGAGCAGGTCTCGCCATAGAGTTGCGCGCCCTTCTGCACCTGGTCCTCGCTCGCGCGCAGATAGGGCGGGCGGGGCAGGCTGGTCGGCGGCGGCAGCGGGGGCAGGGCGACGCCCTTTGCGTCCAGCTTGAATACCAGCAGGCGCGCTGGCGAGACCCGGAAGCCCCCCGGTATCTTCGCGAGCCCCGCGACGATCGATCCGCCCCAGCCGGCATTCATCGCCACATATTGCTCGCCGTCGATCATGTAAGTGATCGGCCCGCCGATCGCGACATTGTCGACCGGCATCTCCCAGACTTTCTGGCCGGTGTCGGCGCGATAGGCGGCGAACGTCTTGTCGATCGTGCCTTGGAAGACGAGATTGCCGGCCGTCGCCAGCGTGCCGCCCGATCCGGGATGCGGATAGGGCACGCGCCACGCCTCGCTCTGCGTCGCCGGGTTCCAGGCCAGCAGATAGCCCTTCTCCATCGCGTCCGCCTCGGCCTGCAGCTTCTTGCGCTGCGCCGCCCATTCCGGCGTCGCGCCGACATAGTCGTAACCCGCATTGATGCGAAACGGCACGAAGCTGAAGTCCTCGTCGCGCTGACGCGCATAGACGATCGATTGCTCCATGGCGGCGAAATAGACGAGGCCCGTCTTCGGGCTGAAGCTCATCGGGTTCCAGCTGTGCGCCGCCAGCAGGCTCGGCGTGATGCGCTGGGGCGTCGTCGTGAGGTGCACGCCCGGCAGCATCACCGGACGCCCGGTTTTCATGTCGATATGGCTCGCCCAGCCCTGCGGCACGAAATTCTTCGCCGAGATGAGTTCGCCCGTCTTGCGGTCGAGCACGTAGAAGAAACCGTTCTTGGGCGCCTGCATGATGACCTGCCGGGTGCGGCCCTTGATCCTGAGATCGGCCAGCATCATCGGCTGGGTGCAGGTAAAGTCCCAATCCTCCTCGGGCACCATCTGGTAGTGCCACTTGTACTTGCCGGTCTCGGCATCCACCGCGACGATCGAGCAGAGGAAGAGATTGTCGCCCTTGCCGGCGCTGCGATGATGCCAGCTGAGCGGCGATCCGTTGCCGGTGCCGATATAGACGGTCTTGAGCTTGGGATCGTAGACGAGGCTGTCCCACGCCGTGCCGCCGCCGCCATATTTCCACCATTGGCCGGACCAGGTGGGCAGGGCGATCTTCATGGCGCTGTCGGAGGCCTCGCCGTCCGGCCCGTCGGCGGGATTGCCGGGCACCGTATAGAATTTCCACAGCCGCTTGCCAGTCTCGGCATCCCACGCTGCAACGAAGCCGCGCACGCCATAGTCCGCGCCACTGTTGCCGATCACGATCTTGCCGTCGAACACCCGCGGCGATCCGGTGATCGAATAGGCGGTTTTCCGGTCAAAGGTCTGGACGGTCCAGAGTTCCTTGCCGCTGCGCGCATCCAGCGCGATCAGCCGTCCGTCGAGCGCGGCGATGTAGATCTTTCCGTTCCACGCCGCGATGCCGCGTGTGCCCGCGCCGCAGCAGGCGAGGCGGGACCATTGCCGGTCGACCTTGGGATCGTGCGTCCAGAGTGTGCGCCCGGTCTTGCCGTCATAGGCGGTGACGATGTTGAAGGCCGAGACATTGTAGAGCACGCCGTCGATGACGAGCGCTGTCGATTCCACGCCGCGATAGGTGTTGAGGTCGTCATACCAGGCAAGGCCGAGCCGCTGAACGGTCTGGTCGTTGATCTGCGTGAGGGTCGAGTAGCGCTGCTCGTCATAGCTGCGGCCGTAGCTCATCCAGTCGTCGGCATTGCCCGCCCCGTCCGCCGCCGCCATCCTCCGGCTGTTCACCTGCGCCGCGCTGGGCGCGTCCTGGCTCAGCGCCGCGAACGGCGTCGCCATCAGCATGGCTGTCGCTGTCAGGCCCAGTTTCCCGAAGCGCATCTACCCCTCCATCCCGGTGCGGAACTTCGTCCGCTTGTGAACGTCATACTGCGCGCGCGGGTGCGGATTACAATCTCCGTCGGTGTGCGCTCATTTGGACGAACTGGAACAGGGCTGTCCTACAGGCTTCCCGTTGTGGCACGACATTGCTCGGCCTTGGGGCTGGCTGGCTCTTTCAACCGTTGCATCCCTCCCAGCGAGCCGCCGTCGAAGGCGGGGCAAAACCTGTTTTAGGTGTGACCTTAGCGTGACCTTTGCAAGAAAATCGCGCGCAGCAAAAAGGCCGCCGAACATTGTCCGGCGGCCTTGCCAAATTGCTGCGTCGACAGGCTTATTTCGAGAGTTCGACTTCCTCGAAGTCCAGTTCGACCGGCGTCGCGCGGCCGAAAATCGAGACCGAGACCTTCACGCGGCTCTTCTCGAAGTCCAGCTCCTCGACGGTGCCGATGAAGCTCGCGAACGGGCCGCTCATCACCTTGACGCTGTCGCCGATCTCGTAGTCCACGCTGACCTTGTGGCGCGGCTGGGCGGCGGCTTCTTCGCGCGAGCTGAAGAAGCGCTGGGCCTCGCCTTCGCTGATCGGCTGGGGCTTGCCCATCGACCCCAGGAAGCCCGTCACCTTCGGCGTGTTCTTGATGAGGTGATAGATGTCGTCGTTCATGCTGAGCTTGGCGAGCACATAGCCCGGCATGTTCTTGCGCTCGACCTGAACCTTCTTGCCGCGCTTCACTTCGGTCACGGTCTCGGTCGGCACCTCGACCTGCTCGATCAGCTGGGCGAGGCCCATGCGCTCGGCCTCGGCCATGATGGAATCGCGGACCTTGTTCTCGAAGCCCGAATAAGCGTGGATGATGTACCAGCGCGCCATGTGTTCTCTCAGTCCCTCAGTTTCGAGTCAGGCGGGCGTCAGCCCTGTGCGCCCGTGCCGGCGGCGAGGCCGAGCAGAAAGCGAACCACCCAGCCGAAGAAAGTGTCGATGCCGAAGAAGAAGATGCCCAGGGTCGCGGTCATGATCACCACCATGACGGTGGTCATCATCGTTTCGCGCGAAGACGGCCAGACAATCTTGCTGGCTTCGGCCTTCACCTGATTGAAGAAATCCATCGGAGACGTTTTCGCCACGCTCGGTTCGCTCTCTCGCAAAAGTTCAACTCTTCGACACACGAGAAAGCGGACCGCACCCGGAGACTTTCCCCCGGCCAGTCCGCCGCTCGGTTTCGAAACCGGCCTTGCATCTAGGCGCAGAGGCACCTGTCGGCAAGTGTTTGGCAGGGGCGATAGGACTCGAACCTACGACATTCGGTTTTGGAGACCGACGCTCTACCAGCTGAGCTACACCCCTGCAGCCGGCGAAGGCGCTGCCCTTAACGCGGCCCGCAGCGGGGCGCAAGCATGAGCTTCGCCTTTCTTTTTTCAGACAGCCGCCTCGCCGAGCAAAATCCGTGTCACGCCGGGCAGGTCATCGTCCCACACCATGTGGCCGGTCTGGAGATCATGGACTTCCCAGGCCGGGTCGGCCGCGCAGCGGGCGCGGAACTGCGCGAAGGAGCCGACGGGGCTGGCAGCGGCGAACACATAGACATGGCGCTTGATCGCACCCTCCTCGCCGCCGAGCTTCACCGGCTCCAGCAGGGTGAGCAGCGGATGCCCGGAAACGCGGCCGGCGCGGCCCGGCGGAATCGGAAAGATCGGATCGATGAGGCCCGGCGTGCCGCGTTGATTCTGGATGTAGAGCGCGCGGGTGCCGTCATCGACGATGTCCCACAGCATCTCGCCATCCTTGGGCAGGAAGGCATCGAGATAGACGATCGAGCGGATCAGCTTGCCGCGCAGCGCGGAGACGCCGGTAACGACCATGCCGCCATAGCTGTGGCCGACGAGGATGATATCGGACAGGCCCTCGCAGTCGATCAGGCCGATGACGTCGTTGACGTGATCGGTGAGGGTGATGCCGCCATGCGCCAGGTGCGCGCGCTCGCCGAGGCCGGTGAGCGAGGGGACATGCACCTCATGTCCGGCCGCGCGCAGCTCCCGCGCCAGATTGGCGTAGCCCCAGCTTCCGCCCCACGCTCCATGAACCAGCACGAACGTTGCCATGACCCTCTCCGTTTCGTTGCGTCCTGCCTGTCGACTAGGGCCAAGCGCTTCCTACATCCAGCCCGCCCACGACAAGTTTCATTCGCGTTGCTAGAAGGTCGGCAATGGCTATCGATCTCCCGATTCTGCTGCGGGCCTACGCCGTCGGACTCTTCCCCATGGCGGACGACCGCAAGGCGCGATCGGTCTTCTGGGTCGAGCCGGAGAGTCGGGCGGTGCTGCCGCTCGACGGCTTTCACCTCTCCAGATCGCTCCGCAAGACGCTGCGTTCCGACCGTTTCGAGGTGACGGCCGATACCGCCTTCGATCAGGTCATCGCGCTCTGCGCCGAGAGCGCGTCGGATCGCCCGACGACGTGGATCAATCACGACATCGAGGAGGCCTTCCAGCGCCTGCACCAGCGTCGCCTCGCTCACAGCATCGAGGTGTGGTCGAGCGAGAGCGGAGAGCGGCGGCTGGTCGGTGGGCTCTATGGGCTCGCGCTCGGCTGCGCTTTCTTCGGCGAGAGCATGTTCAGCCGCATGACCGATGCTTCCAAGGTCGCGATGGCCTGGCTGGTGGCGCGTCTGCGGATCGGCGGCTTCACGCTGCTCGATTGCCAGTTCATGACGGAGCACCTCGCGTCGCTCGGCGCGATCGAGATCAGCTCGGAGACTTATTCCGCGCTGTTGGACGCGGCACTGGCCGACGGAGCGGTCGCCGTGACAGCGGAGTTCTCGGCACTGGATGCGTTGTCGGCCGATCCCGAGCTGCGGCTGCCCTTCACGGCGGTTCGCACCGTCTCCGGCCCGGTTTCGGGCCAGCTCATCGCGCAGCTCGTCACCCAGACGTCGTAGATCGGGTGCTGGACGACATTGCGGTCCGGCCGTTCCTTGAACAGCCAGCCGGAAAAGACGCGGTGCCATTTGTCGTCGCGGCTCTCAAGCACGTCGAGCTGGACGAAGGCGCCGGTTTCGCGGTCCATTTCCCAGGGCGCCGTGGTCTCGCAGGCGCGCAGTCGCACCACGGCATTGCCGACGCGCAGCGCTTCGCCGGGCTTCAGCGTCAGCGTGCGGGTGATGCCGTTGCGCTTGTTGAGCAGGCCGACCTGCGCGACCCGCTGCGCCATGGGCGTGCCGGCAAAGCCATTGTCGACCCGCACAGGCGTCTGGTCGCGGCTGCGCTCTTCCTGGGTGGCGTTGCTGCCGTCGGGCGCGCCTTCAGGGCCGGTGCACGCGACAAGGCAAGCGGTGAGACCGAGCGGGATCAACCACCGGCCCGGCGCGGCGGACCGGAAAATCGTCACGTATCCGGCGTCCAGGCGTCGTAGTCACCGGTCGCCATCTGGCGGCGGCCGCCAGCCTCGATCGCGCCGGATGGGCGATAGGCGTTGGGCGTGCCGGTCTGGTTGGGCGTATAATCGACTTCCCAGATGCGCGGCGGGGGCAGGTGGCTCTCGGGCGGACCTTCGATGCTGTGATGCAGCCAGCCGTGCCATTCGGCGGGCACCCGGCTCGCGTCATTGGCGCCCTTGTAGATGACGAAGCGGCGCGTCAGCCCGTTGGGGTCGGTGCCGCCTTCATAATAGACATTGCCCTGATGGTCCTCGCCGACGCGCGTGCCGCGACGCGTGGTGTTGAGCCAGGTTCCGAAGGTCGAGCCTTCCCACCATGTGAAGATGTTCTTGACGATGCCCATGGCGCCAGCGCTTAGCCGCTCAGCCGGGGGATTGGCAACCGCCGAAATGGCGCCGACGGTTCGGCGATCATTCCGGGCAGAAGCGGTCGGCTCGCCAGGCCCCCGCCGCTGGCGCCGGCGCGGCGCAATCGCCCCATTCCACGCGATCGCCGGCCTTGATGCCCAGCGCTGCCGAGCGTCCCCGCGCGACTTCCAGAACCGCGGAGATGCCTTCGCCCGCCGAAATCGGATGGAGATCGTTGGGCTTCCCCTCGAGAATCGCTGCGATCGTTCCGTCGGGCCGGATGAAAAGGAGGTCGAGCGGCAGCGGTGTGTCCTTCATCCAGAAGGAGACCGGTTGCGGATAGGCGAAGGGAAAGAGCATGCCCCGATCGTCCGGCAGCGACGTTCTGCCCATCAGCCCATGCTGCTGGCTCTGCTCGTCGATCGCCAGCTCGACCGTGAAGCGGTGCACGGCATTTGCTGCAGTCTGGATGCGGAGCTCTGCCGTTTCGGCTGCGGTTTCGATCACTTCGTTGTCCGCAATGTTGGCGGTCGCGTTCGGAACCTCGGCGGTCTGGCAGGCGCAGGTGAGCAGGAGCAGGCCGGCACCGAGGCCGAGCAGCGAGATGCGGGCAAGCATGGTGGTTGTCACTCCTGAGCGTCTGGTCGGTGGGGCAGCTCGCCTGGCGCGGCGGTGACCCAGCTGCGGGCGAGATCGAGGTCATGCCCCGCACGGAGGAAGGTCGCGAGTTGCTTCTCCCGCGTCGGGCGGTCAGCGGCCTCGGTTGCGAAGGGACCGATCCTTTTGCGGCGGGCGAGGCGCTCGGCGGCCTCCCAGCGCGCCAGCGCATCCGGCGCCGCGGCCACGGAGTCATCCTCCGATATGCCATCGTGCCGCAGGGCTTCGGCGATGCGTCGCCGGCCAAGTCCGCGCCGTTGCATCGCGCCGGATTTCATCGCCGCATAGGCTTCGTCGTCCACGTAGCGCAGGCCGACGAGACGGTCGGCGATCTGGTCAACCGGGGGCGTGTCTTCGCTCTCCCAGCCGCGCTCACGCAGCTTGCGGTGCAGATAGGCGATCAGCTTGGCACGGCTGGTGGCGAAGCGGCCGACATAGGCGATGGCGAGGCTTTCCAGAGCCTCCGGCCCAAGCGGTCGAGGCGCCGTTTTTTCCCCATTGGGGCGCTTGCGCCATTTTTGTGCCATAGTCCCTGTCTTAAGTGATGATGCCCGGCAGAAGCAAGAAAGCGCCGGGTCCGACGTGGCATGCGGCTTTTCGGTAGAGAATGAGCGCAGACGCACGACGATAAGCCGCCACGCCTCGGTTCTGGACTGAAAAGGCGACAATAGAAGGGTCATTTGATGCTGCCAACACCGACGGAAGATCGGCTTGCGCGACGTTTTGCGGATTTCGGTACTTTGGGGGAATCGCTCGATTATGCGGCCCAGGGTGCGCGCGGTCTGAATTTCCACGACGCGCGCGGCAATCTGGCCCGGCCCTATCTTTTCACCGAGATGCGGGATGACGCGCTTGCCTGCGCGCACCGGCTGATCGCGCGCGGCGTCAAGCCGCAGGATCGCATCGCCCTGGTCGCCGAGACCGGTGCCGAGTTCGCTCAGCTCTTCTTCGGCATCGTCTATGCCGGCGCCTGGCCGGTGCCGCTGCCGCTGCCCACCAGCTTCGGCGGCAAGGAAAGCTATATCGACCAGCTCGTCGTCCAGCTTTCGAGCTGTGACCCGCTGCTGTTTCTTTTCCCGGCCGAGCTGGCCGAGATGGCGAGCGAGGCGGCGCGCCGCCGCGACGTGGAGCCGCTGAGCTTCGAGGATTTCCTGGCTGTCGAGGCGCCTGCCTGCGACCTGCCGCAGGCGTCGGGCGACGACATCTGCTATCTGCAATATTCGAGCGGCTCGACCCGCTTTCCGCATGGCGTCGCCGTCACGCACACGGCGCTGCTGAGCAATCTTGCGGCGCACAGCCACGGCATGCAGCTCATCGAGACGGACCGCTGCATCAGCTGGCTGCCCTGGTATCATGACATGGGGCTGGTCGGCTGCTTCCTCTCGCCCGTCGCGAACCAGGTATCGACCGACTATCTCAAGACCGAGGACTTCGCGCGCCGGCCGCTGGCCTGGCTCGACATGATTTCGCGTCACGATGGCACCGCGATCAGCTATTCACCAACCTTCGGCTACGATATCTGCGCGCGGCGCATGTCCAGCCAGACGCGCGCTTCCGAGCGCTTCGATCTATCGCGCTGGCGCATCGCGGGCAATGGCGCGGACATGATCCGCCCGGACGTGATGCAGCAGTTCGTTGACGCATTCGCCGAGGCCGGTTTCAGCCCCAAGGCGTTCCTGCCGAGCTACGGCCTCGCCGAGACGACGCTCGCTGTCACCATCATGCCGCCGGGCGAGGGCATCATCGTCGAGCTGGTTGAGGAGACCGAGCTGTCCGGCGGCAATGCGCCCCAGGACCGGCCGCAGCGCTACCGCGCGATCGTGAACTGCGGCAAGCCGGTGATGGGCATGACTGTCGAGATCCGCGACGATTTCGGTGCGATCCTGCCGGACAAGACGATCGGCAAGGTGTGGACGACCGGGTCCAGCCTGATGGTCGGCTATTTCCGCGATCAGGAGGCGACCGACGCCTGCATGCTCGATGGTTGGCTCGACACGGGCGACATGGGCTATCTGTCGGACGGCTATCTCTACATCGTCGGCCGCGCCAAGGACATGATCATCATCAACGGCAAGAATCACTGGCCGCAGGATATCGAATGGGCGGTGGAGCAGTTGCCCGGCTTCAAGCAGGGCGACATCGCGGCCTTCGCGATCACCACGCCCGGCGGCGAGGAAACGCCGGCCGTTCTCGTCCATTGCCGCGTCTCGGACAATAACGAGCGCGCCAGGCTGCGGAACGAGATTCGCGAGCGTGTCCGCTCCATCACCGGCATGAACTGCGTGGTGGAACTGGTTCCGCCACGGTCTCTCCCGCGCACCAGCTCGGGCAAGCTAAGCCGGTCGAAGGCCCGCAAGCTCTACCTGGAAGGTGAAATTGTTCCTTACGATATAGCAGCTTAGCTCGCGTTTGTCGGAAGTTCGATTCGTGCTTACGGGTTGATAACCTCGATGGTTCTATCAGTGAGCGGTGACAAACCGTTCATCGCCTCAGTCCCAGCGGGCCATACCCCTTCCTGAGACGCTGCCGCTTGCCGTCCTGACCGGATTGCAGCGGCTGCCGGCGGAGCATGTCGAGTTCGTGCACGGCAGCCAGCTGCGCGCCGCGGATCGCATGTTGACCCTGTGCGCGGCGCTGGCGGGCATCTCGGTCTTCCTCGTTAATTTCCGGCTGATCGATCATCTGCCCATATGGATGCTTGGGCTCTGGACGGTGCTGATGGTCGGCGTGCATGCGCCGATGGTCCGCCTCCGCAGCGCGCACAGTGCTTCGGACTATTCGACGGTGACGCGCGGCGTGCTGCTGCGTCACGGCGGCTGGTCGTTCCTGCACGGGGCACTCTGGGTCGTCGCGATGATCGTCTTCACGCGCGATGCGCATCCGTCCGAGATCGTCACGTTGTGGACCATTGCTTGCTGCCTCATGGCGGCAGTCGCAATTGCCTATCAGTCGACCCCGCTTTCGACGGTGAGCTTCATCCTCACCATCGGCGGCGGTGCGATCTGGATGATGCTCAAGCATGCCGATCCGCTGCTTGCCGCGGTTGTCACCACCTATGCCATGCTCCTGCTCGGCGCGAGCCTGCGCCAGGCGCACCTGTTCGGCGTCCAGCTCACCACCAACAAAATGCTCGCCGAGAAGCGCGAGGTGGTCAGCCTGCTGCTCAAGGAACATGATGTCGAGGCGGCCGACTCCCTTTGGCAGACCGACATTGCGCGCCGCTTTACCGGCGTCTCGCCCTCGTTCGCCCGCATGCTGGGGCTTGGCTGCGAGGAAGTCGAAGGACGCTCGATCCTCGAAGTGCTTGCCGGGCCGAGCTGGGAAGGCGGCAAGTTCGATCCCGCGCTCCATATCCTCGCCGAAAAGCTCAAGGAGCGCATGCCCTTTTCGGACCTGGTGATGCCCGTCACGGTCAAGGGCCAGCAGCGCTGGTGGGAGATCTCCGCCTCGCCGCGCGTCGACGAAAAGGGCGTGTTCCTCGGCTTCCGCGGCGTCGGCTCGGACATCACGGTGCAGAAGGAGTCGACCGAGCGGATCGCGCAGCTTGCGCGCTACGACATGCTTACCAACCTGCCCAATCGCCTTCACCTGACGGAAGAACTGGCGAACGCGATCGAGCAGGTTTCGCACTGGCACACGCGCTGCGCTTTCCTGATGATCGATCTCGACCGCTTCAAGTCGGTCAACGACACGCTCGGCCATCTGGTCGGCGATCAGCTGCTGGCGCAGGTCGCCGAGCGGATCAAGAAGGTGTGCTCGGCCAACGAGATTTGCGGCCGCCTGGGTGGCGACGAGTTCGCCGTCGTCATTCGCGACGTGCCTGAGCAGCTTTATATCGACCAGCTCGCCGTCTCGATCATCGAGGCGGTCTCCAAACCCTATGTCGTGGACAACCATACGTTGTTCATCGGCGCCAGCATCGGCTCCTCTTCCGCACCGCAGGATGGCGGCGACGCCGAGACGCTGATCCGCAGCGCCGACCTCGCCATGTATCGCGCCAAGGAGGCTGGTCGCGGGAAGCATCTGCGCTACGCGCCGTCGATGCATGCAGATGCCGAGGAGCGGCGCATGCTGGAGATCTCGCTGCGCGATGCGCTCAACAAGGATGAGCTGCACCTGCTGTTCCAGCCGATCGTCAATTCGCGCAGCGGCGAGGTTGTCGGCTTCGAATCGCTGGTGCGCTGGACACATCCGGAACTCGGCCCCATCTCGCCGGTAAAGTTCATCCCCGTCGCCGAGGACGCGCGCTTGATTGCGCCGATCGGCAACTGGGTGCTGCGCACCGCCTGTCGCGAGGCGGCGCAGTGGCCAGAGGATGTGCGCGTCTCGGTCAACGTCTCGCCCGAGCAGCTCTATGATGAGGAGTTCCTCGATACGGTCGTCTCCGCGCTCGCGCACAACGGCCTGCCGGCAAGCCGGCTCGAGCTGGAAGTCACCGAAAGCGTGTTCCTGCGCGAAGGCACCGGCGTCACCCAGTTGCTCGACCGGTTGCTCAAGCTCGGCGTCCGCCTGTCGCTCGACGATTTCGGCACCGGCTATTCCTCGCTCGGCTATCTTTCGCGCACGCGCTTCAGCACGATCAAGATCGACCGCAGCTTCGTTACCGGGGCCGCGCGGGGGCAGCGCGAGAGCATCGCCATCATCAACGCGGTCGTCGCGATGGCGCAAAGCCTCGACATGGAAACCACCGCTGAAGGCGTCGAGACCGAAACCGAATATGACCTGATCCGGACGCTCGGCTGCTCGAAGATCCAGGGCTATTATTTCGGTCGGCCGATGCCGGCGGCGGATGCCCGTTCCTTGTTCGGCGATACCAGCAGCCAAGTCGCCTGATCGCGCCGCCGGGCCGTCAGTCCCGGCTCAACCGCCGTTCGACTGCCGACCAGATCGCCGCGAATTGCGACGCGGGAAGGCTCTGCTGCGCATAGGCGCCCACGGGTAGCCGCCGAACCCCCATCTGCTCGACAATGCTGGAATAGGAGACGTACGGCCAGTCGCCATGCGTATCGAGCGCGTGAGCATGGAGCTTGCGGCGCCGGTCGACCATCGAGAAGATCGGCAGGATCGTGGGATGCTTGCCGCCACGACGGACCAGGGTCGTCACCAGATCGTCCAGCGATTTGCGCGCGAGCGGGGAGGGCACCACCGGCACGATGAGAAGATCGGCGGCGTAGAGCACCTGTTCCGCCGTCTCGGTCAGGCCCGGCGGGCAATCGAGGATGATCCGGTCATAGGCCTTTTCGAGGCCCTCGAGCAGCTTTGCGAGGCGCTTCTTCTTGCCGAGGTCGAACAGCAGCCGTTCCAGCCCGTGAAGCGACGTGTCCGCCGCCAGCAGGTCGAGGCCGGGCGTCGCCGTTTGCCGGCACAGATCGGCCGGGTCGACATTGCGGGAGAAGACGGCGCGGGCGGCGTCGCGCGCTTCGGCTTCCGATGCGAGAAGGAAGGTCGCGGCCGCTTGCGGATCGAGATCCCACAGCAAGGTACGGCGCGCGGAGAGCGCTGCCGACGCCCAAGCGAGATTGACGGCGAATGTCGACTTTCCGACACCGCCCTTAAGGCTGTAGACCGCGATCGTTTTCATTTTCGATTTGCCGGTCATCGCCATGAGATGAGTTTGCGACACTTTCGTTACAAGAGCGAGCAAATTGCGCGTTTGTTGACCCTGAGCGGCACCGAGGCGGGCGACCCGGGCGTGGCGCGCGGAAGCCGGAAGATGAATCGCGCTTGCATGGCCAAAGCCAGCCGCGCACAAGGTGCGGGTCGCAATCGGGAGAACAGGGTTTGGAAGAGTGGCAGGTGACCGCGCTGGTGGCGGCGATCGGCTACTTTCTGGGGTCGATCCCCTTCGGCCTCCTCCTGACGAGGGTCGCGGGCGCCGGCGATCTGCGCGCCATCGGTTCCGGCAACATCGGCGCGACCAATGTGCTGCGCACCGGCCGCAAGGGACTGGCCGCCGCGACGTTGTTGCTGGACGGCGCCAAGGGTGCGCTGGCCGTCTGGATCGGATCCAAGATCCTGCCAGGAGAAGGTGCGGCGCTCGCGGGCCTTTTTGCCTTTCTCGGCCATTGCTACCCGATCTGGCTGAAGTTCAAGGGCGGCAAGGGCGTCGCGACGATGCTCGGCGTCGTCCTGGCCCTGAACTGGGTCATCGGCCTGGTGTTCGCGGCGGTCTGGCTGGGGATCGTGGCGCTGGTGCGGATCAGCTCGCTCGGCGGCATGACCGCCGCAATCAGCGCGCCGATCGTGGCTTTTCTCGCAGGGCGGACCGAACAGTTGCCCGCCTTCGCGATCATGGCGGCGGTTCTGCTCTGGCGGCATCGTTCGAATATCGCCCGGCTGCTGCGCGGTGAGGAACCGCGTGTAGGATCATCGCGCAAGGCATGAGCATGCTTCCGGCCGACAGCTTCGACAGGCTTCGGCTGATACGGACGGCGCATGTCGGCCCCGTTGCCTACCGGCAGCTTCTTCTGCGCTTCGGGAGCGCGGGCCGAGCGCTGGAAGCGTTGCCCGAATTGGCGGCGCGGGGCGGCGGCAGGAGTTTCCGGCCGGCCGATCCGCGCGCGATCGAGGCGGAGGTCGTGCGGGTCGAGCGGCTCGGAGCGCGCTACTGCCTGCTCGGCGACGGTGATTATCCGCCTCTGCTGGCGCAGGCCGAATCCGCGCCCCCGGCCCTGATCCTGCGCGGCGACACGGCGCTGGCGGCCCAGCGTTGCGTCGCCATCGTGGGCGCGCGCAATGCTTCCGCTGCGGCGAACCGCTTCGCGCGGGAACTGGCGCATGATCTGGCGCAGGCCGGGCTGGTCGTGGCCTCGGGCCTCGCGCGCGGGATCGACACGTCCGCCCATATGGGCGCCGGGACAACCTCGACCATCGCCGTGATCGGCTCGGGGATCGACGTCACCTTTCCGCCGGAGAACGCCGATCTTCAGGATCGCATCGGACGGGAGGGGCTGCTGCTCACCGAACTGCCGCCCGGCGCCGAGCCGCTCGCCCGGCATTTTCCCGCGCGCAACCGCATCATCGCCTGGATGAGCCTCGGCACGGTCGTGGTGGAAGCGGCGCCGCGCTCCGGCTCCCTGCTGACCGCGCGGCTGGCGGGGGAGGAGGGCAGGGAAGTGATGGCCGTCCCCGGCTTCCCTGCCGATCCGCGTGCGCAGGGCTGCAATAGCCTGATCCGCGACGGCGCCACGCTGGTGCAGAGCGCGGCCGATGTCGTGGAGGCGATCAGCGCGATCGACATGCGCGCGCTGCGATCGCCGCGCAGTCCCTATGCCGGGGAGCCACCGGCGGATATCGATGATCCGGAGCGGCGGCGCGTAATCGGTCTCATGAGCCTCAGTCCGGTCGCGATCGACGAGCTGGTGCGTCAGTCCGGGCTGCCGCCATCGCTTGTGCAGACAGCGCTTCTGGAGCTCGAACTGGCCGGGCGGCTTCAGCGCCATGCGGGCGGGCGCGTCAGCCTTTCCTGACGAGCGCCTTCCAAAAAATTGCACGTGGAGTTCAGCGACTGTTCAGTCTTTCGACATGATATGTTATCACATCGAAAGAGGGAGAGTGGGATGTCGCCGAAATCATCGATCAGTCTGCTTGCCATGCTGCCCGTGCTGCTGACTGCGCCGCCGAGTGCTGTCGCTCAGCAGAAGCCCGAGAAGCGCTCATCCAACAGCGAAGGCTTTTGCGTCAGCGCACCGGCGCTGCCGCGTCTCGCCGCCGAATCCCAATGGGTGCAGAACCGTCCGGAGTCCCGGCCTCCCTCCGGCTCTGCGAGCGCTCGGCGTGGCACCGTCATGGCTGAGATGCCGATGACTGCGCCGCCCCCACCCGCGCCGCCCCCATCCGCACCTCCCCCACCTCCGCCGCCAGCAAGCGCCGGGGCGGACGAAGTCGTGGTGACGGGCGCGCGCGTCGCCGAGAGCGAGGCGAGAGCCGCGCCGGTCGCTCCGCCCGGCATTGTGGCGCCCGGTCCCTATCCGGGGCGCCCGCAGCCCTATCCGCAGGCTGGCCTGTTGACGGCCGGCGAGCATGACGATCTGCTCAATCCGGAGCTGTATGCCCGCTATGTGAAAGCCTCGGATCTCGGTCAGGCCATCCGCGATCTGCCGGTCGTCGACACGCGCTCGGTGCTGACGGTGGAGGTGAAGGACAGCGGAGGCCGGCCCGTGCCCTTCGCGCAGGTCCGCCTGACCTGCAGCGACGGCAACAGCCTGAATGTCGCGACTCTCGCTGATGGCCGTGCCGTGTTCTTCCCTGGTGTCGACCGGCTGAGTCCCAATGTCCGCATCTCGGCGAGCAAGGGCGGTCTTTCGCTCGGCGCCGAGCGCAGGGTGCAGATTGCCGGTGCGGCAGGAGGGCAGCAGGTGACGCTCGTTTCCGACCAGGCGAGCGCCGGCGTGCGCAAGCTCGATCTGATGCTCGTCGTCGATACCACCGGCAGCATGTCCGACGAGTTGCGATTCCTACAGACCGAGTTGCAGGCCGTCGTCTCGTCGCTGGCTGCGCGTCATCCGCAACTTGATATCCGGATCGGCTTCGTCTTCTACCGGGACGAAGGCGACGAATATGTCACCTACAGCGTGCCGTTCGATGCGCGCATGGAGCGCATCCGGAGTGCGCTTGGTCAGCAATATGCGACGGGCGGTGGCGACTATCCGGAGGCGATGGATCAGGCGCTGATCCGCGCCGTCGGGCAGGATTGGCGGCCCGATGCCGTCAAATCGCTGCTGCTCGTGGCGGACGCGCCGCCGCATGACGACAAGGTCGCGCGCTCCTGGCTGGCCGCCCGCATTGCGCGGGAGAAGCGCATCCAGATCACGCCGGTGGCCGCCTCGGGGGTGGCCGACACGGCGGAATATGCGATGCGCGCCATGGCGGCGCTCACCCAGTCGCGCTACCTGTTCCTGACCGACGACAGCGGCGTCGGCAATCCGCATGCGCCGCCGGCGATCGATTGCTATCTGGTGACGCGGCTCGATGCGCTGCTCCGCCGGGTCATCGACAGCCAGATCAGCGGCCGCCGGATCGAACCCGAAAAAGCGGAGGTGATCCGCACGGTCGGGCAGTATGATGCCGGGCGTTGTGTCCTGCCGCGGGACTTCGCGCAGAACTGATCGGGATCAACGAGCGCTTGACGAGTTGGCCGATCGCTTTCCACACTCGCGCGTACACGTGAGGAAAGCTACGGAGCCCCATGCAGCTCGTCATTGTCGAATCGCCGGCCAAGGCCAAAACCATCGAGAAGTATCTGGGCGGCGACTATCGCGTCCTGGCCTCCTACGGCCATGTCCGCGATCTCCCGGCCAAGGACGGGTCGGTCGATCCCGACGACGGCTTCTCGATGGCCTGGGAAAATTATGGCGACAAGGCCAAGCAGCTCAAGGCCATCACCGATCTTGCCAAGGGCGCCGACCGCCTGATTCTGGCGACCGACCCTGATCGAGAGGGTGAGGCGATCAGCTGGCATGTGCAGGAAGTGCTGCGCGCCAAGAAGGCGCTGCCCAAGGATGTCGAGCGAGTGACGTTCAATGCGATCACCAAGGCGACGATCACCGAGGCGATGAAGCATCCGCGCGAACTCGATACCGACCTGATCGACGCCTATCGCGCGCGGCGTGCGCTGGATTATCTGGTGGGGTTCACGCTCTCGCCGGTGCTGTGGCGCAAGCTGCCGGGCGCCAAGTCGGCCGGGCGCGTGCAGTCCGTGGCCCTGCGGCTGATCGTCGAGCGGGATCGCGAAATCGAGGCGTTCGTGCCTCAGGAATATTGGTCGGTCGCCGCCGATCTGGAGCAGGGCGGGCAGGGCTTCGAGGCGCGGCTGGTGCGCTGGCGCGGCGAGAAGATCGACCGGCTGACCATCGGCAGGGAAGGCGACGCGCAGGCGGCCAAGGCCGATGTCGAGGCCGGGCGCTTTACCGTCGCTTCGGTCGAGACCAAGCCGGCCACCCGCAATCCTCCGCCGCCATTCACCACCTCGACGCTGCAGCAGGAAGCGGCGCGCAAGCTCGGCCTTTCGGCCAGCGAGACGATGCGCGTCGCCCAGCAGCTCTACGAAGATGGTGCGATCACCTATATGCGTACCGACGGCGTGCAGATGGACGGCAGCGCCATCTCGGCGGCGCGCAAGGCGATCGCGGACCGCTATGACGCGGGCTATGTGCCGGACAAGCCGCGCATCTACCAGACCAAGGCCAAGAACGCCCAGGAAGCGCACGAGGCGATCCGGCCGACCGATTTCTCGCGCGATCATGTCGGCTCGGGCGTGCATGCCCGGCTCTACGATCTCATCTTCAAGCGCGCGCTGGCGAGCCAGATGGCCTCGGCGCGGATGGAGCGCACGACCGTCGAACTGACTGACGGGACCGGCCAGCATGCGCTGCGCGCGACCGGTCAGGTGGTGCTTTTCCCGGGATTCATGGCGCTGTACGAGGAAGGTCGCGACGACAGCGTCGACGAGGACGGCAAGCTGCTGCCCGCCCTGAAGGCCGGCGACAGCCCCGCCAAGAAGGGCGTGCGGGCCGAACAGCACTTCACCCAGCCGCCGCCGCGTTACAGCGAGGCGAGCTTGGTCAAGCGGCTCGAGGAGCTGGGGATCGGTCGTCCGTCAACCTATGCCTCGACGATCCAGACGCTCAAGGATCGCGACTATGTCCGCGTCGAGAAGAACCGTTTCTTCGCCGAAGAGAGCGGACGGCTGGTGACGGCGTTCCTTGAGCGCTTCTTCGAACGTTATGTCGCCTACGACTTCACCGCCGGCCTTGAGGACGAACTGGACGAGATTTCCGGTGGCCGCGCGCAATGGCAGCAGGTACTCGAGGCGTTCTGGCGCGACTTCAAGCCCAAAACCGCCGAGATCATGGAGAAGAAGCCGTCCGAGGTGACGGCCGAGCTCGACGAGTTCCTTGCGCCGATGCTGTTTCCTGACAGGGGCGACGGCAGCGACCCCAGGCTTTGCCCGCTCTGCAAGGAAGGCCGGCTGTCGCTGCGCGGCGGGCGCTATGGCGCTTTCATCGCTTGCTCCAACTATCCCGAGTGCAAGTTCACCCGCAAGTTCGGCCAGCCCGGCGGATCGGACGGCGACGCCGCCTCGTCCGGGCCGGAGGAGCTTGGCCAACATCCCGAGACCGGCACGCCGATCTATCGCAAGGCCGGGCGCTTTGGCCCCTATATCGAGACCGTGGTCGGCGACGAGACCAAGCGGGCGTCGATCCCCAAGGATCTGCCGGGCGGCGAGCTGACGCTGGACTGGGCCGCGAAGCTGCTTTCGTTGCCGCGCACCGTGGGCGATCATCCCGAGAGCGGCAAGCCGATCACCGCGAGCATCGGGCGCTATGGCCCCTATCTTGCCCATGAGGGCAAATATGCGCGGCTCGCCTCGACGGCCGAGGTGTTCGAGACCGGCATGAATGCTGCCGTCGCCAAGCTCGCTGACGCCGCCAATCGCGGAGGCGCGCGCAAGGGGACCGAGCCGCTCAAGGTGCTGGGCGCGCATCCGCGCACGGAGGCCGAGATCAAGCTCATGGCCGGCCGCTTCGGTCCCTATGTGACCGATGGCGAGACGAACGCGACGCTGCCCAAGACGATCGCGCCCGAGGAACTGACGCTGGAGGAAGCCGCGCAACTGATCGATGCGCGCGCGGCGGCGGGCCCGTCGAAAAAGAAAGGCAAGGCGAAGAAGGCCGCGCCGAAGAAAGCGACGGCGAAGAAGCCAGCGGCGAAGAAGAGCACGGTCAAGAAGAAAGCAGACTGACCGCAGTCACGAAGCGCTTTGTCACCCCCGGGCCTGACCCGGGGGCAGCTTCCTTCCTGCGCCGTCAAATCAAAGATATAGCGTCACTCCGGATCAAATCCGGGTGACGACTGTCCTACGCCCCTCAAATCATGGCATCCGAACTCCACGGGATAGGCAGGGCCTCTCCCACACGGTTCCTTCTCATCGTCCGAAAAACCGCAGAAATCCTGGCCTTTTCACGGCCGTGATCCGACTTTGCCCAAATTCCCATGCGTCATATGCGACAAGTTAGCGAAGTTAGGCGCCTTAAAGCATTGAATTTCATGCAATAGGCTGCCGTTTCCGAAGTGTGAGCACGCACCGGTCGGAAGGCGAAATCCCCAGATCGGGCTGTTCGTGGGCACAAAGTGTTGAGTTGGACGCCCGGGCGCGACCGGGACTCGGGCATCGGCGTCGCAGAAAAGACAAAGTGTCGCGCCTTACAGGAAAAGCTTGCTGCGACGAGGGCAAGGCTGAGCTAGCAGCGCCTCCAACATGATGGCGGCGCGGCGCGCCCACCACGCAGTTCAGGATTGCCCATGACCCGCACGCTCACCCACCTCGAACGCCTGGAAGCCGAGAGTATCCACATCATGCGCGAGGTGGTGGCCGAGGCCGAGAAGCCGGTCATGCTCTATTCGGTGGGCAAGGATTCGGCTGTAATGCTGCATCTCGCGCGCAAGGCCTTCTATCCGGCGCCGCCGCCCTTTCCGCTGCTTCATGTCGACACGACCTGGAAGTTCAAGGCGATGTACGAACTGCGCGATCGCATGGCGCGCGAGAGCGGCATGGAACTGCTCGTCTATCAGAATCCGGAAGCCGCCGAGCGCGGCATCAATCCCTTCGATCATGGCCCGCTGCACACCGACATGTGGAAGACGGAAGGGCTCAAGCAGGCGCTCAACCTCTATGGTTTTGACGTCGCCTTCGGCGGCGCGCGCCGCGATGAGGAGAAGAGCCGCGCCAAGGAGCGCATCTTCTCGTTCCGCACCGCCTCGCATGGCTGGGATCCCAAGAACCAGCGTCCCGAGCTGTGGAACCTCTACAACGCCCGCAAGAACAAGGGCGAGAGCATCCGCGTATTCCCGATCAGCAACTGGACCGAGCTCGACATCTGGCAATATATCCAGCTCAACGACGTGCCCATCGTGCCGCTTTATTTTTCGGCCCCGCGCCCGACCGTGGAGCGCGACGGGCTGCTGCTGATGGTCGATGACGAGCGCTTCCCGCTGAAGCCCGGTGAAGTGCCGGTCGAACGCTCGATCCGCTTCCGCACGCTCGGCTGCTATCCGCTGACCGGCGCGGTGGAGAGCGAGGCGGCAACGCTGCCCGAGGTGATTCAGGAAATGCTGTTGACCACCACCAGTGAGCGGCAGGGCCGTGCGATCGACAAGGATGCGGGCGGAGCCGGCATGGAGAAGAAGAAGCAGGAGGGCTACTTCTGATGGCCGACATCGCGGAACCCATCTATCAGACCGATGCTCTCATCGCCGAGGATATCGACGCCTATCTGGACCAGCATCAGCACAAGTCGATGCTGCGCTTCATTACCTGCGGCAGCGTCGATGACGGCAAGTCCACGCTGATCGGCCGCCTGCTCTACGACAGCAAGATGATCTTCGAGGATCAGCTTGCGGCGCTGGAGGCGGACAGCAAGCGCGTCGGCACGCAGGGGCACGAGATCGATTTCGCATTGCTGGTCGACGGCCTCGCCGCCGAGCGCGAGCAGGGCATCACGATCGACGTCGCCTATCGCTTCTTCACGACGGAGAAGCGCAAGTTCATCGTCGCCGACACCCCCGGCCACGAGCAATATACCCGCAACATGGTGACCGGCGCCTCGACCGCCGATCTCGCCGTGATCTTGATCGACGCGCGCAAGGGCGTGCTGACGCAGACGCGGCGGCACAGCTATCTCGCGCAGCTGGTCGGCATCCGCCACATCGTGCTGGCGGTGAACAAGATGGACCTGGTCGATTATGACCAGGTTTTGTTCGATGCGATCGTGAAGGATTATGCCGAGTTCGCCCGCGGCATCGGCATCAAGAGCTTCGTGCCCATGCCGATTTCGGGCTTCAAGGGCGACAACATCACCGCGCTCTCGCCTAACACGCCCTGGTACAAGGGGCCGACGCTGATCGACTATCTGGAGACCGTCGAGGTCGACAACAGCGCGGATCAGGCGAAGCCGTTCCGCCTGCCGGTGCAATGGGTCAATCGCCCCAATCTCGATTTCCGCGGCTTTGCCGGGTTGATCGCGAGCGGCACCGTCAAGACCGGCGACCAGATCCGCGTCCTTCCCTCGGGCAAGACCAGCACCGTGAGCCGGATCGTCGCGCTGGACGGCGACCTCGACGAAGCGGTGGCTGGCCAGTCGGTCACGCTCACCTTCGCTGACGAAATCGACTGCTCGCGCGGCGACGTCATCGCGACGTCCGCCAGCCCGCCGCAGGTCGCCGACCAGTTCGAGGCGACGGTCGTCTGGATGTCCGACGAGGCGCTGAAGCCCGGCCGGGCCTATTGGCTCAAGATCGGCACCCAGTCGGTCTCGGCGACCGTTCAGGCGCCGAAGTACGAGATCAACGTCAACACGCTGGAGCAGCTCGCGGCCAAGACGCTGGAGCTGAACTCCATCGGCGTCGCCGAGATCACCACGGATCGCCCGATCGTGTTCGAGCCCTATGCCGACAATCGCACGCTCGGTGGCTTCATCCTGATCGACAAGATCAGCAACTCGACCGTGGCGGCTGGCATGCTGCACTTCTCGCTGCGGCGGGCGCAGAATGTCCACTGGCAGGCCGTGGACATCGGTCGCGAGGCGCATGCGACCCAGAAGGGGCAGAAGCCGGCGGTGCTCTGGTTCACGGGGCTTTCGGGCTCCGGCAAGTCGACCATCGCCAACATCGTTGAGAAGAAGCTGTTCGCGCAGGGCCGTCACAGCTTCCTGCTGGACGGCGACAATGTGCGCCACGGTCTGAACAAGGATCTCGGTTTCACCGAGGCGGACCGGATCGAGAATATTCGCCGCGTCGGCGAGGTGACGAAGCTGATGGCTGATGCCGGCCTGATCGTCATCACCGCCTTCATCTCGCCCTTCCGGGCCGAGCGCGACATGGTTCGCGCGATGCTGCCGGAAGGCGAATTCATCGAGATCTTCATCGACACGCCGCTCGCCGAGGCGGAGAAGCGCGACGTGAAGGGCCTCTACCGGAAGGCGCGTGCGGGCGAGCTCAAGAACTTCACCGGTATCGACAGCCCCTATGAGGCGCCAGAGCGTCCGGAGATCCGCATCGACACGACGAAGCTCTCGCCGGAGGACGCCGCCGATCTCATCGTCGAGCGCATCCTGGGCGTGTGGAGTCCGGATCTTTGACGGACGCGGACCTCGCCGCGCAGCTTGCCGAGGCGGCCGGAAAGCTCCTGCTGGACGTGCGCGCTTCGGGCGTTTTCGAAGGCAAGGCGCTGGGCAAGGCCGGTGACGAGACGGCGAACCAGTTCCTCGTCGCGGCGCTGCGTGAGCAGCGGCCCGACGATGGGCTGCTCTCCGAGGAAAGCAAGGACACGCCGGAGCGGCTGAGCCGGTCGCGCGTGTGGATCGTCGATCCCGTCGACGGCACGCGTGAATATGGCGAGGGGCGCACCGACTGGGCTGTGCATGTCGGACTCGCAATCGATGGCGTGGCGGTGGCGGGCGCGGTCGCGCTGCCCGGCCTCGACGTCGTACTGCGCTCCGACGAACCCGTGACGATCCCCCCGCCGCCCGAGATGCTGCGGATGGTCGTCAGCCGCACGCGCCCCGCCGCGGAGGCCATCGCGGTCGCCAATGCGCTCGGCGCCGAACTGGTGCCGATGGGATCGGCCGGCGCCAAGGCGATGGCCGTCATTCGCGGTGAGGCGGACATCTATCTCCATTCCGGCGGCCAATATGAGTGGGACAATTGCGCGCCGGTCGCCGTGGCGCTGGCGCATGGCCTGCATTGCTCGCGGATCGACGGCTCGCCGCTGGTCTATAACCAGCTGGATGTCTATCTGCCGGACTTGCTGATCTGCCGGCCGGAGCATGCCGGGCGCGTGCTCGCGCTCGTCCGCGAGCATCAGGGCTGAGGCAGATCGGCGTTCAGCTGCGACGGGCTGAGCAGCGCTGTCCTCTCCATCCAAGCCGAAGCGCGCGCTTGCGCTAAAGTGGCGGCCTGGGTTTCAGGTGGGAGAGGAAGCGATGGCGAAGCGTCTGGCGATTGTGCTGAGCGGCGGCGGTGCGAAGGGGGCGTTCCAGGTCGGCGTTCTGGATGCGCTCATCAACAAGCATGGGGTCAAGCCCGCGATCGTGGTCGGCACCTCGACCGGCGCGATTCAGGCGCTCGGCGTCGCGCAGCAGGACGTGAAGGGACTGGTCGACGTCTGGTCCAAGCTCAAGGGCAATGCCGATATCTACAAGCAGCGGTCCGGCCCTTTGCTCAGCGCGCTGTTGGGCGAGAAGGCGATGTATGACGCGGCGCCGCTGCGCAAGCTGCTCAAGAACTTCAACAAGCCCGACAAGCTGAAGGCTTCCGGCATCGAGCTGCGCCTGGGGGTCGTCAGCCTCCAGTCCGGCGAGTTCCGCACGATCGACCAGAGCGTGCCCGACATCCATAACTGGGTCTATGCCAGCTGCGCGATGCCGACCTTCTTCGATCCGCTGATAACGAGCGACAAGCAGCAATGGGTCGACGGCGGCGTGCGCGACGTGACGCCGATCGGCGCGGCGCTGGAGCTCAATCCCAGCGGCGTTCTGGTCATCCGCGCATCGCCGACGGTCAGCCCCGCCAGCAAGAAATCCTTCGACGGCATGGTCTCGATCGGCTTGCGGTCGGTCAGCCTGTTGCAGTCCGAGGTCTCGCGCAACGATCTCGCCAACACCGCCCTGATCAACGACATGCTCGCCGCGCGGGACCAGATGTTCACGGCGTTGCAGGCCTCGGGGATCAACGGCGCGCAAGCGAGCAAGCTGCTGCTGCCGTTTGATAAGCAATTGTCGCAATATCGCTTCGCGCAGGTGCGTACGATCGAGCCGGAGGAAGAGTTCTCCGATACGCTGGAGTTCGATCCGGTGAAGATCGCCAAGGCAATGGCCGCCGGGCGGGATGCGGTCGACGAGAACTGGGCCTCCATCGCGCCGCTGGTGACCTGACGCGGGACCTCAGCGCATCGGGAAGTCGATCGAGGTGCCGCTGACGCAGGCTTTCACATGTGCGTCGATGCCGGGGATGAAGCCCTTGTGGAAGCCGACGATCTGGCCGGTGGCATCGGCCTTGCGCAGGGTTGCCAGAGCATCGCGCCAGGTGGCGCAGGCAAGCGCGCGGTTGCCGGCATCGCGGGCTATGATGCCGAGGATCATCTGCGAGAAACCGAGATTGCCGAGCGTCTTGCCGGTGCCCTGCCTGTCCACGGCGGCCTGTCGCGCGGCAACGGCGTCCTTGCCGGCGGCGATGGCTTCGTCGAACCGGTCGGCATCACGGAAATTCTGGGCGAGCGCTTCCTTGATGTTGGCCTGTAACGAGCGGACGGAATCGTCGCGGTCGTCGATGGTCGCGAGCCGGTCGACGGTTGCGGCGGCCTCGCGGATCAGCCGGTCGGAGACATCCTCGGTGCCGGCGCGCGATCCCGCCGCGAAGCCATCGAGGCCGTTCCATGCGGCGCGGTAGAGGACCAGCGGATCGTCCCGCCGTTCTTTGAGCAGCGTGTCGTAGATTCGCGCGGCATCGAGATGCAGCGCGAGGGCCTTGTCATAGTCCTCGTCGCCCTGGGCCAGCGCGTCGTAATAGGCCAGCATGGCTTCATCGGCGCGGGCGCCGTAATCAGCGCGTTGGGCCGGTGTCCAGGCCGTGCGGTCCTTGCGGGCCTCCGCGAGGATCGCGGGAATGGTCGGGCGTTTGTCGGAGACGTCGGCGAATTCGAGCTTTGCGAGATGTAGCGCGCTCTGGGCGCGCGTCCATTGGTCGTCGCGTCCGGCGGAGCTGACTGAGGCGAGCGCCTTGGTGGCGGTGTCGAGCGACGCCTGCGCGGCCTTCTCGTTGGCATCGCCATGAGCCTGGATGAGGCTGCGGTAAACTGCCGAGAGCCCGCGATAGGTCGCGGCGCGGTCATTGTCGGCAGGCTGGGTGGCCAGCAGGCGGTCGGCCCGGTCGAGATTGGCGACGGCTTCAGCGCGCTGGCCGAGATTGGGCTCGTTGGGCACGCCCTGCAACTCGGCAAGGCGCAGGAGCCCTCGCGCCGTTTCGAGCTGGAGGGCAGGGGAGGCGCCCGGCGTCGCGGCGAGCGAAGCGAGATAGCGCTGCGCCCGGTCGGCAAGAGCGGCCCGCCCCGCGGTATTTCCTGGCACGCGGCCGAGTTGCTCGTTGAGATCGAACAGCATGTAGTTGGCGAGCGTGCGCACATCGTTGAACCGCGTCTCGGCGTCCGAGCGGGCGGTCTGCGCGCGGTAATTGGCGACCAGCGCGTAGACCAACGCGCTCAGCAGCAGCACGAGCGCCAGCGCACCCGCCGCGATGGGCCACCGATTGCGGCGTACGAACTTGCCGGCGATATAGCTGCGTCCGCCCCGCACCGCTGCGACCGGATAGGCGGTATCCCACGCCTCGACATCTTCGGCCAGCGCCTCGGCCGTCGCATAGCGGTCATTGGGGTCCTGCGCCGTCGCCCGGGCGAGGATCGCCCGGAACTCCGCGTCCTTCTCGTCCGGGAGGAGCCACGCCAGCAGCTTGCCGAGCGAGTATATGTCTGCTCCGGTCGAGACTGCCGCACTGGTCATGCGCTCGGGTGCGGCATAGCCGGGCGTCAGACTGAGACTGCCGAGCGAAGGCGCGCGGCTGTTCTCCTGCGAGGTGTCCAGATCGGGCGCGCGGGCGATGCCGAAGTCGATGAGCTTGGGGGTCCCGTCCGGCGTCACCAGCACGTTCGACGGCGTGAGGTCGCGATGCACGACCAGGCTGCGGTGCGCGAAGCCGACCGCGCGGCAGATCGCGCCGAAGATGCGCAGTCGCTCGGCGCGGGAGGGATTGCTGTCCTCTAGCCAGCGCAGCATCGACTGGCCGTTGACCAGCTCCATCACGATATAGGGCGCGCCGTCCGCCAGTTCGCCGCCGTCGAAGAGCTGGGCGATGTGCGGGTGCTGGAGTTGCGCGAGCGTCTGCCGCTCCCGCCGGAACCGCTCCGTGAGGCTGTCGCTGAGCAGGCCGGGCTTGATGACCTTGAGGGCCACCGCATGATCGAAGTCGCCCGCGGCGCGCTCGCCGCGATAGACGCTGCCCATGCCGCCGCGCCCGATCAGCCCAGTGACGCGATAGGCGCCGATCCGCTCCGGCAGCGGTTCATGCTCCTCATCCAGCCAGGCGCCGCCAGTCTGCATGTTGGCGAGCCGCTCGGCGGCCATCAGTGAGCGCAGGCGGGCGGCAAGCGTCGAATTGCCGTCGGTCTGCTCGGCGATCCAGCGCTCTCGGTCGGCTTCGTCTATGTCGGCGATCGCATCGAAGAGGCGGAGCGCGGCGCGCTCGATTTCGACGTCATCCATGATCGATCGGCCCTGCCATGGCGTCGGCGAGCCATGCTCTTGCCGAACGCCAGCGTCGCTTGACCGTCGCCGGGGAATGGCCCGTTGCCAGGGCCACGTCCTCGATGCTCATCGCCCCGAAATATCGCATTTCCACCAGCTCCATCAGCGCCGGATCGATGGCGCCCAAACGGATAAGCGCGAAATTGAGAGATTCGAGGTCAATGCGCTGACCGCCGTCGATCTGCGTGTTGAGCTCGATCTTCTGATGATGGCGCTTGTCGGCATATTTGGCGCGCGCATGATCGGTCAGGAGATTGCGCATGATGCGCGAAGCGAGCGCGATGAAGTGCGCCCGGTCGACCAGGCTGATGGAACCCAGCCGCATGAAGCGCAGGATGGCGTCGTTGATGAGGTCGTCGGTGGAGAGGGAACTGTTGGCCTCGCCGCGAAGGCGTGCCGCGGCCACTTGTCGAAGCTCCGGCAACATGCGCGAGATGAGGGCGTCGCGCGCCTCGCTCTCTCCTTCACGCCACCGCTGAATCAGCTCAGCGAAGCTCCCCTCAGCGCTCGCCATGATCGTGCGACCCTGTTTATCCCCACCGATACCGGTTGAACCGCTTACGCCGGCCTCTGTCCAGCCCAAATTTCCGTAACGGATTTCGGTCGCGGTGCGTGTCGAGTGCGCTTTGATGACGCCCACAACCTCGGCTCATCTCGGTTTGGGACAAAGGTTAATATTTTTATTGATCCTGTTAACGGGATTCTCCCGCTGATGCAGGTGGAAGGGGGCGCGACTGTTTCTCCTTCGATCAAAAGCATTTGTGGGAGATTCAAATGTTTGCTTCAATGAAGACGGCGCTGAGCGGCGCCATGACGTCATCGCTGCTGCTGGGCGGCCTGCTGGGAGCAGTGCCCGCGCAGGCGGTGGATGTGCCGGTCGATCTTTCCACCTGGACACAGGAAGGGGCGGGCAGTTGGACGCTGCTCCCGGGTAATAATTCGGTGCGCCAGAACACCAATGGCAATCCGACCATTTTCTACAGCGACTATTCCGCCTTCGGAAATCAGCTTTCCGGCACGATCCGGGTCAACACGAGCTCGGACAACGACTTCATCGGCTTTGTCGTCGGCTTCAAGCCCGGGGACCTGACTGCCGCCGGCACCAACTTCCTCGTGATCGACTGGAAGCAGGGCAATCAGGGATCGTTCGGCTGCACGGCTTTTGCCGGGCTGGCACTCTCGGTGGCGACCGCGGGCCTGGCGAACAATTCCGGCGCGTGGTGCCACAGCGGCAATGGCGTGACCGAATTGGCGCGCGGTGCGACACTGGGCAATGTGGGCTGGTCCGAGAACGTCACTTACGGGTTCGACATCGCCTACACCGCCTCCAACATCAAGGTGTGGGTCGATGACGTGCTGCAGTTCGACCTGAACGGCTCCTTCGGTGACGGCCGCTTCGGCTTCTACAATTATTCGCAGGCTGCTGTGACCTATGCGGGCATCACCAATGCCGTGCTCCCGCCGCCTCCACCGCCGCCCGGCGTTCCGGAGCCTGCGACCTGGGGCATGATGATGCTGGGTCTCGGTGTCGTTGGCTCGGCCCTGCGCCGCCAGCGCCGCACCGACGTCGCTTTCTCCTGAACCGGGGAACGAGCGCATAGGGGGCCGGACGGGCCCGGGCGAAAACCCGGGTCCGTTTGCCGTATGGGCACTTTCTTTGGTGGAAAGTGGTGGACGCACTAGGGCTCGAACCTAGGACCCGCTGATTAAGAGTCAGCTGCTCTACCAACTGAGCTATGCGTCCACACTGCCGTTTCTGCGGCGCTTTTCGGCGCTACTTGCGGTCAGGAGCGGCGCCGTTAGCATGGGGTCCTACCCTTGCCAACACAAAAATGCGGTGCCGGTCAGGCTTTTTTGCAGAAGGTGGTTTCGGCAGCGATTTTACCCGTTTTCTCCGTGCATTCATCCGCCCGGAACTTAGCGCCAGCGGTCGCCCAGCAATTCGCGGTTACGGTCGATATTACGGATGATACCGACGCACAGCATCACGGTCAGCATTGATGAGCCGCCATAGGACATGAAGGGCAGGGGGATGCCGACCACCGGCGCCAGGCCCATCACCATCATCAGATTGATCGCGATGAAGAGGAAGATCGTGGTGGTGAGGCCGCCGGCGACCAGGCGGGCGAAGCGGTCGTCCGTCTGCTGCGCGACGCGCATGCCCCAGCGCAGCACCAGCATGAAAGCGATGATCAGCAGCGTGCCGCCCAGCATGCCCCATTCTTCCGACATGGTGGCGAACACGAAATCGGTATGACCCTCCGGCAGATAGTCGAGGTGACTCTGCGTGCCGTTGAGAAACCCCTTACCGAACAGCCCGCCTGAGCCGATCGCGATTTTGGACTGGCTGATATGGTAGCCGGCGCCCAGCGGATCGCTTTCCGGATCCATGAAGATCAGCACCCGCTTCTGTTGATATTCGTGCAGGAAGCTGAACGCGACGGGGATGACGGCGGCGACGGCGAGGCCCGATCCCACGAAGAGGCGCAGGGGGAGGCCCGCCAGAAACATGACGGTGACGCCGCCGAAGCCGATCATGCTCGCTGTGCCGAGATCGGGCTGGATGAGGACCAGCAGAGCGGGCACGCCGATCAGCGCGCAGGCAGGCCAGATCGCGGTGAACGTGCGTGTCTGGGGTATCGGTAGGATGGAATAGAAGCGCGCGACCGCGAGGACGATGGCCACCTTCATGAATTCCGATGGCTGGAACTGCATGAAGCCGAGGTTGATCCAGCGCTGGCTGCCCCCGGCGACGCCGCCGATCAGTTCGACGAGGATCAGGGAGAGCAACACGGCGCCATAGACCGGGAAGGCGCTCATCCGGATCACGCTGTGCGGAATGCGGGAGATGACTTCCGCCATGACGAGGAAGACGCAGAAGCGGAAGATCTGCATGCCGGCCCAGGGCATGACGTGGCCGCCGGCCGCACTGTAGAGCACGACGGAGCCGAAGGTCGCGATTGCCGCCAGCACGGCATAGAGCCCCCAGGGGAGCCGCGCGATCGCATCGGGGACCGGAACCAGCTTGTTCATCGGGTGCTCGGCGTCAGGGATGGGACGGGCGCTTGCGCGGGCGCAGGGCCATCAAGCACGGCGGGTGGCTCGCGCAGCGTCTCGGTCGTGCTGGCGCCGTCATCGGCTGCGTCGCGCGCTTCGTCCGGTTCGGGCGTCTCTGGCGCGGCAGCGTTGCCCGAGGAGGCCGCGTTCGCCGCATTGTCCGGGATGGCCGCGGCCGCCAGTCCCTTGGCGATGCGGAATTCGTTCAGCTGCCGCTCGAGGCGCTGCTGTGGCGTCCCTCCCCAGCCTTTTTCATACTCGGCGAGGCGCTCCATCGCCTTGGCTGGGTCGTAGAGATAGGTGATGCAGTCGCCCGAGATCATCGGGGAGTCCTGGATGCGGTTGGTGTGGCCGCCATGCTCGATGATCGTCGCGATGGCGTAGCGCGGATTATCGTAGGGCGCGAAGCCCTGGAAAAGCGCATGGTCGCGCAGCTTGAAGGGCAGCGAGGCATTGCCGCGCACGCCGCTGCGCCGTTCCGCCGCGGTGATGCCGCGCACCTGCGCAGTGCCGGTCTTGCCGGCAAGCATGACGTCAGGAATGGACAGGCGCGCCGCACGCCCCGTGCCCGCGCCGTTGACGACGTCCTTCATGGCGTTCCGGATCACCGTGAGATGATCGAGCGGAATGCCCATGGGCGTGCCGACATGCCGCTTGCCGTCCATCAGGAAATGCGGATTGAGATCCAGCCCGGTCGCGAGGCGCGCGGCCATGACGCACATCTGCGTCGGATTGACGAGCATGTAGCCCTGGCCGATGGTCGCGTTGACTGTGTCATAGGGCTGCCAGTCCTGGTCGTATTTCTTCTTCTTCCAGGCCGGATCGGGCACCGTGCCATAGCTCTGGTTGGGGAAGGGCAGGTCGAACTTCTGCCCGAGCCCCAGCCGCCGCGCCATGGCGGCGATCACGTCCATGCCGATCTTCTGCGCGAAGTAGTAGAAATAGATGTCGCAGCTCTGCTCGATGGCGCGGTGCATGTTGACTGTGCCGTGGCCGCGACGGCTGTGGCAATGGAATACGCGATTGCCCACGCGCAGGCCGCCGGTGCACACGGTCGATTCCTCCGGCGCGAGGCCCGCCTCCAGGAAGGAAAGCGCGACCATCGGCTTCACGGTGGATCCGGGCGGATACAGACCGGCCAGCGTCTTGTTGCGCAGAGGAACGTGATCGTCCTTGGACAGCATCTCCCATTCGAGATGCGAGATGCCGTCCGAGAAGCTGTTCGGATCGAAGCTCGGCATGGACGTCGAGCAGAGAATGTCGCCGGTGAGGCAATCCATGATCACCACCGCGCCGCTCTGCTCGCCCAGGCGGCGGCCGGCGAATTCCTGCAGGCCGGCATCGATGGTGAGGCGCGCCGAGTGGCCCGGCACGTCCGGGCGGGTAGCGAGATCGCGCACGATCTTGCCGCGTGCGGTCACCTCTACGCGGCGCGCGCCGGGCTTCCCGGTCAGCATACGGTCGAGCGACCGTTCAAGGCCCTGCTTGCCGAGCTTGAAGCCGGGTGTGATGAGCAGCGGATCCTTGGTTTTCTGGTAATCCTCGGCCGAGGCCGCGCCCACATAGCCGATCAGATGGCCGACCGCTGGCCCCGCAGGATAGAAGCGCGAGAAACCCTGCGCTGGTGCGAGACCGGGAAATTCGGAAAGGCGAACCGAGACGGCGGCATATTGCTCGTAGCTGAGGTCATCGGCCACCTGCACCGGCTGGAAGCCGGCCGCCTTGTCGAGATCCTCGTTGATGCGGTCGACGACATTGGGATCGAGATTGAGCAGGTTGGTGAGCTCGCTGAGCACCCGCTCGCGATTCTGCAGCCGGTCGGGAATGATGTCGACGCGGAAGTTCGTCCGGTTCGAGGCGAGCGGGCGTCCGTTGCGATCGACGATCCAGCCGCGACGCGGTGGCGTGATGGTCAGGTTGACGCGGTTGCTTTCCGAGAGAAGCTCGTACTTCTCGTTCTCGGCAATGGCGATCCAGCCCATGCGGCCGATGAGGAGCCCGCCGACCGCCATTTGCGCGCCGCCCAGGAAGAAGGTCCGGCGGCCGAACGTGAAGGTCTGGCTCGCCTCCGTGACAAGCTTCTTCCCGAAGATATTGAAGCCGAGGGGATTCACACCCGCAATCTTCACGGCAGTCGCCACTTGTCCAGTACGGCGCAGAGCCGCACGATGAGAGGGAACAAGCCGATGCTATAGGCAATTTGCGGAACAATCTGAATGATCGGGCCGCCATATCCGGCGAGACGCACCACGGTCCAGCCACCGCCGATCGCAAATGCCAGCGCGAAGGAGGCAGTGAACCAGCCGTGCCAATAATCCCGCCAGAAGTGGCGTTGGCTTTCGAAGTCCAGTCCCAGCAGGATGACGGTCCACAGGAACATCGCGCAGCCAAATGGCTGGCCGCTCATCAGATCGTCGAACAGGCCGAGAGGGACGCCGATCCAGAGCGGCCACACCTCCGGCCGGAGCAGGCGCCAGGCGATGAGCACCATGAGGCCGAAAGGCGGCAGCAGCGGGGTCTGCGCGATGGTTGGCACGAGCGTTCCGACCATGGAGCCGAGCATGACGGAGAGAATCGGCGTGCCGCGAATGTGCAGCAAGGTGCGCTGGCGACCGATACGATTATCGTAGCGCGAACTCATGGCGCGCTCGCATTGGCCGCTTCGCCGGACTGCGCCTGATTGGCGGGCGTGGTCTCCGCCGGTCGGAACGGGCTCTGGACGACGATCAGTTCCGCGCGAGACGGGTTGGCCAGCGGGATCGCGACCGTGCGGTCGCCTTCCAGCCGCGCGACGATCGCAACGGGGATGTTGGGCCGATAGAGGCCACCGATACCGGACGTGACGAGCACATCGCCGGGGCGGAATGGGTTGCTCTCGGTATTGAGCGCGCGGATCTCGACAGTGCCATCGCCCCGACCGGAACTGATGCCGGGGATGTTGTCGCTGGTGCGGCGGACCGGAACGACATTGCCCTCATCGATGATTAGCAGCACGTCAGCCGTATTTGGCCCGGATCGCAGCACCCGGCCGATCAGGCCTTCCGGAGCCGAGACAGGCATGCCGGGCTGGACACCGTGCGACCGACCAATATCGAGCCGGGCCATGCGCGCGGCGCTGGTCGTGGTCGAGGAGATGAGGCGGCCCGCCGAAATGACGCCGTTATCCGTCTCCGTGAGGCGCAGAAGCCGCTTCAGGCGGATATTTTCCTGGCGGATAGCGTCCGCCTCGATGAGCTTGGTCCGGTTGGTGTCGACCTGGCGGCGCAGCGCGGCATTCTGCGATCCGGCATTGATGTAGGCGGCGATCGTCTCATCGAGGTTGCCGATGCCGATGACGACGCTGCGCAGGCTCGCAGAGATAGGCCGCGTCACCTCAGCCGCGCCGGAGCGCAGGGCATTGAAACCGGTCGGGTCCGCAATGGAGACGACAAGCAGGAGCAAGCCGACGAGCGCGCCGGCAATGGCGATCACATAACTCGCGAACAGGCTATATTGCGCTTTCCGGTCATAGCCGGGGCGCCGCGTGCCGGGTGGCGCCATGGTCGGCCGGTGCCCGAGCTCAGGCGGTCTGGAGCACGCCGCGGAAGACCGGGTCCTCCATCGCGCGCCCAGTGCCGATCGCGACGCAGGTCAGCGGATCCTCGGCGACGGTGACCGGCAGGCCGGTCTCGTCGCGCAATTCCTCGTCCAGCCCCTTGAGCAGCGCGCCGCCGCCGGTGAGAACGATGCCCTGATCGACGATGTCGGCGGCCAGTTCCGGCGCGGTGTTCTCCAGCGCGATACGGACGCCCTCGACGATCGTGCCGATCGGCTCGGCCAGCGCGTCGGCGATCTGGCCCTGATTGATCGCGATTTCCTTGGGCACGCCGTTGACGAGATCGCGGCCCTTGATGTGGATCGTCTGACCCACGCCATCGGCCGGCTTCTGGGCGATGCCATATTCCTTCTTGATGCGCTCGGCGGTCGCTTCGCCGATCAGCAGGTTATGGTGACGGCGGACATAGGAGACGATGGCCTCGTCCATCTTGTCGCCGCCCACGCGTACGCTGGTGGTGTAGGCAAGGCCGCGCAGCGAAAGCACGGCGACCTCGGTCGTACCGCCACCGATGTCGACGACCATCGAACCGATCGGCTCGGTCACGGGCATGTCGGCGCCGATCGCGGCGGCCATCGGCTCCTCGATCAGGAACACCTGGCTTGCGCCGGCATTGCTGGCGGCATCGCGAATGGCGCGGCGCTCGACGCTGGTCGAGCCCGACGGCACGCAGATCACGATCTCCGGGAAGCGCAGAAAGCGGCGGTGGCCATGCACCTTGCTGATGAACCATTTGATCATCTGCTCGGCGATGTCGATGTCCGCGATGACGCCGTCGCGCAGCGGGCGGATCGCCTCGATCGAATCCGGCGTCTTGCCCATCATCAGCTTGGCGTCATCGCCGACGGCCTTGACGCGCTTGACGCCGTTGAGGGTCTCCACGGCGACCACGGAAGGCTCATTGAGGACGATGCCGCGACCTCGCACATAGACGACGGTGTTCGCCGTACCGAGATCGATCGCCATGTCATGAGAGGTGAACTTGAACAACTTGGTGAAGAACGACATTGAGTGTCCTGTTCCTGCCCGAAGCGCCGAGGTCGACGCGCCTTCAGATCCTCTGGGATTATCCGCTCCGCCGCCTCCCTCCATTTGTGAAAATGAGTGGCTTTTGCTCGCGTAGGACGCTCGCTTGGTCTAGTCGCAATCCAATGTCAATACGCCGCCTCCCGGACACGCTGGTTAATCGAATCGCCGCAGGCGAGGTGGTCGAACGGCCCGCCAGTGCGCTCAAGGAATTGGTCGAGAACGCGCTCGACGCTGGTGCGACGGCAATCGCGATCACACTCCGTCAGGGCGGACTCGAAGGGCTGGCGGTCACAGACAACGGCCATGGCATCGCGCGGGACGAAATGAGCCTGGCGCTGGAGCGTCACGCCACATCGAAGCTGCCGGATGAGGCGATCGACCAGGTCAGGACGCTCGGATTTCGCGGCGAGGCATTGCCGTCCATCGGCAGCGTCGCGCGTCTCACTCTTGCGAGTCGGCAGGGCGCCACCGATGGCTGGCGTCTCGTGTGCGACAATGGCGCAATCGGTGCGCTGGAGCCGGCCGCGATGCCGCACGGGACGCGGGTTGAGGTCGACGGCCTGTTCGATCGGGTGCCGGCGCGCCGCAAGTTCCTGCGCAGCCCGCGCGCGGAATATGCCGCCTGCCTCGATATTGTCCGCCGCCTTGCCATGGCGCGCAGCGACGTCGGTTTCGTGCTGGAGCATGACGGGCGCCGCATCTTCTCCCTGCCGGGCGGGCAGGAGCGGGAGGACCGCGTGGCACAGCTCATTGACCGCGAGCTGGCGGACAACCATGTCGTCGTCGAACTGGAGCGCGAGGGGGTGTCGCTGGCGGGCGTCGCTTCCCTGCCGACCTTTCACCGCGGCAGTGCCGATCATCAATATCTGTTCGTCAACGGCCGCCCGGTGCGTGACCGGTTGCTCGTCGGCGCGGTGCGCGGCGCCTATGCGGATTTCATCGCGCGGGATCGGCACCCTGTCCTGGCACTGTTTCTCACCATCCCGGTCGAGGAAGTCGACGTGAACGTCCATCCGGCGAAGACCGAGGTGCGCTTCCGTGATCCGGCCTTCATGCGGGGCATGATCGTGAGCGGATTGCGTCGGGCGCTTGATGCGGCCGGCATGCGCGTCGCCAATCGTGCGGATGCGAGTTCGGCCGAACTTTGGCAGCGGGAGGCGATACCGGCGTTCGAGCCTGCGGTCGCGCCAGGCGCTGTCGCCGACTGGGCTCCGCGCTCTCCCGGTGGCGCCTATGGCGGGGCGTCGCTGTTCGGCGATCGGCAGGCGCGCTTTTCGGGCTTTGCGCCCTCTGGCCGCGCCGAACCGGTCGCCCTGAGCGTCGCCGAGGCACCGCGCGAATATCCGCTCGGCATCGCCCGTGGGCAGGTGGCGCGCACCTATATCGTCGCGGAGGCGGAGGATGGGCTGATCCTCGTCGACCAGCATGCCGCGCACGAGCGTCTGGTGCTGGAGCGCATGCGCAAGGCGCTGGCGGATGGCACGGTCGCGCGGCAGACACTGCTGCTGCCGGAGGTCATAGAACTGGACGAACCGGCCTGCGACAGGATCGAGGGACGGATTGCCGAGTTGGGGGAGCTTGGGCTGGAAATCGAACGCTTCGGTCCGGCGGCGATGCTCGTGCGCGCTGCGCCCGCGCTCCTCGGTCAGAGCGATGTCGCGGGGCTGGTGCGCGATCTCGCCGACGATCTTGCGGCCATGGGCGACGCGACCTCGCTCAAGGGCCGGCTCGATCTCGTGGCCGCGACCATGGCCTGCCATGGCTCGGTGCGGGCGGGTCGGGTGCTGTCCGTGGCCGAAATGAACGCGCTCTTACGCGAGATGGAAGTGACACCCCATTCGGGCCAGTGCAATCACGGTCGTCCAACCTGGATCAAGCTGGCGCACGGCGACATCGAGAAGCTGTTCGGCCGGCATTGAAGGGTGCCGTCGCACCGTGTCGATTAGCCCTGTCCTACAGCCATAAGTTCGTGGCAGGCCGGTCGCATGACCTCCGCATGTACCGCTGCCCCTTTCCGTCTAGCAGAGGCCGGCCAGAACCTGTTCGATAGTGTGACCTTAGTGTGACTTTAGGGGGTGAAGATCGCCGTTAACTTTCCGGTCGGGGACGCCCGGCGCCCGCTTCCCACCCCGGTTCGGACATCCACCGGCCGGTTCCCTCTACGATTGCGGCCGCCGCTTTCGCAGGACGACGGAGACGAGGCTCAGCACTTCCTCATCGTGCTGGTTCACGAGTTGCATGCGCATCTTGAGGATGCCCATTTCCGGGCGCGATTTGCTCTCGATCTTCTCGATCACTTCGGTGACGCCGTGCAGCGTATCGCCTGGAAAGACCGGCTTGCGCCAGCGCAGTTCATCCAGGCCCAGAGCGCCGAGCGAGGCTTCCTGCCAGCCCGGCGTCTGCTGCCAATGACGGACCAGAGCGCCCATCATCATCGCGCAGCTGTGCCAGCCGCTTGCGGCGAGGCGACCGAAATGCGTCTCCGCCGCCGCCTCGTCGGAAAGGTGGAAGGGTTGGGGGTCGTAGCGCTCGGCAAAGGCCAGCACTTCGTCCCGGTCCACGGCGATCGGCCCGAACCGCTGGGTGAAGCCGATCTCGAGGTCGTCCCAATAATAGTCCATCGGTGCGCTGTAGCCGATCAGCCGATGGCAAGCGAGACGTCGCCGCGCGCCACCGTCGCCGTTGCCCGCCGATTGATCGCGCTGCCCGGCACCGAGACCTTGTCGAGCACCATGAAATGGGTCTTCCACGCCTCGGGCGTCACCTCGCAGACCGTGTACCCACGCTGGTCGTTGACGAATTTGAGCTGCGGGTTCTCGGCGAGAATCTTGTCGCTGCCGGGCCGAATATCCTGCCCGTCACCGCCGCTGGAGATGGACGTGCTGACGAACTCGACGGCGACCGGCTTGTCCTTGTCGTAGAGAAGCCCCGCGAAATTCTGGTGCTCGTCGCCGGTGAGCGCGACGACATTGTCGATCCGGCCGAGCCGGTTCATCAGGCGCGTACGCGGCGCGTCATAGCCGGCCCAGCTGTCGAGATTGAGGATTTTCTGCGGTTCGTCGCGCAGGCGTCGATCGAGCGGCATCATCATGATCTGCTGGGCAAGGCAGGTCCAGGTCTCGCCCTTGCGGCCGAGATTGGCATCCAGCCAGGCTTCCTGCGCCTGTCCGAGCACAGTCGCCTTAGGATCGGCCACGGCGGGGCAAAAGGGCTTGAACCCGTCGTCGCAGGGCTGGTCGGATCGGAAGCTGCGCGTGTCGAGCAGGTTCATCGACATGAGATTGCCATAGGCGAGCCGGCGGTTTGCTGTGATGAGTCCGCCCTTGGGAAGCATCGAGACCCGCACCGGCATATGCTCGTACCATGCCTGCATCGCCGCCTGCCGTCGCAGAGCGAAGATCTCCGGCGGCACGTCGCGGCGCTGGGAGATGTCCTGAACCCAGTTGTTCTCGATCTCATGATCGTCGAACGTCGAGAGGAAGGCGTGGCGGGACCGGGCAGCCTGGAGATCGAGATCCAGCAGATGCTGGGCATAATGCGCGCGATAGTCGTCCAGCGAGTAGACCTCGCGCAGCCGATGCTCGCGCGGCTTGGCGATCGGCAGGCCCCCGTCGAACACATAGTTGGGGCTGTATTCGTAGATGAAGTCGCCATAGTGGAAGACGAAGGCGAGGTCCTCCCGCGCCAGATGACGGTAGGCGGTGTAGAAGCCCGCTTCGTAGTTCTGGCAACCGCAGACGCCGAACTTCAGCGCCGAAACGGCGGCGCCAGGACGGGGCAGGGTGCGTGCCCGGCCCTGCAGGGAGCGTTCGGAGCCGACCTGGAAACGATACCAATAGGGCCGATCCGGCTCCAGCCCGGCAACCTCGACATGCACGCTATGGCCGAGCTCCGGCCGCGCCAGCGCTTCCCCCTTCTGGACGATCGTGGCGAAGCGCTCGTCGCTGGACACTTCCCAGCCGACCGGGAGCGCCGACATCGCCATGCCTCCGTGCGAAGCAAAGGGCTCGGGAGCGAGCCTTGTCCAGATGACGAAGCCGTCAGGGGCCGGATCGCCGGAAGCCACGCCCAGGCTGAACGGATTGTCCGTGAACCAGCTCTGGGCGCGAAGGATGGCGGGAGCGCCGAGCGAACCGATGACGGTGGCGCCTGCACTGCGGATCAACGTGCGTCTTGTGAGCATGGCTTCTCCCTAGAAGGCGAGTGTGACGATGCGGTGGCATGATCGCCGCCCGCTGTCCAATGCCGCGCGGGCATCCCCGTTTTGGCCATTGCGTCGCGGCTTGCGCCTGTTAGCCTGGCAACGGGGACGACTGCATAATCTTGGGGGAGGGGCAGCGTGACATTGAGAGGACTTTACGCGTCCATGCTTGGCATGGCCCTGGCGATTGCGGCTGTGTGTTCGTCGGTAGCCTTTGCGCAGGACGCGTCATCGGCGGAGGAACAGGCCTATGCCGCTAAAATGACGGCGCTGGCGAAGAGCCTGAGACCACGATCCGGCGACATTGCGCTCGAGACAGCCAAGGCGACGCTGCATCTGAGCAAGGACTATTATTTCCTCGATGCTGCCGACAGTAAGCGCGTCATCGTCGGGGCCTGGGGCAATCCGCCCGAACAGGTCGAAGGGGTGCTCGGCATGGTCTTTCCGGCCGGCAAGTCCTTTGCTGACATCGATGCCTGGGGCGCCGTTATCACTTACGAAATGTCGGGCTACGTTACGGACGACGACGCAGCCTCCGCCGATTTCGATGCGCTGATGAGCGACATGAAGGATGGCGAGGCTGAGCAGAACGAGGAACGGGTCAAGCAGGGCTATCCGGCGATCCACTTGGTCGGCTGGGCCGAGAAGCCCGTCTATGATCGCACCGCACATAGTGTTGTCTGGGCGCGAGACCTCAAGTTCGGCGAGGCGAGCGATCATTCGCTCAATTACGACGTGCGGCTGCTGGGACGCAGTGGTGTGCTGAGCCTCAATATGGTCTCGACCATGTCGCATCTTCCGGAAGTGAAGGCGGCCGCCGCGAAGTTTTCCCGGGCGGCGTCCTTCGACGAAGGATTCGCCTATAAGGACTATGTCGAGGGCGTCGATCAGGCAGCGGGTTACGGCATCGGTGGATTGGTCGCCGCCGGGGTTGGCGCGGCCGCCGTCAAAAAGCTCGGCCTGCTGGCGGTTCTGCTCGCTTTCGGAAAGAAGTTCGTCGTCTTCATCCTGATCGGTCTCGCCGCGGCCTGGAAGTTTCTCAAGGGCCTGTTCGTTCGTGAGCAGTCGAGTGCGGACGAGGAAGCGGTGCCTGCCGTAGTCGAAGCAGAGCTTTCGACCGCGACCGTCGACGAGCCGGCGGCCGAGGAGCCGCCGACCGTCAGATGATGCGCACGGCCTAGCGACCGAGCGAAAGGCGCGCGAACAAGGTGTAGCCCCACGGGTTCGATCCATAGATGGCATCGAGCGCCGTGGGCTTGCCATAGACGCTGAGGCTTCCGCCCAGCGCCAGATAGAGCGGTCCGCTGCCGAGTTGCGTGCTCCACGCATAGCCCGCTTCCGCCTTGGTGACGCGGAAGGGCTTGTCGTGGAGCGGATCGTGATGATCCGGGATCAACTCGTCGTTCAACACATTCTCGATCCTGCCGAACAGATTGTGGTCGGGGGTGATGCTGTAGGTGATCTCGCCGAGCCAGGCCGTCAGCGTCGGCCCCGGATCACGGTTCTTGGCTGAGAAGGCCGCCATTGCGGCGACCTTTCCGTCACTGAACTGGACGCTTGCCGTGGTGCGGTGTTCGTTCTGGTCCCCATGCAGCGTTTCGGGCTGCTTGAGGAAGGCATGGCTGACTTGCGCGGCCCATTTGGGCGTGGGCGTCCAACTGAGCCGGGCAGACCAGCTGTCGAGCTTGGGCGTCTCGATGTCCCAGCGATCCTCGTCGGGTTCCCGGCCGCGAAAGGCCGAAGCCTCGATCTGCCAGCGCGACGCCGAGACGCCGGCGGTGACCACACCATAGGTGATGTGCGTCGAATCGAACCAATGGTGCGTGATGGGCGGCTCGGGCGTGAGGTGCGCACTGCCGCGATGCATGAACGCTGCGGGGCCGATGGACGGCTCGCCCACGGGACCGCCATAGACGAACAGGCGCGTGTCGGCCGCGATGTCGACATCGAGCCGCGCGGCCAGTTCCATGAACAGATCGTGCGGGTGTTGGCGGTCGACGAGCGGCTCGCCGCCGGCCGTCTCTCCGGTGGCGAAGAGGTTGGGATAGCCGCGCGCCGACATGGTCGGCTCCAGGCTCAGCATGGAGCGTAGCGAGAGCCGCGCGCCGCCCATTTTGCGCATGGCTCCGAGCATCAGCATCGAGGTGGAATAGCCGAGCTGGTCGCCGCGCGGGCCCCTGTGGTCCGTGTAGCTGAATTGCAGATAGCCGTGGGCCATCAGCATCCAGTCGCCGGTCATCGCGTGAAGGCCCGGCATGCGGTGCGAGCCCGCCGCAGAGCAATCGGCGCCGAGCGTGCCTTCAAAGCCCGGCAGCCGGCTCGTGCCCGACCCATCGGCATAGGCAGGTGGTTTGCTGGAAGGAGGGCAGGGGCCGTCATTGCCCCCCGAATGGCCATGAGCGCCGTGGTCCATCTGGTCATGGCCCAACTGACTGTGATCCATCTGACTGCGATCTGGGGAAGGCGGGGGCGTCTGGCCGTGATCGTGCGCCGCCTCCTGGCCAACGGCCGGAGACGCCGCGAGCAGGCTCGCGAGCGCAATAGTTTTGATATTCATCGTGATAATCCCGTCTGAAGTTCCTGAGAAGGCGACATTCAGACGAGGATTCGGGGTGGGGGCGGTTCCGGTGGCGATCCGGCGTTGGCCGGAAAACGGCCTTCGGGTGATCGCGTCGCCCGCTCGATCGCAAAGCTCAGGCGGTCCACCGGGCGAGCGCTGTCGAGATCGATTGGCGCGATACAGCCCAGGCAATCATGCTTTTGCGATTGCGGTTCAGGCTGAGGTGCCGGCGTATGATGCGTCCCATGATCGCCCTCACCATGAAGCATCGCGACCGACGTTGTGCCATGGCCCAGGTCCGGACTGCAGGCGCGCGCCTGCACAGCCGGCAGCGCCAGTAGCAGGGTGAGCATCAGGCAGAGGAGGCGGCGCACTCCGGGCATGCCGCTTTATCGCATGAACTCAGCTGTGCAGGAAGTGCATGACGTCACCATCATGCACGACATAGCTCTTGCCTTCGGCGCGCAGCTTGCCGGCTTCCCGCGCCTTGGCCTCGCCGCCGAGAGTCACATAATCCTCAAAGGCGATGGTCTCGGCGCGGATGAAGCCCTTCTGGAAATCGCTGTGGATCTCGCCTGCCGCTTCCGGCGCATGGGCGCCCTTGTGGACGGTCCAGGCGCGCGCTTCCTTGGGGCCAACGGTGAAGAAGGTGATGAGATGGAGCAACTCATAGCCGGCGCGGATAACGCGGGCGAGCCCGGCTTCTTCGAGACCCATCGCCTCAAGGAACTCCGTGCGCTCCTCGGGCGCCATCGTGACCAGATCGGCCTCGATCGCGGCGGAAACGATAACCGCCTCGGCGCCTTCCGCCTTGGCCTTCTCGAACACACGCGCGCTGAAGACATTGCCTTCCGCCGCGCTCTCTTCCTCGACGTTGCAGACGTAAAGCACCGGTTTGGAGGTGAGCAACTGGGCCTGCTCGAAGATGCGCTGTTCCTCAACATCGTTGATTTCGGTGAGGCGAGCGGGCTTGCCTTCGCGCAGTAGGTCCAGCGCCTTGCCGAGCACAGCCGCAGCGATTTTGGCCTCCTTGTCGCCGCCGGTCGCCTTCTTCTGGAAAGCCGGGACGCGCTTTTCGAGGCTTTCAAGATCGGACAGCATGAGCTCGGTCTCGACCGTCTCGGCGTCGGCGATCGGATCGACCTTGTTGTCGACATGCTGGATGTCGTCATTCTCGAAGCAGCGCAACACGTGGACGATCGCGTCCACTTCGCGGATGTTGCCGAGGAACTGGTTGCCCAGGCCCTCGCCCTTGGAGGCACCGCGCACCAGGCCGGCAATGTCGACGAAGGCAAGCTGGGTCGGGATGATCTTCTGGCTGCTCGCGATGGCGGCGAGCGTGTCCAGGCGGGCATCCGGCACCGCGACCTGGCCGACATTGGGCTCGATCGTGCAGAAGGGGTAGTTGGCTGCCTGCGCGGCCTGCGTCTCGGTCAGCGCGTTGAAGAGAGTCGACTTGCCCACATTTGGCAGGCCGACGATGCCGCATTTGAAGCCCATGGCGATTTGCTCTTGTCCAGAAATCGGGAAAGTCGCGCAGATAGTCGCAAGTCGTCGTTTGCGCCAGCCCGTTCGAGCAAGGGGCGGTACTTGGCGAGCCGGACAGCGCGGGCAAATCAGGTCGGGAAAATGGGAGCCGCGGTGCAGGGGGAGGGGCACCGCGGCTCCGGCCGTGTCAATTTCCGACGGGCTGGTTGTCCGTGCGGGTGATGACGATGGTCGACGAGCGCGGCTGCTGGCCGGAAATGGGCCAGTTGCCGGTCGGGTGCTGGATGTTCACGAAGAAGGTCTTGAGGTCACCCGTATAGGCGATGCCGGTGATCTCGCAGCCGACCGGCCCCACCAGGAAGCGCTTGGACTGCTTGCTGACCTGGTCGACATAGAACATCGCATTGTGGCCGAACGCCTGATCGATGGTCGTGCCCGAAACGCCCGAACTGCCCGGCACGCTGTGGTCGGTCTGCACCCAGAGGCGGCCCTGCGGGTCGATGCGCAGGCCGTCGGGGCTCGAGAACGTATCGCCATTGATATTGCCGACGAGATTGGCGCCGCCCGAGGACAGTGAGGGATCGCCGGCCTGCAGAAACACTTCCCAGGTGAACGCCGTCGCCAGCGGCGAGTCGCCGCTCTCGCGGAACTTGAGGATATGGCCGTGCAGGTTGGAGACGCGCGGATTGGCGGCGTCGACGACGCGGCGGCCGCTGTTGTTGGTGAGCGTGACGAACACCGCCTGGTTGTTCGGGGCGACCGTGATCCACTCCGGACGATCCATGATCGTACCGCCCGCGACGCGAGCAGCGGACTGGCAGCGCAGGAGGACATCGGACTGATTGGCGAAGCTGACCGTAGTCGGCGTCGGCGGCGTCGTGCTCTGGCTGACGTTGCCCGGATCGGACGCGGTCGTCGTCAGGCCGTTCTTGCCCTGCGTGAGCTCGCGCCATTCGCCCGTGCCGTTCGCGTTGAAGCGGGCGACGTAGAGCGTGCCATAGTCGAGCAGGTCCGTGTTGGCCGCCCGATTGGTGGTGCTGAAAGCGCGGTACGGAATGAACTTGTAGATGCAGCCCGGCGTGGTGTCGTCGCCCATGTAAAAGGCGACGCGATTGTCGCTGTTCGTCATGAAGGCGACGTTCTCGTGGTTGAACCGGCCCATGGCCGTGCGCTTGGTCGGCGCGGCAAGCTCGAGATAGGGGTCGATCTCGACCACCCAGCCATAATGGTTGGTGGGCTGCGTCGGGTCGAGATAATTGTCCATCGTCTCTTCGCAGGTGAGGTAGGTGCCCCACGGAGTGCGACCGCTGGCGCAATTGTTCAGCATGCCCTTGATCGTGCCGGCCAACTGGCCTGCGGCGGGGCCGCCTGCGCGATAGCTGGAGTTGCCGGTGTAGCGCTTGTTATATTTCGATCCGGCGACGACGGCCCACTTGCCGTTGGTGCCCTTGGCAATTTCGACGACGCCTACGCCCACCGCGGAAAGAGCAATCGCCTTCTGATCGGCGGTCGCCGTCGCAGCGTCATAAGCGCCGCTCATCAAAATGTTGAAGTCGGGGAATTCGAAGTTGATCGCCAGCAGGCCGCCTTCGTTGACGGGCTGCGCGGGGATGGTGAAGAATTCCATGCCGTCATGGTTGCCGCCGGCCCACTTTTCCGCCTGCGCGGGCGTGGGGAAGGATCCAGAGTAGCCGGTAGCGCCGGCTTCGATGAGGTCGCCGGCCTTCAGCAGCACGTCGACCGTGTAGCCGGCCGGAACCGTCACGGTGTCGTTCTGATTCTTGGCGACCGGCGTGAAGTTGATAGCGTAGCTGACCGTCGGGGTCGGCGTGGCCGTGGGCGTCGGCGTCGGGGTGACGCCGCCGACGGGGCCGGAACCGCCATTATTGTCATCGTCGCAGGCCGACAGCATGGCGGCGACGGGCAGGACGGAGAGACCGAACAAACCGTTCTTGAGGATCGAGCGGCGCGACGGATTTGCCGCAACGATGGCTTCGAGGCTGTTTGGGCCGGCGACCCCGTTGCTCGCTTCGTCGGTGCGGTAAGGCGCGCGCGCCTCATCGGTCAAATAGGACATGGTTTTCCCCTGCATTGGATTGGCTGGTGACGGAGCCGGTCAGCTCCAGGGCAATCCCCTGATTGCAGGCGATTATGTCGACCGCATTTCGTAACGGCGTCAGACGCGTGAAGGTTGCGTGACCATGCCGCGACTTATTGATGACAGTTTGGTTGCGAGCCGGTCCGGCCTTCCCGCAATTAGGCGGCTCGGTTACAGCGGCGCGATGTCATGCGTCAGCCTCTCCCCCGTGGCGCGCTCATTCGCGCTCTTGGTGCTGCTTCCGTTGCCGTTTCTAGCCGGATGCGCCTCCACGAAGTATCGGCCGGTCAGCGATACGCCGGTGCGGATCGGCAAACCCTATCAAGTGCGCGGCGTGACCTATGTGCCGGCCGAAGACCCGCTCTATGATCGCGTGGGCTATGCGAGCTGGTATGGCGAAGAATCGGGCCACATGACGGCCAATGGCGAGCGTTTCCGCCATGGCGCGGTGGCGGCGGCGCATACGACGCTGCCGCTGCCCAGCTATGTCGAGGTGACGGCGCTCGACACCGGGCGGACGATCCTGGTGCGTGTCAACGACCGGGGGCCTTTCGCGGGCGGCCGGATCATCGATCTCTCGCGCGCGGCTGCGGCGCAACTCGGCATCGAGCGGGCCGGCGTGGCCGCCGTGCGCGTACGGCGCGTCAGCCCCAGCGAGCAGGACAAGAAGAGGTTGCGGGATGGCAAGGAGGCTGCATTGCGCGTACCGGCCTCGGCCTCGACGCTTGCGGAACTGCGCGGTCGACTGGCGACGGGACGTTGACGGTCCCGCTCAGTCCGCGAGCCGCAGCGCCACTTCGTTCATGAAGCGGACGTCGTCGCCCTTCGCCAGCCACTCCGCCTCGCGCGAGATGGCGCCCAGCAGGTCGGCGAGGGGATCGATCTCGGTCTTGTGATATTTGCCCAGCACATGGCCGGTGACGCGGTCCTTGTGTCCCGGGTGGCCGATGCCGATGCGGATGCGGCGGAAGGCATTGCCCAAATGCGCCTCGGTCGAGCGCAGGCCGTTATGCCCGGCCGTGCCGCCGCCGCGCTTCACCTTGACCTTCATCGGCGCGAGATCGAGTTCGTCGTGAAAGGCCGTCACGTCCTCGACACCGAGCTTGTAGAAATCCGCCGCCGCGCGGATCGAGCGGCCGCTGTCGTTCATGAAGGTCTGGGGCTTGAGAAGCAGGATTTTCTCGGGGCCGATGCGGCCCTCTGCGGTCAGCCCCTGGAACTGCTTTTTCCAGGGGGAGAAGCCGTGATCCTCGGCGATGACGTCCAGCGCCATGAAACCGACATTGTGGCGATGAAGCGCATATTGCGTCCCCGGATTGCCGAGACCGACCCAGAGCTGCACGGCGCTTTCTCCTCAGATCAAAACAACTCGGCCCGGAGCGTCCATAACGACGCCCCGGGCCGATAGTCCATAGCAGGACAGCGCGAGATTACTCGGCTGTCTCGCCTTCGTCCTTGGTCGTGTCGCCTTCGCTCGACTTGAGCGCCGACGGAGCCACGATCGTCGCGATGGTCGCGTCGGCTTCATGGATGCCGGACTCGACGCCCTTCGGCAGCGCGATGTTGCTCATGTGGATCGAATCGCCGACCTCAAGGCCGGTCAGGTCGATGGAGATCTCGTCAGGGATCTCTGCCGCGTCACAGACGAGGTCCAGCTCGTGGCGAACGATGTTCAGCACGCCGCCGCGCTTCAGGCCCGGCGAGGCTTCCTCATTCTTGAAATGCACGGGCACGTTGACGTGCACCTTGGCATGTTCGGAAACACGCAGGAAATCTGCATGAAGCGGACGATCGGTGACGGGGTGGAACGCCACGTCCTTCGCGAGGGTGCGGACGGCCTTGCCGCCGACCTCGACCATCACGACCGAGTTGAAGAAGTGACCGGTGCCGAGCAGCTTGACGAGGAGCTTTTCCTCGACATGGACGGCCTGCGGATCTTCGTTGTTACCATAAATGACGGCGGGAACGCGGCCCTCACGGCGGAGAGCGCGGGAGGCTCCCTTGCCTGCCCGATCGCGTGCCTCAGCCGACAGCGTAAGCGTATCGCTCATAGCGTGTCTCCAGAAGCTTCAGTGTGTACGATCCGCCACGCCTCCAGGGATGACCATGACGGAAGCCGGCGCGCTTAACGGCAAATGCGCGGAAAAGCAAGGGATGCCGCATTGCCCGCAAATGCGGGCGATGGAAAGCCGTCTAGCCCAGCACTTCCTGAACCGCCGCCACCAGCGAGCGCGCGCGCACCGGCTTGGGGAAGGTGGGAGCCTCGCCGAAGATGGCGGGCTGGCTGTCGGCGAGATAGCCCGAGGTCACGAAGAAGGGCACGCCGTCGCTCTTGAGGCGCTCGGCCAGCGGCGCGGAGGTCTCGCCGCGGCCCAGGTTGATATCGAGAATGGCGAGCGCGACATCGTGGCGATCGAGCAGGGCGGTGGCGGTCTTCACGTCATTGGCTGGGCCAAGCACGTCGAAACCGGCATTTTCGAGCATGGCGGTGAGGCCGAGTCCGATCAGCGCCTCGTCTTCCACGACCAGGATGTTGCGCGGCTCGCCGGGTGCCGCAAGCGCGTGACTCCAACTCGCTGGTTGATCCGACCGGGCGCCGGGCCGTTCGCGCACGATCACGGATGCCGCGATGATGGATCCGCTCGCATCCATCACCGGCGAGGCGGTGACGCTCACAGCGATCTCGTGGCCGGAGGCGGCCATATGGATCGTCTCGACGCTGCCGATGCGACTGCCCTCGCGGACGTGCGCGATCATGGCTTCCTGCTCGCGGCGGCGATCATAGGGAATGATGCGGCTGATCGGGCGACCGATCATGTCGCTCGCCTCGTGGCCGAAGAAACGCGCGGCGGCACTGTTCCAGCTCAGCACCGTGCCGTGCAGATCCATGCCGATGATGGGGTCGCTTGCGGACTGGACGATGGCAGCCAGAAGGGCGTTGCTGCCCGTGATGAAAGGGCCGTCGTTCCGGCCGTCGTCGGACTCGAACTGGGCCATGCGCTTGCCCTCTCCGTTTGTCCCTTTTCGGAACGTCATCATGAGCGAGTCGCTGTCTGAATGCAAACCGATTAATCCCCTCTCGGGGACAACGGGGTACATTGGATTAGAGGTGCTTACTGGATGCGCTCGATGCGCCAGCCGCGCTCGGCCAGCCGCGCCTGCAAACTGTCACGGCCCAGCAGATGCCCCGCACCCACGGCGATGAAGGCGGTTCCGGGCGCTCGCCGCAAATCGGCATCGATTTTGGTCGCCCAGCGCCGGTTGCGATCATCGAGCAGCACATGGCGCAAACCCGGCGCGCTGGCGAGGGGCGCGAGGAATCGACGCTCCAGTCCGTCGACATCGCCACGAGCCCAGGCACGCAGCAGATCGGCGTAGAGCTTTCTGGCATCGTCTGCCTCGCGCACCGCCTGCGTGAGCAGCATGCGCTGGTCCGCTTCCGGCAGGGTGTCGAACAGCCCTAGTTGTCCCTGAATCGTCTCAAGACCGCTTACGGGTTTGTGCGCAGCGGTGAAACGCTCGGCCAGCACCGCTTCCCCGGCGTTGCCGGAGGACAGGCCGAGATCGGAGGACGCCGCGGCATTGAGGAGCAGCGCGGCCGCCCAGCTTTCATAACCGTCGAGAGACTTGAGTGCCGAGGCGTGGCGGCGCTGGATGGCAAGAAAATGGGTGGCATCGGCCCGACCGAGCCGCGAAGCGACGGGCGGCAAACCGGGGGACCGGCCCAAGCGCTGGAAGGTCGCGCCGCTGCGCCGCTCCTCATCGAGTCCTGTCACCTCCAGCACGAGCCGATCGCTGCCGGCAACAGCGCGCTGGACTTGCGGCGACAGCCAGGAGACGTCGCGCGGCAAGGCGTGAATGGTGCCGAAAAGATAGGCCTGCCGGCCCTCCGCGCTGATCCGCCAGAGGGCGGGGCGGGCCGTCACCTCGGCGCCGCTCATCTGTCGCCCGACATGCCAGCCGAACCAGGCCATCACAGCCAGCAGCATCGTGGCGAGAAGCAGCGCCCGCAGCTTGATGATCCGCATGCCGGCGGGTTCGGCGCTCATGCGCGGTCAGTCGACCCGCTTGACGCGCCGCACGGTAAAGCCGCGCTGCTTGAGCATGGTCTGCACGCTGTTCTTGCCGGCCAGATGCCCCGCGCCCACGGCGATGAACACGGTGCCGGGCTGGTCCATCCGGTCGTCGATCCACTGCGTCCAGCGGGCATTGCGATCGGTGAGAAGGCGTTTCTCGAGCTCAGGATTGACGTTGATCGAATCGTTCAGAAGGGCGGCCAGTCTGTCCGGCTCCCCCCGGGACCAGGCCGCGATCATCTGCGTGATCATGTCGCCCAGCTTCGGGAGTTCGTCGAGCGTCTGGTCGAGCATCTCGATCTGCAATGGATCGGGCAGATCCTCGAAGAAGCCGATCTGCTGATCGGCTGTTTCGAACCCGGTCACGATCTTGCCCCTCTGGGTCGCGACGGTCTTGAGTACATGGTCGGCGCCACTGTCGGGATCATAACCCAGCTTGCGCAGCGGCAGGATCGAAAGCGTTAGCGCAGCGAACCAGGGCTTCACGCGATCGAACACGATTGGCGAAAGGCCCTGATCTTCCAGCGCCGAAAGGAAGCGCGGCCCCGAGCCTTCCGGCAGGCGGCTTGAGATCGTCGGCGCCTCGGGCTGCAGGGCCCGCTGCATCACCTTGGCCGGCGTGCCTGCCTCGTCACTTTCGGCGACTTCCACGACGAGTTGCTGCGAGGCATCGAACGCCTTGCGCACCGGCCCATCGAACCAGCGGATCTCGGGCTTCAGCAGATGGATCGTGCCGAAAAGATAGATGGTCGTGTCCTGGTCCTGCACGACCCAGACGGCGGGATGCGCCTCCACGACCTTGGGCGCCGCGCTCTCGCTCTTGGCCGAGGCAGGGAGGCACAGCGCGATGGCGAGCAAGCCGGCCAGCGCGAGGCGAGGTGTCAGTCTATTCCAGCGCATTCGTCTCTTTCCTTCAGCGGGCGTGCATCGCGGAACTGCCGTGGCCGCGCAAGCCTTGACCTCGGCTTAACTTGACCCGGCATGGCCCTTGCGCCAAAGCGCGCCCGGTCACAGGCCGCGATTTCGGCCATATCGAGGGCGAACGGACAGGACATGCCGGACACAGCATCGCCGCTGAGCTTTCAGCGATTGATCCTAACATTGCATGACTATTGGGCCGCGCAGGGTTGCGTGATCCTTCAGCCGTTCGACATGCGCGTCGGCGCGGGCACCTTTCACCCGGCGACGACGCTGCGCAGCCTCGGTCCCGATCCGTGGAACTGCGCCTATGTCCAGCCCTCCCGCCGGCCGACCGATGGCCGCTACGGCGAGAATCCGAACCGGCTGCAGCATTATTACCAGTATCAGGTCATCATGAAGCCGAGCCCGCCGGACCTTCAGCAGCTCTATCTGGGCTCGCTGGCGGCGATCGGCATCGATCCGCTGCTCCACGACATCCGCTTTGTCGAGGACGACTGGGAAAGCCCGACGCTGGGCGCCTGGGGCCTGGGCTGGGAAGTCTGGTGCGACGGCATGGAAGTGACGCAGTTCACCTATTTCCAGCAGATGGGCGGTTTCGACTGCAAGCCCGTCGCGGGCGAGCTCACCTACGGGCTGGAGCGCCTCGCCATGTACATTCAGGGCGTCGACAGCGTGTACGACCTCGTCTTCAACGACGCGGTCGGCAATCGCCCCGCCGGCACTTATGGCGACGTCTTCCTCGAGAACGAGCGGCAGATGTCGAAGTGGAACTTCGAGGTGGCTGACACCGACAAGCTGTTCCGCTGGTTCAAGGATTGCGAGGCCGAGTGCGAGGCGAGCATCGTCGCCGGAGTTCCTCTTGCGGCATATGAACAGGCAATCGAAGCAAGTCATGTTTTCAATCTGTTGCAGGCCAGAGGCGTGATCAGCGTGCAGGAGCGGGCAAGCTATATCGGCCGGGTGCGCGACATGGCGAAGGGCAGCTGCGAGGCCTGGATGGCCCATAGTGGATGGACGGCATGAGCGCTGATTTCCTTCTGGAGCTGCGCTGCGAGGAAATTCCTGCGCGCATGCAGGCGAAGGCGAGCGAGGATCTCGCACGCCTCTTCACCGAGAAGCTGGCAGAGGCCGGCCTGAAGGCAGGCAAGCTCACCAGCTATGTGACGCCGCGCCGCCTCGCGCTGATCGCCCATGACCTGCCGCTCGCCACGGAAGCGGTGAGCGAGGAATTCAAAGGGCCCCGCACCTCGGCGCCCGAGCAGGCGCTGGAAGGCTTCCTCCGCAAGACGGGGCTGGGCAAGGAGCAGCTTGAGGATCGCGACGGCGTCTGGTTCGCCACAGTCGAGAAGCCGGGCCGCGCGACCGCGCAGGTGCTGGCCGAGGCGATCCCCGCGATCGTCCGCGCTTTCCCCTGGCCCAAGTCGATGCGCTGGGGGGAGGCGAGCCTCTCCACCGAGAGCCTGCGCTGGGTGCGCCCGCTGCAGAGCATCGTCGCGCTGTTGGGCGAGGAGATCGTGCCCTTTGCGATAGAGGGCATTCATGCCGACCGGATCATCGCCGGGCATCGCTTCCATTTCGAGGGCCAGATCGCGATCCAGGCCCCGGCGAGCTATGCCGAGCAGCTTCGCTCGGCGCATGTCATCGTCGATCAGGATGAGCGCAGGCGCCTGATCGAGCAGCGCGCCAATGCACTGGCGACCGAGGCAGGGCTGGAGCTGATTCCGGACGCCGGGCTCGTCGCGGAGAATGCGGGCCTTACCGAATGGCCGGTACCGCTGCTCGGCCGGTTTGACCCCGCTTTTCTTGAAGTTCCACCTGAGGTCATCCAGCTAACACTCAGGATCAACCAGAAATATTTTGTTCTGCGCGACGGCCGCGGGGCGCTGGCCAATGCCTTCATCTGCACGGCGAACATCGATGCGATCGACGGCGGCAAGGCGATCGTTGCTGGCAACGGCAAGGTGCTGACCGCACGCCTTTCGGACGCCCGTTTCTTCTGGGAGCAGGACAAGAAGACCAGGCTCGAGGATCACGCGAAGAAGCTGGCGCGGATCACCTTCCACGAGAAACTCGGCACGGTTGCCGACAAGGTCGAGCGTGTCGCCAAGCTGGCGCGCTGGCTCGCCGAGGAAGGCGTCGTCAAGGGCGCCGATCCGGATCAGGCCGAGCAGGCCGCGCGCCTCGCCAAGGCCGATCTCGTCACCGAGATGGTTGGGGAGTTCCCTGAACTTCAGGGACTTATGGGCGGCTATTATGCGCGTGCTGAGGGCCTTCCCGATGCTGTCGCCGATGCCATTCGGGATCATTACAAGCCGGTCGGACAGGGCGATGAGATTCCCACCGCTCCGCTGACAATCGCGGTCTCGCTGGCTGACAAGCTGGACACGCTCGTCGGCTTCTTTCAGATCGGCGAGAAACCGACCGGATCGAAGGATCCCTTTGCTTTGCGTCGCGCTTCGCTGGGCATATTGGGCCTCATCATCGAGAACGGCATCAGGGTCTCGATGCGCGATCTCCTGACGGCAGCGATGCATCCGGGCGGCGGCAATGCGGGCAGGAGTCTGGCCGATTTCCTGATCGAGCGGCTGAAGGTTCAGCAGCGCGAGGCGGGTATCCGGCACGACATGATCGACGCTGTTGTCGCCGTCGAACTCGGTGGCGACAACGTGCGGATGGTCAACCGCGTTCGCGCCCTCCAGAACTTCATCACCACCGATGACGGCATCAATCTCCTCGCCGGCTACAAGCGCGCGGCCAACATCCTCAAGAAGGAGCGGCCCGACACGATCAAGCTGGAGAGCGAGGCGGGCGAGGAAGATCCCGGCGCCGCGCTTACCGCTCCCGATGTCGCCGAAGCAATGCGCGTGCACGAGCATGTGCCGCTTAGCTATGCGCCCGAGCCGGCCGAGGCCGCGCTGATCGCTGCGCTCGATCAGGCCGAACCGCGCGCTGACGCCGCGATCGCGGTCGAGGACTTCGAAGGCGCCATGGCCGCGCTGGCGACGCTGCGGGCGCCGATCGACGCCTTTTTCGATGGCGTGACGGTCAATGACAGCGACGAGGTGAAGCGGGAGTCGCGGTTAAATCTGTTGACCCGTATTCGTGCTGCGGTGCACAAAGTTGCCGATTTTTCAGCAATTGAAGGCTAGGGGAGCGCACAACAAGCGTGCGTGTCCTCCACTCGGGGCGACATTTTCGATCGCCATGATCCGCTAAGTGGCTGTGCCAGGGACAGAAGTGGGTGAAACTCTGATGACGAAATATGTCTATCGGTTCGGTGGTGGCGTCAATGATGGCGGCAAGGGAGACAAGAATCTCCTCGGCGGCAAGGGCGCCAATCTGGACGGCATGGCGGCGATCGGCCTGCCGGTGCCTCCGGGCTTCACCATCACCACCGAGATGTGCACGCGCTATTATGTGGACGGCGAGACCTATCCGGAAAGCCTGAACGCGGAAGTCGCGGCCGGCATCGCGCATATCGAGGCGGTCACCGGCAAGCGCTTCGGCGACGCCTCCGATCCGTTGCTCGTCTCCGTCCGCTCGGGTGCCCGCGTCTCGATGCCGGGCATGATGGACACGGTGCTCAATCTCGGCCTCAATGACGCGACGGTCGAGGGGCTGGCGGCCGCTTCTGGCGACGCCCGCTTTGCCTGGGACAGCTATCGCCGCTTCATCCAGATGTATTCGGACGTGGTGCTCGGCCTCGATCACGCCAGGTTCGAGGAAGCGCTGGAGATCGCCAAGGAGGATCGCGGCGCGTTCCTCGATACCGAGCTGACCGCCGAGGACTGGCAAGGGCTGGTCGCGGAGTATAAGGCGCTGGTCCAGAAACAGTGGGGCAAACCCTTTCCTCAGGACGTGCACGAGCAGCTCTGGGGTGCGATCGGCGCCGTCTTTGGCTCGTGGCAGGCGGACCGCGCCAAGGTCTATCGCCGCCTCAACAACATTCCCGGCGACTGGGGCACCGCCGTCAACGTGCAGGCCATGGTGTTCGGCAACATGGGCGAGACCTCGGCGACAGGTGTAGCGTTCACCCGCGATCCGGCGACCGGCGAGAATGCCTATTATGGCGAGTATCTCATCAATGCGCAGGGCGAGGACGTGGTCGCGGGCATCCGTACGCCGCAATATCTGACGCTGGCCGCGCGCGAGCGGGCAGGGGCCAAGCCGCTCAGCATGGAAGAGGCGCTGCCGGAAACCTACACGGAACTGGCGAACGTCTTCAACATCCTGGAGACGCATTATCGCGACATGCAGGACATCGAGTTCACCGTGCAGCAGGGCAAGCTCTGGATGCTCCAGACCCGCTCCGGCAAGCGCACCGCCAAGGCGGCGCTCAAGATCGCGGTCGACATGGCCGAGGAAGGGCTGATCACGCGCGAGGAAGCGGTCGCGCGCGTGGACGCCGCGGCGCTCGACCAGCTGCTTCACCCGACGCTCGATCCGGCCGCGCCCCGGGACGTGCTGACCAAGGGGCTTCCCGCATCGCCGGGCGCCGCCTCGGGCCAGATCGTGTTTGAGGCCGAGACGGCCGAGCGCCTGAACGAACTGGGCGAGGCGGTCATCCTGGTCCGCATCGAGACCAGCCCGGAAGACATTCATGGCATGCACGCGGCCAAGGGCATCCTCACCGCGCGCGGCGGCATGACGTCACATGCGGCGGTGGTCGCGCGCGGGATGGGCCGGCCCTGCGTCTCCGGCGCGGGCAGCATCTCCATCGACGCGCCGAGCAAGCTGCTGCGGATCGGCGAGCGCCTGCTCAAGGAAGGCGACATCATCACCATCGACGGCTCCACCGGCGAAGTGATGGCCGGTGAGGTGCCGACCGTGCAGCCGGAGCTGGCGGGCGATTTCGGTACGCTCATGGAATGGGCCGACCAGGTGCGCCGTCTCAAGGTGCGCGCCAATGCCGAGACGCCGCTTGATTGCAAGACGGCGCGCGAGTTCGGCGCCGAGGGCATCGGGCTCTGTCGCACCGAGCACATGTTCTTCGATGCCGAGCGCATCACGGCGGTGCGCCAGATGATCCTGGCGGACAGCGAGGCCGGTCGCCGCGAGGCGCTCGCCAAGCTGCTGCCGGAGCAGCGGGCCGACTTCACGGCGATCTTCACCGAGATGCGCGGCCTGCCGGTCACCATCCGCCTGCTCGATCCGCCACTGCACGAGTTCCTGCCGCACGAGGACGCCGATTTCGCTGACGTCGCCGCGGCGGCGGGTGTGGGCGTCGAGGTGCTCAAGCGCCGTGCGGCGGAGTTGCACGAGTTCAACCCGATGCTCGGCCATCGCGGTTGCCGCCTCGGCGTGACCTATCCCGAGATCTACGAGATGCAGGCACGCGCCATCTTCGAAGCGGCGCTGGATGTCGCCTATACGCTGGGCGAGCCGCCGATCCCGGAAGTCATGATCCCACTCGTCGCCACCAGGCGCGAGCTGGAACTGATGAAGGACATCGTCGACAAGACTGCCGAGGCGGTATTCGCCGAGCGCGGCACCGGCATTGACTATCTGGTCGGCACGATGATCGAGCTGCCGCGCGCCGCGCTCAAGGCTGGCGAGATCGCGGAGATCGGTGAGTTTTTCTCGTTCGGCACCAATGACCTGACGCAGACGACGATCGGCATCAGCCGGGACGATGCGGGCCGGTTCCTCACGCAATATGTCGACAAGGGCATTTTCGCGCGCGATCCGTTCATCAGCCTCGATGTCGAGGGCGTCGGCCAGCTCATCGAGATCGCCGCAGAGCGAGGCAGGGCGACGCGCCCGAGCATCAAGCTCGGCATCTGCGGCGAACATGGCGGCGACCCGGCGAGCATCGCCTTCTGCGAGGCGACCGGCCTCGATTATGTGAGTGCCTCGCCCTATCGCGTGCCCATCGCCCGCCTGGCAGCGGCGCAGGCGGCGCTGGCGAACAAGTGATCCTGCTCGTCGCGCTGCTCCAGGGCAGCGCCGTGGCGGATCTTGATGCGGAACTGCGAAGCGCGAACAGCGCGACCGCGGTGCTGCAGAAGCGCTGCGCTGTGCCGATCCGCGCGGACGTGGATCGCGCGGCGACGAAGGAGGCTCCACCGGAGGTACGGGCCGATCTCGGCGCCGGTCCCGACGTGACGCTCGTCTATCGGCTCGTGCGCCTGAAGTGCGGCGAGCGCGTCTATTTGCGCGCGGAGAATTGGTATCGCCCGGATCGGCTGACAACCGAGATGAATCGCGCTCTGCTCGCGAGCGATACCCCGTTCGGCGTCGTCATCCGCCCGCTCTCGCCGACCCGCCGTACACTGGCCACCGAGTTTCCCGACAGCGACGAGGGCGCCCTGCGGCACCGCGCGATCGTCATTTCCGGCGAGGGATTGCCTCTGGCCGAGGTGGTGGAGAGCTATCCGCGCGACTTTCCGCTACGGACGCCTGCCGCGCGATAGGCTATTTTTGGCGGTTTTCCGGCTGTCAGCGCGCGCTGACTCTCAGCAACATCTTCCCCGAAAGAAAAAGCCAAAAAGGGGGTTGCCATAGGGAACACCGGGGACTATCTGCGCCTCTCCCAAGCCGCCCGCCGGCTTGAAAAATGGTCAAGCACCCGTAGCTCAGCTGGATAGAGCATCAGACTACGAATCTGAGGGTCGGACGTTCGAATCGTTCCGGGTGCGCCATTTCCTCCACATCGATACCATGGTGCGCTGGTCGGTCCGAGACGTGATGGCTCGCGCCGCATTCCCTTACGGAATGTCAAAGCTGAAGACCTGACGTCTGATGATCAGCGCTCACCCAGTTGTCCCAGAGTGGATCATAACATCTTGGAAAGCGCTAAATTTTAACCATCTTTCCCTATTTGGTTAATGAAAACATAACTTTAGGCATACGTCGCAGGGGGATGCACCCCTGCGGGAGGATCTGGCGCGTGCGGCGATATCGCCGTCTGCAGTCGGCAAGGGGCCGGTCGGTCAGCATTGCTCCCGCGATTGTGTGGGAGAAAATAAAATGATGCGTTCAATCCTGATGACCAGCGTCGCCGCAGCGATGCTCCTGAGCGGTGCGGCCAACGCCTCGACCGTCTACAACACGAGCTTGCCCAATGTGAACACGACGGTCGGCTCGGGCACGGCGACGACGACCACCAACGCCAACGGCACGCTGACCACCGTGGTTGGCCCGTCGGGCGGCGGCAACCGCGTCAGCGCACCCTTTGCGTCTGACAAGTGGCTGCAGTCCAATGTCGGCGCCGATGCTTCGGTGGGTGTCACCAAGACCTATGCCCGGAGCGGCAATGGTTCGGCCTATTTCGACGGTCCGACCCCGCAGAGCCAGGCGGGCAGCGGCTCGAAGGCCGACCTTGAATATTATTTCAGCCAGCCGCTGCTGCTCTCGGATTTCGTGAGCGCCACCTATGACTGGTTCCGGGATTCGTCCTCGACGAACAACGGTATCCAGACGGCGTCGTTCCGCTTCCTGGTCAACACGGCGGGGCTCACGCTGCCCACCAGCACCGCGCTGATATTCGAGCCCTATTATCAGGGCGCTCCGGGCAATGTCGCTACTGACCAGTGGGTGACGTCGGCGATCGACGGCAATTCGATCTTCTGGAACAATAATGGCGTGCTCGCCAACGGCTCCAGCGGGATGTTCTCGTCGCTGAGTTCGATCATCGCGGCAAACTCTGGCCTCTATGTCTATGGCCTGAGCACCGGTATCGGTTCGGGCTGGGATGGCCACTTCACCGGTGCGGTCGACAATATCGGTTACAATTTCGGCGCCCGTGCGGACAGCTTCAACTTCGAGGTCGCCGCGGTGGGCGGCGCGGTGCCGGAGCCGGCGAGCTGGGCGATGATGATCGGCGGCCTCGGTGTTGTCGGCGCGTCGATGCGTCGCCGGAAGGTCGCGATGCAGTTCGCCTGATCCCGGATACATTCATGGCAATGAGCGCCCCGGCCGGAAACGGTCGGGGCGCTTTCATTGGAGGCCGTTTCCAGCGCTCGATCATCGGCGAAGAGGCCGATGGTCCCGTGCTCCACGAGAGGCTTCTCGCTCAATGCGATTGGCTGCGCGGTTCACCCAGCGTGCTAAACTTTCCGGGCTTGGATTTCTTTAAAATATTTGATGCCGAATCCATATATTACTTAAGTGACATTAGGATTATCGAAAGTGATATATCCAACATAATAGGCTGTCGGATGATTATCCTTACAAATGTTCCGTATAAATCTCGATAACAAAGTCACGCTTTATATCTATCAATTGTTATCCATGATCCGACGTCGATCTCAGGCGTCGGACGGGTCGCGTGTTTCTTTTTGCTGTAGGAACAACGGGATCGGAGGAATTGGGAGATGAGCAGGCTAAAATGGATCAGCGGCTTGGCCGCTGCGGCTCTTGCCGCCACTTCGGCGCAAGGCGCGGTCAATGTATGCCTGGGCAATTGCACGCCGTTCGATGACAACGTGCTGCTCACGCAAAATGATGTAGCCGCTGCCACGGTGTTCGGTGTCACCAACAACACCGGCATCGACGTGTTCTTTACGACGGAGGAAGCCGGCGGCCTCACCGCCCCGGCGAGCGGTCAGGCGCGGGTCGAGGCGGGAGATGGTGCGCTCAGTTCGCTGATCTTCATGCTCGAGGCGGGCTATTCGTTCACGGCGGCGCAGTGGAACCTCAATGACGCGACCGACGACGCGGAACTGACGATCACCTATTTCACGCCAGAGACGGACTGGCCGAACCTGATCCTTCTGGACGACAACGGCGAGAACCGCATGGGCATCTTCGGCACCAACAATGAGCGCTTCACAGGCATCAAGCTCACGATCAGCGGCGGCAGCGTCAACGATCTGCGGCAGCTTCGCCTGAACGGTGTGGGCAAGACCCCGGTTGTCGATCCGCGCGAAAACATTGTGCCCGAGCCGGCAAGCTGGGTCATGCTGATCGCCGGCTTCTTCGGGCTTGGTTTGTCGATGCGTCGGCGCAGGATTCCCATCGCCTTCGCCTGACTTAGCCGGGAAGGAACACAGCGCCTTCTCTGGTCGGGGGCACCGCCACCACAGCGGTGCCCTTTCCTTGGGACGCCGCGCCCTGTCGACCTTGGGACCAGAGGAAACACCCCGTCGGGAACGTCGGGGGGCTTGTGTTTGCGGTGAGCCTCAGCGCTTGATGACCAGCGAGGCGGGACGCTTGCGCGGCACCCATTCGCCCTTGCCGGGGAAGTTCTTCAACACCTCGCCGTCCCACAGGCGCACCGTGCGGCGGTGGAACAGCCACTGGCCGTCCGCACTCTTCACCGCATGATCGTCGTACCAGCCGGTGAAGCGCAGCACATAGGGCGGCTCGCCCTCGCATTCCGTGACGAAGGCGAAGGAGCGCATCTTCACCGATCCGTCCGGCTGCGGCATATATTGGGTCTGCGTGACATGGTGCTGGCGGCCGGGGAAACCGGGTGCATTGCGATAATGCTCGGCAATGCCGCGAATGCCCTCATGGCCTTCCCAGATATCCGGATCTTCGAACACTTCCTCGACCATCCGTGCGTCCGGCGTGAAGCAGGAGACGAGCGCGTCGACATCGCCGGTGTCCAGCGCCCAGCTGTAGTTGGCGATCAGATCCTGCAGGCCCAACCGGTCCTCGATTTTCAACGTCACGCCTTCGCTCTCCTCGAATTTCGTCAGATGTCGTGATGAACGTCACGATTACGACAATTTGTTACAAGTTCAATCATTGCCCACCGGCGCGGTTCGATGCAAATCATTCGCAATTGCAGCCTGCCGGGGGTTCTTCCGGCGCTCATCCGGCATGAAAGCTTCTTCGGTTCGGTCACCTTGCCAGTCAGGGAAATGACAGGTTCGACGTATTAGCTTCAAGTTGAATGAGTCAACAAAATGACCGGACCGATGACAAAGACTTTCCGCATCCCCGCCTTCCTGTTCGCCGCTGTTTCCCTTTCCACGCTCGCCAGCGTGGCGGTGCATGCACAGAATGGCGCCACCACCGGCAGCGAGCAGGAGGAGGAAGAGGAAATCGTCGTCACCGGCCAACGCGAACGGGGCTCGGTGGTCGGCAATGCGATGCCCGAGCAGCAGTTTCGCGCGGCGGACATCCGCGCGCTCGGCGTCAGCAATATCAATGATCTGCTGACCGAGCTTGGCCCACAGTTGCAGAGCGCCAGCGGCAAGCCGCCCGTGACGTTGCTCGAGGGCCGCCGCATTGCGAGCTTCCGCGAAATTGCTTCCATTCCTGCCGAAGCCATCGCCCGCGTGGACATCCTGCCGGAAGAAGTCGGCTTGCGTTATGGCTACAGCGCCGACCAGAAGGTCATGAACATCGTGCTGCGCGCGCGGTTCCGGGCGTTCACAGGCGAAGTGTCCTCGCGCATTCCGACGGCGGGCGAAGGCATCATCAACGAAGCGGAGGCGGGCCACCTCACAATCCGCCGCGGCGAGCGCGTCAACATCAACGCGAAATACACGAATACCGACGGCATTCTGGAATCCGATCGCGGCCTGACCAGCCCGGAAAGCGGAGCGCGTTCGCTGACTGACGACCGCGAGGTCCTGACGATCAACGGCAGCTACAACAAGCCGGTCGGCGAGCGCACGCAGGCAACGCTCAGCGGCGAACTCGGCACGACGCGCAGTGGACGCCTGATCGGCCTGGCGCTGCCGTCCGTGACCATCCCCAGCGGCACCTTCTATGCCGGCGGGACGGCGGACCGACTTTTCTATCCGGTCGGGCCGAGCCTGCCGTCGCTGGAGCGCTCGACCAGCACCCAGAACGCCCAGATCAGCGGCACGCTCAATGCCATGCGCAGCGTCGGGCAGTGGACCCTCACGGCGACCTACAGTCGGCAGGATACGCGCCAGCTGACCGATCGGTCGTTCGATCTCTCCGCTTATGCGGCGGCTGTCGCGGCGGGCGAGGTCGCCGCCAATCCGGCGCTGCCGCTGGCGCAGGCCTATCTGATCGCACGGCCCGCTGACGAGGCGCAGACCCGCACGGACAACGCGAACATCGATTTCGTTTACAATCGCGGGCTGTTCTCGCTTCCTGCCGGCGACGTGTCGGCGACCGCGCGCCTGAGCGGTTCGCTCATGCGCCTCGAGAACAGCCAGAACCGCGACCTGGTGAGCACCAATCGCCGGCTCGCGCGCGATTCCGGCAGCGGCTCGCTCAACGTCGATATTCCGATCTCCCGCGCCGCCGACCCGCTCGGGCGGCTCTCAGCCAACGCGAATGTTGCGGTCGAGCAATTGTCGGACGCGGGCACGCTGCGCACCTTTGGCGTCGGGTTCAACTGGGCGCCGCGCAAGTTCATCAGCCTGACCGGTTCTTACCGCGACGAGGAAAATGCCCCGACGCCCGCGCAACTGGGCGATCCGCTCACCGCGACGCCGTTCGTGCCGGTGTTCGATCCGGTGGCGGGAACAAGCACGCTGGTGACGACGATCACCGGCGGCAATCCGCTCCTCGACCCGTCGCGGGACCGCAACTTCCGGCTCGGGCTGGTGCTGACGCCGCTGCAGGATCCCAGTGTCGTGCTCAGCCTGGACTACAGCAATCGTTCGACCAGCGGCGGAATCAGCGCGTTTCCCGGCATTTCCGAGGAGACCGAGGACGCCTTTCCTGGCCGTTTCACGCGCGGTCCCGGTGGAACGCTGCTCCAGGTCGACATGCGGCCGATCAACATCACCGAGCAGAAGCGGGAGTCGCTGCGCTGGGGGATTAACTTTAGCAAGCGGCTGAAAACACCCCAAAGCCAGATCGATGCGATGCGGGCAGCTTTCCAGCGTCGTTTCCCCAATGGGGTGCCCGGCGGTCCGGATGGGGGGCGAGGTGGTCCCGGCGCGGGGCAGGAACGTACGCAGACGCAAGGCGCGGAAGGCAACCAGAGTGGGCAGGGCGGCACGGCCGCGACACCCCCGCCCGGTGGTGACGCGCCACCGCCGCAGTTCGGCGCGGCGGGCGGCCCCGGCGGTGGCGGACGCGGTCCGGGCGGTGGCCCCGGCGGCGGGCGCGGCTTTGGCGGTTTCGGTGGCGGACCCGGCGGGCCGGGCGGCGGCGGCCGGATCAACTTCGCCATCTATCATGAGTGGATGCTCACCAACACGGTGCAGCTGGCGCCCACCCTGCCGGTTCTGGACCTGCTCGGCGGTGACACGCTGGGCGGCGGCGCCGGTCCCTCACGCCACGAGATCGAGGTGCAGGCCGGCATCAGTCAGAGCGGCTACGGCTTGCGGCTGACCGGCGAATGGAAGAGCGCGACGAACGGTGGGGGGCTGCACTTCGGCGACCTGGCGACGGTCGACTTGCGGCTGTTCGCAAACCTCGCGCAAATGCCCAAGCTGGTCGAGAAAGCGCCGTTCCTGCGCGGCATGCGCGTGCAACTGGGCGTCGACAATCTGTTCAACGCGCAGCAGAAGGTGACGGATGCAAATGGCAATGTGCCCTTCGCCTATCAGCCCGCCTTCCTCGATCCTGTCGGGCGCACGGTGCGCCTGAGCATCCGTAAGCTGTTCTTCTGATCCTGGAACCGGATCAGGTCAGGTCGATGATCTCGCAGGGCGGGGCGAGGGGTGCTTCGCCGACATATTGCTCGGGCCAATGGCGGAAGGGGCGGACGGCACCCTCCTCCCGCCAGCGCTCCATCCGCGCCGGGTCTACTTCGCCATAAACCCATTGGCCGGCGCCCAGCGTGCCGAGCGCGAGCACGCCGTCGTCGGGCGCATCGCCGACCGGCGGCACGAACAGCCCCGCCGCGCCATAATTCTCGTCCAGTACCGGCGACCAGGGCGCCATGCCGACGGTGGGCGCCTGGCCGACAAAGCACTGGTTCTCCAGAGCGCGCGCCTGCGCGCCGTGCCGCACGCGCCAATAGCCCTGCAGGCTGTCGGTGCAGGAGGGCGAGAGGATGAGCGTCGCGCCGGCTTCGGCCTGGGCGCGGGCGATCAGCGGGAATTCGACGTCATAGCAGATCGAGAGGCCGATCAGCCCGAGTGTCGTGCGGAACACGCGGATCTCGGTCCCGCCCGCGATATCCCAGTGCTCGCGCTCGAAGCGCGTCATGACGATCTTGTCCTGATGGCCGTCGCGGCCTTGTGGCGTGACCAGCCGGGCGCGGTTGACGACACGGCCGTCTGCAAGCGGGCAGGGGAGGCTTGCGGCAACGATATGCACGTCATGCCGCCGGGCGAGCGCGACATGATGCGCATCGATCGCGTCGCTCAAGCTGGCCACGAACCGCAGCGAGCCTTGCAGATCGCCCATGCTCGCCGGGTCGAGCGACGCCAGTTCCATCGCGCCATATTCGGGAAAGACGAGCAGCTTGGCTCCCCGTTCCACGGCGTCCGCGACCCAGCGGGTAATTTTGGCCTGCCAGTCGGCAAAGCTGTCCAGCCGTTCGATCGGATATTGGGCAAGGGCGAGCGTGAAGGCGCTCATAGCATGCGGAGCCAGAACTGCATGAGATGGCTCGTTTGCGCAGGCTGATCGATATCCTGCCAGTCATAGTGGGCGACGACGCCTTCGACGGGTTCATAACCGCGCTTTCGCCAGAACGGCGCCAGATCGCGCGCTTCGGCAGGGCGCAGCGGATGATCCGGAGGCCGGACGACGCCGCAGAAACAGGCGGCAGTCGCGCCTGCTTCCCGCGCGGCTGCCTCGCGCGCGTCGAAGAAGGCGTGGCCGAGGCCGTGGCCGCGATAGGCCCGCAGCAAAACGGACTCGCCGAAATAGAACAGCCGCGCCAGGTTGAAGCCCCGCGCTTCGAAGGGCGCGCGGAAGGCCTCGTCCTGCCCTGCCATGGGAGAGGCGGTGGCGACGCCGACGATCGCATCGCCATCCCGCGCGACGATCAGGACCGCGCCGTCCTCGTCCAGGAAATGGCCCAGATACCGGCGCTCATAGTCGAGCGTGCCCTCATAGAGATAGGGCCATTCGCGGAACACCGCGATGCGCAGCCGGGCGAGATCGTCCAGCGCCGCAGCACGCGCGCCACGGTCCTTCAGTGTCTCGACGGCGATCGCGCTCACGCGCTGACCTGTGCGATCCAGTCCACGAGATTGTAATAGACGGTGACCCGGCTGATGAGGCCGTCCTCCACGTCGAAGAAGGCCCCGGCGGGGATGACGTAGTGCTGACCATGGGCGGGCGGGTAGCCGGCCTCGCCTTTCAGATAATCGCCATGGACGACGAACTCTGCGGCTGCCTTGCTGCCGTCGGCGCTCGCCATGATGACGATGTCGGTGAGGTTCTCGCGGTAGGCGAGGCCCATGCGCTCGAGAAAGGCACGGAAAGCCGGTTTGCCGACTTCGCGCGCGGCCTGGTTGACGTCATGGGCGACGTCCTCATGCAGACAATCGAGAACGCCCTCGGGATCGCCCGCATTGAAGGCTGCGTAATAACGCTCGATGAGAGCCATGGTTTGTTCTGCTGTGCTCATCTCTCACTCCTTGGGACTCGGCGACCACGTCCCTATCTGCGCTTTACGTAAACGTCTCGCGGGAGAGAAACCATGCTTGTCGGCACCGTCAAGGAGATCAAAACGCACGAATATCGCGTTGGCCTCACGCCCGAGAGCGTGCACGAGTTGATCGTCCACGGCCACGAGGTGCTGGTGGAAACCGGCGCGGGGCTCGGCATCGGCGCGCGGGACAGCGACTATCGCGAGGCGGGCGCGCAGATCGCCTCCCAACCGGCGGAAATCTTCGAGCGCGCCGAGATGATCGTGAAGGTGAAGGAGCCGCAGGAGGAGGAGCGGGCGATGCTTCGCCGCGACCAGATCCTTTACACCTATCTCCATCTTGCGCCCGACGCCGAGCAGACCGCCGATCTCGTCAAGGCCGGAGTCGTGGCTATCGCCTACGAGACGGTGACGGATGCCCATGGCGGCCTGCCGCTGCTGAAGCCGATGAGCCAGGTTGCCGGGCGCATGTCGATCCAGGCGGGCGCGACGGCGCTGGAAAAGGGCCATGGCGGCCGCGGCGTCCTGTTGGGCGGCGTGCCGGGCGTGCTCCCCGCCAAGGTGACGGTGATCGGAGGCGGTGTCGTCGGCTTCAACGCCGCGCAGATGGCTGCGGGGCTTGGCGCGGATGTGACGATCCTCGATCGCAACCCGGAAGTGCTGGAAAAGCTGGGCACCTATTTCGAGGCGCGGGCCAAGACGCGTTTTTCCAACAAGGCCAATCTCGCCGATTGCGTGGCGCAGGCCGATCTTGTCATCGGCGCGGTGCTGATACCGGGCGCGGCGGCACCCAAGCTGGTCTCGCGCGCGATGCTGGGCACGATGAAGCAGGGCGCGGTGCTGGTCGATGTCGCGATCGATCAGGGTGGCTGTTTCGAGACCAGCCATCCCACCACCCATGCCGAGCCGACCTATCTGGTCGACGGCATCGTCCACTATTGCGTGGCCAATATGCCCGGCGCGGTGGCGCGCACCTCCACCTATGCGCTCAACAACGTCACGCTGCCGCATGCGCTGCGGATTGCCGATCTGGGCTGGAAGGAAGCGATGAAGCGCGACCCGTATTTGCTCGACGGGCTCAATGTGTGGAACGGCATGGTCACTTGCTCGCCGGTCGCGCGGCAGCATGGTTATGAGGTGGTGCCGACCGACATCGCGCTGCAATAGCGGCGGGACGGCCGAGGAAGACGCGATCAGCTCTCGTAGGTTTGCTTGAGCGTCACGCCGTCGATCATGAGACCGCCGACGACCATCACGGCGGAGCAGCAGACGAAAAACATTAGTTCGCCGCCGAAGCCGGGATAATCGTCGAGATAGTGCATGCCCCGCGCGGTCGCGCCCACTGCCATCGCGTAGATGGCGAGGAAAGCCTCGAACTTGGTCTTGATCGTGAAAAGGCGCTTGATCTTGTTCATGCCCGAATAAGGAGCAAGCGCCATGCCAGATGAGGATTTCCGCGGTAACCGTTGGTTAATGGTTAAAAAAGTGTAAACGCCGCCGACGGTTTCGGGGTGTATACGCTCTCACAGCAGGTGCCTGAACTCCTGCACCACCTCGCGATAGACCGGCCGCTTGAAGGGGACGATCAGTTCGACGAGCTGGTCCGCCTCCACCCAGCGCCAGGCATTGAACTCCGGCTCGGCCGTGTCGATGTGGATATCCTGATCCTCGCCCTTGAAGCGCACCAGGAACCAGCGCTGCGACTGGCCGCGATATTTCCCGCCCCAGAGCTTGCCAGCCAGCGCCTCAGGCAAATCATAGACATGCTCGTTGACCGAACGCGCGATGATGTCGACCAGATGCGGAGCGATGCCGGTCTCTTCGCCCAACTCGCGGATCAAGGCGTCTTCGGCCGATTCGCCTTTGTCGATGCCACCCTGGGGCATCTGCCAGGCATCGCCCTCCTTCGAGTCGATCCGCTGGCCGACAAAGACATGACCCTGCCGGTTCGCCAGCATGATGCCGACGCACGGACGGTAGGGCAGGGAGGCCTGTTCGACGGATTTCTTGCTCATTCTCGCTTCTCTAGTGACCCGTTGTGCGTTCTCCGTAACGCTCCGGTTGTGTTCCCGATGGCAAGCCCGCGCGAAAAAGGCAACGCTCGGGTGCCCTGCAGCTTTTCTACTTTGATTGGCAGGGCTGGAAGGACTAGGGGCGAGCATATCCAACATTTGTCAGAGTTTGCCATGGCGTCTGCCGCATCAAAGTCCACCGCTCCTATTGCCAGCGACGAAACCGTACCGGAAGCCGTCGTCGTCCGTTTCGCGGGCGACAGCGGAGACGGCATGCAGCTTACGGGCGGACAGTTCACGCTGTCGACTGCTCTCGCCGGCAATGATCTTGCGACATTCCCTGATTTTCCTGCGGAGATCCGTGCGCCCCAGGGGACACTCTTCGGCGTCTCCGCGTTTCAGATCAATTTCGGTTCGTCGGACATTACCACGGCCGGCGACGCCCCGGATATCCTGATCGCGATGAATCCCGCCGCGCTCAAGACGAACGTCACCGATCTCAAGGCGGGCGGGCTTATCATCGCCGATACCGGCGAGTTCAACGACCGCAATCTGGCCAAGGCCAAATATGAGACGAACCCGCTCGAGGACGGCAGCCTTGCACGCTGGCAGGTGCTGGCGTTCGACATCAGCGCGCTGACCCTGGAAAGTGTTAAGCCCTTTGGCCTTGGCAACAAGGAAGCGCTGCGCTCCAAGAACATGTGGACGCTGGGCCTCGCGCTCTGGCTGTTCGATCGCAGCCGCGAGCCGATCATCGACTGGCTGAAGGCCAAGTTCGCCAAGGCGCCCGAGATTGCCGATGCCAACATCGCCGCGCTGAATGCGGGCCATGCCTATGGCGAAACGGCGGAACTTGCCGTGCCGTTGCGGCAGCTTCACCTGCCCCCCGCGCCGGCGCAGGAAGGCCTCTATCGCACGATCACCGGTGCCGAGGCGATTTCACTCGGTCTGGTCGCCGGCGCGCAGCTGGCCAACCTGCCGATGTTCTTTGGTGGCTATCCGATCACGCCCGCCAGCGCGATCCTGCATCATCTTTCGCGCCTCAAGGAATATGACGTCACGACGTTCCAGGCCGAGGACGAGATCGCGGCGATCGCCAGCGCCATCGGCGCCAGCTATGCGGGCTCGCTGGGCGTCACCAGTTCTTCCGGTCCCGGCATCGCGCTCAAGGGCGAGGCAATGGGCCTTGCGATCATGACCGAGCTGCCGCTGGTCATCGTGAACTCGCAGCGCGGCGGTCCCTCGACTGGCCTGCCGACCAAGACCGAGCAGTCCGATCTTTATCAGGCTGTCTATGGCCGCAACGGCGACGCGCCGATGCCGGTGCTGGCCGCGCGCTCGCCGGCCGACGCGTTCGACGTGGCGATCGAGGCATGCCGGATCGCCATCCAGTACATGACGCCGGTGATGATCCTGACCGACGGCTACATCGCCAATGCCGCCGAACCCTGGCAGGTGCCGGACATGGCGAGCTATGAGCCGTTCGAAGCGCGCTTCCTCGAAGAGATGCCCGAAGGCGGCCTTAAGCCCTATTCGCGCAACGAGAAGCTGGCCCGTCCCTGGATCAAGCCCGGCACGCCCGATCTCATGCATCGCATCGGCGGCATCGAGAAGGAAGTGAACACCGGCCACATTAATTATGGCGCCGCCAATCACCAGGCGATGACCGAACTGCGCCGCGACAAGGTGCAGGGCATCGCCAAGGGCTTGAAGCAGGACGTCGCGATTGGTGAGGCCGCCGGCAAGCTTGCGGTCGTGGGCTGGGGCTCGACCTTCGGGCCGATCCACCAGGCCGTCCGTCGCGCCCGCCGCAAGGGACATGATGTCGCGCATATCCACATCCGCCACATCTGGCCGCTGCCTGAGAATCTCGGAGACCTTCTCAAGGGTTACGAGCAGATCCTTGTCCCGGAAATGAATACCGGGCAGCTCAAGACAGTCCTTCGCGACCAGTATCTGGTCGACGCCAAGCCACTCAACAAGATCTCGGGCCAGCCCTTCCGCATCGCGGAGATCGAAGCGGCCATCGAGGGGATGCTCGCATGAACGACATGACCACTGTGACCCGCGAGCGCGTGGAAACCACGCTTAAGGACTGGGAAACCGATCAGGAAGTTCGCTGGTGCCCCGGTTGCGGCGACTATGCGATCCTCAAAGCGGTTCAGCGCACGCTGCCGCAGCTTGGCGCGGATCCCAAGAACACGGTGTTCGTCTCAGGTATCGGCTGCTCGTCGCGCTTCCCTTATTATGTCGAGAGCTATGGCTTCCACACCATCCACGGCCGCGCGCCGGCGGTGGCGACGGGGATCAAGCTCGCCAACCCGCAGCTTGATGTGTGGCTGGTGACCGGCGACGGCGATGGCCTGTCGATCGGCGGCAATCACACGATGCACATCCTGCGCCGCAATCTCGATTGTCAGATCCTCCTGTTCAACAACGAGATCTACGGCCTGACCAAGGGGCAGTACTCGCCCACCAGCCGCGAGGGCACGCGCAGTCCGTCCACGCCTTATGGGTCGATCGATCGCCCCGCAAAGCCGGCCGCCTTCGCGCTCGGCTCGGGCGCGCGCTTCATCGCGCGGGCCTATGACGTCGCGAAGCAGCTGCCGGACGTGCTGACCGCCGCCTATAACCACAAGGGCGCGGCGTTCGTTGAGATTTTCCAGAACTGCATCGTCTACAACAAGGACGTGTTCGCCGACTTCACCGAGAAGAAGAATTCGGATGAAGGCCAGCTCTGGGTGGAAGACGGCAAGCCGATGCTGTTCTCCAAGGGCACCAAGGGCATCACGCTCGATCGCGAGGCGCTCGCGCTCAAGGTCGTCGATGTTGTTGATGGAGATTGGCAGGCGGCGGGCGTGATCGTCCATGACGTCACCAACCGCTCCGTCGCGCATATGCTCGTCGAGATGCCGTTCGGCCTGTTCCCGATGGCACTGGGCGTGCTTTACGACGATCCGGCCGCGAGCTTCGAACAGGCCGTGGAGGAGCAGCATGCCCGCCTCGCTGCCGGCAAGACGCCGGATCTGCAGAAGTTGGTGAGCCAGGGGCAGACCTGGACCGTCGGCGCCCGCGAAGAGACCGATGCGGCCAATGCCGGCTCGGCCGGGAGCGGCCCGGAGCTTTGAGGGAGCGTTCCTCTCCCGGTGTGGGAGAGGGCGCCGCCGGCCTCGCGCCTTCCTTTCGCGGGAATGACGTCATGCACGTCAGGGCCTAAGATCGAGCCTCGCCGGCAAACTCGGAAACGACGGCCAACATCTTGACCGGGGGACTTTCTCGTCCCCACAAGCGGCCATGGACAATTTCACCCATAGCCTGGTCGGATGGGCGCTCGGCCAGACGGGTCTCAAGAAAACGACGCGCAAGGGCCTCGCCGCGCTGGTTCTCGGTGCGAACATGCCGGACATCGACGTGCTCTTCGGGTGGGTGCCCTGGCTCCCGCTCGCGACGCATCGCGGCTTCACCCACGGCCTTGTAGGCGGCGTTGTCGTCATGCCGCCACTTCTGGCAGGGCTGCTCTGGCTGCTCGATCGATGGCAGCTGTCGCGCGGAGCAACGTTCCGCAGCGGACTGGCGATAGATGTCCGCTGGTTGCTGGCGCTCTCCTATATCGGCGCCGTGACCCATCCGCTGCTCGATCTGCAGACGACCTATTCCGTCCAGCTTCTCTCGCCGTTCAGCACGCTCTGGTTTCATGCGGAGACGCTATTTATCATCGATGTCTGGATCTGGACGGGCCTGGCCTTCGCCATCTGGCTTTCGCGCCGGCGGGCGCGGCGCGGCAGGGACTGGCGCCGGCCCGCCCTGGTCTCGCTTGTCGCGCTTTGCGCCTATATCGGCTTCAACGGCGTGATTTCGCTTGCGGCACGGCATGCGCTGATGACGCGTGTGCATCCCGCCGCCGACATCCTGTTCGCGGGCCAGCAGCCGGTCCTGTTCTGGCGGCGGAACCTGGTCTGGCGTCAAAACGGCATGATCGGGCGTGCGAACTACGATCCGCTGCGCAGCCTCATCGGCTTGTCGGACGTGGCTCCGCTGGTGCCGGATCATATGGGCAATTCGCTGGTCCGTCGCGCCATGACGGCAACTCGGGACATCCGGCAGTTCATGCGGTGGTCCACCATGCCGATCGCCCGCATCGAGACGAAGGACTGCGTTCACACCGTCCTGTTCAGCGATGCCAGGTTCGGGGAGCCTCGGCCCGGAGACCGTTTCCTGCGCCAGGTCACTCTGCCGAGCGGCGCTGCCGGTTGCGCGAAATGACGAAACTGCGTTCTACATTGTCATTATAGCACGGACGGATCATGATGCCGTCATGACCATCCACAATCCGCGAGCAGGCCGCCAGCGCGCATTCTTGCGCCGGACGAATACGCGGATGCAGAGCGGTCTGTGGAAATATGTGCCCGCGCGCCTTTTCGCGCCGATGCTCCGCCGGGTCGACGCGGGCCTGCTTGAAGGGGCGCTGGAACTGCACATGCCGGATGGCACGGTGCGCGTGCTTGGCGGCAAGGTACCGGCGATCTCGGCGATCGTCCACATCCATAGCTGGCGGGCGCTGGTGCGTCTGGCAACCTCCGGCTCCACGGGCTGGTATCGCGCCTGGGCGAGTGGGGACTGGTCAAGCCCCGAGCCGGTGACGCTGTTCGCCCTGTTCGCCGCCAATGCCCGCTCGCTTGGCACGGCGGCGCGCTCCTCCGGCTTGCCACGGCTTATCGGCCGGTTCAAACTGGCGCGGCGGCACAACAGTCGGCGCGGGGCCCGGCGGAACATCGCCGAGCACTATGACCTCGGGAACGACTTCTATTCCCTCTGGTTGGACGAGACGCTGACCTATTCGAGCGCCTGCCCGGCCTTTCCCGACGAACCGATGGCCGATGCGCAACACCGTAAGATCGATCGGTTGCTTGACAGACTAAATCTCAGGAATGGCTATCATCTTCTTGAAATCGGATGCGGTTGGGGTGGGCTGGCGCAGCGGGCCGTGGAACGGGCGGACGTCGACTATGTCGGACTGACCCTCTCTGTCGAGCAGCAGGCTATCGTGCAGGAGCGTTTGGCTAACCGGAGCGGCGCCGGGACGGCGAGCGTGCTGCTTCAGGATTATCGCGACACGCAGGGGCAGTATGACGCCATTGCCAGCGTCGAGATGGTCGAGGCGGTCGGCGAGCGCTACTGGCCCGCCTATCTCCAGAGCATTGCTCGTTTGCTGAAACCTGGCGGTCGCGCCGCGATCCAGTTCATCAGCATCGACGACGAGATTTTCCCCGCCTATGCGGCACGCGCAGACTTCATCCAGCGCTATGTCTTTCCTGGCGGCTGCCTGATCTCGGAACATCGCTTCCGCGACATCGCGGCGCAGAACGGCCTAGAATGGCAGGATCAGACGCGCTTCGGTCTCGACTATGCCTGGACGCTGCGCAAATGGCGCGAGCGGTTCGAGCAGGTCGTGGAGGAGGGGTTGTTGCCATCGCGCTTCGACGCGCGTTTCGTGGACCTCTGGCGCTATTACCTCATGTATTGCGAGGGCGGCTTTGTCGGTCGCAGCATTGACGTCAGCCAGATTACTCTGGTGAAGCCGGAGGCATAGCCGCCGCGATCTCCTCGCGTATCCGCGCGATCTGGGCGCCCATCAGCGGCAGGCGCGGTTCCTCTTCCTCCAGGATGGCGCGGAAGATGCTGCGCTTCCATTCCGCCTTTCGGCGCTCGTCGGTGAGATGGCTTATCGGCATGGTCGAGAGCAGGATGTCGATCAGGCGATCCGCGCCATGCAACCGGCCCCAGAGATAGTCGTTCTCCCGATAGGCGCGGCTGAAGAAGGCGCCGAAGCTGTTGAACTCGATGCCGCGCAGGGTCGCGGCCGCCCCGCCGGAGCGAATTGCCGTCGCGTCCTCGGGCGAGATGCGGTCGACCTTGATCGGGTCATATTCGTCCAGCCCTTCGCCCTGCAGCAGCGTCAGCGTGGCGACGTCGAAATAGGGGAAGCCGAGATAGGCCTTGAGCAGACTTCGCCGATCCGCGACGGCGAGCGCCAGCGCTGCTTCGGCGAAGCGCTCGTCCACCAGTTTGTCGACTGCGCGCAGGTTCCGCTGCTCGCCGAGCAATTCGATCGCCGCGATTGGATCGTCCCGCGCCGTGTGCGCAGCGGCACGAACGGAAGGGCCGAACCATTGCGGCAACTGCCGTTCTGCATAGAGCGCGATTGCCTCGTAGAGCATGTCCAGCATCGCGGCGCGGGCAGTTTCTGCGGGGCCGCTCGCTTCAGCCGTCTCGCTTGCGGCGGCGAGGCTTCGCGTCAGGAACCGCAGGCGCCTGATCCGGAAGGCGATGTCATGGCGGCGATAGAAGGCGATCAATGCCTGGCTGGCGCCGTCCGCCGTGCCTTGTCCGAGGGTGTCGATGTCCTGTGCATGCAGCCGGTCGCGCAGAGTGCGGCGCAGAGTCTCCCGATCGAGCGCGCTGTGGTCGCCAGCGATGGCGAGGAGCAGGTCGGCCAGTTCGTCGACGATGCCGGTATATTTGACATAGCCATAAGCGGGGTAGGCGAAGCCGGCCGCGCGCGCGGCCTTCTGTTGCAGCCGTGCGCGCCATGCGGCGAGGCGCTTGGGCGTCGGCCGGTCAAGGAACAGCGTGCGCCGGAGCGTCCGGTCGACGGTGCGGTCGATGTCCGGCCGCAGGGCCTCGACAATCTGCTGCATGCGGCGGATTCGCGCGGACCGCTGCGCGATTGCCTCCAGATTGTCGCGGATCGGCTGCACGCGCGGAATGTCGCTGATTGCGCCGAAGATCGTGCGGAAGAAGCCGGGCAGGGGGCGTTCCCCGCCCGTGCCGCGCTCCATCGGCGAGGTCAGGCGAAAACCCGCCGCGCTCGGGCTCGGATCGATATAGACGAACCTGCGATCGACCAGCCGCCGCGCCGGCCGATCCTTGAGTGCCTCGATCGCCTGGGCAAAAGGCGCGTTGGCGAGGACAGATCCGTCGATCAGCACGGCGTCCTCCGCCGTCTCGCTCAGGCCATCACGGGGCAGCGCGCGGCGCAGGAACCCTTCGCGGCCCGGCCAGGGCCGGTCATGTTCGTGCAACACCGCGTCCAGCTCCCGCACGGTGAAGGGCGGGAAGGCGCCGGGAAAGCTCGCGGTGGCGCGCGCTGCGAAGACCAGTTCGGCGGGGTCGGCGAAGCGTCTCGGTCGCTCGCCGCGCGCGAGGAAGCTCAGCGTCAGGCGATGCTCTGTCTCGCTGATCTCGGGCGGACTGTTGAGGCGCAGCGTTTCCTCATGGCCGGTGAAGTCTGTTGCTGTCACGAACAGGTCGAGCGGATGGCCCTCGGGCAGCAGGGGAGGGCCGGCCTTGCCGGCCGCCATGGCGTCGAATGCTTCCAGCAGAAGGCGGGAAAAGCTCTTGCCGCCGAAAGGCGGGGCGAACCAGCGCGCCCGCACGAAATTGGAAAGCTTGCGGCGCACTTCCTCGCGCGCCTCGGGCGCGACGGTGCTGCTCACCGTGTCGCCGCGCCGGCGCAGCATCAGCCAGAGGATCGGCGCGACCCAGAATTTGGTGAAGCGTGAAAGCGGCCGGGCGTCAGGATCGAGCAGGATGTCGGCATCGGCATCGCGCAGCCACAATTCGGTGAGCGGATCGAGCGATTGGCCGGTCTCGATCGCGTGGGCGAGAAAAACGCCGTTGATGCCGCCCGCGCTGGCTCCGGCAACGATGTCCGGCAGGACGCGGATCTTGAGGTCCGCTTCACCACGACTGGCCTCAAGAATTGCGCGATAGACGGCCTGGCTGCCGCCGGGCTCGGTTGCGGTGTCTCCGGAACAGAAATCGCGGCTTGCCCGGGCGAGGCGCCAGACCTCCTTGGTGACGCCATGCATGTAAACCGCGAGGCTCACGCCGCCATAGCAGACCAGCGCAAGCCTCAGTTCCTTTTCCCGCATCGCTCCTAGATGGCGCGGGCGGGGCGGCTTGTCCACCGGGCGTCGGTGCCCGCGCCGGATCAGCGGACCGTGAACTGCGCCCAGATCGGCAGATGGTCCGATGCGCGGCGCGCGAGCGGCGTCGCATGCACGCCGCAGCCCTCGAGCGCGAGCCCACCGCGCCACATGATGCGGTCCAGCGCCGCGACTTGGCGCCGTGCATGATAGCTGCGGCCGCTCGGCGCGATCTCATAGTGGCGCGCGAAGTCGGCGAGGCATCCGCGATTGGGCGTCCATTCATTGGTGTCGCCCATCAGTATCGTCGCGTCCGCCGGATCATGCGCGTGCAGCACGTCGACATGATGCAGCACCGCGCCAGCCTGCCGTCGGCGCCACAAGCCGGAAAGATCGAGATGCATGCCGACGACGCGCAGTTTCAATCCCTTGACGTCCACCGTTGCCATCACCGCTCCACGCGGCTCGAGGCAAGGCAAGTGCATGACGTCGCCATGCGCATGGATGTGCTCGCCGCGCACGAGCAGCGCATTGCCGTGCCAGCCCATGCTTTCCGTGCGGGTGGGGAGCGTGACGGCCCGATAGCGCGAGTGCATCTGCAGCAGCCAGTCGGGCAGGACCGCGTGACGCACGCCGAAGCGCCGGTCGGCCTCCTGCAAGGCGACGATATCTGCGTCGAGCTCGTTCAGCACGTCGATGATCCGCTCGGGCAGCCGCCGCCTGTCCGTCCCGATCGCCTTGCGGATATTGTAGGAAACGACCTTGATCATCCTGCCTTCTTCATCGGGGCAGACAACGCATGAGAAGCGCTTTTGGGCAACCCCCTTCCGTCCCGTTCATTGTGGACTCCGCCGGGTAGCAAGAAGGAGCAAGCCATGAAGATCGATCATGATGCGCTCGTAATGGTCGTGGACGGCGGCAAGATGCTGCTTTTCCGCAATCATGGCGATGCGGCTTATCCCCATCTCGAGGTGGAGGAAGCCCTAGAGCTCTACAATCCGCCCGATCAGGAGCAGGCCAGCGACGCGCCCGGACGCACGCAGGCTTCGGCCGGCACAGCCCGTAGCGCGATGGAGCAGACCGACTTCCACGAGCTGGAGGAAATGCACTTCGCAGTCGACGCCATGGAGCGCCTGAACGACCGGGCGCTCGCCAATAATTTCGAGAGCCTGATCATCGTTGCCCCGCCACGCACGCTGGGCACGTTGCGCAAGCATTATCGGAAGGAGCTCAAGACGCGGCTGACGGCGGAAGTACCCAAGGATCTTTCCGGTCATCCGGTCGCGGATATCGAGGACATTCTAGCGAAGACGTGAGGCCGATCGACGCTTCGCTTTATGCTGGCGTTCTCCATTCGTTCCCGATAGTGAGAACGCATGGTAAAGCTCAAGCGTCGCTTCGTCTGTCAGGCCTGCGGGTCGCTCGCTCCGCGCTGGCAGGGCCAGTGCGACGATTGTGGGGAATGGAACAGCCTGGCCGAGGAGGCCGCGCCGACCAGCTTTTCCGCCAAGCATGACCTGCAGGGTGGCGGCCGCGCGATCGACCTCATCGGTCTCGACAGCACGGTGGAACTGCCGCCGCGTCTCGGCACGGGGCTGGCGGAGTTCGACCGCGCGCTGGGCGGTGGGCTGGTGCCCGGTTCCGCGACGCTGATCGGCGGCGATCCGGGCATCGGCAAGTCGACCTTGCTCCTGCAGGCCGCAGCGCGCCTCGCGCTCGGCGGTCGGAGCGTCGTCTATGTGAGCGGCGAGGAGGCGGCCGATCAGGTGCGGCTGCGCGCGCGGCGGCTCGGGCTCGGCGGCGCGCCGGTGCAACTCGCCAGCGCGACCTCGGTGCGCGATATCCTGACTACGCTCGGCCAGGGCAAGGGGCCGGACCTCCTCATCATCGATTCGATCCAGACCATGCACAGCGACATGATCGAGGGCGCGCCTGGTACGGTCAGCCAGGTCCGCGCCTCGGCGCAGGAATTGATCCGGTTTGCCAAGAAGGGCGGCTCCGCGCTCATCCTCGTTGGCCATGTCACCAAGGACGGCTCAATCGCCGGTCCGCGCGTGCTGGAGCATATGGTCGACACGGTGCTGAGCTTCGAGGGGGAGCGCAGCCATCAATATCGCATCCTTCGCGCCATCAAGAACCGTTTCGGCGGCACGGACGAGATCGGCGTGTTCGCCATGGCCGAGGAGGGGCTGACCGAGGTCGGCAATCCCTCGGCCCTGTTCCTCACCGAGCGGGACGAGCGTGTCGCCGGCACCGCCGTCTTTCCGGCGCTGGAGGGAACGCGGCCGGTGCTGGTCGAAATTCAGGCCCTTACCGTTCGGCTCGCCAGCGGCGCCACGCCGCGACGCGCCGTGGTCGGATGGGACAGCGGCCGTCTGGCGATGATCCTTGCCGTGCTGGAAGCGCGCTGCGGGCTCAGCTTCTCGGCCTGTGAAGTCTATCTGAACGTGTCGGGCGGCTATCGGCTGCAGGATCCCGCCGCAGACCTTGCCGTGGCCGGCGCGCTCATCTCGGCGCTCTCGGAACGGCCTACGCCGCCCGATGCCGTGCTGCTGGGCGAAATTGCGCTGTCGGGCGAGGTGCGGCCGGTCGCGCATGCGGCGCTGCGGTTGCGGGAATCGGCCAAGCTCGGGTTCCGCAAGGCGCTCCTGCCGTCGGTGAGCGCGAAGCATGCCGCCGGACTTTCCGTCTCGGGTTTCGCACGGCTCAGCGATCTGGTTGACCATATGCTTGGCCGGGACTAGCCAGCCAAGCATGACCGCTCTCGACATTGCCGTCCTCCTCCTGGTCGGCGGCCTCGCCATTCGCGGCTTCATTGCCGGCTTCGTTACCGAATCTCTCGCCCTCGCGGCCATTGTCGCCGGCATTTTCGCCGTTCGGCTGTTTCATGCGCCCGTCACGAGCATACTCGCCGGACTGATCGGCTCGGAATATGGCGGCGCGCTCATCGCCTTCGTGCTGACCTTCGGCATCACCTTCGGCCTCGGCAAATGGCTGGCGAGCTACATCGGCGGCAAGACGAAAAGCTCGATGCTCGGCATGGTGGACCGGTTGCTCGGCGCGGGCTTCGGTGCAGTGAAAGGCCTGCTTGTGGCGACCGTCGTCTATGTCGTCTTCACGATCGGCTATGATGCGCTGTATGGCGTCGAGACCAATCGGCCGGAGTGGATGCGCCTGTCGCGCTCCTATCCGCTGTTGAACGCGAGTGGCTCGGCGATGAGCGAATGGATTGACGAGAACAGCCGGCAGGGAGGCCTCCTCGGCGCGATCGAGTCGGCGGCAGGCGCCGCGGACGACGACGGCGGCGCCAATACCGCCGAGGAGGCGGACGCTCTGTGAGCGGCGCGCTCTACAGTCTCGATGTACTGCGTATGGCGGCCAGCGTGGCGGCGTTTCCGCCGCTTGCCGACGCGGCCATTGCCGAGGAACGGCGCTCGCCGACCTGCGGCAGCCGGATGACCGTGACGCTGGTTCTCGATTCTGAAGACCGGATCGCCGAGATCGGCCTCGACGCGAAGGCCTGCGCGCTTGGACAGGCGGCGGCGGCGATTCTCGCGCATGGAGCCAAGGGCGCCGATCGCGCCGCAATCGATGCGGCCGACGAAGGCTGGCGCGCCTATCTCGCGGGTGAGGTGGAGGCGCTGCCGGCCTGGCCCGGCCTCGATCTGCTTGCGGCGGGCCGTGACTATCCGGCTCGGCATCCCTCCATGCGCCTGGCGTTCGAGGCGGCAAGCGCGGCGATGGCGCGGGCGCTGGCAGGGCAGTTGCCATGACCGACATATCCGCCACGGAGCTTTTGCTGAGCGAAGGCGTCGTGCTGCTGGGTGTGGCTCTCGCCATGGTGATCCTGTTCCGTCGCCTCGGTCTGGGCGCGACGCTCGGCTATCTGCTCGCCGGCGCGCTTGTCGGGCCGCATGGCCTCGGCCTCGTCGGCGGCGGGCAGAGCAAGATGGACATCGCCGAGATCGGCATCGTCCTGCTGTTGTTCCTCGTCGGGCTGGAACTCAATCCCTCGCGGCTCTGGCGGCTGCGGCGCGACATTTTCGGCCTCGGCGTGCTGCAGGTCGTGCTCTGCGGTCTTGCGCTGACCGGCTTCATCTTCATCACCACCGGCTTCTCGATGGGGGCGGCAATCGCCCTCGGTCTGCCGCTGGCGTTGTCCTCGACCGCGCAGGTGTTGCCGAGCCTCAAGGCGAGCGGCCGCATCAACTCGCCCTTTGGCGAGAAGGCCTTTTCGATCCTGCTGCTGCAAGATCTCGCCATCGTGCCGATGATCACCATCATCGCCTCCCTGTCCCGCGCGCCCGCCGTGCCGGATGCGCCGCCGGGCTGGATGCTTGGGCTCTACACCGTGGGGGCGATCATCGGCCTCGTGCTGGCGGGCCGCTTCATCCTGCGGCCGCTGCTGCGCCTCATCGGCAGCTTCGGGGAGCGCGAACTGTTCGTGACCATCGGCCTGTTCGCCGTGCTGGCGTCCGCCGCGCTCATGCATGCCCTGCATCTCTCGACCGCGCTCGGCGCCTTCATCGCCGGCGTGATGCTGGCGGACTCGCCCTATCGGCACGAGATCGAATCGGACGTCGAGCCGTTCCGCACCATCCTGCTCGGCCTGTTCTTCGTCGCCGTCGGCATGGTCCTCGATCTCAATGTGATCCGTGACGCGCCCTTCTTCATCATCGGCATGGCGATCGCGCTGGTCATTGTGAAGGTCGTGCTACTCACGCCGCTCGGCCTGCTGTTCGGCATGCCGCGCGGGCAGGCGCTCGCGCTCGGCCTGCTGCTCAGTCAGGGCGGCGAGTTCGCCTTCGTGCTGTTCGCACAGGCGCAGGGCGCACTGCTGGTCGCGCCGGAGGCCGCGAGCATGTTCAGCGCGATCGTCACGCTTTCGATGATGACCACGCCGTTCCTGCTCATGCTCGCTCGCCGGCTCGAATTCGCGGAGAAGGACGATGGCGCCGGGCTGGATGGGCCGGACGAGGCGCCGCGCGCCGTCGCCATCATCGTGGGCTATGGCCGCTTCGGCCAGACCGTCGCCCAGATGCTCACCGGCCAGGGCTGCAAGGTGACGTTGATCGACCGGAAATCGGCCCAGATCGAGCAATCCCGCCAGTATGACATCAAGGTCTATTATGGCGATGGCACGAGCATTGATCTGTTGCGCCGCGCCGGCGCCGAGCAGGCCAACCTGCTCATCTTCGCGCATGACGACCGCAATCTGTCGGCGGCCACCATGGAAGCGATCATCGAAGCCTTTCCGCAGGCCGCGGTGCTCATCCGCGCCTATGATCGGCGTCAGCTGATCGAATTCGCCAGGCTGTCGCTGGATGGCGGCGCGACGCGGGAAGTGTATGAATCCGCCGTGGCCATGGGCCGTCTCGCGCTGGAGAAGCTCGGCATCGATGCGGACGAGATCGACGAGATCGAGCGGCAATATCGCGAGAACGACCGGCAGCGCCTCGACGTACAGGCCGCCTCGGGCATGATGGCCGCCAAGGATCTGCTCTACCGGCCGGGCAGGACCATGGTGCTGCCCCAGAAGCAGACGATCGGAGACGAGGCATGATCGCAGTCCTTGCCGCCCTGAGCGCGGCTATCGCCATTGGGGCGTCGGCCTTCGGCGCGCATGGCGCTTCGAACCCGCAGGCGGCGGAGTGGCTGCGCACCGGCGGCATCTATCAGCTCATCCATGCCGTCGCGGCGTTTGCGCTGCCGAGCCTGCCGGGCGGGCGCGGTCCGATTGTCACTCTGCTGGTCGGTAGCCTCATCTTCGCGGTGACGCTCTATGCAATGGCGCTAGGCGCGCCGCGCTGGTTCGGCCCGATCACACCCATTGGCGGCGCATTGATGATCGCCGGATGGCTCTGGGTCGCGCTGCGCTTCGTCACGAAGAGCTGAATTGTCGCCAGCGGGGCTCACGCCTCGTCGAGAAACGCCGCGACGTCCGCCAGATCGACATCCTTGGCGAGATAGGTCTGCCCGATACCGCGCGCGAGCAGGAAGGGCAGGGTCCCCCCGCTCATCTTCTTGTCGTGGAGCATATGCTCGACCAGCCGGGCGCCCGACGCACTGACGCCCGCATCGGCGAGCGAAGCGGGGAGGCCCGCCGCACGCAGATGGGCGACGACCCGCCCGGAATCCTGCCCGCTGCATTCACCGCGCCGCACGGAATAGCCGAAGGCCAGCGCCATGCCCGCTGCGACGCCTTCACCGTGCAGCAGCTTGTCCGAGAAGCCGGTCTCGGCCTCCAGCGCATGACCGAATGTGTGGCCGAGGTTGAGCAGCGCGCGGCGCCCGCTCGTCTCGCGTTCGTCGTCCGCGACGATGGCAGCCTTGGCCGCGACGCTCTTCGCGATCGCATAAGCGCGCGCATCGGCGTCGCCTCCCAGCAACCGCGCGCCATTGGCCTCGCACCACTCGAAGAAGGCCGCATCGTCGATCAGGCCATATTTGACGACTTCGGCATAGCCGGCGCGCACTTCGCGCAGCGGCAACGTATCGAGGGTGTCGGGATCGATCAGCACCAGCGAGGGCTGATGGAAGGCGCCGAGCAAATTCTTGCCCGCGCGGCTGTTGATCGCGGTCTTGCCGCCGACAGAGCTGTCGACCTGCGAGAGCAGCGTTGTCGGCACCTGGATGAAATTGCACCCGCGCTTCACGATCGCGGCGGCAAAGCCCACCAGGTCGCCGATCACGCCTCCGCCCAACGCGATGACATGATCGCGCCGCTCGATGCCGTGCTCGATCATCCGGTCGGTCAGCGCCTCGAGTTGCGCCCAGCTCTTGGTCGATTCCCCGCTGGGCAGCACGACCAGTTCGGCCTTGGCCCCTGCGGCCTTCAGCGAAGCTTCCAGGCGCGGCCACTGCGCCTTGGCGACATGCGCGTCGGTGATGACCAGAAACGGCCGGCTCGTCGCATAGGGCGCCAGCGCCTCGCCCGCCCTGTCGAGCAGGCCGGCTTCGATGCGCACCTCATAGCTGCGGTCGCCAAGGGAAACAGGCACGGAGTTCAGGGGGGCGGTCATCTGCCGATGGCTCTCATGATCTTGTCGATGGTGGCGTCGTGCGGGGAATCGGTGCTCGTCACCCGGATCGGCGCCTGGGAATAATAGGGCTGGCGTTCGGCGGCGAGCCGCATCAGCACGTCCTTGGGATTGCGGTTCTTGAGCAGCGGTCGGCCCTCGCGGCGCGAGACGCGCTCGATGAGGATGTCGATATTGGCATCGAGCCAGATGGCAATGGCCTTGTCGAGAATCAGCCTGCGGGTCTCGTCGTTGACGAAGGCGCCGCCGCCGGTTGCGATCACCTTGGGCGTGCCGTCGATCAGCCGGGCGATCACGCGCCGCTCGCCGTCGCGAAACTGCGCTTCGCCATAATTGTCGAAGATTTCCTGGATGCTCATTCCGGCTGCCCGCTCGATCTCGTCGTCGGCGTCGACGAAGGGCAGGCCGAGGCGCGCGCCGAGGCGACGGCCGATGGTCGACTTGCCGACCCCCATCAACCCGACCAGCACGAGGGAAGGGATTGGCTCCCGCTCCTCATATTTATCGTTTCGCCCCATGACTTGCGCGGCTATACAGCCGCCGACGCCTGAGGCAACGGCGATCATTCCGCCTCTTGGGCACCTGGAAACGGTAAGGCCAATTAATCCCGTCATGAAACTCAGCCGCCGCGATCCCTATCGTCCGCGTAGACATCCGTTGTTCTTCCTCGGTCCTCTCCTGCTTGGCCTCTTTGTCCTGCTCCTCGTCGTTTCCTGGTGGAAAGGCGGCGAGAAGCCTGTCGGGGAGATCGAGATCGCCGTGCCGGCCGAAAAGCTGGGCGGGTAAGGATGCGGCTGACGCGGTCTCACTTCCTCCTCGGCCTGAGCGCGCTGGCCATCGCAATTCCGGTGCTGGCGCAAGGCGGCCCCGAGTCGCTGCTGCCGCCCGGTTTCGACGAGCAGCCCGCGCCGCGTCCGCAGGCCACGCCGACTCCGGGGCAATCCGCGGCACCCGCCGCGCAGGTGACGGCGCCGACGTCGATCCTGCCCGGCGCGACGGCGGCGGCCCCGCCCGCGATCGATCAGGCTGCCGCGACGCTCGCCCTTTCGGACAATGCGGCCGGAAACGCGGCGGACGAGATTGCCGAGAAGTACGACCTGCCGCCGACCGCGCGCCGCTCGCTTGATACAATCGGTCCGCTGACGCCGGATCTCGGCGGGCTGGATCGCGCCGCATTCGGAGGGATGCAGGGGCAGGGACTCGCGCGCATCATGCAGGCGACGAGCGCACCGTTTCTGTCGCGCTGGGTCAGCATCCTGGCGCGCCGTGCCTTGCTGTCGCAGGTCGATACGCCCCCGGATATCGACGGTGCCGATTGGGTTGCCGAGCGCGCCTGGCTGTTGCTGCGGATGGGCGAGGCGGACAATGCGCGCCTGCTCATCCAGAGTGTCGATTCGGACCGGTTTACCCGGCGTCTCTATTCGGTGGCGATGCAGGCTCAGCTTGCCTCGGCCGACCCGGCCGGCTTCTGCCCGCTGCTGCCGCGCGCCCGCGATTTCTCCGATGAGCCGGGCTGGTTCATGGCGCAGGCGATTTGCGCCTCCTTCTCTGCCGATCAGGGCATGGCCAGCGCGTTGCTCAATCAGGCGGAGCGGCGCGGTATCGCGCGCGGCATCGATTATCGGCTTGCCGAGAAGACGGTCGGCGCAGGTCCGAACAGCCGTCGCTCGGTCAAGATCGAGTGGAACGGCGTCACGCGGCTGACGACCTGGCGCTTCGGTCTCGCCACGGCGACCAATGTCGAAATTCCCGCGCCGCTTTATGCGACCGTCGGGCCGCAGGTGCGCGCGTGGGAAGCGCGCGCGCCAAGCATGACGGCGGCCCAGCGCTTGCCGGGCACGGCCGTCGCGACCCGTCTCGGCGTGTTCTCCGGCGACGTGTCGCGCGGTTTCTATTCGGCGCTCGCAGACGAGTCCGAGGCCGTGCAAGGCGCGACCGAACAGGCCGATCTGCTGCGTCAGGCTTATGCGGGGGACTCGATCCGCGAACGCATCGACGCGATGCGGCAATATTGGCAGACGCCGCCAGCGGACAACTGGTTCGCCGGTCCCGAGGGCGTCTATTATGGCGCCTTGCCGGTGATCGCCCGCGCGGCGGCGGTCCTCCCACCGACCGCTGGCGCGGCGGAAGCGACGCCGTGGCTGATCGCGGCCATGCTGTCGGGCGGTTATGATCGCAGCGCGGCGCGCTGGTCGGCAGCACTTGACCGACTCGAGGGGCCTGCGCGCGAGCGCAGCTGGGCCTTGCTCGCCACGGGTCTTCCCGTCACGAACTTTGACCTGTCGACCAATCGGATCGAGGCATTCGTCTCGGCGGACACCAGCGGTGACAAGCAACTCGGGCATTGTCTCGTTGCCGCGCTTGGCGGGCTAGAACGTCTGCCAGCGGGCGACCGTGCGCGGCTGCTTCAGGAAGCGGGCGTGAACGCGGCACCCAATCGCCCATGGGCCCGCGCGATCATGGCTGCCGCGCAGCGCCGCGAGCGCGGCACTGTCGCGCTGCTCGCGGCCGTGGGGCTGCAAGGGCAGAACTGGCGCATGCTACCGCCCCAGCAGCTCTATTTCGTCATTTCGGCGCTGCATCAGGTCGGGCTCGATCCTTATGCCCGCATGATCGCCGCAGAGGCGATGGCGCGGGTCTGATGGTCCGCACCGGGCGCGAGGCCGATCCGATCGACCCGCGCGACGCGGTGATGATCGATCGCTATCTCGCGATGCTGGCGGCCGAGCGCGGCGCGGCTCGCAATACGCTGCTCGCCTATCGCAACGACCTCACCGATGCCGCCTCCGTGCTGGGCAATCTCGCCGATGCCGATAGCGAGGCGCTGAGCGCTCTTGGTCGAAGTTGGGCCGATCTCGCATCCGCCAGCCTCGCGCGTAAGTCCTCGGCATTGAAGGGGTTTTTCGGCTTTCTCGAAACCGAAGGCGTGCGATCGGACAATCCCTCCGATGCGCTGCCCAAGCCGAGTGTGCGCCGGCCGTTGCCCAAGGTGCTGAGCCACGGCGACGTCGACGCGATCTTCGCCGTCATCGCCGCGAGGCTGGACGGCGGTTTCGCCAGTCCGCTCGACCTGCGCCTCGCCGCTCTGATCGAGCTGCTTTACGGCTCGGGTCTGCGCGCGAGCGAACTGGTTTCGTTACCCTTGCGTGCGCTGTCGAGCGACCGGCCCTATCTCATCCTGCGCGGCAAGGGCGGGCGCGAGCGGCTCGTGCCGATTTCGGACCGGGCGCGCGCCGCGATCGCCGCCTGGCGGCCGCATGTGCCGGAGGACAGCGCTTGGCTGTTTCCGTCGGGCAAGTCGTTTCTGAGCAGGGTTCGCCTGTTTCAGCTGGTCCGCGCGCTCGCCGCGGCGGCGGGACTCGATCCCGCCCGTGTCAGCCCCCACGTCCTTCGCCATGCCTTCGCGACCCATCTGCTTGAAGGCGGGGCGGACCTGCGCGCCTTGCAGGCGATGCTGGGCCATGCGGACATCGCCACGACGCAGATCTATACACATGTCGATGCCGCAAGACTGGTCGCTCTCGTCAATGCGCGTCATCCCCTCGTTGACCTCAAGCGGCGCGACGTATAGCGCGCTCCGATGATCAGTTATCTCGACTTTGAGAAGCCGGTCGCGGCGTTGCAGGCTCGGATCGACGAGTTGCGCGAGACCGCAGACGACGGCGCGCTCAACATCGACGCGGAAATCGAGAAGCTCCAGCAGCGCTCGACGACCATGCTCGCGGAACTCTATGGCAAATTGACGCCCTGGCAGAAGACCCAGGTCGCCCGCCATGCCGAGCGGCCGCATTTCCGCGACTTCGTGCGCGCGATGTGCAGCGACTTCGTGCCGCTCGCCGGCGATCGGGCCTTTGCGGATGACAAGGCGATCCAGGGTGGCTTCGCGACCATTTCGGGCCGCAAGGTGATGCTGATCGGCCATGAGAAGGGGCACGATACGGCCAGCCGGGTCCGACATAATTTCGGCATGGGAATGCCCGAGGGTTATCGCAAGGCGATCCGGCTCATGGAACTGGCGAGCCGCTTCGGTCTGCCGGTGGTGACGCTCGTGGATACGTCCGGCGCATTTCCGGGCGTACAGGCCGAGGAACGCGGCCAAGCCGAAGCCATCGCGCGCGCCACTGAAGCCTGCCTGGCGCTCGAGGTGCCGATGGTCGCGGCTGTGGTGGGTGAGGGCGGTTCCGGCGGCGCCGTGGCGCTTGCGTCGGCCAATCGCGTGCTGATGTTCGAGCATGCCATCTATTCCGTCATTTCACCCGAAGGCTGCGCTTCGATCTTGTGGCGGACTGCCGACAAGGCCGCCGATGCCGCGCAGGCGATGCAGGTGACGGCGCAGCAGCTTCAGGCGCTGGGCGTGGTGGACCGGATCGTGCCCGAACCGGTCGGCGGTGCCCATCGCGAGCCGCAAGTGGCCATTCAGAGCCTGCAGCGCGCGATTACCGAGGAACTGCGCGGCCTTGACGGGCTCGGTGGTCCGCTGCTGCGCAATCAGCGCGCCGAAAAGTTTCTCGCCCTCGGCGGCTGAACCGCAGTCGCTAAAGGCGACTCCGGAACTATTGTCCCGGCCTTTGCATTTTTCTCCTGCCGGATTATCCACGCCGGCAGGTGGAAGAGGAGAGGGGATGTCGCGCAGTCTTCGAGTGCTCGGATTGAGCGTATCGCTGGTCGCGACCTGTTTCGCGACGCAGGCCGGCGAAGCGCAGCAGCGCCAGATTCAGACAGCCACGGCGATGAGCCAGGCAGAGCGGAACGAGGGCGCGAAGGCGCATCCTGAGCTGCTCGCCGAATTCGGCGGTCTCTACCAAGGGCCGCAGGCCGCTTATGTCACCAGCGTCGGCCGCAAGATCGCGGTGCAGTCCAGCCTGTCGAGCCAGCAGAACGACTTCACGATCAGCCTGCTCAACAGCTCGGTAAACAATGCCTTCGCGATTCCCGGCGGCTATGTCTACGTCACCCGCCAGCTCCTGGCGCTGATGAACGACGAGGCCGAACTTGCCGGAGTCCTCGGCCATGAGGTCGGGCATGTCGCTGCCCAGCATAGCAAGAAGCGACAGAGCGCCGCGCAGCGCAATTCGATCCTCGGCGTGCTCGGTCAGGTGCTCGTCGGCGCGGTGGCGGGCAACAGCGGCATCGGTCAGTTGCTCCAGCAGGGCATTGGCAGCGGCGCGCAATTGTTGACGCTCAAATTCTCGCGCACCCAGGAATATGAGGCTGACGATCTGGGCATCCGCTATCTGGCCTCGGCCGGCTATGATCCCAAGGCGTTGTCCTCGACGCTCGCCTCATTGGCCGCTCAGAATACGCTCGACGCCAAGACCGCGGGGCAGAACAGCGCCATTCCCGAATGGGCGAGCACCCACCCCGATCCGGCTTCCCGCGTGAAGCGGGCGCTGGCCAATGCGCAGGCCACGGGCTCGCGCAGCACGTTGCGCAACGCCGCAACCTTCATCACCAATCTCGACGGGCTCCTCTATGACGACGATCCCAAGGAAGGGATCGTCAAGGGCCGGGAGTTCCTGCACCCTGTCTTCAAGTTGAAGTTCGCCGCGCCGTCCGGCTTTGCCATCCAGAACGGCACGAACGCCGTCTCGATTGTCGGCCAGTCGGGGCAGGCACAGTTCACCGGCACGTCATTCGATGGCAATCTGGACACCTATGTCCAGAGCGTGTTCCAGCAGATGGCAGGGCAGGGGCGTGCGCCGACGGTGGAGACAAAGCGCAGTACCATCAATGGCTTGCCGGTCGCTTATGGCGCCGCGAGCATGAGCAGCAGTCAGGGTTCACGGCTCGACGCGACCGTGGTCGCCTATCAGTTCGGGCCATCGACGGCCTACCACTTCGTCGTGGTGACGCCGGCGGGGCAGGGGCTCGGCGCCCTTTCCAGCCTCGTCAACTCGATGGCGCGGATGACCGATGCCGAGGCGGCCGGCATCAAGCCGCGCCGCATTCGCCTCGTCACGGTGCGCGCGGGCGACACGATGCAGAGCCTGTCGAGCCGCATGGCCTATAGCGACTATCAGTTGGAGCGCTTTCAGGTGCTGAATGGCCTGGCCGCCAATGCATCGCTCGCGGTGGGAAGCCGCGTGAAGATCGTCAGTTACTGATCAGGAAAATATGGCACATACGGAAACGGGCGGCGGCACGAAGTGCCGCCGCCCGAGGAGTCGTCAAATCACCAGGGATTAGTTGGTGTTGCCGAGGCCGTTGGAGACCTTGTTGAACGTGGTGTTCAGCTTGGTACCCAGGCTGCTCATGGCGCCGATGGCGGCCACGGCGATCAGAGCGGCAATGAGGCCGTACTCGATCGCGGTCGCACCCTTGTCGTTCTTAAAAAGCTTGCGAATGGACTTCATGGGAGGTCTCCTCAGTCTGCAGTATTCAAATCACCCGACTACTGAAAGATCAGTTAGCATCGTGGTGATATCGCCAAAACCGTTTCCAAATCCCTAACATCCTTCGGGATGTGTAAAGAATAGATCGTTAATTATTGTTTACTTCGTTTGCGACATGCACCCACATGCCATTAGTTTTTGTCGCGACATTTCCCAGCGCTCCAATCATCGCCAGGACGATGAGTGAAATGATGAGACCATATTCGACCGCAGTGGCGCCGGATTCGGACGCCGCAATCCTTTGAAAAAGTGAGCGCACGGGATTTTCCTCTGCAACAGTCCGATTTGGCGGGATATGTACCCCCCGACACGTTAACAATTTATAGAAGTCCGCCCCTGAGATGACCGCAAATCCCCTTACCGTCGTAGCGGCGGCGCTGATCGACGCGCAGTCGAGAATCTTCGTCCAGCAGCGCCCGGCCGGAAAATCCATGGGGGGTCTGTGGGAATTTCCCGGCGGCAAGGTCGAGCCGGGCGAGACGCCCGAGCATGCGCTGATTCGGGAGCTTCGGGAGGAATTGTCGATCGAGACGGAGAAAGCCTGCCTCGCGCCGGCGACCTTCGCGACCGGCCATATCGGCGAGCGCCCCTTGCTGCTTCTGCTCTACGTCTGTCGCAAATGGACCGGGCAGGTCCATCCGACCGAAGCGCAGCAGGGCCGCTGGCTCAAGAGCCATGAGTTATTTTCGCTGGAGATGCCTCCGGCCGACCAGCCTCTCGTCGCCATGCTGGATGCGCTCATATAGGCGCGACAGCTGCTGCGTTGCCTCTGGAGGGCGACGTCAGGAGTCTTGTTCGCCCTTCGTGGCCCGCAGCGCCTCGGCCAGTGAGACCGTTCCGCTGCCGCGCCGGGCCGGACGGGGCTGTGATTCGCTCGGCCGCCAGCCGCTACCATGCAGCATGACGAAGCGCTCCGAGGTCCGCCCGTCGGGATCCGCGGCCTGTGCGAACGACGCCGCCGCGCGGGCGAGACCGGCGCGCGTGAGCGGCGGGGGCGACGAGGCGAGGCATTGCGCCGCGCCCATGCCGCGTAGATCCGCGAGCAACCCAAAGAGTGAACCGTAGCGCACGTCGAGAGGCTGGCTGTCGGCAACCGGCATGGCCAGCCCTGCACGCCCGAGAAGATCGCCCAATGCTCGCACGTCGACCTGCGGGTGCAGGCGCTGGGCGGGGCGATCGGCATCGGCGGCCAGCAGGGCCTCGCGAAGTCGGGGGAGCGATCCCGCGCCGATAAAGCTGACCAGCAGGAGACCGTCGGGCTCCAGCACGCGGTTCATGGCGATCAGCGCGCCGGGCAGGTCGTTCACCGCGTCGAGTGTTCCGCAGCACAGCACGAGATCGAACGCCCCTGCATTATAAGGCAGCTTGTCCTCATGGACCTGCTCGCCGCCCGCGCGCGCCGCCCAGATGGCCCCGGGATCGGCACAGCTTACGTCGGTGCCGCGCGCGCGCAGGGCATCTGCAAGGCGTTCGTCCGGGCAACCGATAACGAGTGCGCGCGAGAAGACCCGCGTGACGTCCCCGAGGCGCTCCAGCATGTCCTCGGCCATCGCGGCATAGAGAAAGTCGTGAGCGGGGAAATTGCGCGCGCCGCGATCGCGCCGCTGGGCGCGGCGCCGGTTGTCGAAGATGCTCGGCACGGTCATGGGCGGGCTTGTGCCGGGTCCGGGCTCATGGAACAAGTCGTGCGATGGCTGTCCTTCCGTTTTTCAAGGCCGCCGCCCGGCCGCTGCTCGATTATGCGCTGCCACCGCGCTGCGCGGCGTGCGGCGTGATCGTCGCCGAGGCGGGGACGTTGTGCGGGCCATGCTGGCGGTCGATCGATTTTCTGGGCGAGCCGGTCTGCGCCATCTGCGGCACGGACTTGCCCGGCGCGGCGATGGCGGAGGCACAATGCGGCGCCTGTATCGCCGCCCCGCCGCCATATGATCGCGCGCGCGCCGTCATGCGCTATGGCACTGTCGCGCGCACCATGGCGCATCGCCTCAAATATGGTCGCCGCCTCGGCCTCGCGGCGGTGATGGCGGGCCATCTCGCCCGTCTTCTGCCCGAGGACGCGGGTGAACCGGCGCTGATCATTCCCGTGCCGCTGCATCGCTGGCGGATCTGGTCGCGCGGGTTCAACCAGTCGGCCCTCATTGCGCGGCATCTCGCCCGGCGCAGCGGCAGGCCCGTCGTGCTCGATCTAATCCGCCGCGTGCGCAACACGCCGCCGCTCCACGCGCTCGGCGCGCGCGAGCGAGCACGGATTGTGCGCGGTGCCTTTGCCCTGTCGCCGGATGCGCAACCGCGCCTCAAAGGCAGGCGGATCATCCTGGTTGACGATATCTGGACGACCGGCGCCACTGCGACGGCCTGCGCCGCGCTGCTGCGGCGCGCGGGCGTGGAACGGATCGATATCCTGTGCTGGACGCGGGTTTCCCCATCCGGCGATTGACATTCCTCGCCGAGACTCCAACATCGGCTGAAAGCTGAATTCAAGGACCGGTCGCTGCCATGCCGCATGTTGAGATTTATACGCGCGCCTTCTGTGGCTATTGCTCCCATGCACGGGCGCTGCTCACGCAGAAAGGCGTGCCGTTCGAGGAATATGATCTGAGCATGGGCGGGCCGCAGCGCGAGGAAATGATCGAGCGGTCCGGCGGGCGCGCGACCTTCCCGCAGATCTTCATTGGCGGCAAGCATGTCGGCGGATGCGATGATCTCGTCGCGCTCGATGCCAGCGGCAAGCTCGACGAAATGTTGAGCGCCTGACGGGGGCACGAAGAATGCGCATCGCACTGTTCCAGATGACCTCGGGTCTCGATCCGGCCGCCAATATGCGCGCGCTGGTCGACGCTGTCGCTCAGGCCAAGGCCGGCGGCGCGCAGATGTTGTTCACGCCCGAGATGTCGGGCTGCCTCGATGGCAATCGCCATCGCTCTGAAAGCGTGATCGCCACTGAGGAAGCGGACGAGGTTCTTGCCGCGATGCGGGCAGCGGCGCGCACGCACGGCATCTGGATTCATCTCGGCTCGCTAGCCCTGCGTGATACGGAGAGCGACAAGCGGCGCAACAGAGGGTTCCTGATCGACGATCAGGGCGAGATCCGCGCGCGCTACGACAAGATCCACCTGTTCGATGTCGATCTGCCGACCGGCGAAAGCTGGCGGGAATCGAACACTTACGTCGCCGGCGAGCATGCGGCGATCGCCCAGACCCCTTGGGGCAAGCTGGGACTCAGCATCTGTTACGATCTGCGCTTCCCGGATCTGTTCCGCGCGCTCAGCAATGCCGGCGCGGATATCATTTCGGTGCCGGCCGCCTTCACCGTGCCGACGGGCGAAGCGCACTGGCATGTGCTGCTGCGCGCCCGCGCCATCGAGTCCTCGGCGTTCGTGATCGCGACCGGCCAGGTCGGCGAGCATGAGGATGGCCGTCATACCTACGGTCACAGCCTGGTGATCGATCCCTGGGGCACCATTTTGCTGGATGGCGGTGATAAGGCGGGGCTTTACTTTGCCGATCTGCCGCTTGAGCGGCTTGCCGACGTGCGGGCGCGCATCCCGGTGCTCCGGCACCGCAAGGCGATCGGAGACGTCGTGCTGTCATGATCTCCTTCGATCTCAAGTGCGGCGGCGGACATGTGTTTGAAATCTGGTTTCGGTCGAGCGCGGACTATGAACGCCAGCGCGAGGCGCGGCAGGTCGTCTGCCCGATCTGCGGTGCGTCGGAGGTCGAGAAGGCGGTGATGGCACCGGCGGTCGCGGCCAAGGGCAATCGCCGCGTCGCCGTCTCGCCGGAACAGGTGAGCCAGGTCATGACGACCGGCGGCGAGCATGGCGAGGCGCAGATTCGCGCTCTCGTCCATGCGCTGGCCGAGGCGCAGGCGAGCGCCCTCAAGGACTCACAGTGGGTCGGGGACAAGTTCGTCGAGCAGGCCCGTGCCATGCACTATGGCGAGACAGAGAATGCGGCCATTCACGGCACAGCCAATCTGCGGGATGCGCGCGAGATGATGGAGGAAGGGCTGCCCGTCGCGCCGCTTCTTGTCCCGATCGTTCCGCCCGATCGCGCCAACTGACCGCCGACCATCCGGACCGCGTCGCGATTGACCGGCCGCGCCCTGCACAATAGAGCGCGTGAGGCGTGCACCCGTAGCTCAGCAGGATAGAGCATCAGATTCCTAATCTGGGGGCCACAGGTTCGAATCCTGTCGGGTGCACCATTCTTAACCCGTTGTAAGCAGGCGGGCGCTAGGCGAGGATCGAAACGTGGGGCTGGGTTGACGCACCGCCATCGCGCGGCTCGACGACGCGATCCGTTCGTCCCGCCGCGTGCATTCGCGGTGGAGTGAATGTTCGGCACCCGTGTGATTGACTTGCTTGTCGGTGCGATGCGATAGCCCGGCGCGTTCATGCGGAGGTGATCTTGGCAATCAATGTGGCGGTGATCGGCCTTGGCAAGATGGGCCTGTCACATCTTGCGATCATCAATGCGCTGGAAGATTTCAGGGTCGTCGCGATCTGCGATTCCGCAGCGCTTGTCGGCCAGGTCATCGAGAAATACGGCCGCCTTCATTATGTCGGCAAATATGAGGATGTGCTGGCCCTGCCGGATCTGCAGGCCATCATCATCGCGACGCCGACCACCTCGCACGCGCCGATGGTGCGTCAGGCGCTCGAGAAGGGCCTGCACGTCTTCTGCGAGAAGCCGCTGACGCTGAGCGCGGCGGAGAGCGAGGAACTCGCGGCGCTGGCGCAGTCCAACGGGCTCGTGGCGCAGGTCGGCTATCACAACCGGTTCATCGGCACGTTCAACGAGGTCAAGAAGCTGCTCGACGGCGGCACGCTGGGCCGCATCACGCACGTGCAGGCAGAAGCTTACGGACCCGTGGTGCTCAAGCCCACCAAGCCGACCTGGCGCGGCAAGGCCGGGCAGGGGGGCGGCTGCCTCTACGATTATGCCGCGCACCCGCTCAATCTGGTGAACTGGTATTTCGGCCGCCCCGAGGCGTGCACCGGCGCCATGCTCAAGAGCGGCTTCTCGGCCGAGGTTGATGATGAGGTCTATGCGGCGCTCACCTTTTCCTCCGGTTTGACTGCGCAGCTCTCGGTCAACTGGTCGGACCCTTCGGTGCGCAAGATGACCACGCGCATCTCGATCTGGGGCGAGGGTGGCAAGATCTATGCGGACCGCCAGGAGATCCAGGTTTTCCTGACCGGCAGCGTGCCGACCCCCGCCGGTTACGACGAAGGCTGGACGGTCAAGTATATCACCGAACTGACCCCGCCCGTCAGCTTCTACCTGCGCGGCGAGGAATATAGCGCTCAGCTGGAAGCGTTCGGGGAGGCGATCCGCGGCGTGCGTCGTGGCACGGAGAACGACTTTGCGGGCGCCGCCGATACGGATGCGACGATCGAGCTGATCCGGTCCGCAGCGGCCGCCGGAGGCGCGGCGGGCACCGTCAGCGCGCAGCCCCAGCGCCGCCCGGCGGGCGTGCTGGGCAGGTTGCTCGGTCGATGATGGAGAAGACCCGCACGACGTCGCGGGCCGGCTTTGGCAGCTGGAAGCAATCCCGTCTGCTCAACGCCTGGGTCGATGCGCTGACGATCCCCGAGATCATCGAACGGCTCGACGAGGGGATGCTGTTCACCCTCAATCCGGACCATCTCTACCATCTTCAGCGTAACCCGGACTTTGCCGCCGCCTATGCGGATGCCGTCATGGTCTCTGCGGACAGCAAATATGTCTACTGGATGCTCGGGCTGATCGGTCGCGCCATCAAGTGTAAGACTTCCGGCTCGGACATCGTGCCGGCCTATTACACCCATCACGCCGCCAATCCCGACGTCACCATCTTCTTCCTGGGCGCGCGGCCCGGCATTGCGCAACAGGCGCTGGAGCGCGTCAACGGGCTGGTCGGGCGCGAGATCGTCGTCGGCGCGCATGGTCCCTCGTTCAATTTCGTGAACGACGACGCCGAAAGCGCCGAAGTCATCGAGATGATCAATGCCTCCGGCGCGACCTGCCTCATCGTGGGCCTCGGCGCACCGAAGCAGGAAGTGTGGATCCACCGCAACCGCCACCTGATGCCCGGCGTGAAGGTCTATATCGGGGTCGGGGCCGTCATCGACTATGAGGCCGATGCCGTGAAGCGCGCACCGGGCTGGATGAACCGCAACGGCCTCGAATGGGTCTATCGCATGGTCACCGAGCCCCGGCGCTACTGGCGGCGCTACGCGCGGACCATGGAATTTTTCTGGCTTTCGGCGTTCGACTGGCTCGGCCTTTATCGGCCGCCGGCTTTCCCGTCGCCGGCGACCATCGACAAGGCGAAGGCGTCCGATCAGCCGCGCTTGCGCGAGCAAGCCTGACGCACCGGCATCAACAACAGGCAGAAACGGCCCATGGAACGCATCCTTTTCGGCGACAACCAGTTCTTCGGCATCAATCACATGTCCGAGGAAAAGGCGCGGCAGCAGGCTATGCGCTTCCAGAGCATCGATGCGATCATCGACGTGCTCCAGATCGCGCTGCAGGCGGGCGCGGGCGGCTTCATGTGCACGACGCATGACAAGATCGAGAAGATTGCCGATGACGTGCGGGCCAATCCTGCCAAGTGGCAAGGTTTCACCTTTTACCCCGGCATGCCGTACGCGCACAAATACGCCAATGCGGTGACCGAGTTGGGTTATTTCGACGCGGCCCGCAAGTTCCTGCCCAAAGAAGGTCTGGTCGATACGATCCTGCGCGGCTCGAAAGCGGTGCTGAACAAGGACATCGAGAGCATGATGACCTTGCTCGTCGATGCCGAGATGAAGATGTTCGAGGGCCTGAACACGCCGGTCGTGTTCCTGCAGAATGTCGTGACGGATCTCGTCCAGGGTCTCGGTTTCGCCGATGCCTTCAAGGTGTTCTCGGATCACATCAAGGCGCGCTACGGCGCCGAGGCTGGCTTCATCACGATGAACGTGCCGAAGCTGCTGCCGATGCTGAAGGATGCCGGCGTCGAAAATCCGATCGTCTGTGCCAACTACAACAAGATCGGCTTTCGCATGTCCGGCGGTATCGAGGGCTACCGTGATGTCCTGAACCGCTATCCGGCGCGCATGATCGCCATGTCGGTGCTCGGCTCGGGCGCCATCCGGCCGCGCGAGGCGATCGAGTGGATCTGCAACGAGCCGCATGTGGAATCGATCCTGTTCGGCGCTTCCAGCCGCGCGAACATCGAACAGACGGTAAGCCTGATCCACGAATATGATGCAGCGCGCGTGACGGCGTGAAGGCCGGCCGGGGAGAATGACCCGGCCTCATTGCATAATCAGAAGCAGACCATAGGATTGGTGCCGCCGCTGAGCCGATCTACCTCGGCTTCAATTTAACATAATATATATTATCGGACTTTCAGCAATGAGCGTCAGCGCTGCCGACATCACTCCCCTTCAGCAGATCATGGCGCGTTTGCGCGATCCTGACGGGGGTTGTCCCTGGGATCTCGAGCAGAGCTTCGCGACGATCGCTCCCTATACGATCGAGGAAGCCTATGAGGTTGCCGACGCGATCCAGCGCAACGACATGGCGGCCCTTAAGGATGAACTGGGCGATCTGCTGCTCCAGGTCGTGTTCCATAGCCAGATGGCGCAGGAAGCCGGTTCCTTTGACCTTACGGGCGTAATTACAGCGATTTGCGAGAAGATGGTGCGACGCCATCCGCACGTGTTCGGTGACGGACCGTCGCCCGGATGGGACGAGATCAAGGCCGCCGAGCGCGCTGAGAAGAGCAGCGACGATGCTTCCGCGCTCGCCGGGGTGACGGTTGCGCTACCTGCGCTGTCGAGAGCGGAGAAGCTTCAGAAACGTGCTGCGCGCGTCGGTTTCGATTGGGATGATATTGGAGATGTGCGCGCTAAGTTATTAGAAGAAATTGCGGAAGTTGAAGAGGCTCGCAATCCGCCAGAAGTAGAAGAAGAGCTGGGCGACATGCTCTTCGCGGCCGTCAATCTCGCTCGCCATCACAAGGTCGATCCTGAAGAAGCCTTGCGAGCGGCCAATTGGAAATTCGAACGCCGCTTCCGGGCGATGGAAGCCCGGGCGGGAGCGGCTTTTCCGGCGCTCTCGCTCGACGAGAAGGAAGCGCTCTGGCAAGCAGTCAAGACGACCGAAAAGAGCTGAGCTGGCGGCTTAGCTGGTCGTGGATCGGGTCGTGAACTGCCGCAGAAAGCGGTCGTGATCGGCCGGGTCCATGCGGACGGAAAGCAGGATCTGCGCCTCGTCGCCGACCGCTTCATGCTCCTCGGACAGGATATCGCCATGTGCGTGGAGCCAGGCCAATGCCGCGCCGTCACCGCTATCCAGCACCAGCTCGTAGCGACGATGGCCCTGCCCCAATATGTCCGCCAGCTTGCGCTTGAGGGCGTCAATCCCCTCGCCCGTGAGCGCTGACACCACCGCCACGTTCCTTTCCTGCTCTGCGCGTTGCAGAAGCGCGGCGCGATGCTCCGGATCGGTGACGAGGTCGAGCTTGTTCCACACCTCGATCATCGGTGTCTCGTCGATCGACTGATCGCCTTCGGGGATTGCGCCGAGATCGGCCAGCACATCCAGCACATCGTCCCGCTGCGCATCGGTGTCGACATGCGCGATGTCGCGAACGTGGAGTACGAGGTCCGCCGAAAGCAGTTCTTCCAGCGTCGCGCGGAAGGCGGCGACGAGTTGGTGAGGCAATTCGGAGACGAAGCCCACGGTGTCAGACAGGATGGCCTTGTCGATCCCGGGCAAGCTGATCTGGCGCATCGTCGGATCGAGCGTCGCGAAGAGCATGTCCTGCGCCATCACGTCTGCGCCCGTCAGCCGGTTAAACAGCGTCGATTTGCCCGCATTGGTGTAACCCACCAGCGCGATCACCGGCCAGGGAGCGCGCTGGCGGCGGGCGCGATGCAGCCCGCGCGTGCGCGTCACTTGATCGAGCTCGCGACGGATGCGCGCCATGCGGTCGCGGATCATGCGCCGGTCCGCCTCGATCTGCGTTTCGCCCGGACCGCCGAGAAAGCCGAAGCCGCCGCGCTGCCGCTCGAGGTGGGTCCAGCTGCGCACAAGCCGGCCGGCCTGATAGTCGAGATGCGCCAGCTCCACCTGCAGCCGTCCCTCGGCGGTCGCGGCGCGCTCGCCGAAAATCTCGAGGATCAGTCCCGTCCGGTCGATGACCTTGGCGCCCCACGCCTTTTCGAGATTGCTCTGCTGAACGGGTGTCAGGCCGTTATCGACCACGACCAACTCGGCCTGCGCCTCTGTCACCAGCCGGCCGATTTCTTCGACCTGCCCCGAGCCGAACAGCGTGGCAGGGCGTGACTGGCGCACGCGATAGACGAAGCTCTCGCCGACATTCAGCCCGATGGCGAGCGCAAGCCCCCTCGCCTCCTCAAGACGCGCGGACACGTCGCGCCGTTGCCGTCCTCCCAGATCGGCATGGACAACCACTGCACGCGCGCCGCGCGCGACTTCCTCGCGTTCTGTAAAATGCGCGATGGCGGCTCAGCCTATCGGATCAGTCCTGGTCATCCTCGCCTTCACCCGAAAGATCGAGCGGATGGGCGGGCTGAACCGTCGAGATGGCATGCTTGTAGACGAGTTGGACGAAGCCATCGCGCTGGAGAAGCATGCAGAAAAGATCGAACGCCGAAATTTCGCCCTGGAGCATGACGCCGTTCACCAGGAACATCGTCACAGGCTCGCCCGATTTGTGGACCGCGGAGAGGAAAATCTCCTGGAGCAGCTTGGGCTTGCGGTCATTGGCGGAAAAGGCCGATTCGATCCGCGAAAGATCAATGGGGTGCGCGGGCATGACCGTGGAAATGGCATGCTTGTAGACCAGTTGAGTTTGTCCGTCCCGCCGCAGCAACACCGAGAAATTATCGAACCACGTCACAATGCCTTGAAGTTTAACCCCCTTCACCAAAAACATCGTGACGGGCGTCTTACTCTTGCGCAGGCTATTGAGAAAAATATCCTGAAGGTTGTTGAGTTTGTCGGCCATTTTTTACTCCGTTATTGGCGGGGCGTTGCCCGCATCGCGCCCAATTTGGACGTCGATTGTCTACCCAGACCCCCGGAGCGTAGGCGATTCCCGGCCGAAAATCCAGCCGAGCTTTGCCGCAGTGCACAAAAATGGCCGGTTCAGCCCTCAGTCGCGCCCTTCCCCAAGGCCAAGCGACTTAAGCTTGCGGTGAAGCGCTGAGCGTTCCATCCCGATGAAGGCGGCGGTCCGGGAGATGTTGCCGGAAAAGCGCTTGATCTGGATGCGCAGATATTCGCGCTCGAAGTTCTCGCGCGCCTCGCGCAGGGGGGCACCCATGATCGCGCTGGAAAGGCCCAGTTCGTCATTGTTGCCGGTCGCTTCCACCGGCAGCATGTCGAGCTCGATCAGCCCGCCGGGCTCCATTGGCGCGAGGATGATCGTGCGCTCCACCACATTGCGCAGCTGGCGGACATTGCCCGGCCAGTCGGTCGATTGCAGGGCGGCCATGGCATTGCTGGCCATCACCGGCGCCGGCATGCCGCGTTCGGCGGCGAAGCGCGCCATGTAATGCTCGACGAGCCCGGGAATGTCATCGCGGCGCTCGGACAGCGGCGGGAGGGCCAGCGGCACGACATTCAGGCGATAATAGAGATCTTCCCGGAAGCGCTTGGCGTCGATCTCCTCCTTGAGATCGCGCGCGGTCGAGGAGATCACGCGGATATCCACCTTGACCTGGCGCTGGCCGCCAATGCGCGTGAAGCTCTGGTCGGTCAGCACGCGCAGCACCTTGCCCTGCGTGGTGAGCGGCATATCGGCAATCTCGTCGAGGAACAGGGTGCCGCCATGCGCCTGTTCGAGAAGGCCGGGCCGGATCACCCCGTCCGCGCCCTCGACGCCGAACAGCGCCTCCTCGGCGCGCTCCGGCTCGATCCGCGCGGCCGTGACGATCACGAAAGGTCCTTCCGCCCTCCCCGACCAGTTGTGAAGCATGCGCGCGGCAACTTCCTTACCGACGCCGGCGGGGCCGGTGATGAGCACGCGGCTGCCGGTACCGGCGACCTTCTTGATCGTGGCGCGCACACCATTGATGGCGTTGCTGGTGCCGGTGAGCTCCTCTTCTTGGAAGCGCGCCCGCAGGACCTTGTTCTCGCGTCGCAGCCGCTCCGTCTCGGTCGCGCGGGCGACGATGTGGAGCAGTTGGTCGGACTCGAACGGCTTCTCTATGAAATCGACGGCGCCGCGCCTGATGGCCGCCACGGCAGTATCGATATTGCCGTGGCCCGAAATCATCAGCACCGGAATGGTGGCATCGCGCCGTTTGATCTCCTCGAGCAGTTCAAGGCCGTCGAGGCGCGATCCCTGCAGCCAGACGTCGAGCAGGACGAGGGAAGGACGACGTGTCGCCAGCGCTTCAAGCGCGTCATCGCTATTCCCCGCAAGCCGGGTTTCGAAGCCTTCATCTTCCAGAACACCTGCGACCAGTTCCCGGATATCCGCCTCATCGTCGACAATCAGAACATCAAGCGCCATTCAATGTCTCTTTCGTATGGTCCCCGGGCCGCTCCTCGCCATCCTCCGCGAGGCGAGCGAGCCGTGCCACGTCAAATCGCAGCGTCACGACGGTTCCGCCGCTGGCCGCATCCTCGAAGCTCATTGTGCCGAAATGTTCCTCGATGATCTTCTTCACGATCGCGAGGCCCAGCCCGGTGCCCTTGGCCCGCGTCGTCATATAGGGTTCGATGATCCGCTCGCGCTCGACCGGCAGGCCAATGCCGTCGTCCGCGATTGTCACGCTGATCTCGCCGTCCTCGCGCGCGACCGTCATAGTGACGTGGCCATGAAGCGCGGCAGCCGCTTCGCCTTCCGGAGCGTGCGCCGCCTGCTCCATGTGGCGCTGCTCGATCGCCTCGATGGCGTTCTTCACGATGTTGGTGAAGGCTTGCCCGAGCTGGCGGCGATCGCAGACCAGCATCGGCTCGCCGCCGGTCGCTTCGAAGGCGAACGCGATTTGGGGGTGCGCCACCTCATGCAGGAACATGGCGTGGCGCGCGATGTCGATCAGCGCCTCCTCGCGGAAGACGGGCTTGGGCATGCGAGCAAAGGAGCCGAATTCGTCGACGATGCGGCGGAGGTCTCCCACCTGGCGCACAATCGTCTCGGTCAGGCGCCGGAAGGTGCCCGGATCGGACTCGATTTCCTTGGCGTAGCGCCGCTGCAGCCGCTCCGCGGCGAGTTGGATCGGGGTCAGCGGGTTCTTGATCTCGTGCGCGATCCGGCGGGCAACGTCCGACCAGGCGGCGCGGCGCTGATCGAGCAACTGCTGGGTGATGTCGTCGAAGGTCAGCACCCGGCTGCCCCCCTCCGCCACCACGCGCACGGCAAGCGTGCGGATCTCGCCGCCGGTGCGGATCTGGATGATGTCCGCTCCCGTGCCGGCCGCCATCAGCCCCGCCAGTTCCTCGGAAAGCTCGGTGAGCGGCAGGCCCACGGCCTGCACGCCGGGCTTCACCAGCAGCGCGGTCGCGGAGCTGTTGAGGAGCTGGATGACACCTTGCTGATCGACCGAGATGACGCCCGCGCTGACGCCCGAGAGAACGGCCTCGATCAGCGCGCGGCGATTGGCGAGCTGGCTGTTGGCGGAGACAAGTGCGCCGGTCTGCGCTTCGAGCCGCTGCGTCATGCGGTTGAAGGCGCTGGCGAGCGTGCCCAGCTCATCCCGGCCGTGGGAATCCGCCACGCGGGTCGAGAGATCGCCGGCAGTCACACGGCGCGCCGCGTCGACCAGTTCGCCCACCGGCCGCACCAGCCTGTCCGCCACGAGCAGCGCAAACCACACGGCAAAGCCGACCAGCATGAGGGTGCCGACGAACAGGGCGACGTTGAACTGCAACTGCAGCTCGCGCGACCGCATCGCGAAGTCCTCATAGTCGGCCAGCACGGCCTGCGCGCGCTTCATCTCGCTGAAAGCCGACGCCGCGGAATCGCGCGTCGCGTAGAGATAGGTGTTCGATCCCGGGAAGAGCAGGACGAAGGCTTCGATCTGGTTGGGCTTGGCCTGAACGACGACGGGCGTGCCGTCGCGAAGCTGCTTGATGACCTCCGGGGTCAGCACGTCCGCGGCCGTGCGGCGTTCCGGGTCGACGGTCGCGGCAGTCCGTGCCACGCCATCCCGCCCGATCTCGATGATCGCCGAGCGGTTCAGCTTTCGCGTCACCACCTGGTAGATATAGCCTTCGGCGAAGGACGGGCTGGAGATGTTGGACTGCGAGAGATAGTCGCGCAGGTCTCCGGCCATCGTGCTGGTCTCGTCACCCAGCTCCTTGAGGTTCGACTGATAGTAGCCGCGGGCCAGATCGCTCGCATTCTGGAGCATGCCGCGCGCATCGGCCGAGAACCAGAATTGCACGCCATATTGGAACAGCAGCGAGGCGAAGATCACCACGAGCAGCAGCGGGACGCTCGCGATCATGGAGAACAGCGCGACGAGGCGGACATGGAGGCGCCCGCCGCCACCAACGAGGCTGCGCTCGGCCCTGCGCCGCGCGATCCGCTGCCCGATCAGAACGAGCAGGATGATGGCCGGGGCAAGATTGAGGACCAGCAGCAGCGCCACGATAGGCGCGCTCAGCAACGTATCGTCCTGTTGCGGACGATTGATCAGCCAGGCCGTGAAGCCCGCCGTCGCGAGCAATGTGCAGCCCGCGAAAAGCTCGGCAAGGCGGCCGAGCCGCGGCGAACCGAACAGGGTCGGCGGCGATTCTTCCAGTCCTCCTTGCATGCCGGCTCTTTGGTCCATCGTGGCAGCGATACAACATCCCCGTGGCTCTGAAAACACGCTTTGCGACGGCGTGTCATCGGTTTGTCATAGCGTGGCGAACAGGTCGCCGGCTCCCCATCTGTGAAAGAAAGAAAGTTCTAGATCAGCGCTTTACCGCTCCCGCAGCGGCATGGCCGGATCGATGTCATAGTGGTTGAGCTTCTTGCGCAGCGTATTGCGGTTCATGCCAAGCGTTGCGGCCGCGCGGATCTGGTTGCCATCCATGGCGGCGAGCGTCTCGCCTAGCAACACCGGTTCGATGACGGCCAGGATGCGGTCGTGCAGCTCGTCCGGCGTGAGGCCCGCCCCTACGGCAAGCTGCTCGCGTGCCCAGCGGCGGGCTGCCTCGCGCAGGTCGATGGCGCCGGTGCCGGCCGGGCCACCGAGCGATTCGGCGAAGGTGATGACCTGGCGCAGATGCTGGACCTGGATCTCCTGATCGCGGGTCAGCACCGTCAGGCGCTTCATCAGGTTCTGCAACTCGCGAACATTGCCGGGCCAGTCGTAGAGCTCCAGCAGCCCGGCCGCTTCGTCCGAGAGCAGCTTGCGTGGGAGGCCGCCTTGTGCGGCCTGATCGAGGAAATGGCGGGCCAACAGGGGTACGTCCCCTGCCCGCTCGCGCAGTGCCGGCAAGCGGATGGGCACGACATTGAGCCGATAGAACAGATCTTCGCGGAAGCGGCCCTCGGCAATGAGGGTCGGCAGGTTCTGGTTGGTCGCGGCGATGATGCGGACATTGACACGCACCGGGCGTGTGCCGCCGACGGTGGTGACCTCGCCGGACTGGAGCACGCGGAGCAGGCGGGTCTGCGCGTCCATCGGCATGTCGCCGATCTCGTCCAGGAACAGCGTGCCCCGCTCGGCCTGCTCGAACTTGCCGGCGGACCGCGCCACCGCGCCGGTGAAGGCGCCGCGCTCGTAGCCGAACAGCTCCGCCTCGATCAGCTCGCGCGGGATCGCGGCCATGTTGATCGCGACGAAAGGCTGGCTGCGGCGCGGGCCGAGATTGTGGATCGCCTCGGCGACCAGTTCCTTGCCCGTGCCGGATTCGCCTAGCACGAGGATGTTGAGATCGTTGCCGACCACGCGCGCGATCGTGCGATAGACTTCCTGCATCTGCGCCGAACGGCCGATGAGCGGCAGTTCCTCGCTGCGGCCTTCCTCGCCGGGCTCGGGCGCATGGGTGCTGGAGCGGACGCTCATCGCCTCGGCGACGGCGCGACTGAGCTCGTTGAGGTCGAAGGGCTTGGGGAGATATTCGAAGGCACCCTGCCCCGTTGCGCGCACGGCGGTGTTGAGCGTGTTCTGCGCCGAGAGGATGATGACTTTGAGGTCCGGCTCCTGCTCCAGTATGGCGCCGACGTCGTCAAGGCCGTCGCCATCCGGCAGCATCACGTCCGTCACGAGGACATCGGGCGCGAATACCGGCAAGGCTTCGCGTCGCTCGGCGATCGAGCCCACGGTGCGTACGATATGCCCCTGGCGCTTCAGCGCCTCGGCGATGACGACGCAGATCGCCGGATCGTCGTCCACCACCAGGATCTTGCCGGTCAGCCGCGTCACGGATTGACCCCCATCGGCAGGAGCACGCGGAATATCGAGCGACCGGCGCCCTGATCCCGCTCATATTGAACCAGGCCGTTCATGTCGCGGACCAGCTTGTCGACCAGCGCGAGGCCCAGGCCCTGTCCGCTGCGCTTGTTGGAAATGAACGGATTGAACAGGACATCGCGGATATTCTCCGGCACGCCGGGACCATTGTCGATCACCTGAATTTCGATCTGGAGCGGCGCCGTGCCCTTGCCGCGGGTGCTCAGCACGGACAGGCCGTGACGATAAGCGGTGGCAACCTGCACGCTGGCATCGGGCACGCCCTCCACCGCCTCGACCGCGTTCTTGACGAGATTGAGCATGATCTGGACGAAGGCGTCGCCGTTGACCTGCGCGAAAGGCAGCGAGGGGTCATAGGTGCGCGTGATCGGGCAATTGCGCGCGAAGCCGGCGGCGGCGATTTCCACGGCCCGGTCGAGCAACGGATAGATGTTCTCCGGACGGCATTCGAGCGGCTGATTGCTTGTGAAGTGCTGCATCCTGTCGATCAGCGCGGCGATGCGGTCCACCTCGTCCATGATGAGTTTTGTGAGCGGCCGGGTCGAATCGCCGGCATCGCCCTCGAGCAACTGCGCAGCGCCCCGAATCCCGGAAAGCGGGTTCTTGATCTCGTGCGCGAGCATGGCGGCCGCGCCCGTCGCCGAGCGCACGCCGAGCGAGGCCCGGCGCATGCCGAGCGTCTGCGACTGGCCGTGGACATGCAGGGCGACGATCCGCCAACGCTCGTCATCAAGCAGCGGATGGATGAGGATATCCATCTCCACGGCCTCGTTACGGCCGGCATGGACCTGGATGTCATAGGCCGAGAGCGGCTTGTCGGTCATCCAGATCGCAGCGTCCATGCGCGGATCGTCGATGCGCAATACGCGGCCAATGGCACTGCCGATCAGCGCGGAACGGGCCATGTTGAGGAGAGATTCGGCGCGCGCATTGGCGGTGACGATCTTCCCGTCGGGATCGATCAGCAACGTCGCGACTGGATGCGCGGAAATGAGTTCGGCGGCTGCAGGGATGCCGCCCTTGGTCGGGAAAGCGGGGCTCGACAGCCTGCCTCTCCCGATCTCAGGCGGCATTCCGCGCCGGTTCGGACCGCAGATGCTCCGGATGAGCCAGTTCCGGTTGGGCGATGAACGGCTCATAGAAGCGCGCCAGCATGTCGAGTACCTTGGCGGCCTCGGGCACCTGATTGACCGCGTTGCGGAACTCGGCCGAGCCGGCCAGGCCCTTGGTGTACCAGCCGAGATGCTTGCGGGCCATGTTGACGCCGGTCAGCTCGCCATAATGATCGAGCATCGCGTGGTAATGCTCGACGATCAGCGCATATTGCTCGGCAATGCCCGGGTCGGGGCGATGGGCCTCTCCGTTCAGCGCCTGCATGACCTGGCCTAGCAGCCAGGGGCGGCCATAGGCGCCACGGCCGATCATCACGCCATCGGCGCCGCTCTGGGCCAGCGCCGTGCGCGCATCCTCGATCGCGCAGATGTCGCCGTTGACGATAACGGGCACCTTTACCACGTCCTTCACCGTGCGCACGAAGGCCCAGTCCGCACTGCCCTTGTACATCTGGTTGCGGGTGCGGCCGTGGACAGTGATGAGCTTCGCGCCCAAATCCTCGGCGATGTGCGCCAGTTCCGGCGCGTTCAGGCTGTCATGGCACCAGCCCATGCGCATCTTGACGGTTACGGGCACGTCGACCGCCTCGACAGTCGCCTTGATGAGGCTTGCAGCCAGCGGCAGATCGCGCATCAGCGCCGAGCCGGCGTCGCCACTCGTCACCTTGCGAACCGGGCAACCCATGTTGATGTCGATGATCGCCGCGCCCTTCTGCTCCGAGAGCTTGGCGGCCTCGGCCATCTCGTGCGGCGTGCAGCCGACGAGCTGCATCGAGACCGGCTCCTCGACCGGATCCCACGCAGCCTTCTGGATCGATTGGCGCGTCTCGCGGATGGCGGCCGGCGACGCGATCATCTCGGTCACGTTGAGGCCCGAGCCATAACGGCGCACCATCCGACGAAACGGCATGTCGGTGACGCCCGTCATCGGGGCGAGGATCACCGGCTTGTCGATCGTCACGGGGCCGATCTGGATGGGCTTGAGCGTGGTCATCGTCTTCAAGTGCCTAAAAAACAGGCAGCGCCTTTAGCGTCAATGGGGCTTGGGGGCAAGGAACGCGATTCGGGGACTACTTTGGTACGGTTTTGGGGATCGCGATGATCGGGCTCGGTAATGCCGCGAGCGAGGTGCTTGGCTCTGGTCTCTTGATCCGGGCTATCGCAGTTTGATGACACAGTCATTCCTGATCGCGCTCATCTGTCCTATGCGTTGCCGGTGCCCAATACCGACGCTCTTCTTCGTATCGCTCATGCCGCCTCAGAGAACGGCGATTTTGACCATGCCCGACGTTGCTATGAGCAAGGCGCAGCCCTCGGCGACTTCATGTGCCTTCATGCTCTCGGTTATATGCATGATGTGGGTGAGGGAGTTCCCGAAAACAAAACACTGGCCATGAAGATATACCGCAAAGCATGGCGACTTGGGAGCCACGCCTCTGCGAATAACATTGCTGTCTTATACCGTGAGCAAGGCAGGATCAGCATGATGTTTCGGTGGTATCAGCGGGTCGCTGCCACCGGTGATGGCAGTGCCCAGCTTGAAATGGCCAAGTGCTACCTCGCAGGCTCCGGCGTTCGGAAGGACCGTGGAGCAGCACTGCGGTGTCTCGCGATTGCTGTCGGCTCGCGATACATCTCGGAATGCGAGCGAGAGGAGGCAGAGGCGCTGTTGGCGCCTTTGGTGTGAATCCGCAATTCGTCAAACTGGGCACAAGTGTCTGTCCGCTCGCCACCTCAACCCGGCTATTCAAGCGCCGAAGGGACGTCCTGAAAAGCAGTGCGCCGCGTACTGCCGAACCACGCCCCCCCAATGCACATTCCCCTGTCCTACAGCTAGGCGGTCATGGCAGGCCAATTGAATGCCACACCGTGCCCTTCTCGTCGTCCGTATCCGCCAAACAGCGGCCGGCGGACGTCGCCGAAAGAACGTGCTCGATAGTGTGACCTTAGGCCACCGACTCATTATGTCGCAGCCAGATGCGGATTGCGGCGAGTTGGACGGATGCGAGGAAGTTGTCGTCTCGCTTGTCGTATCGTGTGGCGACGGCTCGG